>JRYL01000993.1_pt1 | contig 14649 bp, 18 predicted proteins | sample 235391 | NCBI WGS metagenome assembly JRYL01 (sample SAMN03074223, study PRJNA261481) | activated sludge metagenome | biome: Wastewater Treatment Plant; feature: Wastewater; material: Activated sludge; isolation source: activated biomass of a wastewater treatment plant treating wastewater from... ... | reverse complement strand
AGAACTACAACGACATCAGGGAAGGTGATCAGTTGGAGATCTTCGAGATCAAGGAGATTGCGCGGACGCTGTAAGAACAGCCGAACGCAGAGGACGCAGAGGTTCCGCAGAGAACGCAAAATTTTGTTTTGAATCTCTTGCGCCTTCTGCGCAGGTTCTGCGTCCTCTGCGTCCGGTATTTGTCATTCTCTTCATGCCCAAGAAGCACTCCACTCCCAACCGCGGCTACCGCGTCGCCGACCAGATCCAGCGCGATCTGTCGGAATTGATCGCGCGCGAGCTGAAGGACCCGCGCGTCGGCATGGTCACGCTGAACGCCGTCGAGGTGACGCCCGACTACGCGCACGCCAAGGTGTATTTCAGCCTGCTCACGGGTGACCCGGCCGAGACCGAGGAGGCGCTCAACCACGCCGCCGGCCACCTGCGCAACGGCCTGTTCAAGCGCCTGCACATCCACACTGTGCCCACGCTGCACTTCATCTTCGACCGCACCACCGAGCGCGCGGCCGACATGAACGCGCTGATCGCCAAGGCGGTGGCCTCGCGCTCGAAGGAAGACGACGCATCGTGATGGCTGCTCCTCGTGCGCGGGTGCAGCGGCGCCCGGTGCATGGGGTGTTGCTGCTCGACAAACCGCTGGGCCTGTCCAGCAACCAGGCGCTGCAGAAGGCCAAGTGGCTGCTGCGTGCCGAAAAGGCCGGCCACACCGGTACGCTCGATCCGCTGGCCACCGGCGTGCTGCCGTTGTGTTTTGGCGCCGCCACCAAGTTCAGCGGCCTGCACCTGGATGCCGACAAGACCTACGAAACCACGGTGCGCCTGGGTGTCACCACCACCACCGCCGATGCCGAGGGCGAGGTGGTGCGCACCGCGCCCGTCGCCTGCAGCGCGGGTGAGGTGGTGGAGGTGCTCGACCGCTTCACCGGCCCGATCCGCCAGGTGCCGCCCATGCACAGCGCGCTCAAGAAGGACGGCAAGGCGCTGTACGAATACGCCCGTGCCGGCGAAACGGTGGAGCGCGCGCCGCGCGACGTGGTGATTCACGAGCTTGAACTGCTCGACATGCATCTGGCGGGCGATGCCCCGTTCCTGAGCCTGCGCGTGCAGTGCAGCAAGGGCACCTACATCCGCGCGCTGGGCGAGGACATCGGCGCCGCGCTCGGCTGCGGCGGCCACCTGACGCGCCTGCGCCGCGTGGCCACCGGCCCGTTCACTGAGAGCCAGTGCATCACGCTCGACGCGCTGGAGGCCCTGACCGAGGCCGAGCGCCTGGCCGCGCTGCTGCCGCCCGAGGCGCTGCTGCCCGATCACACGCGCGTCACGCTGGCCGGCGAGGATGCGGGGCGCTTCCTGTCAGGCATGCGGCGCCGCGGCGCGTGGGCCGATGCCGAACACGTGGCCGTGTTCGGCGACCAGCCGCACGCCCTGCTGGGCACGGCGCACGTCAAGGCCGGCGAACTGATTCCCAACCGACTCCTGAGCCCCGTCGAAATACAGCAATTCCTCGTCATGCGGACCGAACCCCCGGACCCACAAAAAGCATAGCTGCCTGCGCCCGCTGCACAATGGTTTCAGATATAAAACGACCTGAAATCCTTATATTTCAGGCGCAAGCAGCTATCGTTATTGAATTTTCCCAGTCTACCGTATTCCCAGCGATTCCCATCCGAGCCCACCCATGAGCAACAACCAGATCCGCAACATCGCCATCATCGCCCACGTCGACCACGGCAAGACCACCATGGTCGACCAGCTGCTGCGCCAGTCCGGCACCTTCGCCGACCACGAGAAAGTGGTCGACACCGTGATGGACAACAACGCCATCGAGCGCGAGCGCGGCATCACCATCCTGGCCAAGAACTGCGCCGTGTCCTGGNNGACTTCGGCGGCGAGGTGGAGCGCGCGCTGTCCATGGTCGACGGCGTGGTGCTGCTGATCGACGCGCAGGAAGGCCCGATGCCGCAGACGCGCTTCGTCACCAAGAAGGCGCTGGCGCTTGGCCTCAAGCCCATCGTCGTCGTCAACAAGGTCGACAAGCCCGGCGCGCGGCCCGACTACGTGATCAACGCCGCGTTCGACCTGTTCGACAAGCTTGGCGCCAACGACGAGCAGCTCGACTTTCCGGTGGTCTACGCCTCGGGCATCAACGGCTGGTCGAGCCTGGAAGAGGGCGCGCCGGGCGAGCAGTGGGGCGAGGACATGGCGCCGCTGTTCAACACCATCCTCAAGCACGTGCCGCCGCATGAGGGCGATGCCGCTGCGCCGCTGCAGCTGCAGGTTTCGGCGCTGGATTACTCCACCTTCGTCGGCCGCATTGGCGTGGGCCGCATCAACGCCGGCACGCTGAAGCCGGCGCAGGACGTGCTGGTGATGGAAGGCCCGGACGGCAAGCAGTACAAGGGCCGCGTCAACCAGGTGCTGGCCTTCGAGGGGCTCGACCGCGTGCAGGTCAAGGAAGCCTTCCCGGGCGACATCGTGCTCATCAACGGCATCGAGGACCTGAACATCGGCGTGACGGTGACCGACCTCGCCAACCCGCAGCCGCTGCCGATGCTGAAGATCGACGAGCCGACGCTGACGATGAACTTCTGCGTCAACACCAGCCCGCTGGCGGGCCGCGAGGGCAAGTTCGTCACCAGCCGCCAGATCTGGGACCGCCTGCAGAAAGAGCTGCAGAGCAACGTGGCCCTGCGCGTCAAGGAAACGGGCGAGGACGGCGTGTTCGAAGTGGCCGGACGGGGCGAACTGCACCTGACCATCCTGCTGGAGGAAATGCGCCGCGAGGGCTACGAACTGGCCGTGAGCAAGCCGCGCGTGGTGTTCCGCGACATCGACGGTGAAAAATGCGAGCCGATCGAGATGGTCACCGCCGACATCGAGGAGAACCACCAGGGCGGCGTGATGCAGGCGCTGGGCGAGCGCAAGGGCGAATTGATCAACATGGAGCCGGACGGCCGCGGGCGCGTGCGGCTGGAATACCGCATCCCGGCGCGCGGGCTGATCGGCTTCACCAACGAATTCCTCAACCTGACGCGCGGCACGGGCCTCATCAGCAACATCTTCGACGGCTACGAGCCGCACAAGGGCGAGATCGGCGGGCGCAAGAACGGCGTGCTGATCAGCATGGACGACGGCGAAATCTTCACCTACGCGCTGGGCAAGCTGGACGACCGCGGCCGCATGTTCGTCAAGGCGGGCGACCCGGTGTACGAGGGCATGATCATCGGCATCCACAGCCGCGACAACGACCTGGTGGTGAACGCCACGCGCACCAAGCAGCTCACCAACTTCCGCGTCAGCGGCAAGGAAGACGCCATCAAGATCACGCCGCCGATTCTGCTGACGCTGGAATACGCGGTCGAGTTCATCGAGGACGACGAGCTGGTCGAGATCACGCCCAAGAGCATCCGCTTGCGCAAGCGCTTCCTGAAGGAGCACGAGCGCAAGCGGGCGAGCCGTGAAGGTGCTTGAGCGGGCGCCTGCGTTTGGCGAGTCGCAGACCACGTCCGCGGACACGCTGGTATTCCGCCGCCGCAACGTAATCACGGATACGCGGCCGGCGTTGCGCCCGCTGGTGAAGGCCATCCCATGGGCCACGCTGGTTCTGGTGCTGGCGATCCCGGTGGTGGTGCTGTTGACGGTGGCGCAGCGCCACCCCGATGGCTGGCCGGCGGCGTGGCCAGCGCTGTTGGACATCTGGCGCAAGGAGCCGCTCCGCTGGCTGGGCATGGCGGGACAGTTGCTGCTGATGCCCGTCATCGTGTGGGTGGTGCTTTCCGGGGGCTGGGGCGGCCGGCTGGTGCTCGACCGCAAACGGCTTCGTTACCAATCCAGCCTGCCGATTCTGTCGCGTTGGCTCGACTGGCAGCTCGATCTTGATGGAGTGCGTGCAGGTCGCGTGCAGCTCCATTGGGTGGGGGCGCCCTTCGGGGCTGATCCGCTGCGTACCTATCGTCTGAGCTGGGGATCGAGCGGCCTGCGCGCGCTTCTCGCCGCGAGCTGGATCCTCACGGACGAGCCGCTGCCGCCCGCCCGCAAGCCGCACCGTACGCTCGGCCTGGTGCGCTGGCAGCTGCCGCAGAACCGGCAGGTGCTGAACGACAACCTGCGGGCATTGCTTCTGTCGCAGGCTTTGGCAGCACGCGGCGTCGTGCTACCCGAGGTCACGGGCGGGCGTCAGGTCGGCGGGCTGGACCTTCTGAGTTATCCACGCCTGCGGCTTGCCATCGCCGGGTTCTTTTCACTGATGGCGCTGGCAGCATGGCTGGCGTATTTCACGCGATATCAGCACTTTTTCGTGGCGCCCAGCGAACGGGATTACGTGGTCCTCGATGTCGTCACGGCACTGCTAGCCGCGCTCTGGCTGTGGCCGGAGCTGCCGCGCGAAACCGAGGCGCGCGCCAGCCCTGGCGAATTTCCGCTGGCCAAGGGGGTCGTCAGCGTGCTGTTGGGTGTAGCCGCCGCGCTGGCTGGGCCGCAGCTGGGGTTGGCATGGGTTTCCTGGCGGGTGCCGGCGCAGACCGTGTCCTTTGAGGCGCTGGCGGAAAAGCCGCCGCGACTGCGTGCGCTCGATGGTGCGGGTGCTTTGCCGGACATTCATCCGACTGCCATACCCGAATTCTGGGCGAGTCTGCAGCACGCGGGGCCGATCGAATTGTCAGTGCGCCGCGGCGTTGGTGGCTGGTGGTGGCAGTACGACGCAGAGCCGCTTGCCGACCGCGTCGACGAGTTCTACGCGGCTACGCGCGCGGGTAAGGCGACGCCATGAAGCCCTGGTCTCACGCCCGCGCCGCGTGGATGATGGTGCTGGCCACGCTGCTGTGGTCCACCGCCGGCGTGGTGACGCGGCAGCTGCAGGTGGCGCAGGGGTTCGAGGTGACGTTCTGGCGCAGCGCCTTCAACGCGCTGTCGCTGCTCGTCATCCTGCCGCTGTGGCAAGGGCCGGGCGTGTTCGCGCGGCTGCCGTGGCGGCGCGGCACATTCTGGCTGTCGGGCGTGTGCTGGGCGGTGATGTTCACCGCCTTTATGGTGGCGCTGACGATGACCGGCGTGGCGCGCGTGCTCGTCACCATGGCGCTGGGCCCGCTGCTGACGGCGCTGATCGCCCGCGTGGTGACCGGCCACCGCTTGCCGGCGCGCACCTGGGCGGCCATCGTGGTGGGCGGCCTCGGCATGGCGTGGATGTTCGTCGGGCAGCTCGGTCTTGGGGCGGGCGATGCGAAAAGCGCGACGCAGTGGCTGGGCTCCATCGTCGCGCTGGGCGTGCCCATGGCCGCGGCGGTGAACTGGACGGTGGTGCAGCGCAGCCAGGCGCAGGGCGAGCCGATTGACCTGGTGCCGGCGGTGCTGCTGGGCGCGCTGATCTCCAGCGCCGTCACGCTGCCGCTGGCCTGGCCGTTCCAGGCCACGGCGGGCGACCTGGGCTGGCTGGCGTTTCTGGGCTTCACGCAGCTGGCGATTCCGTGCGTGCTGGCGGTGCTGTGCGCGCGCGTGCTGCCGGCCGCCGAGGTGGCGCTGCTGGGCTTGCTGGAGATCGTGTTCGGCATCGCGCTGGTGTGGCTGATCGTGGGCGAAGCGCCCCGGCCCGAGGTGCTGGCGGGCGGCACACTGGTCATTGGCGCGCTGCTGGCGAATGAGCTGCTGGGCTGGCGCGCGGTGCGGCGGGGGCCGCCAGCGGCGGACGAGAGCGATGTCGCACCGCTCGGGCCGGCCTAGGGCGCGCCGTCGTCGCCTGCGCGACTTTTCACAAGCCAAATTGGCCTCCAGCGCCCGACAGGTGGGCGCTGGCAGCTATCATTTTTGATATGATCTGCGAATGACGACGAACCACCCTTCGAACACCGATCCTGCCAGCGCGCCGCTGGTCATCACCCAGCGCACGCCCGGCGGCCTGGGCCTGATCACGCTGAACCGCCCCAAGGCGCTGAACGCCCTGTCGCTGCAGATGATCCGACTGCTGACCGACGCGCTGCGCGGCTGGCAGCACGACGCGGGCATCCACGCCGTGGCGATTCGCGGCATGGGCAAGGCGGGCGAGGGCTTCGCGCCCTTCGGCGCCTTTTGTGCCGGCGGCGACATCCGCTTCTTCCACCAGGCGGCGCTGGCCGGCGACGAGGCGCTGGGCGACTTCTTCACCGAGGAATACGCGCTCAACCACCTGATCCACACCTACGGCAAGCCCTACATCGCCTTCATGGACGGCATCGTCATGGGCGGCGGCATGGGCCTGAGCCAAGGCGCCAGCCTGCGCGTGGTGACCGAGCGCACCAAGATGGCCATGCCTGAGACGCGCATCGGCCTGTTCCCCGACGTGGGCGGCGGCTGGTTCCTCAGCCGCACGCCGGGACACGTGGGCGAATGGCTGGCGCTGACGGGCCATGTGCTGAAGGGAGACGAGGCCGTGCCAGCCCGGCTGGCCGACGGCTGCGTGGCCTCGGCCGAGCTGCCCGCCCTCTGGCAGCACCTGGCCGACACGGCCTGGGACAGCGGCGCGGCGGTGCAGCGCTGGGTTGCTGCACATTTCGCAGCGGGCGGCGCAGATCAGATCAGCGATCGCGCCCAGATCGACCACTATTTCAGCCTGCCCAGCATGCCGGCCATCATCGCCGCGCTGGAGGCCTCCAGCGCCGAATGGGCACGCCAAACGGCCGAAGAACTGCGCACACGTTCGCCGCTGATGCTGCACGTGACGCTGGAACAGATCCGCCGCGCGCGCCACATGGCGCTGGCCGACGAGCTGCGCATGGAGCGCGATCTGGTGTACCACTGCTTTCACCAGCGCGCCGGCGCCGAAAGCGAGACGGTGGAAGGCATCCGCGCGCTGGCCGTGGACAAGGACCACGCGCCGCGCTGGAACCCGGCGCGCATCGAAGACATCACGCCCGAGATGGTGGCGCGCTTTTTCGTCAGCCCCTGGGCGCCCAAGGGGCATCCGCTGGCGGGGTTGTGATCGCGCTTTGGGTGCGATGTGGCTCAGGGGCGCCGCCGTATACTCCCCGCTATGCTATCCGTCAGCGCCCTATTGACGGGCGCTAAAATAATATACTCCATAATAGTATAGATTTTATCCTGCTTGATGCTGAATTCTTGAACGCAAAGGAACGCCAAGACTTCGCAATAGGCGCAGAACAGGATGCTGAAAACCCTGCGCCACTTCAGCGTTCACAAGCGATGGTGGCCATCTTTCTTGCTTGATCATCAAGAAGTCCCTGGCAGTGTTGTGGGAGCGGGCTTGCCCGCTCCCACACAGCGGACAAGGTCCGCGCGCCATCGGAGACTTCTTGACAATCAAGCTTCCTTGATGACCGGCAGACGATGTTTTTCGCGTCTTCCGCGCTGCCTTGGCGATTTCTGCGTTCAAGGGTTTTTCAAGCTGCTTTCTTTCGAGTCATCAAAAAAGCCGTGGCACGCCACGGCTTTTTCGTTGAGCGCAGGGCAGGGCGCTCGTCAGCACTCAGTCAGGGCTTGGCGATCTTCCAGTTGCCGCCCACACCATCGCCCAGGCGGTCGCCGGACTTGGTGTCCTTGGCGTAGTAGTACAGCGGCATGCCCTTGAAGGCCCACTGCTTGCTGCCGTCGGCGCGGGTGATGATGGTGTAGTCGCCCAGCGGCACGGCGGTGGCGGCCACGCCCAGCGGCGGCCAGTTGGCGGCGCAGGCGTCCACGCAGGTGGATTTGCCGCTGCCGGCCACGTCCTTGGCGAACACGTACAGCGTGCGGCCATCGGGGCCGATCAGCGTGCCGTCGGCGGCCTGCGTCAGCGTGCTGGGCTTGGCGCCGGCGGCCGGGGCCGTGGTCTTGGTGGTGCCGCAGGCGGCCAGCAGGGCGGCGGTGGCCAGGGCGGCGGTCAGGGTCTTGATGTTCATGCGAAGGCTCCTCTTGGCGAAGTGGACAACCGCAAGAGTGTAGTCCCCGCGCGCCGCATCGGCCTGTCGGACAACAGGCCGCATCGCGCGCGCTGGCGTGTCAGCGGTGGCGCTGCTTCATGGCGCGTTCCACCTCGCGCTTGCCCTCGCGCTCCTTGATGGTGTCGCGCTTGTCGTGCGTGGCCTTGCCCTTGGCCAGGGCGATCTCGCACTTCACGCGGCCGTTCTTCCAGTGCAGCTTCAGCGGCACCAGCGTGTAGCCCTTCTGCTCCACCTTGCCGATCAGGCGCTTGATCTCCTCGGCGTGCAGCAGCAGCTTCTTGGTGCGCACGGCGTCGGGGCGGATGTGGGTGCTGGCCGTGCCCAGCGGGTTGATCTGGCAGCCGATGACGAACAGCTCGCCGTTGCGGATCACCACGTAGCCATCGGTCAGCTGCGCCTTGCCGGCGCGCAGGGCCTTCACCTCCCAGCCTTCCAGCACCATGCCGGCCTCGTAACGCTCCTCGAAGAAGTAGTTGAACGCGGCTTTCTTGTTCTCGGCGATGACCGGGCTGGACGATGCGGGTTTTTTCTTGGTGGCCATCTGGGGCATATGAAGCGCCACGGGCGCTTTTGCAAGCCGCGCGGCGCGTGCACCACGGCGTGGCGCCTAGAATCGCGGGCAAACGCGCATTCTATGAAATCCGTCCACAAGTCCGTCCTCATCTGGTACACCGCGCAGGAGATGTTCGACCTGGTGATCGATGTCGAGCGCTACCCCGAATTCCTGCCTTGGTGCAGCCACGGCAAGGTGCTGGAGCGCACCGACAACGGCATGACGGCCGAGGTCGGCATCGCCTTCAAGGCCGTGAAGCAGACCTTCGTCACCCGCAACGAGCACATTCCGGGGCGCGAGGTGCGCCTGCACCTGGTCAAGGGCCCGTTCTCCAAACTGGAGGGCGTGTGGACCTTCACCCCCGTGGGCGAAGACCAGCGCGCCTGCCGCATCGACCTGAAGATGGACTACGGCTTCTCCAACAAGCTGCTGGCCACGCTGGTCGGCCCGGTGTTCGACAAGATCGCCAGCAGCTTCGTCGACGCGTTTGTGCAGCGCGCCGAGCAGGTGTACGGCAGCGCCGCGGCGTGACTGCGCTGCTCAACGTCATCGTTGCCTACGCGCCGGCGCCGCGCGAAGTGCACGAGGTGGCCGTCACGCTGCCCGCCGGCAGCACGGTGCAGCAGGCGCTGGCCGCCAGCGGGCTGCTGGCGCGGTTCCCCGACATGAGCATCGAGCCCGGCCACGTGGGCGTGTGGGGCCGCAAGGCGCCGCCCGATCAGCCCCTGCGCGATCGCGACCGGGTGGAGGTGTGGCGCCCGCTGCGGGTGGACCCGAAGCTGGCGCGGCGCGAGCGCTTCGGCCAGCAGGGTGCGCGTGCGGCGGGCCTGTTCGCCAGGCGGCGGCCGGGCGCCAAGCCGGGCTACTGAGCGGGCGTGCAGCCCCATGAAAAAAAAACGCGCCAGGGGGCGCGTTTTTTGTGCCAAAGCTATGTTTTAGATAGCTTTCGGCGCTTTATGGACGGGCGCTGAAGCCCGATGGGATGCTTATTTGCAATCCTGCGCAATGATCTGATTGACGCGCTTCAGCTCGGCCGCGCGCTGGTCGTCGTCCAGCACTTCGCGCTCGCCCTTGTCGTTCAGGCGCGCCATGCGCATGCCCGAATCCAGCGTGGCCTTGGCGTTCATGGCGCGCTTGCAGTTCTCGGCGCGGGCAGCGGCCACCTTTTCCTGCTCGGCCTTCTTCTTGGCGGCTTCGGCGGCCTCGGCCTGCTTCTTCTTCTCTTCCAGCGCCTTGTCGACGCCGGCGGGCGCAGCGCTGGCGGCTGCCGCCGGGCGGGTGGCGGCGTTGGGTGCCTCGCCCGCGGCGGGGGTGCTGGCGGCCGCGGCAGGCGCTGCCGGTGCCGTGGTGATCAGCGGCGCGTTCGACATGCGCGGCTGCTTCAGCACGTTCTTCTGCGGCACGTCGGCGGGTGGCGGGCGGTCGCTGAACACGCGGCGGCCGTCCTTGTCGATCCACTGGTACTGGGCGTGCGCGGCCATGGTGGCGGCCAGGGTCAGCGCGAAAAGCAGGGCGCGGGCAGGTTTCATGGGCAGGCAGTGTAGCGGTGTGCGGTGCGGATCAGACCCTGAAACGCCCCGCGGTGGCCTTCAGCCGACAACCGGCGCCGCTTCATTCGTGCGATATGCACGCCCACGGCGCCCGGCGGCCCAGGCGCCGCGCGGCAAGGGCGGCCCAAAACAGCCTGTTTACAATCCGCCTTTTGGAGCCTCAAGCCATGCGCCTTCTCGGCAAAGCGCTGACCTTCGACGACGTGTTGTTGGTGCCAGCGTACTCCCAGGTCCTGCCCAAGGACGTCAACCTCTCCACCCAGTTCTCCCGCAACATCCGCCTGAACCTGCCGCTGGTGTCGGCCGCGATGGACACCGTCACCGAGGCGCGGCTGGCGATCGCCATGGCGCAGGAAGGCGGCATCGGCATCGTACACAAGAACCTGACGGCCGAGGAGCAGGCGGTGCAGGTGGCCAAGGTCAAGCGCTACGAAAGCGGCGTGCTGCGCGACCCGGTGGTCATCACGCCCGAGCACACCGTGCTGCAGGTGATGCAACTCAGCGACGAACTGGACATTAGTGGCTTTCCGGTGATCGACCATGGCCGGGTGGTCGGCATCGTCACCGGGCGCGACCTGCGCTTCGAGACCCGCTACGACGTGCCGGTGCGCGAGATCATGACCCCGCGCGAGCGCCTGGTCACCGTGCCCGAGGGCACCAGCCACGCCGAGGCCAAGGCGCTGCTGAACAAGCACAAGCTCGAGCGCCTGCTGATCATCGACGACCAGGACCGCCTGAAGGGCCTGATCACGGTGAAGGACATCACCAAGCAGACCACCTTCCCCAACGCCGCGCGCGACGCCGACGGCCGCCTGCGCGTGGGCGCCGCCGTGGGCGTGGGCGCGGGCACCGAGGAGCGGGTCGAGGCGCTGGTCAAGGCCGGCGTCGATGCACTCATCGTCGACACCGCGCACGGCCACAGCCAGGGCGTGATCGAGCGCGTGCGCTGGGTCAAGCAGAACTATCCGCAGGTGCAGGTCATCGGCGGCAACATCGCCACCGGCGCCGCGGCGCGCGCGCTGGTCGAGGCGGGCGCCGACGGCGTGAAGGTCGGCATCGGCCCCGGCTCCATCTGCACCACCCGCATCGTGGCCGGCGTGGGCGTGCCGCAGATCACCGCCATCGACAACGTGGCCACCGCGCTGCACGGCACCGGCGTGCCGCTGATCGCCGATGGCGGCGTGCGCTACTCGGGCGACATCGCCAAGGCGATAGCTGCCGGCGCCAGCAGCGTGATGATGGGCGGCATGTTCGCCGGCACCGAAGAGGCGCCGGGCGAGGTGGTGCTGTTCCAGGGCCGCAGCTACAAGAGCTACCGCGGCATGGGCAGCATCGGCGCCATGCAGCAGGGCAGTGCCGACCGCTACTTCCAGGAAAGCAGCACTGGCAACCCCAACGCCGACAAGCTGGTGCCCGAGGGCATCGAAGGCCGCGTGCCCTACAAGGGCAGCGTGGTCGCCATCATCTTCCAGCAGTCCGGCGGCCTGCGCGCGTCGATGGGCTACTGCGGCTGCGCCACCATCGAGGACATGCGCGACAAGGCCGAGTTCGTCGAGATCACCGCCGCCGGCATTCGTGAATCGCACGTGCACGATGTGCAGATCACGAAAGAGGCGCCGAATTATCGGGCGGATTGACGCACGGGCGGCGGCGTTTGGATGCGCCGTTGCCTACTGCCCGGTTTGCATCTAGACTATGCGCATGAATCTATGCGCATTTTTCTCTGCGCACCCGCCATGTCTACACTACCTGTTGTTTCCTCCTCGCCCAAGCGCTCTGCCAACCTGAGCCTGAGTGCCGACGTGCTCGACGCGGCCAAGGCTCTGCGCATCAACGTGTCGCAAGTGTGTGACCGCCATTTGCGCGAAGTGGTGCGGCAGGAGCAAGCGCGCCGCTGGCAGCACGAACACGCCGACTTCGTGGCTGCCTACAACGCCACGCTGGAAGTCGAAGGCTTGCCGTTGGCCGAGTTCAGGACGTTCTGATGGCGCGCTTCGACGTGTACCCGAATCCAGGGCCGCACGCTCGTACCACGCCCTTTCTACTGGATGTTCAGACCGATCTGCTGAGCGGCTTGGACAGCCGTGTGGTGGTGCCCCTGCGCAGTGCGGATCAGTTTGCTGAGGTCAAGATTCCCGAGCGCTTGATGCCGACGCTCGATGTCAACGGCACGGCTTGCCTGATGGAAACGCCCAAGCTCGCCGCTGTGCCACAGCGCGTGTTGAAGCAGCCGGTGGCCTCGATGGCGGATGAGCAAGACCGCATCCTGGCTGCGCTGGATTTCCTGTTTCAAGGTTATTGACTCCTCATCATGAAACTCGCCGAAGCCCTGCTGATCCGCGCCGACCAGAAGAAGAAAATCCTCTCGCTGCGCGAGCGCATTGCGCAGAACGCGCTGGCGCAGGAGGGTGATGCGCCGCGCGAGGACGTGGCCAAGCTGATCGCCGAATGCTTTGCCGTGATTGCCGAGCAGCAGGCGCTGGTGCTGAAGATCGACGCCGCCAACGCCGCCGCCAAACTGCCCGACGGCCGCCCGCTGACCGAGGTGCTGGCGGCGCGCGACGTGCTGATGCAGCAGCACGGCATCCTGAAAAGCGCGGTGGAGGCCACGCACAAGGAGGCCGACCGCTACAGCATGCGCGAGATCAAGTGGGTGCCGCAGATCGACGTGGCGGCCACGCAGAAGCAGATGGAAGACCTGAGCCGCAAGATCCGCGAGTTGAACGTGCAGGTGCAGGAGACCAACTGGCGCACCGAGCTGTGAAGCGCGCCACGGCGCCCGCACACACCTGCAAGCGGCCAGAACAGGCGATAGCCATTTGGCGCCATGTTGCAGTATGAAATAAAGAGCTGCTGGCGCCCGATGACTGGGCGCTGAAGCCTGTTTTCAATCATTAAATAATTTGAGAGGTCCCCCCCCTTCGTGAACCTGCAAGCCTGATGTTTCTGGAGCGTACCGGGCGAGCACAAGACCCCGGCGTGGGCGCCAGGGGGTTGAAAACATACTGGGGCCTAGCGTATTGGCGCGAAGGGCAGCGCCACACGATGACCCATCAGCCCGCCACCCCTGACCCGGCACACCGCACCCTGCACACCTCACCACCATGTGCTGACGGTACGCTCCACCTTCTTTGCACCGCCCGCGCGCCACAGTGCTGCGCCCATGAAAAAGCCCCGCCATGGCGGGGCTTTGACGTTGAGGCTGTGTGCCTGATCAGCCGCGGTCGGCGCGCGGGGCACGCGGGGCCGGCGCGGGTGCGGGGGCCGGTGCAGTGGTCGTGGTGGTTGCAGCCGGCGCGGGCTGGCTGGCCGCACCTGCGGGGCCTGCGGGGTTGAACTGGCCGGGGCGGGGCTGGCCCTGCTCGGTGGCGGTGGGCTGGGGCGGCGTGGTGGTGGTGTTGACGGGGGCCTGTGCAAAGGCACCACCGGCCATCAGCAGGGCGGCGGTGAAGGCGAGCGTGTCGTGCTTGGACATGGGGAACTCCTGATACGTGTTGGAAGAGAAAGTGCGAGGAGCGCGCCGTCGGGCGCGACCACACACGGCCATCTTGCGGCGCCCGCCGCGCCCACCGCACCGGTGCATGGCGCTTGCGGTAGTAGGAGAAGCGCCCGGCGTGCCCGAATCACTGGTCTGCCTCGCAACATAGCCGTGGCCGCGGCGTGCGCTGGCCTTGCCGGGGCGGCGCGCCTGTGCCGCGCGCGGCCGCATCGGCCAAAATAGAGGGTTTTCCGGCACACCGCCCTATCCGCTCCGCGCGCCCCTCGGCTGCTCTCATGTCCCACCACAAGATCCTCATCCTCGACTTCGGCTCCCAGGTCACCCAGCTCATCGCCCGCCGCGTGCGCGAGGCGCATGTGTATTGCGAGGTGCACCCCTGCGACGTGACAGACGACTGGGTGCGCCAGTACGCGGCCGACGGGCAGCTGAAGGGCGTGATCCTCTCCGGCAGCCACGCCAGCGTGTACGAGGTGGATGACAAGGCACCGCCCGCCGTGTTCGAGCTGGGCGTGCCTGTGCTGGGCATCTGCTACGGCATGCAGNNTGGATGAGCCACGGCGACAAGGTGACCGAGCTGCCGCCGGGCTTCAAGCTGATGGCCAGTACCGATTCGTGCCCCATCGCCGGCATGGCCGATGAAGAGCGCCGCTTCTACGGCGTGCAGTTCCACCCCGAGGTCACGCACACCGTGCAGGGCAGGGCGGTGCTGGATCGCTTCGTGCTCGACATCTGCGGCGCCAGCGCCGACTGGGTGATGCGCGACCACATCGAGGAAGCCGTGCAGGCCATCCGCGCCCAGGTGGGCGACGAGGAGGTGATCCTGGGCCTGTCGGGCGGCGTCGATTCCAGCGTGGCCGCCGCGCTGATCCACCGCGCCATCGGCGACCAGCTGACCTGCGTGTTCGTCGACCACGGCCTGCTGCGCCTGCACGAGGGCGACATGGTGATGGACATGTTCGCCGGCGGCTCGTCGCACGGCCGCTCCGAAGACGAGCCGACCCCCTCGGGGGGCAGCGAACGCAGTGAGCGTGGGGGCAAAGGAATTCACGCCAAGGTGGTGCGCGTGGATGCCAGCGCGCTGTTTTTGAAAGAGCTGGCCGGCGTGGCCGACCCCGAGCAGAAGCGCAAGATCATCGGCCG
>JRYL01000118.1_pt1 | contig 14747 bp, 10 predicted proteins | sample 235391 | NCBI WGS metagenome assembly JRYL01 (sample SAMN03074223, study PRJNA261481) | activated sludge metagenome | biome: Wastewater Treatment Plant; feature: Wastewater; material: Activated sludge; isolation source: activated biomass of a wastewater treatment plant treating wastewater from... ... | reverse complement strand
TTCCGCGATGGCGACAACGCGCCGATGGCCTACGTCGAGCTGATCGACCGCCCGCGCGCGAGCGCCGCGGCCGACGACGAGGACTGAGCCGCGCCCGCGCATCGACGTGTCGATGCCGCAATCGCGAACGAAAAATCCCGGCGCGAGCCGGGATTTTTCTTTGTCGCCAGTCCTGCCCGCCGCGCAATGCGCCGGGGCAGCCGCTACGCCTTTGCGCTATCCGCCGCGCGGGATGGCGTCGAACGCCGCCGCGTAGCCGCTGTCGACGATGCGCCGGTGGATCAGTTCGGTCATGCGCAGGTTGCCTGCGATGACCTGCCCGTCGCTCACGGCTGCGCCCTCGCCGCGGAAGTTGAGGCTGCGCCCGCCGGCTTCGCGCACCAGCAGGAGGCCCGCCGCGATGTCCCAGGGTTTCACCCCGGCCTCGAAGTAACCATCGGCGCGCCCGCAGGCCACATAGGCCAGGTCGAGCGCCGCCGAACCGGTGCGCCGAACGTCCTCGGCGTCTTCGAGCATCGCGCGCATGGCCTCGAGCTGCGGTGCCAGACGCTTGCGTTCGCGCGGTGGGAAGCCGGTCACCAGGAGCGCGCCGTCCATCTCGCTGCGATCCTTCACGCGGATGCGACGGTCGTTGAGGTAGGCGCCGCTGCCGCGGCTTGCGGAGAATATCTCGTTGCGCTGCGGGTCGTAGATGACGCCGTGGATCGGCTCGTCGCCGTCGAGCATTGCGATGGACACCGCGTAGTGCGCGATGCCGTGCAGGAAATTGCTGGTGCCATCCAGCGGGTCGATGACGAAGGTGTAGCGGGCCTGGCCCAGCGCGCCGCTTTCCTCGCACAGGAAGGCGTGGCCCGGAAAGGCCCGGCGCAGCTCGCGCAGGATTTCCTTCTCGGCCAGGGCATCCACCTCGCTGGCGTAGTCCTGACGCCCCTTTTCGACGATGTTGAGCCCGTCCAGCCGCGAAACGTGGCGCAGGATGATGTTGCCGGCCGCGCGCGCAGCCTTGACCATGATGTTGACCGCTGGCTTGAGCATGCGGGTGGGCGTCCGTCGGAGGTGGGAAAGAGCCGCTCCGCGCGGTGGCGCGGGCGAACGCGCATTTTATCGCGATCCACGCGTGCGGTCACGGGGAGAGGATTCGGATGCTCCCGCTCCGGCACGGCCATTGCGCCACATGCGGCTTTGTGCGGAACCCGGCGACTGGTGGACACTGTGCGCCTGGTCCCGCGCACCGCGGGACGCCCGACGGAACCCGACGTGCCCTCCGACACTGCATTTCCCCTCATCCGCATCGTCCTGGTCGGGACATCGCATCCCGGAAACATCGGCGCGGCGGCGCGCGCCATGCGCACCATGGGCCTGTCCCGGCTCGACCTGGTGGCCCCCGAGCGCTTTCCGCACCGCGAGGCCGACGCCATGGCCGCCGGTGCAGACGACGTGCTGGCCGGCGCGCGGGTGTTCGATTCATTGGCCGAGGCCATTGACGATTGCCGCTGGGTGATGGGCTGTACCGCACGCAGGCGCAGCGTGGCCATGGACGAATACCCGCCCGATGCGGCCGCGGGCAGGATGCTCGACGCCACCGCGCAAGGGCCGGTGGCACTGGTCTTCGGGCGCGAGCGCACCGGGCTGACGAACGAGGAGCTGATGCTGTGCCATGCGGCGGTGCATATCCCTTCGGTCGACGATTTCAGCTCCCTCAATCTCGCCGCCGCGGTCCAGGTCCTGGCCTGGGAGCTGCGCCGCGAGGCGCTGGCACGTTCCCGCGCCGATGCGCCGGCGATCATCTCCGGCCCGGCACCGGATGAGCCGCCGGCGAGCGCAGGGCAGATGGCGGGGCTGTTCGAACACCTGGCGCAGACCCTGGACGACATCGACTTCCACAAGGGGCGCTCGCCGGATCGCGTCATGCGACGGCTGCGCCAGCTCTTCCTGCGCGCCCAGCCCGACCAGCGCGAGGTGCGGGTGCTGCGCGGCATTTTTTCCGATGCCCAGCGCATGGCGCGGCTGGCGCGCGGTGCCGGCCCGGGCGGGTGATGCCGGCGTGTCGGCGTTGATCGACCCACCGCCATCGCCTCGCGCCGGATTGCTTCCTGAGCGCTGGACGATCCGCTAGTCTGCGTACCCTGCCCCGGTGCCCTCGCGCCGATCGTGAAACCGATGCCCAGAATTGCCGTCCTGCTGGTGCTTTTCCTGCTGCCGCCGCTTGCGACAGCGGATAGCGTTGATCGCAGTGCCGGGGCGCGGCAGGTGCTGGTGCTGGGGCGCGTCAGCGATGACCCGAAGGAGCACGCCGAGTCGATGCGGCCCATGCTCGATTACGTCGTGCCGCGCCTGCGCTCGGTTGGCATCCGCGAGGGTCGGATCCTGATGGCGCGCGATGCGACGCAGATGCAAAGCTACCTGCGCCGCCAGCGCGTGGACTGGGTCAGCGATACCGCCGCCATGGCGATCGATTACCGCCGCAAGATCGGCGCTGATCTCCTCCTGGTCAGCGTGCGTGGCGGCGAGGCCTATCACGCGGTCTTCTTCACCTGGAAGGGCAGCGGAATCGCGTCGCTGGAGGACCTGCGCGGCCGCAGCATCGCATTCCAGAACGCCTATTCGACCAGCAGCTACATCCTTCCGGCCGCGGCGATGCTGCGCGAGGGCATCGCCCTGGACGTGCTGCTTTCGCCGCTGGATCGCCCTTCGCCGGGCCGGGCCGGCTACCTGTTCGCGCGCAGCGAGGGCAACGTCGTCACCTGGGTGCAGAAGCGCCTCGTGGACGCCGGCGCATTCTCCAACCTGGACTGGGATGGCCTCGCGTACGCGCCGGGCAGCCCGCAGGACGACCTGGAGATTTTCCACGCCAGCGTGCAGGTTCCGCGCTCCATCGAGGTGTCCGCGCCGACGCTGGATCCCAAGGTGCGCGAGCGCTTGCGCGAGGTGCTGCTGAGCGCAGGCGACGATCCGGCTGCCGCCGAAGCATTGCAGCGATTCTTCGGCACCCAGCGCTTCATTCCGATCGATGCCGGAGTCGAGCGCAGCCTCGCCCGGCTGCGCGCCGACGTGGATCTCGTTCGCGCGCGACTGGAATAGTCATGCGCCTGGGCCTGCGCTCCAAGTTCTGGCTGATCGTCCTGCTCGCCGTGGCGGTGTGCGGCGGCATCGGCTTCGTTGGCCTGCGCCAGCAGATCGCGGGCATGGAGGAGATCTCGCGCATCGGCGCTGATGCCATCAGCGAAGCCAGCCAGCTGAGCGAGCAGCGCCGGGCGCTGGCGCTGGCGCAGATGCTGGCCGAGGCGATCATCAACCCGATCTACTACTTCGACCTGGTACAGATTGGCGCTGCGGCGCGTTCCGCGCTGCGGCAGCCGGATGTGGCCTACGTGCTGGTCTATGACGCCGAGGGGCGCATCCTGCATGACGCCAGCCCGGACATCGCGCGCTTTGGTCAGCGCATGGGCGATGAGATGGCCACCGCCGTGATGGTGGCCGCCGAGCCGCTCGTGCAGATGGACGAGCGCGTCATCGACGCCGCAGTGCCGGTCACGCTGGGCGGCGAACGGATTGGCGGCGTGCGCGTCGGTATTTCGCGCCAGGTGCCATCGCTGTTCGAAAAGCAGGTGCTGGCATCCATCCAGACCGGCATGGAGCGCTGGCGCGATCGCATGCAATCCCTGATCGGGATGCTGCTGCTGGGGCTGATGGTGTCGATCCTGCTGGTCGCCCTGCTGATCTCGCGCGGTCTGGTTCGGCCGGTGCAGCGTCTGGCCCTCGCCGCGCGGCAGATGGAGCAGGGAAACTATGCGGTGGAGTTCCTCACGCCGTCGCGCTGCGACGAGATCGGCGAGCTGGAGGACGCCTTCGTGCGCATGGGCCGCAGCGTCGACCGGCACGACCGCGACATCCGCCGCCTGGCCTTCAGCGACGCGCTCACCGGGTTGCCCAACCGCGTGGCCTTCCGCGAATCGCTCAACGCGCGCGTGCTTGCGGCCGAGCGCGACGGTCACCAGCTGGCGCTGATGTTCATCGACCTGGACGATTTCAAGCGCATCAACGACACCCTGGGCCACGACATCGGCGACGAAGTGCTCACGCAGTTCGGGATGCGCATCCTGAATGCGACCAGGGAGCCCGATGACGGCCACGTCGAGGTGGCGCGGTTCGGTGGCGACGAGTTCGTGGTGCTCCTGCATGGCACCGAGGTGCGCGATCGCGCCTCGCGGCTTGCCCAGACCTTCCTGGCCCAGATGCGCCAGCCGATCACCGTGGGTGGCCAGTCGATCGTGTTGGCGGCCTCGATCGGCATCACCCTGTACCCGCAGGATGGAGCCCAGCCGGCCACGCTGCTCAAGAATGCCGACATCGCCATGTATCGCGCCAAGCTCGATGGCAAGAACTGCCTGCGCTTCTACACCCGCGACATGGACATGGTGATGGAGCGCGAGATGCAGCTGGAGCAGGACCTGCACCTGGCGCTGGATCGCGGCGAGCTTTCCGTGGTCTACCAGCCGATCCACTCGCTGCAGAGCGGGCGCATCATCGGTGCCGAGGCGCTGGTGCGCTGGAACCATCCGCAGCGCGGCCCCATGGCCACCGAGCTGTTCATCGCGGTGGCCGAACAGACCGGACAGATCGAGGCCATCGGGCGCTTCGTGCTCAAAGTCGCCTGCGCGGAGGCGGCAACGTGGCCGCAGGTCGATGGCGTCGCGCCGTTCGTGTCGGTGAACATTTCCGCGCGCCAGCTGCGTCAGGGTGCGCTGCCCGATCTGGTCGATGCGGAGCTGCGGGAATCCGGGCTGCCGCCCGCGCGGCTGCATCTGGAGCTGACCGAAACCATGATGTTCTCGCTCGAACAGGAGGCCATCGGTGCCTGCGCGCGCCTGCGCGCCGCCGGCGTGAGAATCTGGCTCGACGACTTCGGCACCGGATTCTCCGGCCTGAGCCACCTGCGCCGCGTCCCGATCGACGGGGTGAAGATCGACCGCAGCTTCGTCTCGGGCATGCTGGACGACGCCGATGACCTTGCCCTGACCGCCGCGATCATCGCCATGGCGCACTCGCTGGGCATCGTGGTCACGGCCGAGGGCGTGGAAAGCCAGGGCCAGTTCGACGCGCTCGAGGCGCGCGGCTGCGACAACCTGCAGGGATTCCTGCTCGGGCGGCCGATGAGCGCCGCAGATCTGGTGCGCGAGCTGGGCGGCTGACTCGGCAAGCAGGCTGGCAGCGGTCCCGGCCATCGAATCGGCGCGGTTGGCGGGGCAGGCTGGGTGCCGCGCGGGGATGACTTTCGAGGCTGTTTCCTGAACAGGCATCCGCAGTAGAGTGCTCGGCTCAATCACCCGAGGATCGCCCATGTCCAGGATTTTCCGCACGCCGCTTGCCGTTGCGCTCGCCTCAGCCGTGGCGCTGGCCGCCTGCCAGCCCGCACAGGAGGCGGCCCCGTCCGACACGCCGTCGGCCGCGCCCGCCGCGCCCGCCTTCGACCTGTCCGCGGTCCGCACGCCTGTGGTCCGGCTGCAGGCGTCGGATCTGGACGCGGCGGTTCCGGCCTGCGGCGACTTCAATGCCCACGTCAACGGCACCTGGCTTGCCGCCAATCCGGTGCCGGGCGACCGCACCACCTGGGGCAGTTTCGAATCGCTGGCCGAGCGTTCGCTCGAAGTGCAGCGCGCACTGGCTGAGGAAGCCGCCGCCGGAGCCGGTGACGACGCCATCGCGCGGCTGGTCGGCGACTTCTATGCCTCGGGCATGGACGAAGCGGCGATCGAGCAGGCCGGCCTCGCACCGCTGCAGCCCATGCTCGCGCGCATCGACGCGATCACCGACGGCGCGGGCGTGTCCGCCTATCTGCGCGATGCCGCCGCGCAGGGCCGGCTGGCGCTGTTCTCCTTCTACGGCAATGCCGACTACCGCGACTCCACCCAGGTCATTGCCTATGCCGGCCAGGGCGGCCTCTCGCTGCCCGAGCGCGCCTACTACCTGGAGGATCGCGAGGACTACGTGAAGGCGCGCGAAGCGCTGCGCACGCATGCCGCGGCGCTGTTCGCCTTGGCCGGCGACGAGGCGGACGTCGCCGGCGCGCGCGCCGATGCCGTGGTGCGGCTGGAAACGCGCCTGGCCACGGCCTCCACGCCGCGCGTGGAGCTGCGCGACCCGGCCAAGCGCTACGTTCCCACGACGCTGGCCGATGCCGACGCGCTCACCCCGAACTTCTCGTGGACGGCGTTTTTCGATGCCATCGGCGTGGCGCGCCCGGCGATGTTCTCGCTGGCGATGCCGGACTTCTTCCGCGAGGTCGACGCGATGCTGGGCACGGTGTCGGTGGCAGAGTGGCGCAGCTATCTGCGCTACCACGAGATCGATAACGCCGCACCGTTCCTGAGCGCCGCCTTCGCGCAGGAAGACTTCAGCTTCTACAGTCAGGCGCTGCGCGGCCAGGCCGAGCAGGCACCGCGCTGGAAGCGGGTGCTGGACGCCACCAACGCGTCGGTGGGCGAGGCGCTCGGGCAGCTCTACGTCGAGGCGGTATTTCCGCCCGAATCCAAGACCAAGATGGTGGACATGGTCAGCCACCTGGGCCTGGCGCTCAAGGCGCGGATCGAGGCGCTGGAATGGATGGGTGAGGAAACCAAGCAGCGCGCGCTGGAGAAGTGGGCCAGCTTCACCCCCAAGATCGGCTATCCGGACCGCTGGCGCGACTGGTCGGGGCTGACGCTCGCGCGCGGCGATTTCGCCGGCAACGCGCTGGCCGCGCGCGCCTTCAACATGCGCTACATGTTCGACAAGATCGGCAAGCCGGTGGACAAGGCGCAGTGGTTCATGACCCCGCAGACCGTCAACGCCTACTACAACGCCAGCCAGAACGAGATCGTGTTCCCGGCCGGCATCCTGCAGCCGCCGTTTTTCGATCCCGAGGCCGACGACGCGCTCAACTACGGCGGCATCATGGCGGTGATCGGCCACGAGATGATCCACGGCTACGACGACCAGGGCAGCAAGTTCGACGCGCAGGGCAACTTCAACAACTGGTGGACCGACGCCGACCGCGCCGGCTTCGAGGCGCGCACGAAGAAGCTGGTGGCGCAGTTCGACGGCTATGAGTCGATCGACGGTATCCACGTCAACGGCACCCTGACCCTGGGCGAGAACATCGCCGACCTGGGTGGCCTGTCCGCCGCGTTCGATGCGATGAAGGCGGCGCAGGGCGCGGACTTCAGCGATCCGATGATCGATGGGTTGAGCCAGGAGCAACGCTTCTTCATGAACTGGGCCACGGTCTGGCGTCGCAGCTTCACCCCGGGTGAGCTCAAGGTGCGGCTCAACACCGATTCGCACGCGCCGGCACCGTTCCGCGCCGTGGGTGCGCCGTCCAACATGGACGGCTTCGCCCGCGCCTTCAACTGCACGGCCGGCGATGCCATGGTGCGCCCGGACGACGTGAAGGTCGTGATCTGGTAGGCGATCGTCGCGGCGGCTGTCCCGCAAGGCAGCCACCGCGCCAGCGCGCCGCGGTCCGATCGCGGTCGCGCGTCGAACTCAGCGCGCCGACACCACGTCGCAGCCTTCGATCTGGTAGCGCTCCCAGAGGCGCAGCGCGATGGCGGCGGCGCGTTCGTCGGCCTCGCGCTTGAGGCGGCGATTGCCCAGCTCGGCGGTGGTCTGGCCGAACAGTTCCAACCAGCGCCGGAACAGCACGGACCTCAGCCCGGGCAGCGCCATGTGCTTGGCCATGGGTGCACCGCGGAAGCGGCGCGTGCCGCGCAGCGTGGCCGACCAGAAGTCGACCAGGTTGGCCAGATGCGCATCCCAGTCGCGGATGTGGCGCTCGAAGATCGGCCCCAGCAGCGCGTCCTGGCGCACGCGGGCGTAGAAGCGATGCACCAGGGCGATCACCTCGTCTTCGGAGCAGACGGCCGCGGGGTCGGCATCGCCGTGGGCGGGGATGCTGGCGGTCTGGTTCATGTCACCGGCCTGCGTTTCATCGTCGCATCGTCCCGCGGCGGCGGGGCGCGGGCCGTGATCCAGGTCAAGCGCGCATCGTCCCGCGCCAGGATCGGTCAACCCGGTTCCGGGTTAAGCTTTCGCGATGCTTTATCTCGCCTCCCGATCCCCGCGCCGGCACCAGCTGCTGGAACAGCTCGGCCATCGTTTCCGCAGCCTGGACGTGGATGTCCCGGAAGTGCGCGCGCCGGACGAATCGCCGCGCGACTACGTGCTGCGCGTGGCGCTCGACAAGGCCCGCGCCGGCCTGGCGCGCTGCGCGGACGATCCGGCCGCGGTGGTGCTCGGGGCCGATACCGAAGTGGTGCTCGATGGCCGCGTCTTCGGCAAGCCCGCCGACGCCGCCGATGCCGCCGCGATGCTGCAGCGGCTCTCCGGTCGCACCCATGAGGTCATCTCCGCGCTGTGGCTGGTGGACGGCGAGCGCGAGTCCTGCGCGGTGAACGTGACCGAGGTGACGTTCGCGCCGCTCACCCCGGCGCAGATCGCGGAGTATCTGGCCTGCGGCGAGGCCTTCGGCAAGGCCGGTGCCTACGCGATCCAGGGCCGCGCGGCGGCCTTCATTCCGCGCCTGGCGGGCAGCCATTCGGGCGTGATGGGCCTGCCGCTGCATGAAACCGCCGCGCTGCTGGCACGCTTCGGCATCGCGCCGGCGGCTTCTTTTTCCTGAACATTTCCGGCAGGGCCACGCATGTCCGAAGAAATCCTGATCAACGTCACCCCGCGCGAGACGCGCGTCGCCGTGGTCGAGAACGGCATGCTGCAGGAGGTATTGATCGAGCGCTCCAGCCGGCGCGGCTACGTCGGCAACATCTACAAGGGACGGGTGCAGCGGGTGATGCCCGGGATGCAGGCCGCCTTCGTGGACATCGGGCTGGACCGCGCCGCCTTCCTGCACGCCTCCGACATCCTGCGCCCGGCGGTTCCCGAGCCGCTGGACGGCGAAGAACCGGCCCCGGTGCCGACGACGGCGATCGGCGAGCTGCTGCGCGAAGGGCAGGAGGTGATCGTGCAGGTGGTGAAGGACCCGATCGGCACCAAGGGCGCGCGCCTCACCACCCAGATCAGCATTCCCTCGCGCTACCTGGTGCTGCTGCCGCACGGGCGCGTGCTGGGCGTGTCGGCGCGCATCGAGGACGAGGACGAGCGCGCGCGGCTGAAGGCGATGATGGGTGAGCTGAGCCTGGATGCGCCGATGGGTTACATCGTGCGCACCAACGCCGAAGGCCAAAGCCAGGAGGCGCTGGCCAAGGACGTGGTGTATCTGGACAAGGTCTGGAACGCGGTGCGCGCCGGCATGGCCGAAGCGCGCGTGGGCACCTGCATCTACGAGGACCTGTCGCTGATCCTGCGCTGCGTGCGCGACTACATGCGCGAGGACGTGGAAAAGGTGCGGGTGGATTCGCGCGAGTCGTTCGAACGCATTCAGCGTTTCGTGACCCGGTTCATCCCCGAGTTGGCCGAGCGCGTGGAGCATTACCCCGGCGAGCGCCCGATCTTCGACCTCTATGGCGTGGAGGATGAAGTCCTGCGCGCAATGCAGAAACAGGTGCCGCTGAAATCCGGTGGCTACCTCGTCATCGATCAGACCGAGGCCATGACCACCGTGGACGTGAACACCGGCGCCTTCCTGGGGCACCGCAACCTCGAAGACACGGTGTTCCGCACCAATCTGGAGGCGGCGCAGTCGATCGCGCGCCAGCTTCGTCTGCGCAACCTGGGCGGCATCATCATCATCGACTTCATCGACATGCAGGATGCCGAACACCGCCGCCAGGTGCTGCGCCAGCTCGAAAAATCGCTCGCGCACGACCACACCAAGGCCACGGTCCACGAGTTTTCCCCGCTGGGCCTGGTGGAAATGACGCGCAAGCGCACCACCGACAGCCTGGTGCGCCAGCTGTGCGAACCGTGTCCGACCTGCGCCGGGCGCGGCAGCATCAAGACCGCCGAAACCGTGTGCTACGAGATCTTCCGCGAGATCACCCGCGCGGTGCGCCAGTTCGAGGCGGAAAAGCTGCTGGTGCTGGCGTCCGCGCGCGTGGTCACGCGCATTCTGGAGGAGGAATCGGGCGCGGTGGCCGAGCTGGAGGAATTCATCGGCAAGACCATCCGCTTCCAGGCCGACGAGCAGTATGCGCAGGAGCAGTACGACGTTGTCCTGCTCTGACGGCGGCGTGCGGCGGCCGGTGGCGGCCCTCCGGATGCGCGCATGAGCGGCCGGGCGCACGGGCGGATGCGGCGCACGCTCAGGCGCGCCCGCCGCATGCTGGGCTGGAGCCTGCTGGCCGTCGTGATCCTCACGGCGCTTGCGGTGGGGCTGGCGAGCCAGCTCCTGCCGGTGCTGACGCGGCATCCCGATGCCGTGGCGCGCTGGCTGTCGGAACGCATTGATGCGCCGGTTGCGCTGGGGGCCGTCCAGGCGCAATGGAATCGCGCCGGGCCGCGGCTTTCGCTTTCCGGCCTGCGCATCGGGCAGGCACCGGAAGTGCTCGACATCGACCGCGCCCAGCTCCAGGTGAACATCTATTCCGGCCTGTGGCCGGGCATGCCGCTGACCGAGCTTGCGCTGGACGGCCCCGAACTCGAGCTGCACCGCGATGCCGACGGGCGCTGGCGGCTCGACGGCTTCGGCCGCGGTGCGCCTGCTGCCGCGAACCGCTCGCAGTTCCAGCAGCTCGATCGCTTCGGCGCGCTGGAAGTGCGCGCGGCGCGACTCCGGTTCCGCGATGCGATCACCGGACGCCAGCGCGTCGTGCCGCGCATCGACGCGCGCATGCAGCGCGCCGGCGGGCAGCTGCGCCTGGGGGCCTACGTCCATGGCGAGGTGCCGGGCGCGATGCTGCGGCTCGGAGCGGATTTGAGCCCGGACGGGCGGACGGGCACGGCCTATCTTGAGGGCCGCGCGCAGGACTGGGCGATCTGGCTGCGCGAACTGACGATGGGGCAGGTCGGGCTGTCGCAGGCGCGCGGCGACCTGCGCGTGTGGCTGGATTTTGCCGAGGGAGAGCCGATCGGCGTGCAGCTGGATGCCTCCATGGCCCCGTTCGCGCTGCATGCGGCGATCGAAAGCGGAGAGGACGACGGGCGCATCGTCGAACAGTCGGCGCGGTTCGCGGTCTGGCAGATGCAGGCGCGGGTGTGGCGGGAGGGCGGCTCCGGCTGGCGCGCGGTGGTGCCTTCGTGGCAGGTGGTCGATGAACTAGGCAGCCGCTCGCTCGAGGTCGTGCGCCGGGGACATGCGCAGCGCGATGGCTCCGGGCTGGTGCGCGTGGAAGCCGATGCGCTGGCTCTGGGCCCGCCGCTGGCGCTCGCGCGGCTGGTTCCGGCGATGCCGGCGCGGCTGCGGCACTGGCTGGGCGAGGCCGCGCCGCACGGCACGCTGGAGTCGCTGCGAGCGGCCTGGTTCGATGCCGGACGCTACCGGTTCGAAGCGCGTCTGCTCGATGCCGGTTGGCAGCCGGTGGGCGGCATCCCGGCTTTCCAGGGCGTTTCCGGGGTGCTGGACGGCGATGCGCGCGCGCTGCGCCTGGACGTGGCTCCCGGCGTCTGGACCGTGCAGGCCCCTGGCGTGCTGCGCGCCCCGTTCATGCCGCGCGTTGCCGGAGAGATCCTCGCCTTCGATCCGGGCGATGGCTGGCGCATCGATACGCCGGGATTGCGGCTCAACGAGGACGACTACGCCATCACGCTGGCCGGCGGTGCGCAGTTTCCCGATGGCGGTGGCGTGCTGCTGGACCTGCGCGCCGACGTCGGCGAAGGCCCGCTGGTTGTGGCCAAGCGCTTCTGGCCGGTCAACGTGATGTCTGAAGCGGCCGTGCGCTGGCTCGATACCGCGCTGCTCGGCGGCCGCGTCGCGCGCGGCAGCGCGGTGGTGCGCGGCAATGTGCGCGACTGGCCGTTCCGCGAGGGCGAGGGGCGCTTCGAGGCGCTGGCTGAGCTGGAGGACGCCCAGATCGCCTATCACCCGGACTGGCTGCCCGGGCACCGCGTGCGCGGCACGGCGCGCTTCATCAACGTGTCGATGGAGCTTGATCTGGCGGGCGAGGTGGGCGCTGCGCAGGTGGCCAGCGCGCGCGGCGGCATCGCCGACTTCGGCGATTCGATCCTTGCGCTGGATGTGCATGGAGGCGGCAGCGGCTCGGCGCTGCTGCAGGTCCTGCGCAAGAGCCCCCTGCATGAGGCGCACGGCGAATTGATGGATGGCGTTTCGCTCGGTGGCCGCGGCGAAGTGGCCCTGGCGCTCCACATCCCGCTGGAGGATCACCTGGGCGAGCCGAAGGTCGATGGACAGGTGGACCTGGCGCGCATGGACCTGCGCGATGCGAACTGGGGGCTGGATTTCGAGGGCGCGAGCGGGCGGGTGCGGTTTTCCGACCGCGGATTCCTTGCCGATGAGCTGAGCGTCGGGTTCGGCGGGACGCTGGGCGCGCTCAGCATCGCCGTGGGCGACTACACCTCGCAGCCCGAACACCTCGCCGAAGCCAGCCTGCGCGGGCATTTCCCGGCGGCGCGGCTGGTCCAATCCAATGCGCGCAGCCGCTGGCTGACGCCGTGGCTGGGCGGCGAGTCCGACTGGACCCTGCAACTGACCGTGCCCGAGCCGGACGGCGCTGTCCGCGCCGCGCCCCAGCTGCGGGTGCGCTCGGATCTGGCGGGCGTGTCGATCCACCTTCCGGCCCCGCTGCGCAAGGATGCCGCCGACCGGATGCCGCTGGATCTGGACCTGACCCTGCAAGAGCCGGACGTCGGCATCGACCTGCGCCTGGGCGGACTGCTGCGCCTGCACGGGCGTTCGGGCGTCGATGGCTTCAGCGGCACCGCGCTGTTCGGCGACGTCGTGGACGCCGCGCCGCCGCCGCGCGGCCTGCACGTCGCCGGGCAGATCCCGGTGCTCGATGCCGCGGCCTGGGGCGGCGTCGCCGCGGGGTTGGGGGATGGCGAAGCGGCGCTGCACCTGGCCTCGGCGGACTTGTTCATCGGCGAACTGAACCTTTTTGGCCGGCCGTTCCGCGAAACCCGCGTCACGATGCAGCGCGATGCGGAGCGATTCACCTTCGGCTTTGCCGGCGATGCGCTGGCGGGTGAGCTGTCGGTGCCGCTCGATGGGCTTGCCCAGAAGGGCATCACCGCGCGCCTTGATCGCCTGCACTGGCCGGAGACGGATGCGGCGGACGCCGGGCAGGATGCGGCGACAACGCAGGTGCTTTCCGCGCCCGGCCTGATCCCGCCGATTCACCTGGAGTCGGCCGATACCCGGTTTTCCGGCGCGCACCTGGGCAACGTCTGGCTGGAGACCTGGCCTACCGCCACGGGCCTGCACGTCGAGCGGTTCGATGCCCACTCGGCGGCGCTCGATCTCAAGGCCAAGGGCGATTGGCAGGTGGTGGAAGGGCGCGAATCAACCGCGCTGGCGCTGGATTTTTCCTCGCGCGATGCCGGCGCGATGCTGGAGGCGCTGGGCTTCTCGCGCCTGATCGAAAGCAGCGGCACCCACGGACGCCTGATGCTGGCGTGGCCCGGTGCCCCCGGCGCGTTCGATTGGGCGGTGGCCGATGGCAGGCTCGATGTCAGCGTCGGGCAGGGGCGCGTGCTGGAAGTGGAGCCGGGTGCCGGCCGCCTGTTCGGCCTGCTCAGCCTGACCGAAATCCCGCGCCGGCTGAGCCTTGATTTCAGCGATTTCCTGAAGTCCGGGTTCGCGTTCAACCAGATGGCCGGCAGCTTCCGCATCGAGCGCGGCGACGCCTTCACCGACGACTTCCGGATCAATGCGCCCTCCGCGGAAATCCGCCTGCGCGGGCGCACCGGCCTCAAGGCGCGCGACTACGACCAGACCCTGGAGGTGCTGCCCAAGGCCGGCAGCGTGCTGCCGGCGATCGGCGCGATTGCCGCGGGTCCGGCCGGCGCGGCGGTCGGTGCGGTGGCCCAGGCCGTGCTGCGCCAGCCGCTCAAGGACATGACGCGCACGGTGTATCGCGTCACCGGAGCGTGGGATGCGCCGACGATCGAGGCGGAAGCGACTGCGCCGCGCGACTCCTCACCCTGACGATCGCTGCCCGGCGGATTCAGCGGTGTCGGCAGCCGGCAGATGGGTTTTCCACAGGCCCTCAGCGCAGCAGCGCCAGGGTCTCCAGCACCGATTCGCCGTAGCGCTCCAGCTTGGCCACGCCGACCCCGGAGACGGTCGCCAGTTCGTCCAGCTCGTTCGGATCGGCCTCGGCGATGCCGCGCAAGGTGGCGTTGCCGAAGATCATGTAGGCAGGCAGGTTCTGTTCGCGCGCCAGCGCCGTGCGCAGCTCGCGCAGTGCCTCGAAGCGCAGCCGCGCCGCGTCACTGAGGGCAATCTCCTCCGTGGCCGCGCCGCGCCCGCGCTCGGACCTGCCGCGCCGGCGCGCCGCCGGCGCGTCGCGGCGCAGGGTCAGGTGGCCTTCACCGCGCAGCAGCGGGCGCGCGGCTTCGGTCAGGCGCAGCGCGCCGAAGCGGGTGTGATCGATGTCGAGCAGCCCGGCGGTGACCAGCTGGCGGAATACACCGCGCCAGGCGATGGCCTCCAGCTCGGCACCGATGCCGAAGGTGCTGAGCGTATCGTGCCCGTGCTGGAGAACCTTCTCGGTGCGGGTGCCGCGCAGCACGTCGATCAGGTGCCCCGCGCCAAAGCGCTGGCCGCAGCGCCACACGCAGGAGAGCGCCTTGCGCGCCGCCTGCGTGCCGTCCCAGGTGGGCGGCGGTTCCAGGCAGTTGTCGCAGTTGCCGCAGGG
>JRYL01000343.1_pt1 | contig 14766 bp, 10 predicted proteins | sample 235391 | NCBI WGS metagenome assembly JRYL01 (sample SAMN03074223, study PRJNA261481) | activated sludge metagenome | biome: Wastewater Treatment Plant; feature: Wastewater; material: Activated sludge; isolation source: activated biomass of a wastewater treatment plant treating wastewater from... ... | reverse complement strand
CGCTGGCCATCGCAGGGGCAACGAGACCGACCATGCAAACCCACACGGCACTGCTGTCCTTGTTCCTGTCGACCCTGTCCGCCTGCGGCCAGGTGGCCCCACGCAGCCCAGAGGTTGACCGCAGCCAGCCCCCGGCGGTACCGGCGAAGGTGCCGGCTCCGACCCTTGAACCAACGGAAGTGGTTGGCAATTCACGCTTTGCGCTTCCAGAAGGCTGGTCGGTCCTGCGCGCCGACGGGGCCGTGGCGCTGCTGAACCCTGGTTTTCGGTCGACCGATACCCTGGAGGCGCTGGTGGTGGTCGCCAGCGAGCCGCGTAGCAGCCGGTCCGCAGGCAGCGACGCGGTCGCCCTGCTCCGCGAGCAGTTGCCGAAGCTCGCGATCGACCTCGAGCAGCAGCAGGTCGACTGCCGGCTGCTGCCGAAGTCGGTGGTGGCTGGCGAACTGCCGGGCGGACGGCCGTTCGCCGAATTGCGCGCCAACGGCTTCGCCGAAGGGCGCCGGCCGGTCACCGTCTGGCTGGGGGCTCTGGCGGGCGAACGCGATCTCGCGCTGGTGCTGGTCGTCGCCCTGCGCGGCAAGGACGAGCGCTTCGTCGCCGGCGGCAAGCAGCTGCTCGGCGGGCTGCAGTTCGGCGCCCCGGCGGCGACGTCGGCGAACGCGCCACCAGCCGCCGACGACCTCGCCGGGCTCGAATTCGGCACCGAGTCGTTCGGCAGCGACTCGTCGCTGACCACCGTCTACACGTTCGGCCGCGGCGGCGCGCTGCAGCGCCGCACGATGTGCGCAGGCCATGCCCCAGCAGCCGCTTCCGCAAGCCGCGGCCGCCAGCTGGCTCGCACGGGCCCAAACCGGCGTAGTTCGCGACGCCGTTGCGTGCGTCGGGTATCCTCGGATCCCGATCATGGCGGCCACCAACTTCAAGGCCGATAACAACACCTTCCGCAAGTTGATCGGCAATGGACTGACCTACCGCATTCCGCCGTTCCAACGGGATTACAGTTGGGGTGTGGAGGAGTGGGAGGAACTGTGGCGCGACCTGGCGGACGTGCTCGCCGACGGCTCGAGCGGTGGCCACTACATGGGCTACCTCGTGTTGCAGTCGACCGACGACAAGCAATTCGACGTCATCGACGGTCAGCAGCGTCTGACGACCATCAGCATCCTCGTGTTGGCCGTGCTGAAATCGCTGCAGCGACGCATCGAGGCCGGCGACAATCCGGACGAGAATCGTCGGCGCGCCGAACAGTTGCGCAACAGTTACGTCGGCTTCCTCGACCCGGTGACCCTGGTCGCCAGGCCGAAACTCACGCTCAATCGCAACAACGATGGCTACTGGAAGAGCCACCTGGTGCCACTGGGGAGCCTGCCGCAGCGAGGCATCCGGGCCTCCGAGGCCCTGCTGCGCCGTGCATTCGAGTATTTCGATGCCAAGGTCACGGAGCGCTGCCGCTCGGCGAAGGATGCCGGCCGGGAATTGGCGGAATTCCTCGAGAACACGGTCGACCGGCTGTTCTTCACCGTCGTCACCGTCACCGACGAATTGAACGCCTACCGCGTGTTCGAGACCTTGAATGCGCGCGGTGTGCGGCTGTCGGCGACCGACCTGCTGAAGAACTGGCTGTTCTCCCTGCTCGACGGCGCCGCTGCCTCGTCGCACGAGCTCGCCGACCTGGCCGATCGCTGGGAAGCCCTGGTCGGCCGCCTGGGCGGTGAGAACTTCTCCGAGTACCTGCGCGTGCAATGGAACAGTCGCCATCCGGCGACTCGCGAAGGCTCGCTGTTCAAGACGATCCGTGGCGAGGTGCGCGATCGGGCGGCGGCCTTCCAGTTGCTGCGTGAGCTCGAAGAGGATCTCGACCACTACCTCGCCCTGCGCTTGCCCGAGACGTCGCATTGGCCCGACGCACTGCGCGAACCGGCCCAACGCCTGAAAATGTTCGCGGTCAGCAGGCCCGCGGCGATGCTGATCGCGGCCCGCCGCCGGTTCGACGACCGGGAGTTCGCACGCATCCTGCAGGCCAGCGTCGTCGTGTCGCTGCGTTACAACGTGATCTGCGGGTTCAGCACCGGCGAGCAGGAACGCGCCTACAACGACATCGCGCTGCGCATCGCTCGCGGCAGCTTGACGAATGCCGACGCGGTGCTCGACGCACTGCGGCCGATCTATCCGTCGGACGAGGCCTTCCGCGCCGCGTTCGCCGAGAAGTCCTTGCGCACGACGCAGAGTCGCAATGCCAGGATCGTCAGGTTCCTGCTCTGCGCCATCGAGCGCCATGTCACCGGCACGCCCGAGCTCGACGAAGACAGTACGTCGTTCGGGATCGAGCACATCCTGCCGCAGAATCCGGGCGGCAATTGGCCGGAGTTCGCGCCGCTCGAGATCGAGGCCTGCGTCGACCGCCTGGGCAACATGACCTTGCTCGAGAGCAAGGCCAACCATCGCAGCGGCAACGCTGCCTGGGCCGACAAGCGGCAAGCCTTGGCGGACAGCCGCTTCTCGATCAGCCAGCAGATTGCCAGCGATCCGGCGGCGTGGAGCGCCGAACGGATCGAGAAGCACCAGCGCTGGCTGGCGAAGCAGGCCGCGGCGATCTGGCGGATCGCTCGGCTCGCGGACGGCTGAGTCGATGTCTGGTAGGTTGCCGCCCATGGCCCGACTGCTGCGCACCACGATCCTGCTGCTCGCCGCCCAGCTCGCCGCGCAGGCCCCGAGCGCCGCGCCAGCCCCGCTGGCCGAGGCAGTGCAGGCCTGTCTCGACGCCATCGAGGTTGTCGACTACCAGCGCCAGCGCGACGCCCTGCTGCAGCGCACCGACGCCACTGGCGACGCCTTGCTGCAAGCCCTGACCACCCGCCCCGCGCCATTGCGCGGCGAGACCACCTTCGTCGTGCCGTTCGACGGCATGCGTCTCGAAGTGCGCGCCTCGGCGCCGGCGGACCGCGCTCTCGATCGGCTGCTGCCGGTGGTCTACGCCTTCAACGGTGCGAGCGAACTGCTGCACGCCGCCGTGCACGAGCACGTGATCCTCGCCGGCATGTCGGGCTACAAGGCCGACCAGTTCTCGGATCTCGAGCGCAACATCCACCTCAAAACCCTCAATGCGATCGCGTGGCACACCGGCGGTGATCCGAACGCCTTGTGGTGGACGGGATTCTCGTGGGGTGGCCACGCCTGTTGGGACGACCCGCTGCACCGCCCCGGTTGGGCGCGTGGGATCCTGTCGCGCGGTGGCGGTCCGCGGCGAACCTCGTTCCGTCTGCTGCCGAACCTGATCGGTACCGAGCTGCTGAGCGTCTGTGGTCAGCAGGAGGATCCCGAACTGCTCTGGAACCTGCGTGAAGTGCGACGTACGCACCGTTCGTTGGGGCTGCGTTTCACGGCCTGGGAGGCCGCCGACCACGGCCACGTGCAACCGTTGCCGGGGGAGCGCGAGGCCGGGCTGGCCATGCTGGCGACGCCGACCACGGACGAGCGGCCGATGCAGTTCACGCTGCTCGCCGACGGGGCCAACGTCGAACATCCGCTGTTCCTGGTCCTGGAAGTCGACGAGCGGGCGGTCACCATCCCCGAACGCGTGCCGGTGTCGGCCAGCCTGTCGCCGGACGAACAGCGGCGTGCGACCGTTCGTGCCATGCAGAAGCAGGTGGCATCGGTGCGGTGGCGCATCGACGCAGACGGCCGCAAGAAGACGGTGACGTTGCAGGCCAAAGGAGTGCGGCGCGGCCGGTTCGCGTTCCGCGCCCCTTGGTTCGCGGTCGGCGACGAGGTGCGGGTGCTGGTCGGCAAGAAGGAGGTGTTCGCCGGCAACCTGCAGGCCGATCCGCGGACCTTGCTCGACGAGGCGCGCCGCACCGGGGATCGGCTGCGGCCGGCGTTGCGGGTGGTGGAAGTGGGGTTTTGAGCGGTCGGCGGCAGGTCGTCGCCGTGGCATCGAGGGTGTCCGTGGCCCGTTCCCGGGGGGCAGGCCTTCACTGCACCAGACAAGCCACCGGCGGCGTCGACTGCAAGATCGCCTGCCCGTCCAGGCCGTAGACCTGGAAGAACAGCCGCACGTCGCGCAGCCAGTTCAAGTTCGGCACGGCGAACGGCAGCGCCTCCTGCCCGTTGGCGTCCAGGACGCCGATGCCCAGCAGGTCGCCGCCGCCGCCGAGCCAGCACGGTGCGGCGAGGGCTGGGTGGGTGAGCACCTCGGCGCGCAGCGCGACGCAGTAGAAGACCGGCGTGCCGGCTGGTCCGATCGGGCGCAAGGCCGACGCGCTGCCGCGCGCCAGTCCATTGAGGATCGGCCAGATCCCGAGCAACCCGGCCGTCGGCGCGTGGGGGCCCAGCGTCGCCGCACCGGGCACGGTGCCGGCACCGCCGGTCACCGTCGTGCGGGAGGTGTGGATTGGGGTGTTCGTCTGGTTGCGGATCCCGGCCCCGCCCGCGGACACCTGCGAATCGCCGCCGGCGACGGTGCAATCGGCGAGCCAGGCTGCGCCGGCGAGCACCACCAGGGCGTCGGTCGCCGGCACCTGGGGCAGTACCGCAGGGCCGCCGCGCAGCCGGCAATCGGCGAACTGCACGCTGCCGCCGTCGACCACCACCGCGGTGCCGCCCAACTGGATCCAACTGGCGCCGCCGTCGAACGTGGTCTGCATCGCCGCCAGCCGCCCGCGCACGTGCGCGCCGTCGCGGGGCCCGACGGCCGTGCCGAGGCTGCATTGCATCAGGATGCACTCGCCTTGCGGCGCCACCACGAGCCCCGCCGGTGCCGCGTCGAAGCGGCACCGTTCGAAGGCGACGCTGCCCTGTCGCACCTCGGTGCCACTGTAGAGATTCAGATGGAAGACGTACGCTTGCTGGCCGGCCGGCACGTCGAACGTCACCGGCCCGCCGAGCGCGATCCCAGGCGCCACGTTGCCCACACCGCGGATCGTCACTCCGGCGGTCACCGCGAACGGCTGGTAGTTGCCGCTGGCGACCTCGACGACGTCCCCGGGTTGCGCCGCGGCCAGCGCCTGGTGGATCTGCGCGAACGTGCCGGGGACCGACCACACGGTCTGGGCTGGGGCCGCGGCGGCGACCAGGAGGATCGGCAGGATGCAGCGCATCGCCGGCATCGTACCGGATTCCTGCGACAGGCGCCCAGGTGGCGCCACCTGCAGCCAGTTCAGGCGCCGAGCACGGTGAGCTGCACGTACCGGTAGTACACGAGCAGCATCAGCAGGTGGCTCGCCGTGGTGCCGAACCGGCCATTGGTTTCGCCGAACGGCCCGACCGGGTCCCAGGTGCCGTACAGGTTCTCCTCGGGTTCGGACCGCCATTGCCGGACCTGCGTCAGCACGATCTGCTCCTTGACCTGCGCTTGCGTCGCGCGGTACGCGGACGGGCCGCGGCAGTAGGCGGCCGTCTGCAGGTAGAACGACCGCAGCGGGTCCTGCCGCAGGTCGTCGGGCCAGCCGGGCGGCAGGTCGGTGCCGCTCCAGAACCTGCCGGCATGGGCCTCGCGCAGGCACTGGGCGGCATGGTCGCGCGGCGTGGTAGGAGCGGCGGCTGGGTGCTTCGCCAGGGCGTCGGCGAGCCGATCGGCGGTTTCGTGCAAGGTCATGACGACCCGCACCAGGTCGCCCTGGCTCGGAAACTCGCGCGCCGCGCGGCGTAGCGAGTGCACGCAGAACTCGGCCCACAGCGCCAGTTCGGGCGTCGGTGCCGGGCTCGCGGCCGCGAGCCGTTCGCCGAGTGCCTCGACGGCCGCGACGACGGCGTCGCGCCCCCAGCCACGATGCCAACGGGTCACGCGCAGCTCCTCGCACAACGCGAACGTGCCGATCGCGTGGTCGAGTGGCCAGGCGGCGTCGTCGCGCCAGCCGAGCCGGCCCAGGTCGTCGGCCTGGGTGCGCAGCCAACGCACGCTGCCCTGCACCTGCTGCCGGCGCGGGCCGCGGCGCCAGGTGCTGCCGTCCCCGAGGTGGGCGAGCAGCAGCAGCGCGTTGACCCGCAGCGCGGCGTCCGGGCGGCCGCCGTGCTGGACGACCGGCCAGCTGCCGTCCGCTTGCTGGGTGCGGACCAGGAAGTCCTCGCGCTGGGCCGTGGTGGCACCGGCCAGCAGCAGGGCGGTGAGCAGGGGCAGCAGTCGGCGACCGTGGCAGCGAGGCACGAGTCCGGCATCGTAGCCGGGATCGACGCAGTTCGGTGCGATTTCCTCTGGCGCGCCACGGCTGCCGCGGGGCGACGCAGGCGGCCTGCGGCCTGTTTCAGGGTCCTAGGTTGAAACGGACCGCCGGACTGACGAACGTCGGCGGGCTCGCCGCGGACCACGTGAAGTACGCGTGGTCGAGCGCGAGGCCGAGCAAGCCCGGCGGCAGGTTGGCTGGCAGCTGGAAGCTCGCAACAGCCATGCCGGTGGCGTCGAGCGAGCCGAACGAACCGAGCAGCGGGGCCGAGTTCGGCTGTTGTGCGGTGAACATCGTGTAGGCGTCGACCTGCAGCGGCAGCACGAGGTTCGGGCCGAGGGCCAGGCCGGGCGCGGTGCCGCTGAAGGAACCGAGCAGCCAATAGCCGTGGTTGGCGCGGTTCGGGCCGGCATCGAGCACGAACTCGACGCTGCCACCGTTCGCCAACGACAGCGAGGGCTGCGAAGCCGCGAGCGGTTCCCTCGTCAGACGCAGCGCGAGTGGCGGCCCGGTGAACCAGGTGCCGACGCCCGTGCGCGAGCGCGACTGCAGCCCGCCGCCGGTGCCGACGTTGAGGCCGGCCTGGTAGGCGGCGGCGTTGCCGGTGCAGCGCAGCCAGTACCGGCCGGGTCGCAGTGCAATCGGCAGCGGGGCGTAGACCCAGTTGACGCGGTCGGGATCGAACCGTAGCTGGTGCCGCACGCTGGCCAGCAACCGGCTCTCGTCGGCGGCGGCACCGCTGCCATCGTCGCGGAACAGCGCGACGGTGAAGCCCTCGCCGGCGGCGTGGTTCGCGGTCCAGCCATCGAGTCCGATCTCGCCGAGGGCGATGCCCGGAGCGGGCACGTCGAACGGTTGGAAGACCTCGAAACACGCGCTGGGCTGCGGGCCCGCGCAGCCGAGGGCACGCCCCGGCACGCTGGGGTCGTCGCCGTGGTCGAGGAAGAACCGGCGGTTCGGGCACGGCCGGGCTTCGCACTCGTCGGGGAAACCGTTGCCGTTGCAGTCGAGGGATGTGCTGGTGGCGATGTCGATCGCATCGGCGATGCCGTTGCGATTGCAGTCGGCGAGCGCCTGGGTGGCCGGTCCGCTGGCGATCGCGATCCCCGACGGCGCGAAGCCGGGCGCGCTGGTGTTCACGACCACTGGTTGGTTGCCGTTCCGGTCGACCCGGGTCACCGTGCCGGTGAGCTCGTCGACGTACAGGAATGCCCCCGCGGCCGGTTCGTACGCGAACTGCAGCAATCCCGACGTCTGCACCACCGTCGGGGTGACGTCGTGCAGCACGGTCGGATCGCTGCCATCCAGGCGCGCGCGACCGATGTGGTCGGTGGCCGGCTGCGCGTCGATCCAGTAGATCTGTCCGCGCGCGACGTCGAGGGCCAGCGCGCGGGCGAAGCCGACGCCGGTGACGACCGTCTTGGCGTTGCCGCCGGCGAGGTCGAAGCGCAGGATCGAGCCGTCGGCGCCGACGTAGACGTGGCCGTTGGTGCGGTCGACGAGCGGGCAGCCCAGCGGCCAGGATTGCTGCGCGGTGAACAGCACCTGCACGGCGGTGCCGCTGGTCGTAGCCCGGCGCAAGGTGTTGCCGTCGGTGTAGTAGAGGTAGCCCTGCCCATCGAGGGCGGGGCCACGCACCGGGCCGCTGGTCGTCAGCACCGTGGTCAGTCCCGAACCGTCGCGGTTGGCGCGCAGGATGCGGTTGGTGCCCGCCGCGTCGGCCCAGTACAGCAGGCGCGAAGTCGGCTCCCAGACCACGTCCAGCGGCACCCAGTAGCTGGCCGGCAGACGGAACAGCAGTTCCGCGGGTTGGCCGTTGCCGGGCAGGTGCAGCACGCGGGCGCGCTGGTACCGATACTCGACGAGGTAGGCGGCGTGTTGCGCCGCGAGGGTGCCGGCGAGCAGCGCGGCGCCAAGCCACGCAAAGGCGCGGGTCAAGCGAGGTGTCGATCCGCGCGGGCTTTGCATCGTGGAGGCTCGGGGGGCTGGCTGGCGCGAGGCGAACGGGACGGTCGTCGGCCTGTGGCTACAGTAGCCGAACCCAGCCGATCCACCATCCGCCCCGCCAGCCGCGCTGGGCATGCGGCTCGCCGCACGCTGCCTGCCGTTCCGCCACGCCGTGCGACCTCACGGCCGCTCGTAGCCGCCCAGGATCGTCGTGCCACCGACGGCGCGCGTGAAGTACCGCGCTTTGATCGCCTGGTACTCCGGATGGCCGAAGAACGCGTCCATCGCCGGCCGGCTGGCGAAGTAGATCGCGAACACGCGGTTGATCGGGTGCTCGCTGGCCGACTTCAGCACCTTCTGGACGGTGAAGTCGTAACGGAACCCACCGCCGTGGGCTTCCAGCAGCGGCGCCATCGCTTCGCGGTACTGCGTGTAGAGAGCGTCGTCGGTCACCGTGAGACCGACCACCAGTTCGTAGGTCATGGGGTCAGCGTAGGGGGCTGGGTTGCGGTCGCGCTGGGGATCTTCGCCCGGTCGCGGCGGCTCGAGGAACCTCAAGGCTGCACTTCGCAGCGCAGGGCGCGACTGGCGACCATGCCAGACGCGCCACAGCCGCCAACCTGCCACCAGAAGCCTTGCGCGGCCAGTTGCAGGCCGACCAGGCCGGTCGGCAGCGGGAGCGCCAGCTGTCCGTGCCCGCTGGCGTCCGTGAACAGCGGCGAGAACGCGGCCGGGTTGGGCACGTAGCTGGTCAGGTCGAGCAGGGGCACGCCGGGTCCAGGTGCGCCGAGCGCCAGCGACACGCCGCCGAATGCGCTGGCCGGCGCATTGCGGACGCGCAGCCCGAAGTCGGCGGCCCCGTCGCGCATCCACCGCGCGGCCGACAGCCGCGGCGGTGCCGCACAGGCCGGCGACGCGCCGCCGCGGCAATCGACGCCGACCGGCGCGTAGACCTCGGCCAGGGCGTCCCACAACCGGCCGACGTGTTGGTAGGCCGCTGCGTAGAACGTCGCCGACAACCAGACGCCGACCGTGTCGTGCTCGAGATCCCACCAGCAGAACGAACCGAACGCGCCCGGCGCGCAGACCAGGGTCGGCCGCCCGGCGGCGTCGGTGCGTTCCCACCAGAAACCCAGGCCGAGTGTCGCACCGCTCGGATGTGGGTCGGTGAGGCGCACCCGACCCTGGATGTGGTCGGTCAGCATCGTCTGCACCGCATGCTGCGACAGGATCGGCTGGCCCTGGTGCACGCCGCCGTTGCGCAGCATGGCGAGGAAGCGGCAGTAGTCCGCGGCGTTGCCGTACACGCCGTCGGCGACGCTGGGGTTGGGGTTCGGGCCGGTCGGCAGCCAGGTGGTCGACGTCATGCCGAGTGGCGTGCCGATGCGCTGCAAGAAGAGGTCGTTCCAGGCGAGTCCGGTGACGACCTCGCACGCCGCCGCGGCGACGTGGATCGACACGTTGCCGTACGCGAACTGCGTGCCCGGCGCGAACAGCAGCGGCAGCGAGGCGATCCGGGTCGCCGCTTGCCGCAAAGTCAGCGTCGGATCGCTGGTCACCGGATCGAACGGATACAGGCCGCTGGTGTGCGCCAGGCACATGCGCAGCGTGATCGCCGCGAGGGGGCCCTGGCCGAACTCCGGCAGCCAGGTGGAGACCGGCTGGTCCAGCGACAGCAGACCGTGGTCGCACAGCGCCAAGGCGACGGCGATCGCCAGCGGTTTGCTGCCCGAGGCCAGTCGCATCGCGAACTGCTGCGGCAGGGCCCCGTAGGCCCGTTCGACCGGTGGTTGGTTGCCGGGTTCGATGCGCAGCACGAGCCCGTTGAGCGACAGCGCGGCGATCGACTGCTGGGCCGCCTGATCGAGCAGAGCGAGGTCGTGGCACGGCGCCTGCGCGGCCAGCAGGCTGGACAGGCCGAGGGCGGTCAGGGCGAGGCGGTTCGGCATGGTCGTAGGGGACGAGGAGCGGCGGCGCTGTGCAAGTTGTGTTCCGCGCTGGGAGCGAAGGTGGCGCTGGGGCGAGGGCCGGGTGGTGGCAGGTTCACCGTCGCCTTGCCGACGCTGACGACGGCGAGGCGACACGCGATCCCGCGGGAGGCGGCGGCTGCCGCCCGCGCCAGCGCGCGAGTGCAGTGCCCCAACCAGAGGCGCGCGTGGACCGGCTCGAAGCAGAGCTCCAGGAAACCACCAACTTGCATCCTTGGCCGGACCCGATACGCAATGAGAACGATGTCCAGGCCGACCCAGACCCTCGTGTGTGCGGTGCTGTGCCTGTTCGGTTGCGCCGCCGATCCCGGCGCCACGTCAGGTGCCAATCCCGGACCGATCGCCGCGCGCGATCCGCAGGTTCGCTGGCGCTGCTGGGTGTTCGACGTGCCCGCGGGCTCCGAGGTGGCGCCAGACGGCAGCGTGCGGCCCGCGGTCGGTCGCGGCAGTGGGTTCGCCGCGGTGCCTGCGGACGGGATCCCAGGCTTGCTCGCGGCCCTTGGCAAGGACCCGGCGGTCCGCCTGGTGGTTGCCAAGGTCTTCGAGACGGCGCCGGGCGAGCAGGCGATCGTGACCGTGGATCGGGATCCCAGCCGGGTTGTGCAGCGATGGCTGGCCGTGCGTGGTCATCGGCATGCCGACGGCATCGTCGGCGACGTGGAACTGACCGATCGGCGCGGCGACGGCATGGTCGGCGGCGGGTCGGGCCAGCAGCTGATGCGCCGTGATCAGGCGTATGTCTGGCTGTGGTACGGCGCAACCCCGGAGGTGCCGGCGACGTGGTGCATGTTGCTGCCGGAGGGTGCTTCGGGGTCGTAGGAACTGTCGTTGGGCTGCTGGCCAGCGCCCGGCATCGACGACGATCGACGCGGAATCACCCGGTTGGTGCGGAGTTCCGGGAACCGGTGCGCGGCCCTGGCGTCCAAACCGGGTTCGCCGCCTCGCCGGCCGCGAGGTGTTCTCCGGCACCCACTGCAAGCCATGCTCCCAACGCCACTTCGCTCGTCGTTCCTGGTCCTCGTCGGCGGCTGCCTGGCGCTGGGGTTCTGGTCCTGCATTGGCTGCACCGCGGAACAAGGGGGCGGCAGAGACCTTCCGGAGGTCCGCGCCAGCGAGCCTGCCAGACAGGCTGCGCAACGCGCCAATGCGTTCGGGTTCCGTCTGCTGCAGGAGCTGACCAAGGGCAAGGACCACGCGAACGTCGCGCTGTCGGGTTTGTCGGCGGCGATGGCGCTGGCGCTGTTCCACGAAGCGTGCGCGGGCGATTCCCGCCGCGTGCTCGCCGAGGCGCTCGGGTACGACGGTGCTGCCGACGGTGCCCTCGCCACGGGCTATGGCGACCTGCTCGCCGTGCTGAACGGCCGCACCGAGGCGACCGTGCGGATGGCGAACGCGCTCTACGTGCGCCAGGGCCTCGAGGTGCTGCCGACGTTCCTCGAGGTCGCCAGGCAGCGCTTCGCGGCGGTGGCGCGCGTGCGCGACTTCGCCGATCCCAAGACCCTCGCCGAACTCAACGCCTGGGTCGCCGAGCAGACCGACGGCATGATCCCGACGATCCTCGACCGCCTGGATCCGGCGAACTTCGCGGTGCTCCTGAACGCGCTGTTCTTCCAGGGCAAGTGGCAGCAGGCGTTCGATCCGGCGCGCACGCAGCCGCACGCCTTCACGCCCGAGGTCGGCGAATCGTTCGAGGTGCCGATGATGAGCGACGACGTGCAGGCGGTCGTCTACCACGATGGGACCCTTGGCGCGGTGCGGATGCCGTACCAGGGCGGCGACTACAGCCTGGTGGCGATGCTGCCGCTCGCGGGGCGGCGACTGGCAGACCTGCGGGCGGAACTGACCGAGCAGCGTTGGTCGGCGCTGTGGATCGCCGTGTCGCGCGAAGCGAGTGAACGCCGCGTCGGGCTGCCGAAGTTCCGCGTCGCGGCCACGCATGCGCTCGACGAGCCCTTGACGGCCCTCGGGCTCGGCCCGGCGCTCGCGGCTGGCCAGGCGGACTACACGCGGCTGGCGCTCGGCATGGATGCGCGGGTGCCGGTTGCGGCGAAGGTCACGCAGAAGGTCGTCGTCGAGGTCGACGAGGCCGGCAGCAAGGCGGCGGCGGTGACGGCGGTCGAGATGAAGGATGCCTCGGTGCCGGAACCGCCGAAGTTCGCGCCCTGGTTCGACCGGCCGTTCTTGTTTGCGATCGTCGAGCAGCAGACCGGCGCGATCCTGTTCCTGGGGCAGATCACCGATCCGCGGCGGTGAACGGGAGGGGGTCGGGCGCCGGGCGGCAGCGGCGTTGCCGCTCCTGCCCCGCGACCGCCGGGCCGGCGCGCGCTACAACGTGGCGATGCTCTCGCGCCGAACGCTCCTCGCCGCCGCTCCGGCCGCGGCTCTCCCCTTCTCCCGCCTGCAGGATCCCGCCGGTGCCCCGAAGCGTCCCGCGGCGACTCCGAAGACGAAGTTCGCGGCCAACGTCGAGATGTGGTGGGGCGGGTTGCCGTTCCTCGAACGGATCAAGAAGGCGCACGAACTGGGCTTTCCGGCGATCGAGTTCTGGCCGTGGCGTGGCAAGGACGTCGAGGCGATCGCGAGCCTGACGCAGGAACTCGGCATCGCGGTGGCGCAGTTCACGGCGTGGGGCTTCTCGCCGGGGCTCAACGAGGCGAAGAACCATGCGCGCTTCGTCGCGGAGATCGAGGCGTCGTGTGCGACCGCGAAGAAGTTGTCGTGCCCGATGATGACCGTCGTCGGCGGCAACGACGTGAAGGGCATGACGCAGGCCGAGATGCACGAGCAGATCGTGGCCGGCCTGAAGCTCGCCGCCCCGATCGCCGAACGCGAAGGTGTGATGCTGATCCTCGAGCCGATGAACATCCGGGTCGACCACAAGGGCCACTGCCTGTACGGCAGCGAGGCCGCGGTGCGGATCTGCCGCGCGGTGGGTTCGCCGATGGTCAAGATCAACTGGGACCTCTACCACTGCCACATCAGCGAAGGCGATCTGTGCGGCCACCTGCGCGACGGCTTCGACCAGCTCGGCTACGTGCAGGTCGCCGACCACCCGGGCCGGACCGAGCCGGGCACCGGGGAGATCCACTACCCGCGCGTGCTCAAGGAGCTGCACGCGCTCGGCTACCGCGGGTTCGTCGGCGTCGAGTGCCGGCCGAGCAAGCCCGAGGCCGAAGCGGCACTGGGCTTGTGGCACGCCGACCAGTGGTGACGGGTGTCCCGCGTCAGAACTGGTTCCAGAGGTACTGGTTGGTCACCTCGTGGTGGAACTGCACCTCGGCGACCTTGACGCGCGTGCCGAGCGCCTTCGGGCAACGTTCGGCCTGCGCCAGCTTCAGCTCGGCGAACTTGTCCTGCACGGCTTCGCCGAACAGCGTGCGCACCCAGCTGCTGCCCTTGAAGTTGTCGATCGCCTTCTGGATGTTGTCGGGCAGGAAGCGCGTGCGGCTGCGCTTGCTCTCGTCCTTCGGATCGCCGTCCGGGCCCTCGAAACCGGTGCGGAACACCGTGTACAGGGTCTGGTAGATGTTGGTGTCCGGGCCGACCGAGCGCACCTCGATGCGGGCGCTCTTCTCGTTGCCGAGCGGGATGCGGATCATCGAACCGCGGTCGACCGGCGAGACCTTGATCTGGTTGGGCGCTTCGAAGTGCGGGTCGAGGCGGCGGTAGGCGTTGACGCTCGGGTTGAGCACCAGGCAGATGTCCGACGCCGCGTTGAGGATGCGGTCGATGAACTCCCAGGCCAGCTTCGACACGCCGTCCTGGCCCTTGGCGTCGAAGAACACGTTCTTGCCCTTGCGCCCGACCGAGATGTTGGTGTGCGCGCCAGAGCCGTTGATGCCGACCACGGGCTTGGGCAGGAACGACGCGGTCATGTCGAGCTTGGCGGCGATCTGCCGGCACAGCAGCTTGTAGAGCTGGAACTGGTCGGCGGCGATCAGCGCTTCGCTGTACGAGAAGTTCATCTCGAACTGGCTCGGCGCCACCTCGGGGTGGTCCTTCTCGTTCGAGAAGCCCATCGCGCGCTGCGCTTCGGCGGCGGCGTCGATGAACTGCCGCAGCGGGTCGCTCGGCAGCGAGTGGTAGTAGCCGCCGGTCGACACGTACTCGAACGCGCCGGTCTCGTGGAAGTGGCGTTCGGCGTCACGGCCCTTGAACAGGAAGCCTTCGATCTCGTTGGCGGCGTAGCAGACCGAGCCGTCGAGCTTGAAGCGCTCGGCCAGGTAGCGCTTGAGCTGGGCGCGCATGTCGCCTTCGTAGATGCGGCCGTCGCGACCGAACACCTCGCCGAACACCAGCACCTTGCCGGGACCGAACACGTCCGACGGCAGCCAGTAGAAGGCCGACCAGTCGATGCCCAGGCGCAGGTCGCTCTCGGCCTGCTGGGCGAACCCGCGGATCGAGCTGCCGTCGAAGGTCAGGTTGTCGTAGCTGCCGAGCAGGAACTTCTTGTCGTAGTCGAGCATGTGCAGCCGGCCTTCGAGGTCGGTGAAGCACACGGTGACCGCCTTGACGAACGGCTCGGCCTCCAGCTCGGCGATGATCTGCATGGCGCGCACCTTGGGGGCCCCCGAGACGGTGCCCGCCGGGAAGCCCGCCATCAGCGCGTCGATCGTGTCGTGCTTTCCCGAGAGCTTGCCCACCACGTTCGAGACGATGTGCATGACGTGGCT
>JRYL01006469.1_pt1 | contig 14786 bp, 10 predicted proteins | sample 235391 | NCBI WGS metagenome assembly JRYL01 (sample SAMN03074223, study PRJNA261481) | activated sludge metagenome | biome: Wastewater Treatment Plant; feature: Wastewater; material: Activated sludge; isolation source: activated biomass of a wastewater treatment plant treating wastewater from... ... | reverse complement strand
GACATCACCGAGCAGCGCCGCGCCGAAGCGCTGATCCAGGAACAGAACGCCCGCCTCGAAGCGCGGGTCCAGGAACGCACTGCCGAACTGGAGCAGGCCAACCGCGAGATCGACCAGATCGCCGGCGCGCTGCGCCTGTCCGAAGGCCGCATGCGGCTGATCCTGGACGCCATTCCGGCGATGATCGCCCACGTCGATGCCGGCCGCCGCTACCGCTTCGCCAACCGCGCCTACGCCGAATGGTTCGGCCTGACGAAGGAGGGCATCGTCGGCCGTTCGGTCGAGGAGGCCTTCGGCCCGGAGCTCTACCCCGTCATCGACGGCTATCTACGCGAAGCCGAAACCGGCGAGCGCGTCAGCTACGAGTACGCGCGCAAGAACGCCAGCGGCCAGACGGTGCATGCCCGCAGCGTGGTCGTTCCCGACGTCTCGCTCGAAGGCGGCTTCCGCGGCTACTTCGTGATGTCCACCGACATCACCGAGCAGAAGGCCAGCCAGGCTGCGCTGGTGCAGGCCCAGAAGATGGAAGCGGTCGGCCAGTTGACCGGCGGTCTGGCGCACGACTTCAACAACCTGCTGACGATCATCATCGGCAACCTGTCTGCGCTGCAGGGCAAGCTGGCGGGCGGCAGCGGCGCCGAATACGTCGATCCCTCGCTGCAGGCGGCGCGGCGCGGCGCCGAACTGATCCGGCGCCTGCTCAGCTTCTCGCGCCGCCAGACGCTGGAGCCGGCCGCCATCGAAGTCGGCGAGCTGGTGCGCAACATGACGCAACTGCTGATGCGCACGCTGGGCGAGACGATCACCGTCGGCCTGAACCTGCCGGACACGCCGATCCACGCCCTCGCCGACCCTCACCAGTTGGAAAACGCCATCCTCAACCTGGCGATCAACGCGCGCGATGCGATGGCCGGCAGCGGCACGCTGTCGATCGCCGTCCAGTCCCGCCATATCGACGTCGCCCTTGCCCGGCTCGTCGAAGTACCGCCCGGCGACTACGTGCAGATCGACGTCAGCGACACCGGCAAGGGCATCGAGCCCGCCGTGCTGGCGCGCGTCTTCGAGCCCTTCTTCACCACCAAGCCCTTCGGCAGCGGCAGCGGCCTCGGGCTGTCGATGGTGTATGGCTTCGTGCGCCAGTCCGGCGGCAACATCCGCATCCTGAGCACACCGGGCAAAGGCACCAACGTCCGCTTCGTGCTGCCGATGACGCAGCCGGCCGCCTCCCTCCCTTCGCCGCAGGCCGTCGTGCAGCCTCTCCCCGCCTACGAAGGCGGCCCGGTGCTGCTGGTCGAGGACGAGCCCGAGGTGCGCAAGGTGGTGCGCATGCAGCTCACCGGGCTGGGCTACGTGGTCATCGAGGCCGGCGACGGCGTCGAAGCCCTGGCGCTGCTCGAGGTCATCGACGACATCGCGCTACTGGTCAGCGACACCGTGATGCCGGGCGGCCTGAATGGCCACGAACTCGCCCGCCGGGCACGCCTGCTGCGCCCGGCGTTGCCCATCCTGCTCGTCACCGGCTATACCGGTGAAAAGCCGGACGGCGACACCGCCGCGCAACTGCCGGTGCTGCGCAAGCCCTTCGACCCGCCGGCGCTGGCAGCCGCGCTGGCTGCGCTTGCCATGCAGGCCGCCGGCAGCGACACATCCATCCATCCCACGAACCCGGCCACGAAGGAAAGCCCGACATGACCACGAGCCTCCCGGACTCCCCCTCGCCGCTGATCTTCGTCCTGGAGGACGAACCGGACATCGCCCGCCTGATCTGCGTGAGCCTGGGGGAGTACGGCTTCCGCCACGAACACCTGAGCACCGGGCGCGAGCTGCTGGCACGCGCCCGCATCCAGTCGCCCGACCTGTGCATCGTCGATCTCGGCCTGCCCGACATGGACGGCATGCAGGTGGTGCGCCAGCTGCAGGACGGCACGCCCTGCGCGGTGCTGATCCTGACCGGCCGCAACGACGTCACCGACCGCGTGCTCGGCCTCGAGCTCGGCGCCGACGACTACATCGTCAAGCCCTTCGAGCCGCGCGAGCTGGTCGCCCGCGTACGCTCGATCCTGCGCCGCTACCAGCGCTCGGCCGCGCCGGAAGGGTCCGGCGACGCGCGCATCGCCCGTTTCACCGGCTGGGAATTCGACGGCAACCGCCATACCCTGACCGCCCCCGACGGGCGCGAGATCAGCCTGTCGGCCGCCGAGGCCGGCCTGCTCGCCACCTTGCTGCGCCGCCCCAACAAGATCCTGTCGCGCGAGCAATTGCTGGGCGAACGCGACGTCGATCCGTTCGACCGCAGCATCGACGTGCGTATTTCGCGCCTGCGGCGCAAGCTCGACGACGACCCGCACAATCCGAAGCTGATCAAGACCGTCTACGGTGCAGGCTACCTGTTCGCCGCACAGGTCGCCTGGCGTTGAGGATCATGTCCCGGGGCTTTCAGGCGCTGCAGTTTTCAAGCACGGACTTCAAGTTCATAATTATGAGTTATTGATTAACGAACTTCGGAGTCCTGCATGTCTTCCCCGCGCCCATTCAAAGTCCTCGGCATCCAGCAGATCGCCATCGGCGGCCCCGACAAGCAGCGCCTGCAGACGCTGTGGGTCGACATGTTCGGTCTTGAGAAGACCGGCACCTTCAAGAGCGAGCGCGAGAACGTGGACGAGGACATCTGCGCCATCGGCAGCGGGCCGTTCAAGGTCGAGGTGGATCTGATGCAGCCGATGGACCCTGAGAAGAAACCTGCGGTGCACACCACGCCGCTCAATCACATCGGGCTGTGGATCGACGATCTGCCGAAGGCGGTGGAGTGGTTGACGGCGCAGGGCGTGCGCTTTGCGCCGGGGGGTATCCGCAAGGGGGCGGCGGGGTTCGACATCACCTTTCTGCATCCGAAGGCGAATGAGGAGTTTCCCATCGCGGGCGAGGGCGTGCTGATTGAGTTGGTGCAGGCGCCGGCGGAGGTGATCGAGGCGTTTGCGGCGTTGTCTGGGGGGTGAGTTGTTGCTGGGGCTGGATGCGCTGCTGGCCGGGATGTGCGCCCGGCGGCGCAGTCACTTTCTTTTTGTCTCGCCAAAAAAAAGTAACCAAAGAAAAAGGCGACCCCACTGGCCGTGTCCCCTGCGCTTCGCTTCGGGGCAACCTGCGATGCTCGGGTGCGGGGCGGCGCTGCGGAACTCGCTTCGCGCTTGCGCGCTCCGCTCAGACAACCGCAGCGNNCTCCCGCTGGCGGTTGTGGGCTGGGGTGTGGTTAATAAAGCTTCAAAAACAATAGCTGCTTGCGCTTGTTAATTAATGGTTTCAAGCCATTTCTTCTTGAAAACATTTCCAGTCAAGCGCAACCCACTATCAAAATGTGACTTGCCGCCCCGAAAGCCCCCTCAAAGCTGCGACTTGATCGGCAGCACGAAGCGCTCGATCAGCTTTTCCTTCAGCGGGCGCTTTTCCCAGATCTCGTAGGTGTAGCGCTTGGTGTGCTTCAGGTCGTCCTCGAACACGCGCGTCATCTTCTCGGCAAAGGGGCGGTCGTAGAGGTTCAGGCTGGCCTCGTCGTTCAGGCGGAACGAGCGCACGTCGAAGTTGGTCGAGCCCACCGACACCATTTCCCGGTCGATGATGAGCAGCTTGTTGTGCATCATCGTCGGCAGGTATTCGTAGATCTCCACGCCGGCTTGCAGCAGCGGCCCCCATTCGGCCTTGGAGGCCAGGCGCACGGTGTCGGAATCGATGTGTTCGCCCGGCACCAGGATGCGCACGGTCACGCCGCGCTGGCGCGCCGCGATCAGTGCCTTGTGGATCAACTCGTCCGGCACGAAATACGAGGCCTGCAGGTCGATGGAATGCTCGGCCGCGGCAATGCCCATCAGGTACATCAGGTGCATGCTCTCGCTGCCGCCGGCGGGCGATGAGATGAACAGGTGGGCGTCCATGTCGCCGGCGTTTTGCGAGGGCGGAAAGTAGCCGTCGCCGTTCAGCACTTCGCCCGTGGCCTTGATCCAGTTGTCGTTGAAGGCGGCCTGGAACTGCGCCACCGCCGGCCCTTCCAGCTGAAAGTGCATGTCGCGCCAATGGTCGGGGTCCTGCGCGTTGCCGGTCCATTGCTCGGCCACGCCCACCCCGCCGGTGAAGGCGATGCTACCGTCCACCACCAGCAGCTTGCGGTGGGTGCGGTTGTTCATGCGGCCGAGGTTGTACCAGTGCAGGGGGCGGTAGCGCTCCACCTGCGCGCCGGCGTCCTTCATCAGGTCGATGAGTTCGGCTTCCATCTTCAGGCTGCCCACCCAGTCGAGCAGCACCGACACCTTCACGCCAGCCTTGGCGCGCTCGGCCAGTGCCTCGGCCAGTTCCTTGCCGATGTCGCCCGACCAGTAGATGTAGGTCTCGAAGGTGATGGTCTTCTGCGCCGCGCGGATGGCGCCCAGCATGGCGGGGAAGATCTCGTCGCCGTTCTGCAAATCGAGCACGCGGTTGCCGCCGACGATGGCGGGGCCGAGCATCACGCTCATCTCGCGCCGGTACTGCGGGTCGCTGATGGCGTAGTGGTGCTCGATCTTGCGGTCGAGCTTTTTTTCGGGCGTGGCGAAGTTCATCGCCAGCACGACGGCCAGCACGGTGACAAGCGCGGTGATGGCGATCGTCCAGAACATCTTCTTTTGTCGTGATCGTGGCATGGGCCGGGGCAGGGCGGGGGGTGCCGCTGCAGTCTAGAAGCCCGGCCGCGCCGCCGGCGTAGGACGCCGGCTTCACCGTGTGACGGCTGCCACAGCCCCGCGAGCCGGGGGCGCGGCGAAAAAGCCGCCCGCGCCGGGCGTAGACTGTGGGCTGCCCACCGTCATGCAGACCGCAGAAAGCGGCGCCGGTGCGGCGAGAAGGAGACTCGCTTTGCAGCCGACTAACACGCAGGACCCGGCCTACTTCCACAAGGTCGTCGATTGCCAGTGGGCGTGCCCCGCCCACACCCCCGTGCCCGAATACATCCGCCTGATCGCGCAGCAGCGCTACGCCGACGCGTACATGATCAACTGGGTGTCGAACGTGTTTCCGGGCATCCTGGGCCGCACCTGCGACCGCCCCTGCGAGCCCGCCTGCCGGCGTGGCCGCGTGGAGGAAGAGAACGCCGAGCAGCCCGAGCCCGTGGCCATCTGCCGCCTCAAGCGCGTGGCGGCCGACCTGAAGGACGACGTGGTGCCGCGCATGCCGCGCCCCGCGCCCCGCAAGAACGGCAAGCGCGTGGCCTGCGTGGGCGCCGGCCCGGCGTCGCTGACGGTGGCGCGCGACCTGGCGCCGCTGGGCTACGCCGTGACGGTGTTCGACGGCGAGCGCAAGGCCGGCGGCTTCATGCACCAGCAGATTCCGCGCTTTCGCCTGCCCGAGAGCGTGATCGACGAGGAGACGGGCTACGTCTTCGCGCTGGGTGCCGAGTTCAAGAGCGGCCAGCGCATCGATTCGATGAAGGCGCTGCTGGCCGACGGCTACGACGCGGTGTTCGTCGGCAGCGGCGCGCCGCGCGGGCGCGATCTGGACATCCCAGGCCGGCAGGAGGCGGCCGAGCACATCCGTATCGGCATCGACTGGCTGGCGTCCGTCTCGTTCGGCCACGTGACCCAGGTGGGCAAGCGGGTCATCGTGCTGGGCGGCGGCAACACGGCCATGGACTGCTGCCGTTCGGCCCGGCGCCTGGGGGGAGAGGACGTCAAGGTCATCGTGCGCAGTGGCTTCGACGAGATGAAGGCCTCGCCCTGGGAGAAGGAGGACGCGCAGCACGAGGGCATTCCGATCATCAACATGCACGTGCCCAAGGCCTTCGTGCACGAGGGCGGCAAGCTGACCGGCATGCGCTTCGAGATCGTGCGCGCCGAGTACGACGAGCAGGGCCGGCGCAGGTTGGTGCCCACCGGCGAGCCCGAGGCCTTCTTCGCCTGCGACGAGGTGCTGATCGCCGTCGGCCAAGAGAACGCCTTTCCGTGGATCGAGCGCGACCTGGGGCTGGACTTCGACAAATGGGGCCTGCCGGTGCTGGGCCACGGTCAGGATCAGGCACCCACCTACCAGTCCACGCTGCCGAACGTGTTTTTCGGCGGCGACGCGGCCTATGGGCCCAAGAACATCATCACCGCCGTGGCGCAGGGCCACGAGGCGGCGGTGTCGATCGACCTGTTCCTGAACGGGCAGGATGTGGCCCAGCGGCCCGCGCCGCGCACCAACCTGGTGTCGCAGAAGATGGGCATCCACGAGTGGAGCTACGACCAGAACCCGTCGAACGACGAGCGCTACAAGGTGCCCTGGGCCAACGCCGAAAAGGCGCTGGCCAGCATCAAGGTGGAGGTGGAACTGGGCTTTGACGCCGCGACCGCCTTCAAGGAGGCGGCGCGCTGCCTGAACTGCGATGTGCAGACGGTGTTCACCGACGAGCTGTGCATCGAATGCGACGGCTGCGTGGACATTTGCCCGATGGATTGCATCACCTTCACCAGCAACGGCGACGAGGCCGACCTGCGCCAGCGCCTGAACGCACCGGCCGAGAACGCCGAACAGGCGTTGTATGTCTCGGGCGAACTCAAGACTGGCCGCGTGATGGTGAAGGACGAGGACGTGTGCCTGCACTGCGGCCTGTGCGCCGAGCGCTGCCCGACGGGGGCGTGGGACATGCAGAAGTTTTTGCTGCACACCGCCAAGGCGGGCGGCGCGGCGGGCACCATCGGCAAGACCAGGGAAGGGGTGGCGGCATGAAACAGATCGAGGGCATCAACGACTTCGTCGTCAAGTTCGCCAACGTCAACGGCTCGGGCTCGGCCAGCGCCAACGAGCTGTTCGCCAAGGCGGTGCTGCGCATGGGCGTGCCCGTGAGCCCGCGCAACATCTTCCCCAGCAACATCCAGGGCCTGCCGACCTGGTACGAGGTGCGCATCAACGAGAAGGGCTACCAGGGCCGGCGCGGCGGCGTGGACCTGATGGTGGCCATGAACCCGCAGACCTGGGCTGCCGACCTGGCCGAGATCGAACCCGGCGGCTACCTGCTGTACGACAGCACGCGCCCGCGCGGGCCGGCCGAGCTGCGTGACGACATCACCGTCATCGGCATGCCGCTGACCGAGATCTGCAACGCCGTCTACAGCGACCCGCGTCAGCGCCAGCTGTTCAAGAACATCATGTACGTGGGCGCGCTGTCGGTGCTGCTGGGCATCGAGCACCAGGCCATCGAGGGCCTGCTGGCCGAGCAGTTCAAGGGCAAGGAGAAGCTCATCGCCGCCAACGTGCAGGCGCTGAACCTGGGGCGCGACTTCGCCACCGAGCACCTCAAGCACCCGCTGCCGATCCAGGTGCGGCGCGCCGACGCCGTGGGCCAGCGCATCTTCATCGAGGGCAACGAGGCCGCCGGCCTGGGCGCCGTGTACGGCGGCGCCACGGTGTGCGCGTGGTACCCCATCACGCCGTCCACCTCGGTGGCCGAGGCGTTCATGAAGTACTGCGCCAAGTTCCGCGTCGATTCCGAGGGCCGCCACAACTACGCCATCGTGCAGGGCGAGGACGAACTGGCCTCCATCGGCATGGTGGTGGGCGCGGGCTGGAACGGCGCGCGCGCCTTCACCGCCACGTCCGGCCCGGGCGTGTCGCTGATGACCGAGTTCCTGGGGCTGGCGTACTTCGCCGAGATTCCGGTCACGCTCATCAACGTGCAGCGCGGCGGCCCCTCCACCGGCATGCCCACGCGCACGCAGCAGGCCGACATCCTGGCCTGCGCCTATGCGTCGCATGGCGACACCAAGCACGTGCTGCTGTTCCCCGAAGACCCGAAGGAGTGCTTCGAGCACGCCGCCGCCGCGCTGGACCTGGCCGACCGCCTGCAGACCCCGGTGTTCGTCATGACCGACCTGGACATCGGCATGAACCAGCGCCTGTGCGAGCCGTTGGCCTGGGACGACCGCCGCGACTACGACCGCGGCAAGGTGATGAGCGCCGACGACCTGGAGCACAAGGACTTCGGCCGCTACAAGGACGTGGATGGCGACGGCATCCCGTGGCGCACGCTGCCCGGCACGCACCCCACCAAGGGCAGCTACTTCACGCGTGGCACCACGCGCAACGCCTACGCCGTGTACTCCGAGCGCGGGCCGGACTACATCTACAACGTCGAGCGCCTGCTGAAGAAATTCGCCACCGCCGCCACGCTGGTGCCGCAGCCCGTTCTGCGGCCGGCGGCCAAGCGCACGCGGCTGGGCGTCATCTACTACGGCTCCACCAGCCCCGCGATGCAGGAGGCGCTGGACGTGCTGGCCGGGCAGGGCATCCACCTCGATGCGCTGCGCCTGCGCGCCTTTCCGTTCCCGGACAGCGTCAGGCAGTTCATCGCCGAGCACGATCGGGTGTTCGTGGTCGAGCAGAACCGCGACGCGCAACTGCGCTCGCTGCTGGTCAACGAGCTGGAGATCGACCCCGCCAAGCTGCAGAAGGTGCTGCATTTCGATGGCACGCCCATCACCGCGCGTTTCATCACCCAGGCCATCACCCAGCATGTGCTGGCCGCCGCCGTTGCCCCCGTGGAGACCAAGGTATGACCTACATCGCCAAACCCCGCCTGCATCACCCGTCGCTGCAGCAGAACAAGGTCGGCTACACGCGGCGCGACTACGAGGGCAAGGTCTCCACCCTGTGCGCCGGCTGCGGGCACGACTCGATCTCGGCCGCCATCATCCAGGCCTGCTGGGAACTCGACATCGAGCCGCACCGCGTGGCCAAGCTCTCGGGCATCGGCTGCTCGTCCAAGACGCCCGACTACTTCCTCGGCGCCAGCCACGGCTTCAACACCGTGCACGGGCGCATGCCCAGCGTGCTCACGGGCGCCAACCTGGCGAATCGCGATCTGCTGTACCTCGGCGTGTCGGGCGACGGCGACTCGGCCTCCATCGGTCTGGGCCAGTTCGCGCACGCCATGCGGCGCAACGTCAACATGGTCTACATCGTCGAGAACAACGGCGTCTACGGCCTGACCAAGGGCCAGTTCAGCGCCACCGCCGACAAGGGCAGCAAGAGCAAGAAGGGCGTCGAGAACATGGACAGCCCGGTCGACCTGGTGGGCCTGGCGATGCAGCTGGGCGCCAGCTTCGTGGCGCGCAGCTTCTCGGGCGACAAGGCGCAGATGGTGCCGCTGATCAAGGCCGCCATGGGCCACGGCGGCGCGGCCTTCATCGACATCATCAGCCCCTGCGTCACCTTCAACAACCATGCCGGCTCCACGCGCAGCTACGACTGGGTGCGCGAGCACAACGAGGCCGTGAGCCGCATCGACTTCATCACCGGCCGCGAGGAGATCACCGCCACCATCGAGCCGGGGCAGGTGGTCGACGTGGAGCAGCACGACGGCACCGTCCTGCGCCTGCGCAAGCTGCACACCAACTACGACCCCACAGACCGCGTGGCCGCCATGAGCTACATGCACGCCCGCGCCGCCGAGGGCGAGCTGGTGACCGGCCTGCTGTACCTGGAGGCCGAGGCCGGCGATCTGCACGCGGCGCAGCACACCAGCGCCCGGCCGCTCAACAGCCTGGGCAAGGCCGACCTGTGCCCCGGCGCGGCGGCGCTGGAGCAGATCAACGCGCGCCTGCGCTGACAGCCGGCGGACCATTCCGTGCGCGTTGGCCGCGTAGCTCGATGACGGAATGACCTCACTGCGCTTCGATGAATGGGTGCATGGCGATGAGGCGTATATGAAGGCATGCAAGTGGAGCCTTGTTTTTTAAATACTCCCCATGTGCCTGCTCGCTAGCGCTTGATGGACAAGCGCCAACGGCACATACTCCCAACAAATCCTTTGTCTACCGCTTTCTTGCGCCCGGCGTGGCCGTGCGCTGGTGCGTCAGCCCGCATCGCGCCGCGCGCGTGCACGTGCCAGCGCGGCTTCGATGATGGCGCGCTTGCGGTCCAGTTCGGGGCCTTTGGCCATCTTGGTCAGCTCGGGCAGGCGGGCGAGTTTTTCTTCGGCCTTCTTTTCAAGCCTTTTCGTGTGCTCGGCCTCATCCCGCTTGCGCCGACAGCTCGTGAATTCATAGCGTTCACGGGCGCTGTCGGCGTCGGCGGCTGACCACGCGGCCCAGCCAGTGCGGGTGCCGGTCACGTTCTCTAGCGCGATGCAATCGACGGGGCAGGCGGGAATGCACAGCTCGCAGCCGGTGCACTGCGCTTCGATGACGGTGTGCATGCGCTTGTTGCCGCCGACGATGCAGTCGACCGGGCAGGCCTTGATGCACAGGGTGCAGCCGATGCACCAGGCTTCGTCGATCCAGGCGACGTGGCGCGGGCCCTCGGCGCCGTGCTCGGGGTTCAGGGGCAGGGCGGGCTGGCCCGTGAGCGCGGCCAGGCGCTGCACGCCCTCGGCGCCGCCGGGTGGGCACTGGTTGATGGCGGCTTGGCCGTCGGCAATGGCCTGGGCATAGGCGGCACAGTCGGGGTAGCCGCAGCGCTGGCACTGGGTTTGCGGCAGGGCGGCCAGAATGCGTGCGGCCCGGGAGCGCTGGTCGGCCATGGGCGGTGTGTTCGTCAGCCGGCAATGAAAACGCCCGCCGGAGCGGGCGTGGACAGGGCGGTGAGGCCGAAGTCAGCTTGCGCGTGCGCCATTGCTGCGCTTGCTGGGCGCCTTGCTCACGGCCTTGGTGGTGGCCTTGGTCGTGCGCTTGGCCGCCGTCTTGGGTGCGCTCTTGGCGACGGCGGCGGCAGCGTTGCCGTTGCCGCGGCGCGGTGCGGCGCGTTTGGCCGGCGACGGCACGGTGATGTCGGGCACCGCGGTTTCCAGATCGTCCAGGCGCAACTGGCCCAGTTCCTCGGCCGCGGCGCGCTGTGCGGGTGCGACCTGCTGGACAGGGGCAGGGGCGGGCTGCCTGGGCGCGGGCATCGTCACTTCACCGCGCTGCGCGGCTTCGGCATGGTAGCGGGCAATGAAGGCCTTGACCTGCGGATACACCACGGTGCGCCAGCGGCGGCCGCTGAAGATGCCGTAATGCCCCGCGCCCTTGACCTCCAGGTGGTCGCCTTCGCGGCGCGGCACGCCCTTGCACAGTGCGTGGGCGGCCTTGGTCTGGCCGGAGCCGGAGATGTCGTCCAGTTCGCCTTCCACCGTCATCTGCGCCGTGGTGGTGATGTCCTGCGGGCGCACGCGCTCCAGCTTGCCGTCGGGCGAGCGCACGTCCCAGGTGCCGTACACCAGGCTGAAGTCCTGGAACACGGTCTTGATGGTTTCCAGGTAGTAATCGGCGTCCATGTCGAGCACGGCGTTGTACTCGTCGTAGAACTTGCGGTGCGTGTCGGCGCTGGACTGATCGCCCTTGATCAGGTCCTTGAAGTAGTCGTAGTGGCTGCTGGCGTGGCGGTCCGGGTTCATGGCGATGAAGCCGGCGTGCTGCAGGAAGCCCGGGTACACGCGGCGGCCGGCACCGGGGTAGTTGGGCGGCACGCGGTAGATGACGTTGTTCTCGAACCACTCGTAGCTGCGCTGCACGGCCAGGTCGTTCACGGTGGTGGGCGACTTGCGCGCGTCGATGGGGCCGCCCATCATGGTCATGGTGATGGGGGTCTTCTCGCCGCGGCTGGCCATCAGCGAGACGGCGGCCAGCGTGGGCACCGTGGGCTGGCACACGCTGATGATGTGGCAGTTGCCGTACTTGCCCTGCACGTGGCGGATGAACTCCTGCACGTAGTTGACGTAGTCGTCCAGGTGGAACTCGCCCTCGGACAGCGGCACCATGCGGGCGTTCTTCCAGTCGGTGATGTAGACCTTGTGGCCTTCCAGCATGGTGCGCACGGTGTCGCGCAGCAGCGTGGCGTAATGGCCCGACAGCGGCGCCATGATCAGCACCGGCGGCTGCACCTTCAGCTTTTCCAGCGTCGGCGGATCGTCCGAGAAGCGCTTGAAGCGCAGCAGCTGGCAGAAGGGCTTGTCGATCTCCACGCGCTCGTCGATGGCCACCTCGACGCCATCCACGTCGACCTTGCGGATGTCGAACTCGGGTTTCTCGTAATCCTTGCCCAGGCGGTGGAACAGGGCATAGGCGGCCGATACGCGCTGCGCCATGGGCAGCTGGCCCAGCAAGGTGTGGCGGTTGCCGTAGGCCTTGGAGGCGGCATCGGCCATGTCGGCAAACGGCTCAAGCAGCGAACGCTGCGCTTCGTAGATCTGATAAAGCATTGGTTTGATATCTCCCGCAAGGCTGTTGCGGCGCAATATAGCGCAGCCCCGTGTTCTCGCGCTGGGAAGCGGCTTTAAAGGGGCTTTTGAAGGCGTACTAAAGGACGCATTTTCCCAGATGTCCGCGTCGCACCGGCGACGCATGGGCGACGTGGATCGTAACGCCGCCGATTTGCGCTGCGCTGACAGCCCCGCGGGTATCATCCCGCGCCATGACCACCGGTGTTTCACTGTACGGCTGGCTGCTGGATGTCGGGCGCGGCGTGCTGGGCTGGCTGCGGGGCTGGTGGCTGGTGGTCTTCATCGGCGCGCAGCTGGCCGTGCTGGCGTTCTCGCCCTCCAGCTATCGGCGCGAATCGCGCGCCGTGGTGCTGCGCCACATCTACTACGCGGCCGGCCCGGGCCTGCCGGGCTTCACCACGCTGATGGCGCTGTTCAACGTGGTGGTGATCCGCATCGTGGTGGTCACTGCCTTCGCCTACGGGCTGACGCAGTACGCGCTCGACGCCGTGGTGCGCGTGCTGGTGCTGGAGCTGATTCCGCTGGTGGCGGCGCTGTTCGTGGCGGTGGAATACACCATCCCCGGCGGCTCCGAGCTGTACAAGCTGCGCCGCGACGGCGCCTTCGACCGCATGCGCCGGCACGGCATCGACCCGCTCAGCCACGAGGTGCTGCCGCGCGTGCTGGCCGGCATGTTCGCCGTGCTGCTGCTGGCGGTGCTCAGCTGCCTGCTGTCGCTGGTGCTGGCCTACGTGGCCGTGCACGGCTTCACGCTGGCGGGGCTGCCGTCGTACAACCACGCGGTGGGCAACATCTTCAATCCGGTGGTGTCGATGATCTTCAGCATGAAGACGCTGGCCTTCGCCCTGTCCGTGGCCCTGCTGCCGGTGGCCAACGCGCTGCGCGACATGCCGCGGCGCGCCTCGCGCACCAGTGTGGAACTGCAGGGCCTGGTGCAGATGTTCGTGCTGATGCTGATCATCGAGATCGCCTCGCTCATCGGCAATTACTATTGACCGCGATGACCGACCCGCACGGCAGCCCGCCGCCCCCCGCCCCCCACAGCCCGCCGCCCGGCCTGCCCGAGCCGGCCGCCGCGCCGCTGCCCGGCAGCGACGAGCCCGTGCCACCGGCCACGCGCCGCGCCCAGCGCCGGCTGGAGGCGCGCGCCGCGCTGCTGCTGATCTTCATGGCGCTGCTCATCGCCATCTCGGTGCTGTACCTGATGTGGGTGCGCGGCGCCTTCGAGGCCACGCAGAAGCTGTACCTGACCGCCGACGACTCCGACGGCGTGGTGGTGGGCATGGACATGACCTTCTCCGGCTTTCCCATCGGCCGTGTCAGCCGCATCGAGCTGGCCGAGCAGGGCACCGTGCGCATCCGCGTCGACGTGCCCGTGAAGGACGCGCACTGGCTGCGCATCTCCAGCGTGTTCACGCTGGAGCGCGGCCTGGTCGGCGCGGCGCGGCTGCGCGCCTTCACCGGCATTCTGGACGACCCGCCGCTGCCGCCCGACAGCGAGCGCATGGTGCTGCGCGGCGACGTGTCGGCCGAAATCCCCAAGATGGTGGCCGACGCGCGCGACGTGCTGCAGAACGTCAACCGCCTCACGGCCGCCGAATCCGCCCTGTCGCAGACCCTGACCGAGGTGCGCAGCTTCACCGAGCGGATCAACAGCAGCCAGGGCGGGCTGATGGCCGCCGTGACCGGCAACGAGGCCGACGCCAAGCGCGTGGCCGAGCTGCTGGACCGCGCCAACCAGTTGATGAAGAGCCTGGATGCCGTGGCCGTGCGCGTGGACGGCATGGTGAAGAAGGCCGACACCCAGGTGCTGGGCCAGGACGGCCTGGTCACCGACGCCCAGGCCGCCGTGCGCCAGCTCAACGCGCTGCTGCAGGACACGCGGCAGACCGTGGTCAAGATCGACGCCGTGCTGAAGGAAGTGCAGGGCGTGGCCGGCAACGCGCGCGAGGCCACGGTGAACCTGACCGACCTGCGCGCCGACGTCGAAAGCAGCCTGCGCAAGATCGACGCGCTGATCACCGAACTGAACCGCAAGTGGCCGTTCGCGCCCACCGACAAAGAGGTGAGGCTGCCGTGATGCCCTTTGAAGTTTACAAGCCAAATTGGCCTCCAGCGCCCGTCCACCAAGCGCTGGCAGCTATTGTTTCAATAGTGATGCTGGCCGGCTGCAGCAGCGGCCCCAAGGTGCCCGACTGGAAGATCAACGCCATCGGCCACGTCGAGCGCTTCACCGAGGCGTATTTGAAGGGCGACCACCGCGTCGAGGCGCGCGAGTTCGAGCTGGCCCGCGCCGAAACCGCGCGCACCGGCAAGCCCGATCAGGTGGCGCGCATCGAACTGAACCGCTGCGCCACCCGCGTCGCCAGCCTGGTGTTCGAGCCCTGCATCGGCTTCGAGCAGCTGCGCGCCGACGCGGGCGACGCGGAGCGAGCCTACGCCGATTACCTGGACGGCCGCGTGCTCACCGCCGCCCAGGCCGCGCTGCTGCCCGAGCACCACCGCGCCGTGGCGACGGGCGCCGCCAGCGCCGCGCTGCCCCCGGCCGACGACCCGCTTGGCCGCCTCATCGCCGCCGGCGTGCTGCTGCGCC
>JRYL01000680.1_pt1 | contig 14833 bp, 24 predicted proteins | sample 235391 | NCBI WGS metagenome assembly JRYL01 (sample SAMN03074223, study PRJNA261481) | activated sludge metagenome | biome: Wastewater Treatment Plant; feature: Wastewater; material: Activated sludge; isolation source: activated biomass of a wastewater treatment plant treating wastewater from... ... | reverse complement strand
GAGGGACGCAGGCCTTCCAGAATGCGTTGATCCCTTACGGTGTCCAGGGGAGGCGTGCGCTCCAGAAACTCCGAGGGTCGCATGAGTGTGGTAGCGAACGGGGCGCGAGTCGGGACCAGCCCTTCTGAGAAGCCTCTCTGAGCCGCCGGCTGGAGCGAGGTGGAGCGGGCGACCAGCGAGGGAGAGTACCTCTCCAGCGGAGTCTGCTCGGCTAAGAGCTCGGCTCGTTCCATCGCTCGATCCACATCTTGTGGATCTAAGTTAAGCTTTTTGAGGGCTTTCAGAATGGCGGTGAGCGGTGAGGCCATGGTTAATTATCCCTCAACGCGGCGCCGCGCCCGTGATGGCGTCAAGGTACCCGCCTTTCACTTCTGGGTCGCGCATTCGCGGATACCGGCGGCTGTAGTACCACAGCTTCTCTTCCGGCGTCTGAAAGATTCGGCGCCCGAGCTCGGACTGAATCAGGCTTTGTCCTGCCGGCAAATAGCCTTCTGCGGCGATCAATTCAGGAGCCAGCTCTTCAATCTCTTCTCGCCCAGTGACACCTGCCGGGTATTTGGCTGGGTGCAGAGGCTTGACATATTCCATCAGCTTGCTCAGGATGCCCTTCTGGGCTTCCTCTCGGCTGGTGATCTCTTCCAGCGGCAACGCTCCAACATTCGCATGTTGCGCTTCATGCGTAAGCACTTCAGGCAGGACCCAATTCCACGACCGGTTCGGGACTTGAATCCCTTCAAGGAAGTTGTGTGTGCCGCCGACAGACGAGCCGTATTTCCATTCTTCTTTTGGAATGATTTTGTGCGGCGCCATAATCATATAGCGCTCTGGGCGCGATTCATAATTGGTAGCACCGCGATGCGGAAGGTATTGGCGCTCTTCTTCAAAACGCTCCATGGCGTATTGAGCGTCTTCCGGCGTGAAGCCAAGCGACTCAATATGGCGCGCCAATCCGCCTTTGGCGAACCGCATTTTGCGATCCAAATCAATCGGACGGCGATACATGAGCGATGCCGGATCTTCGACTTCAGGGTAGAGTGAGGTGATTCGGCTCAGTGCCGGCTGATTGTAGCCTGGCATCATATGCACGAGCGACGGCTCGTCCGGGCCAAACAATTCTTCAATTGCCTTGTTCCTGTGGCGGCCTTCGTGTCCCGTCACGCGCTGGGCGAGCAAGGGGGCGTCGTCGTACATTTGACGATACTGGAGGTAAGGGATATCGGAGAACCCTCTGAAACCTTCCTCTCGCATCGACTTCAATCCCCGCTCGGTGAACAGGCCAGGAGCTGGCTCGACGAATTGATCGGCTCTTAGGAGGTCTTTGTAATGCTCAATGTATGGCCGTACGGCATCAACGTCGAGCGGGTAAGCCACCTGCTCGAATTGACGCGGCGTCATTCCGACCAGAGCGTTAGGCTCTGCGAATGTCGCCTTTTCGGCCACAGCCCTCGGGGAGTAGATTCTTGGAACGACCGGCAGCTCTTTCGCGATGCGCTCAATGCGTTCTGCTTCGCCAGCATCGTGCGTGCGTCTGCGACGGGCGAATTCAATGGCTTCGTCCAGCCACCGGCGCAAGTCAGGGCCGGATCGGAGAGCAAGCTTAGCGAGAGCACCAGCTCCTTCAGCGTCCGTGGGCTGCGCTGCGAGGAAGGCTGCGCCTGCGGCTCTGAGTGTTCGGGCGGGGCCGAATAGAGCACTCAGCGCAGCGTCCTGCGGCGTGGTGGGCACTAGACTGGAGACGACTTCCTTGAAGTCTGCCGCGTGTGGCTCATTCAGAAAGCGTGGGAGCTCTTCTCGAATGATCTGGAGCGGTGATGGTGTGGGAGTAGCCACGAGAAGGCTCCTAAGGAGGTTATTCTATTATAACCCCAGTGGGGAGCCTTGTCCAGTGGTGGCTAGCGGCGCGACACTAGCGTGCGTAGGGGTTTCCAGCCCTACGCTCTGGCGCGTAGTCGTCGTCTTCCTCTTCAGGAGGATCGATGACCAGCCAACCCTGATCCTTCAGATACTGCAGGGCTTGACTGAAGGTGTCCACGATGTCGTCATGCTCCACCAGCGGGAACGAGCACACCTGGTCGATGACCATGTCGGCCCAGTCCGTGGGTTTGCCCTTCGTGAGGCGAGACTCCGGTACGAAAACCACACCTTGACAGGGGAGGTTCGAGACAGCGTGCAGGCGCTGCACCTTGTCGGCCCTTCCAGGGTTGTATGGGCGCACCGGAACGGCCAGGGCGAGGTCTTGGCGGAGAGAGATACCCGAACCCTTATCCTCGATCAGAACGACGTCCGCTCGGCGCTCATCACCCTTGGGACCGTAATAGGAGTCCCGATACTCCTTCTGAACCTTCTCGCGCAGGTCGGGGTAGGACAGGTGGTCCGTCCAGCCGTCCAGGAGGAGAGCGGCGTATTGAATGTGGTTGGGAATGCTGTAAAGGAGCCGAATAGACGGGGGAATGAGAAAGACGCCCCAAGTGGTCTGAGCGCTGGGGTCTGGGTCTTTGGTCTTGCGGTCCTGAGTCTTTTCCGTGAATGCCGTGTCGTAGCTCTGAAGGATGATCTCGAATTTGGGCAATGGAGTGGATGCCGGAAAGAGTCGGAACCACGCGGGGCGAATGATGCCGCTCTCTCGCGGGTCGATGATCTTCGCATGTAGCTCCTGATCACCCAGGCGAGTGCCTTCATACTGAGCGACTTGTGTGAAGAAGGTCTTGGCAAGGTTCGCCCGGTTCTCATACGTCGAGCCGGTGGTCAGAACGACCTTCTCCGGTTCTTTCTGCGCTCGGATAATGAGAGAGCGAATGAGTGGAATGGGCTTCGGCGTGGTCGAGATAAAGACCTGAGGATGGATGCCTAGGCGAAGGCCGAACATGGCCATGTCCCACGTCTCTTGCGGATACTGCCAACCGGCCATCTCATCCATCCAGATGGCATCATGCTGCGGGCCCCGCAGACGTTCTGGCTCCTCAGCGGAGAACAGGGTGGCTATGGCCCCGTTCGGGAACGTGAGGCGTCGTTTCGAGGGCTCATACAGTGGACGCTCTTTGGGGTGAGCGACGGTAAGAATGCCGGATTCACCCTCAGTGGCGACGTCTCTCGTGTCAGCGCTGGTTGGAGCGATGATCCCGATGCGCCGGTAGCCGTTTCTAACCCAGCGCAGGACTTGCTCTGCGCCCGTGCGAGTCTTGCCCCAACCACGACCGGCGAGTGCGAGCCAGTACTCCCAGTAGGGATTGGGTGTGTTGGGTGTGAGGTGGTTGGAGGAGCGTGGGTCATCCGGGGGCAGTTGAGCCGGGCGTGCCCAGATGGACCAGTCGTGTAGAAGGGCTCTGAGCTCCGCTGGAGAGAGCGTGTGAAGGTCCTCGGGATCAACCAGTCGCACTGTTGGGGTCTCGGCTTCGGTTGATCAGTTTGAGGAGCTTCTGACGCGTGGCCTCGATGTCGACGTCGTCTTCCTCTTGGGTAGTGGCGGCAGTGTCAGTCCAGCGAGCTCTCATCTTCATCCAGGCGAGAGTCATCTGGGGATGCTCTTTTGAGGTGGCCATCTCGAAGAAGGCCTGAGCGACTCTCAGGTTGGCCTCTTCCTCTCCCATGCGCAAAGGGCGAGCGTAGTGTTGCTCGAGTTCAGGGAGGGTGAGAGAGAGGTGATGAGCGATGTACTCTCTTGTGGCGCCCATACCCGTGAGCACCTCTACTTGAGAGGAATCTCGCTTGTTAGGGTGGAGAGGTGTGGGCTTGGTCATGGTAGTGGGATTATAACCTCGGCTCGGGGAGAAGTAAACCCTTTTCGATCTTCCTCTAGAGAGTTGCTTTAAAATTTCTCTCGAGTGCCGAGATGCTATGCAGGCTTTAATATTCTAAGGCTTGGGGGGCTCCCCACCCCCTTGTCCTATGCAAATCGGGTAGCCTCTCTATCACGGACGGGTACCCCGGATCGATATCACGGATGCATACCCACATGGGATACGCGGCGTCAAGGCTCGTACCATTTACTTCTCTCTCACCCTGTGGTATACGCGCGTGCGCGTCCATATAAACACTGGCCCGCCGGGTCTGTTACAATTTCCTGGGCTAAACCCATTTACTTGTCGCGCGGTGGGTATATAATGAACCCATCAACACACCGAACCACCCACTGCCTGGAGACTGACATGAAACCCTGCCCGAACCTGCACACTGCCACCCTCGCCGACCTGGTCGCCTGGTATAACGAGCACAGTGGACGTGACCCGATCAAGGCCTTCCGTAACCGTGCCCAAGCCCAGGAACGTTGCATGGCCATCCTGGGCGAACAGGAAACCCCCGAGGAACGCGAGGCCGCCCACTCCGATCTGGCCGCCCAGGTCGAGGCCGCGAACAAGCCCGCCGCCAAGGCTGACGCCGCCGACTCGAACCTGGTCCACTTGAAACAACTCTGCTTCGACCTGGACCTGGAACCCCGGATCGCCCGCCGCAGGCTCCGCAAAGCCCTGGGCAACGTCGGTACCGGCCAACGCTGGGCCTGGGAACCGGACAGCCCCGAACTGGCCAAGGTCCGCACTGTCCTGGCTGGGACCATGCCCTCCGCCGACCCCGAGGCCCTGTCCGCCGAGGACCAGGAAGCCCTGGCTGAAGAATAAACCCACCGATCCGGGACGGATCCTGGTATAATGGATTCGTCCCACTCACCCCCTGGAGCACACCATGGCCCACACTATCACCGTCACCGACAGCACTCCTGATGCCGTCCCGCGGACCTATACCGCCCCCACACTGCCCGGCCTGATTCGCGAGGTCCTCATGTGCGAGTTCGATATCTCGCCCGTCGACATGGACCTGGCTCCGGACGAGTTCCCCTTCGAGATTACCGAGTGCTGGCGAGTTCCCACGGTCCCTGCCCTGCGGATCGCCCTGGACCCCTTCGCCACCCTGGAACACACGTACTGAGGAGCCGACCATGGACCACGTCATCGTCACCAACTTCGAGGGCGACATTGCCCTGTATCGCGGCCCCGTCCTACCCGACCTGATCCGTATCGTTCTCCGAGACGAACTCGACCTGACCGCCGAGGATCTGGACCCTCCCAACCCCGAATTCGTCCCGGAGGCCCTGGAAGCCTTCCGTAACCCCACCCTCGAGAACCTGCGCCAGGTCCTGGAGGCTCAGGAAACCGACCTGATCCACTCCGGGCCCGAGGAGTAACGCCATGGACATCCACCAAATCGTCGAGACCCTACACACCCTGCAGGCACAGATGGAATCGGACTGCGAACTGATTCCCGCCCACGAACTCGGCCTGGACTCCCGCTGCGGGTTCGTATACGTCGGCGAGGACTTCGTCGCCTCGAACCGCCCCCGGGAACTCGACTACTACGGCGGGTTCGAGTACATCGATCCTGAATATACCGTCCGCCTGGGCGAGTGGAAACTCTACTTCAAAGGCGACCGCCGGATCGACAACTTGCCCTGCTGGGACGAGGTTGAATCATGATCACCATCACTATAATCCTGGTCGTCGTCATGTTCCTGGGTTACCTGATCGGCGGTATATCCGAGTACCTGGGCCGCCGCCCCACCTACCGCGACGTCGAGTCCTGGGGATGGGGCGAGCACGGCAAGGACTGGGAATACGACCGCAATAACCGCCCCCGTCGAATCAACCGTTGGAGCAACCATCATGAAAGATAAAATCCGTGCCCTCCTGGCCCTGGCGGCCGATCCCAGCGCAGCCCCTCAGGAGGCCGAGAGCGCCGGTCGCATGGCGGCCAAACTCATGGCCAAGTACCAAATCGACCTGGGCGACCTGGAGGAGGAAGCCCTCAAGGAAGAGTTCGACCTGACCGTGATGGCGGCCCGCGCCTGTCGCCCCGGCAAGAAGAACCCCAAGGTTATCCCCCCGTGGATCGGTATCATCGCCTGGGGCGTCAAGCTTTATACTCGAACTCGAATCCGGACGTCCCCTGGACAGATCTGGTTCCAGGGACCCCGAGAGGACGTGGAACTGGCCGTATGGCTTCACGAACTCCTTCTGGAGAACGCCTATAAGGCATCCAACGGATCCCCTCAGCCGAACGCCTTTCGCAACGGATACGCCGGCGCCATCCAATCTCGACTCAAGGCCATGTGCCGCCAGCGAGAGCAAGTGGATAAGGAGGAATCCACTGGCACTGCTCTGGTCCTGGTCCAGGGGAAGCGAGAGGCCCTGTTGGATCAAGCCTACGGGCCCGACATGACTGGCCGGTCTTCCAAGGTATCTCAGTCCATGGAGGGTCGGCTGGCCGGCGCGGCTGCCCATATCCCCACGGGTCGTCCCCTGACCCACCGCTCCGGAGCCCTGCTCAATGGCTAAACTCATCACCCTCACTCCGAACCGGACCTACGCCACCGAGGCGAATGCCCAGAGGGCGGTGGAGAAGAGGTTTCCAGAGTCCGATAACGACGGCCTGCGCTATATCATCATGCCCACCCCTGACGGCCGGTTCTATCCCGTGTTCGTGGGTACCTCAGCCGTCCACGCCGGAGTCCACTTTCACTTCCACGTAGTGAACTAACCCCCACCACTCACCCCACAAATGGCCCCGCGTAGGGGCCTTGTCGCGCGCACCCTAGTAACCCCACCGACCACTAAAAACGCGGGCCCCAGGCGCCCTCTCGTAACGCCCCAGACCCAATATAACCCCGCGTAAAATCCCCACTGCCCACTCCCAGCCGGCCCCGACACTTATAAACCTATTTTATTTAGGACATCATGATTTGTCATCAAAAACACCTTTTTCACTGCCCTTCTGCTAACCCAATTTTCCCTTGTAAATCAGTTATTTATATTATTTTTACTAGACAAAAAGACAAAATATAATATCAAGTATTTTCTCAAAAAACAGAGGTCAAAAAAATGACCTGTTAAAATTTGCGCGTAACTGGGAAAAATTTTGTCGTCCGTCGCCCCACGTCAAGAAGAAAAAAATTCCCAATAAAATCAGTCAGTTACGTCACGTTTTCTCATAAAACATAGGGCGACAAAATTTTCTGGCATGAAAAGTTTCGCCCAAAAAATTCACCGTGTGCCTAATCTTCACGCAATTTATGAGAACATGCTAAAAAAAATGAATATAAAAAAAATAGGGCCCGAAGGCCCCACCACTCAGCCCATAAACAATCGAAGGCTCTCCGCCACCCGGATAAACCGAATCCTTCCCCGTCGCTTGCCTTCACTACCCACTTTCACTCGCTTCCGCTCAGCCCAAGGGAACATCCGCATCACCTGTTTATAGAAGACCACGGAGGTCTCGCAACCCCACTTACCACCATGCCCCTTGTGCCAGGCTGCATACCTCTCGTAGAGCACGTCCTCCCAGAATTCCTCCTCCTCCCGAATCTCAAGCTCCCGCAGGAACTGGACCCAGCGCTCCACACCCCTGTCCTGCTGTTCGCGGGCCGCGTCGGTCATGGGCGGTCGGTTCCCCCTCCAGCCCTCCAGAGAGTACCTCCGAAGGTCCCAGAGCATGCGCCCTAACCCACCACCACTCACACTCATCACCGAATACATGCGATCCCAGAAGTCCAGGTCCCCCCCAGCACCTCTCCCCACACGCAGCACCAGGAACCGGCGCTCATGGCGGCCGACAGGCACCACCCAATCATTATTGGAGCAGATCCCCACGCCCAGGCAGTTCTCGACGTCGAAGATCGCGCCACCTTTGATCTCGATGGTTCGCTTATCCTCAGAGATCAAGACCTTCAGTACCCCTTCGCTCTCCTTCGAACCGCCCCACACGGCCTCGTCGGCCAGGACCAGAACCTTGTCCATCAAGTGCTGGTTGAACTTGCCCAGCAGTTGCGAGCTTTGCGTCACCGACATGTAGTGCCGGCCGAACAGGCGACCCAATATCTTGAACACAGACGATTTGCCGTCTCCACGCTCACCGATCAACACCACCGCCGATTGTGGCACCTCCCACGGCCTCTGGACTCGGTGCGCCATCCAGCCCAGCAGCCACTTGAATACCTCCAGATCACCCCCACAGACATTGTCCCGCAGATGGTCGTGGTATATCTCCCACCCCACACCCCATTCCCCTTCTTCCTCCGCCACGGCGAATCCGCTCCAGAGGTTGTACTCCCCCTCCCCTGCCGATTGGCCGGGCCTAAACACCACGCCGCGCCGGTACTCTCGCCGGTCGGGATGCCCCAGCCAATACTTATCGGCTGTCACTTCCCTCCCACCGCTCACTACTCGGTGGTTGGCATACAGCAGAGCCAGGGCTCGCTGATCCAGAAAGGACACACTCCCACCCGCCTCTTCATGCAGAATGGCCACTCCACCGCCGATCAGCTTGCAGACCGCGTACTCATTATTCATCTCCTCGATCACGGAGGCCGATCCAAGCTCGAGCCATTCGACCACTCGCTCGAACCCTGCCCCACCAACTCCACCACCAGAGACCAGCTCCCGAAGTCGAGGCAACCCAGGCACTCGACCGCCTGAAGTTAACTCATCGCGGAGCCGAGAGGCTTTCAGTCGCTTGACGCTTTCCTCGTCCCCACTCTCGACCAAGATCGGTTCCAGGAATGAGTCGGCATCCTCATCAGACCACCCGGATCGGACCATCGCTCCCAGCAGGCACAGGGCGAGCTCATCTCGACCCCCTGCGGACCAGTCCCTGAGCAGCAATGAAGCGGCAGCCAGCTGACAGGTCAGCCCATACAGGTCCTCAGCGTCGATCTCGGCGATGGCGTCCTCGCTCATCCATCCGATCTCTTCACCCGTATCTGGATGGTGAGACCCTGGCCCCATGGTCTGCCCGGAGTAGCGGATCTCCAGCATGACGGTCTTCTCATCACGCTTGTCCCACTGAAACCTCTTGCTCGAGAATCCCCCTTTACCTCCGCCTCCCAGTACCCGATACAGGTAGTGAGTGCAGACCCCGCCCCGCCCAAAACGAGCAGTGGGTGGAAGATAGTACTTTGCCAGAAGTTTTGCTTCTTTGGAGTCCAGGTCGATGTCGCAGAGGTTACCATGAGCCGGACCCAGGCGAATACCGTAATTCACCTTCTCGACCCCTCCACTCCACTCCCAGACTCGCTCCTGGGCTTCCTCGTCGGTTACCTTCTGCCATTGTCCGTAGCCAGGATTCTTTCCATCGAATAGGGGTATCACACTCTTCACTCCCCTATCGTACAGGGCCTCGATCTGTGGCAATGTTTTACGCAGCCGCTTTGCGACCATGCTCACTCCTAGTCTTAGCCTTAGCCACGCACTCCAGCTTCTCCAGGTCGGAATCGCTCAGAACGACGCCCCAACCCACCTTACGGCCTAACCCATGACGTCGCACCTGCTTGTGAGCCCAGTGGTAGCTCACTCCCAGGCGCTCCGCCGCTTGTCCAATACTATGCATGTGCATGTTACACCTCGATTACGGCGAATCCGTATTATACCCCGCCAAGATATTAAAAGTAAAACTTTGACCGACCGTGACCGTGAATAAAAATTTTCCTCGCTCCCTAATAAACTTTAATTTCGGGTTATAATAGTTATTTCAAGTAGTGAGGGTTAGAAGGTGGGGCTCCTGGAGCGACATATTAATTCCTTCCATCAGAAGTATAAGGTGTCTGAGAGTGGGTGCTGGGAGTGGACGGCCGCCAGATTCACCTCTGGATATGGAGCACTCAATCCGGCCTTCAAGCGACACGGGCTTTCTCAATATGCTCACCGTACCTCGTGGATTATTCATCATGGCCCTATCCTCGAGGGTTTATTGGTATGTCATAAGTGCGACAATCCCGGATGTGTGAACCCTCAACATCTTTTTCTGGGGACATACAAAGATAATATGCAGGATGCCCTAAAGAAGGGTAGAATAAGACCGGGACCTCCACGAGGCCCACGTAGGGGTAGGGCCCGGGGTGAGACGCATGGGAGAGCTAAACTAACCGAAACCCAAGTAAGAGAAATTAGGGTAGATACCCGACCACAACAGAAAATCGCGGACGATTATGGAGTATCTCAAATGCAAATCTGTAGAATTAAACGTGGTGAACTTTGGGAGCATGTGAAATGATCATCGTCGAAGGCCCGGACAACTCGGGCAAATCCACGCTCGTTCAAGCCCTGTCCTCCCAGCTCAAGCTCCCCATGGCCCGGACCTACCGCATGCCGCAGACGGAGGAGGACATTCAGCGCTGGCATAACTGGGCGAACGCCGCCCCATATCCCCTGATCCTGGACCGTCATTCCTCGATCTCGGACCTGGTCTACTCTCCGGTCATACGCAACACCCCGCCCTCCTCCTCGCTCAGACTCGCCAGTGCATGCCGCAATGGGCACTACCTGATCTACTGCCGGCCCCACTGGGATACCATCGAACGCTCATACAACGAGCGAGAGCAGCTGGGGGGGACTCACGAGAAGCTCCATGACCTCATCGGGTCCTATGATAAAGTGATGGATGAGCTGGACCCCAACTTCATCTACAACTGGGAGAATCCCCGAGCCCTGCCGGTCCTTATCACCAACCTCACTCACGCATTGGAGCGCATGAAATGATTGAGCAACTCTACAGGGTCTTCGAACATCAACGGGACCTGATGGAACGCATCGCCCCGAAGGAGCTGGAGAACGGATACCTCGCCCCCACTCCTCCACTGGATCTGCAGCTCCGGGAACATCAGCAACACTTCCGGTTGATGGCGTGGTTCTTCACTGAAGAGGTGGTAGAATCCTTCCTGGCCTCGGATGATGAGCATGCTGAAGAGCTGTCGGATGTCCTGCACTTTCTGACCGAACTCTGCATTCTGACCGACGTCTCCCCCGAATCCGTGGCCGCGGTCCTTATCTCGACTGATTCACGACCGGACATCCTGGATGTGCTCATTCAAGTGGGCAAAGCGGCCAACCGCATGAAAGCCAAACCCTGGAAGTCCAACCCTCAGCCCACGGATGAAGAAGCGGTCCAACGGTGCCTCCGGACGGCTCTAGCTTACATGTGGAAGTACATTCAAATCGAGGGGCATGACCCCCATGAGATCTACTTCCACAAAAACGAAATCAACAAGAAGAGAATACAGTCAGGGTATTGACCATAGGGTATAATATCCTTACTGATTCATTACGCCCACTTAGCCATGAATATCTTCATCCTGTCTCAGGATCCTCACAAAGCGGCCCAGTACCAGTGCGATAAGCACGTGGTCAAAATGGTACTGGAGTCCGCTCAGATCCTGTCCACGGTTTCCCAAGGCCCATATAAGCCCACGCATCAGAACCACCCGTGCACACTCTGGGCGGCTCAGGGACGGGACAACTATCACTGGCTGGTCGAACACGCCCTGGAGCTGTGCCGGGAGTACACCCACCGATACGGCCGCACTCACAAGTGCCACTCCATCATCCTCCAGCTCGTCTCTCCTCCGCTCCACATACCGCGTGGAGGCACCCCATTCGTTCAGTGTATGCCTGACGAATTCCGTCACCCGACGGATCCCGTGGCCGCTTATCGCGCCTACTACCACTCTAAAACCTTTGCCGCCTGGAACCGGGGACGCCCCGCGCCCAGCTGGTGGGAGCCTAATCATGAGTAAGCCCACTCCGCAAGAACTCACGCAACTGGATCGCCTCGCTCGCAAGCATCATGAGCAGCTCCACTTCCTAAGGCACTCGCCCCGGGAGCACCGGAACATGCCTTTCGAAGAGGACTTTCCCCGGGCCACCCCTTTCAGAGAAGCTCTCTTCGGGACCCTGGTCTTCTTTCTGTTCATCGCCACTTTAGCCCTGGCCCCTTGGTGGATGATGCTATGACCGTCGATGCCCCCATCATCTTAGCTCACTACAACGCTATCCCCACGCTAATTGAGGAGGTAAAGCTGAGGGGTGGATCGTTCTATGCCTGGGACCGAGCTCGGGCACTCACTCACAAGTATCAGGGATGGGAGTTGGTTATGAAGCGAGGTATTCTGCACCGATCGAAACTGGAGGAGTTCAAGGAGTGGCTCACCGCTCAGAACATCCCCACGCGCCCCGGAAAGGGACAATGGCAGCTGTTTCAGGTTTCCACCCCGGACCACGGATGGCAGGTGGTGTTCGATAACCACAACCCGGAACACTTGTCTTTGAATGAGAAGCTGGTGCCAATCGTGGAAGCGTTCCTTGCAACTCGCGCTGATCCCGTAATCGAGTACTCGACTGGACGACTACCCAGCCGAGTGGGCATATATGCCTGCAGAGTCCCCGATCTTGACGCCCCACCCCTTCTCCGAGACCTGTTTCTGCTGTACATGGACGGGCAATGGTGCTATCCTCAGTCGGCGGAGATTTATCGAGGCGAGGTTAAAGGTTGGATCGGTCCACTGCAACGAAGAATTTAACCATGTGCACTCGTAGACCCCGGCCTAAGCATCGACCCCCCAGACTGTGGATGCAGGCGTATTACTACAACCCCAGGCTGTTTGAGTGGACTTTTGTGGGGCTGATCCTGTTCTTCATTCTATACTACTTCTGGAGCTAATCATGCTCGACCATTCTCAAATCGACGATCTCACCATCCCGGATTTCAAGCAGGGGATGAAAGAATTCATGCTGCGGCAGGAGAGCAAGATCCACCAAGCGATTGATGCATTGGAAGCCCGACGAGTCCTGGAAAATACACACCACGTGGCTATCAATATGAAATACTTACAACGCAATTGGGAGGAGCGCCACGGCTATTTCTGCAGCAAGTGTGGTGCGCCCGAAATCGCCGGCTATAATAACGAAGCCACGCTTCGCGCTCGACAACTGTGCTTCTCGTGCAATTTCTGGGAAGAGAAAGCCGAGCAGCTGCCGGGCGAGTACATCATCATCAACCACGTTCTTTACTTGGACGGCGGGCACCAGCCCAACACGAATCCTAGTTTCCTGGGGTTCGCGGGCCGTCTGTGGCACATTCAGATGGACGACGGCAGGACGATCGTCACAAATAATCTCTGGACCGGTGGCCGCATGCCCCACGAGTATTGGGAGCGGTTCCCGGACAACGCAAAATTTGTCCAGGAAGAAAAATGACCATCGACATCAACGAACTGAGAGAAGCGGTTCAAACGTTCGGGTCACAAGCCATCAACGAAGATGACCTGAACGAACTGCTTGACCGCCTCGAAGCGGCTGAGTCTGAATGCCTCGAACAAGCCCGCCTGAACGGCATGGGCAGCGAGCGCGAAGCTGCGCTGATGGCGAAGCTGGAAGCGGCTGAGAAAGAGCGCGAGGCCCTGCGTAACGAGATCGCATGCATCAAAGAGGTAGAGTTCCCCAGGAAAGCGCAAGCAGTCGCAGACGCCTGGAAAGGGAAGTGCGAAAGACTCGAAGCGGAGCGCGACGCCCTGCGCGCCAAGATCGAGGTGATGGAGAAGCAGGAGCCGGTTGCGTTCGGGCTATACAGCGGATGGGCGCTCAAGGCCACGTATCTCAAAGAGCACGAAGCGTGTGAGCAGCGTGACCGCCGACAACTCACGGCAGACTTAGCCGGATCGCTGGAGGCATACCGAGCAGTACCGCTCTACGCCCTCCCCGGCGCAAAAGGAGAAGAGAAATGAGCAATGAATTCATACGTGAAGAACGCTATATCGTTTTCAAGGAGTCCGATTTAGGGAATTCATTGAAAGGCGATGAGATTCGCCAGCTATCACGCGAGTATGCCGAACAGCGCCGACTGAGAGGCAAAGAGCCGTTGAGGTGTGTGGTCGTTGAGTCGGATTGGCCCGAGTACGACCTCATGTGGGACATGATCGAATCTCGCATGACCAAGGGCCAGAACCACCCGGAGGATGATTCCCTGATCGAAGACATCAAACTCCGCATGGACATGGCGGACGGCGGGGAGGATTCTGATCCGGAGGAAGCAGCGTTCTTCGCCATCATCCTCGCCCGCATCCGTAGGTTGGAAGGGGAGAAGAAGCTCCTCAAGGAAAAGCTCGCTGCCGGTACGGGCGAGTAACAAGCCGTTGGGGAGTGGCCCATCCGTTCGCTCCTCGAACTCCCCTGTGTAAAAGGAGAATGACCATGTGGCAACCGATTGAGACAGCACCAAAAGACAACAAACGTCCGTTGTTTCTAGCTCGGTTTAATGACGACGGCACAATGCAGTCCTTCGACTACAACGGGTCGTGGGAAAGGGAAAGTGAATCGTGGGAGATGCCAGGGGTGTACTACTTCTGGGCATCGGAAAACGGAAACGTTGAGGAGCCGTCGCACTGGATGTATCAGCCTGACGGGTTTAGCGTCCTCTCCAGCGCACAAGCACAGCCCGCACCGAGCGTACCGACCCCGCTTGCCACGGCACTCGCAGCAGCGCCGGGAGGCAAATCGTGACCCACATTTGTTTCTGGCCAGACGGAACATGGTGCTACCGACACGAGCTGGAGCAGATGGCTCACATGAGCGACGACTTCTCCCGGGCCGACTTGCCGGAAGACTGGGATGAAGGCAGGATTGACGCGTTTGTGCAAAAGGAAATCAAATGAACCAAGAACAGCTGGAAGCCATCGGGGAGACCGTTGAGTTTCGCGTACATGGCCTTATCGAGAAGGAGGGCGATCTGGGACGCCTGGCCCTCTCTGTGGCTAATGCCTACAGGTCACTGGAGATCATGGCTCACAACTCCTCTCTTCCGGGGGAGGTCGTTAGCGCTCTGGGAAGCGTGGTCATTGAATCCCTCATCTTTGCGGTGGGGTCTGAGCCCAACACTCGGTTCGCCGCTGTATATGAGCAGGCCAGCCGAATCCTGGAGGACGCAGAAGCCGCAGCTAAGTCCAGTCGGGGCCTTGATCAGACAGTCCGGGACATTCTGTCAAAGGCCAAATGATGGCACGCCCCATGACCCATAAATGGGG
>JRYL01000772.1_pt1 | contig 14856 bp, 10 predicted proteins | sample 235391 | NCBI WGS metagenome assembly JRYL01 (sample SAMN03074223, study PRJNA261481) | activated sludge metagenome | biome: Wastewater Treatment Plant; feature: Wastewater; material: Activated sludge; isolation source: activated biomass of a wastewater treatment plant treating wastewater from... ... | reverse complement strand
GGCCCCAGGCGCAGCGGCTTGCCGTCGTTGCGGTCATCCTCCATGCGCCACTGGAACAGGCGCTGCGCCAGCTCCGGGGCGGCGTCGCCCAGGGTCAGACGGTCCGTCTGCGGCTGGCCGAGAAGCTGCCAGGCCGCCTCGTTGTGCAGGTGCACGATGCCGGCCACGTCCACCACCAGCACGCCGGTGCGCATGCGCCGGATGATGAGTTCGTTGATCTGCGCCAGGCTGGCGACCTCTTCGCCGCGCTGCTGCGCCAGGACATGGGTGGCGCGCATCTGGCGGCCGACCATGTCGCCCAGCTTGGCCATGGCGACGTAGCCCAGCGCGCAGATCAGGATTTCGATCAGGGTGCGGCTGTCCAGGGCCGCGTCGCCGCGCGAGAGCAGGTACTCGCCCAGCAGCAGGACTCCCGCCGCGATGGCCAGCGTCAGGGTCGTGCGCAGCGGCAGCAGCACTGCGGCGGCGCTGAAGTTGACGATCAGCGCCATCGCGATGCCGGTCTGCAGGTGCGCCACCGAGTGCACCATCAGTACCGTGGCCAGCACGTCCAGCACCACACCCACGATCACCTGACCGGCCAGCGGACGCCCCGAGTTGCGCCCGTGCAGCAGCAGCAGCAGCGCCGCGACCAGGTAGGCGGCCGCCGTCCAGGCCGCCAGCCGCGGGTGGTTCAGCGTGACCCATTCGTCAGGCAGCGAACCAAAGGCCAGCAGCGTGAACAGGGCCGCGACCAGGGTGCGGTACAGGGTGAAGAAGTACTGTTCACGCCGCAGCGACTCGTCGCCGGCATAGGCCCGGTCGTCCGCTTCACTCAGCTCGCGCACGGCTGCGTTCATAGCGCCTGCTTCCTCGTCCTGACGCCTCCCCATCGTCCGACGCGACGGGGCTGCCGATACCGGTGTCCAGTATGGCGCGTTTTGCCTTTGCCGGGTCGGTCGATCAAAATGGGCGGCCCGCCGCCGTTTTCAGGCGCGACGCGGCACGACGGCTCGGCCGCCTTTCCCCTCCCCCCTCCTCCCCACAGGGTGACGCATGAACTTCCACGAATATCAGGCCAAGGAGCTGTTTGCCCAGTTCGGCATTCCGGTTCCGGCCGGCAAGGTTGCACGCACGCCGGATGAAGCCGTCGAGGCCGCCAAGGCCATCGGTGGCGACTTCTGGGTGGTCAAGGCCCAGATCCACGCGGGCGGCCGCGGCAAGGCCGGCGGCGTGAAGCTCGCCCGGACCCTCGACGAGGTGAAGCAGTACGCCAGTGCCATGCTCGGCACGAAGATGGCCACCTACCAGAGCGCCGGCATCGCCCTGCCGATCGACACCGTGCTGGTCACCCAGGCCACCGACATCGCCAAGGAGCTGTACCTCTCGCTGCTGGTGGACCGCTCCACCAAGTCCATCACCTTCATCACCTCCAGCGAAGGCGGCGTCGACATCGAGCAGGTGGCCGCCGAAACGCCGGAGAAGATCCAGACCCTGCACGTCAACTATGTGCAAGGCCTGCAGCCCTTCCAGTGCCGCCAGGTCGGCTTTGCCATGGGCCTCAGCGCCAAGCAGGTCAACCAGCTCACCAAGCTGATGCTCGGCCTGTTCAAGCTGTTCAATGAAAAGGACCTGTCGCTGGTCGAACTGAACCCGCTGGCGATCCTCACCAACGGCGACCTCGCGGTGCTCGACGGCAAGGTCAATTCCGACGACAACGCCACCTACCGCCATCCCGATCTCGCCGCGATGCGCGACATCCGCCAGGAAGACGAGACCGAGGTGCTGGCCAGCCAGCACGACCTCAACTACGTCACGATGGACGGCAACATCGGCTGCATGGTCAACGGTGCCGGTCTTGCGATGGCCACGATGGACGTGATCAAGCTCGAAGGCGGCGAGCCGGCGAACTTCCTCGACGTCGGCGGCGGCGCCACCAAGGAGCGCGTCACCGAGGCCTTCAAGCTGATCCTTTCCAGCGACAAGGTGAAGGCGATCTTCGTCAACATCTTCGGCGGCATCGTGCGCTGCGACATGATCGCCGAGGGCATCATCGCCGCGGTCAAGGAAGTGGACGTGAAAGTGCCGGTGATCGTGCGCCTGGAAGGCACCAACGTCGAGAAGGGCAAGGAACTGCTCAAGAACTCCGGCCTGGCGATCACGCCGGCCGACGACATCAACGACGGCGCCAAGAAAGCCGTTGCCGCGATCGCTGCCTGAGGAACGAACACCATGAGCGTTTTGGTCAACAAGAACACCCGGGTGATCGTGCAGGGCTTCACCGGCCAGCAGGGCACCTTCCACGCCACCCAGATGGTGGAATACGGCACCAAGGTCGTCGGCGGCGTCACGCCGGGCAAGGGCGGCACCCAGCACATCGGCCTGCCGGTGTTCAACACGGTGCTCGAAGCGGTCGAGGAAACCGGTGCCAACGCCTCGGTCATCTACGTGCCGCCCCCGTTCGCCGCCGACGCCATCCTGGAAGCGGCCGACGCCGGCATCCAGGTCATCGTCTGCATCACCGAGGGCATCCCGGTGCTGGACATGCTGCGGGTCAAGCACGTGCTCGCCGGCTACGACGACGTGGTGCTGATCGGCCCCAACTGCCCCGGCGTCATCACCCCGGGCGAATGCAAGATCGGCATCATGCCCGGCCATATCCACAGCGTGGGCAAGGTCGGCATCGTGTCGCGTTCGGGCACGCTGACCTATGAAGCGGTCAAGCAGACCACCAGCGCCGGCCTCGGCCAGTCCACCGTGATCGGCATCGGCGGCGATCCGATCCAGGGCATGAACTTCATCGACGCCCTGCGCCTGTTCCAGGACGATCCGCAGACCGAGGGCATCATCATGGTCGGCGAAATCGGCGGCAGCGCCGAGGAAGAAGCGGCCGAGTTCATCGCCGAATACGTCACCAAGCCGGTGGTCGGCTTCATCGCCGGTGCCTCGGCCCCCAAGGGCAAGCGCATGGGCCACGCCGGCGCGATCGCCTCGGGCGGCTCGGGCACAGCCGAAGGCAAGTTCGCGGCGCTGGAAAAAGCCGGCGTCACCACGGTCAAGTCGCCCGGCGACCTGGGCAGCACCCTGGCGAAGCGGATGAACGGCTGAGGTTCAGCCTTTCACGCGAGTAGACGCAACGGGGTCGCATTCGCGGCCCCGTTGCTTATGGGAGTCCTGACTCGCCCTCGAGTCGCTCTCACAAGGTGGAGTATTCGTGTGCGGATGGGTGCACGAAGAGCCCCCCTCACCCCAACCCTCTCCCCCACGGGAACGTGGGGGAGAGGGAGCGCGCTCAGCCGCCCGCCGCGCGGTAGTGCTCGCGCACGTAGCCGTCGATGATGCCGACGAACTCCTCGGCGATGTTTTCCCCGCGCAGGGTCATGGCCTTCTTGCCGTCGATGAAGACCGGCGCGGCGGGCGCTTCGCCGGTGCCGGGCAGCGAGATGCCGATGTTGGCGTGGCGCGATTCGCCGGGGCCGTTGACGATGCAGCCCATCACCGCCAGGGTCAGGTTCTCCACGCCGGGATGGGCCAGTTTCCATACCGGCATCTTTTCGCGCACATGGTCCTGCACCACCTTGGCCAGGTGCTGGAAGAAGGTGGAGGTGGTGCGCCCGCAGCCCGGGCAGGCGGTCACCATCGGGGTGAAGGCGCGCAGTCCCATGGTCTGCAGCAGCTCCTGGGCCACGATCACCTCGGCGGTGCGCGACTGCTCCGGCTCGGGCGTGAGCGAAATGCGGATGGTGTCGCCGATGCCTTCCTGCAGCAGCACCGCGAGCGCCGCGGACGAGGCCACGATGCCCTTGCTGCCCATGCCGGCCTCGGTCAGGCCAAGGTGCAGCGGGTAGTCGCTGCGCGACGCCAGGTCGCGGTAGACGGCGATGAGATCCTGCACGCCGGAAACTTTGCAGGACAGGATGATGTCCTCTCGCGCCATGCCCAGCTCGACCGCACGCGCGGCCGAATCCAGCGCCGAGCGGATCAGCGCTTCGCGCAGCACTGCGGCGGCGTCCCAGGGTTCGGCGCGCCCGGCGTTTTCGTCCATCAGGCGCGCGGCCAGGTCCTGGTCGAGCGAGCCCCAGTTGGCACCGATGCGCACCGGCTTGCCGTGGCGCAGGGCCAGTTCGATCAGGGTGGCGAACTGGGTGTCGCGCTTGCGCCCGAAGCCGACGTTGCCCGGGTTGATGCGGTATTTCGCCAGCGCCTCGGCGGCGGCGGGTTCATCCGTGAGGAGCTGGTGGCCGTTGTAGTGGAAATCGCCGATCAGCGGCACCGATACGCCCATCATCGCCAACCGGTCGCGGATGCGCGGCACGGCGGCGGCGGCCTCGGCGTTGTTGACGGTGATGCGGACCAGCTCGGAGCCGGCGCGCCAGAGTTCGGCCACCTGGCGCGTGGTGGCGTTGACGTCGGCGGTGTCGGTGTTGGTCATCGACTGCACCACGATGGGTGCATTCCCGCCCAGCGCGACGCCACCCACGCGGGCGGCGAGGGTGCGATGACGGATCGGAGTGGATACGCGGCTCATGCCTCACCTGCAGGAACGGGGCACCGGTACGGTGCCACGCAGCCTCGCATTATCGCGCAAGCGCGCCGTCGCACGCACGACTCAGGCGCGGTCGGCCTCCGCCAACAGATAGTCGCCGGTGCGCCGCAGCGTGCGCAGCGCGCCGCAGGCATAGACGTTGGAGCCTTTCGCACCCGGCCCATCCCAGCGATCGCTGCTGCGCGTCACTTCCAGCCGGGGCGCGTCGACATCGTTGACCGCAGGCAGCAGGAACAGCTCGGGGCCGTTCGCCTCGCCCGACAGCGGTGCCAGCCCGATCGCCCGGATCGGGGCCTCGGAGCCACCGGCTTCGTCCAGGGAGCGCAGGCCGACCGCATGGGCGCGCCGGGAAACCAGGTCGACGCCGGCCTCCATGCCGCCTTCGTCGTAGCGCAGCCAGCGCACCAGGCCGACCATCCAGTCGTAGGGACCGCCCTCGGCCGGAAGGCCCAGCCCGACCAGTTCCCCGATGCGGGCACGCACGCCCTGCGCGGCCTCCCAGCGCAGCCGGTAGCCGCCCAGGCTCTGATCCTGGATGCGGGCGCTCGCCAGCGTCGCGTGCACGGCATCGACACTGGCCTGGGCCCAGGACGCCCGATTCAGGGAAACCGCCGAGACGCCGCGCACTTCGCGCATGAAGGAGTCGAAATCCTGGCCCCCGGCGAGCTGGTAGTGCAGGCCGCTCAGGCCCACGATCGTGTCGAGCGCGTAGCCTCCCTCCAGGCGCGGGCTGGCGCGGGTCACGTCCTGGCTCCAGCCTTCCAGCGCGCGTTCGAGCAGGCTGGTCGGTACCGTCAGGCGGTAGTCGCGCGACAGCCGCAGCACGGCCTCGCCGCCCTCGCCGCTGCGCGAGAGGGTGCCGCGCACCAGCGCCTCGAGCTTGCGCAGGTCGATCCACAGCATGTCCCCTTCGTCCGGATCGGGCGCGCGCGAAACGAAGGTCGGCGGCAGGTCGGTGTCGATCATCGCCAGCACGCCGGCCGCGGCAAAGCGCTGCGGGGTCATCTCCACCGTCGCCGCCACGTCGCGGCACAGCGACCACAGCTCCACCAGCTCGCGCTGGCTGAAGCGGTAGGGATTGGCCAGCGCCATCAGCACCGCCTGGTTCTGCAGCAGTGCCACCGTCAGCGAGCGACGCTCGGAGGCGTCCTCGACGGCCTTGTCGTCCAGGCCGCGCGCGCTGGCGAACGCAGCCAGCGCGTAAAGCTGCGCCCACACGTCCGGTTCCGGCGAGCGATACAGGAAGTAGCTCGTGGCCAGCCAGCGGACGTGGTGGTAGACCGCACGCACCAGGGCCACGGCCACCGTGCTGCCGCGCAGGAACGGCACCTTGCCGGCCGGGGCGCAGGCTTCCACCAGCGCCATGCGATAGCCGAGCGCAAGCTGGCGATGCAGGTGGATCAGCTGCGCGGCCGTCTCGGCCTTGCTCCCGGCCAGCGGAAAGCTGCTGCCCTGCAGGCGGCTGGTCAGCAGGGTGATCGCCTCCAGTAGCGGCGTACGCAGCACCTCCATCACCTCCAGCCGGGTGAAGCCCTCGAGCTGGCGCGCGTGGAAGGCGTCCAGCGCGCCGGACAGCTGGAGCAGATAGGCCTGCTGGTTGGCACGCGGCAGGGCATCGACCCAGGCATGCAGCCGCTTGGCATCGGCCGGCAGCGCGTCGCGACCGGCGGGCAGGCGCTCCGGCAGGTTCGCGCTCAGGCTGCGGTAGGGATTGATCATGCGCGCTCCAGGCGAGGCCGACGGACAGGACGCAGCTTCCCGCGACGCGCGCCGGATCGCAAGTCCGGGCGCGTCGCGACTCGGCACAAGGCATTGTGAATCAGTGTATTTGCGGACACTTTCTCGATTCCGTGTGAAAATCATGCCATGCCCACGCCGCACCGCACGCCACAGTGACACCGCCCCTTCCCGCCCCGCCGCGCCAGGTCCTTGCACCCGCGCAGCTCAATGCGCTGGCGCGCGGCCTGCTGGAGGACGCGCTCGGCCAGGTCTGGATCGAAGGCGAGCTGGGTGGCGTCTCCCGCCCGGCGTCGGGCCACCTCTACTTCGCCCTCAAGGACGCGCGCGCCCAGGTGCGCTGCGCGCTGTTCAAGCCCAAGAGCCTGCGGCTCGGCTTCCGCCCGGTCGACGGGCTGCAGGTGCTCGCGCACGGGCGGGTCACGCTGTACGAACCGCGCGGCGAGTACCAGCTCATCGTCGACCACCTGGAGGAAGCGGGCGAAGGCGCGCTGCGGCGCGCGTTCGAGGCACTGAAGGCACAGCTGGCCGCGGAAGGCCTGTTCGACGCGACGCGCAAGCGGCCGCTGCCGGCGCGCATCGCCCGCATCGGCGTGCTCAGCTCGCCCGGCGGCGCGGCGGTACACGATGTGCTGACCGTGCTGCGGCGGCGCTTCGGCCTGCTGGAAGTGGACCTGCTTCCGGTGCCGGTGCAGGGTCCGCAGGCTGCGGCCGAGATCGTGCGGATGCTGTCGCGCGCGGACGCCAGCGCGCGCTACGACGTGCTCCTGCTCACCCGCGGCGGCGGTTCGCTGGAAGATCTGGCCGCCTTCAACGACGAAGCGCTGGCGCGCGCCATCGCGGCGGCGCGCACCGTCGTGGTCAGTGCGATCGGGCACGAAATCGATGTCTCCATCAGCGACTTCGTCGCCGACCTGCGCGCCGCCACCCCTTCTGCCGCCGCGGAATTGCTCAGCCCCGACGGTCGCGACCTGCGGCGGCGGCTGCACCGCCTGCGTGAGCAGATCGACACCGCCGTGCGGCGCGGGATCGAGCGCGGTTGGCTGCGCCTGGATCCACTGCAGCACCGCCTGGGTGCGCAGCAGCCGCTGGCCCGGCTGCAGCGCGGCGCGGAACGCCTCGCCATGCTGCGGCACCGGCTCGGGCTGGGCATCGGCCAGGCGCAGGCCGCGCGCCGGGCGCGGTTCGGCCCGCTCGTGCGGCGTCTCTCCGCGGTCCACCCCCGGCCTCGCGTGGAGGCGCTGGCGGCAGCCAGCGCGCGGCTCATCGACACGCACCATCGCGGCATCACCCTGCGCCTTGCGCGCGAGGCCACGCGCCTGGCCGCGCTCGCGCGCGCGCTCAACGCGGTCAATCCGCTGGCGACGCTGCAGCGCGGCTATGCGATCGTGCTGGATGCCGACGGGCGCAGCGTGCGATCGGCCGCCTCGCTGTCGCGCGGACAGGAGGTCGCGGTGCGGCTGACCGATGGCGAACGCCGCCTGCGCGTGCTGGACGATCCCTAGGACCGCAACGGCCCTGGCTCCGCGCGCTCAGCGCGCCTGATCCGGCCCCAGCAGCAGCACCCGGGTGCCGTCCTCGCCGCGCGCGACGCGATGCTGCGGCAGATCCGGCAGATCGCCGGACACGGCCTCCAGCGCCGCGCCATCGTCGCCCTGCACGCGCCAGAGGCGGAAGATCGAAAGCTCGGTGCCAACGCGCAGCAGCACGGCCGCGCCCTGCCAGACCGGCGTTTCCTCGGGCGCCAGCGACAGCGGCGCGAACCACAGGTGCAGCACGAAGCGGGTGTCAGGCTCCGGGCCGGGGCGGGTCATCAGCAAGGCATCGCCATGCCCGCTGTGGGAGGCCGGCAGCACCGGCAGGCTGTCCGGGGTCGCGGTCTTGTCGAGGATGGCAAGCAGGGTTTCGATGTTCGCCGGCGGGCCGGGTTCCCAGCCGGCGGCCTGCAGACGATCGCGCAGCGGACCGATCGGGCCGGCGTACTGCAGGTTCATCGGCCAGGCGCGCTTGCTCAGGAAATCGTTGCGCCGCGCCGGCAGCTCCGCCCAGGCGCCGTCGCGCCAGGCATCGGCGCGTATTCCGGTGCGCAGCTCGGGCGGCGCGAACTGGCCCAGGATGTCGGACGCGCTGCGGTGGCCGTGCCAGAGTCCGACGCCGATCACGCACAGATAGAACCCGAGCGCCAGCGGGCGCATCCAGAACGAGCGCAGCGCGCGGCGGCGGTAGGCCAGCCCCAGCACCGCGATCCAGGCCACGCCCAGGAAAATGCCGCCCAGCACGTCGGTCAGCCAGTGCGCGCCCAGGTACAGGCGCGCGAAGGCGATCGTGGCCACCGCGATGGCCGCGATGCCGTAGGGCCACGCCCGGCGGCGACCGGGCAGCTCGCGCGCGATCAGCACGGCGAAAAAGCCGAACACGACGGTCGCCATGGTGACCTGCGCCGAGGGGAAATCGAAGCCGGCCACCGCCATGGCCGCCGGCGGGCGCGGGACCTGGATCAGGCGATCCAGCACCCAGACCGCCGCCAGGGCAAACACGAACGCGGCGATCCAGTGCCCCAGCGCCACCCAGCGCCGGCGCCAGCCCAGCCACAGCGCCACTACGGTGACGCCGGGCACGAGCACCTGCCAGTCGCCCAGGCTGGCCAGCACCGCCATCGGCACATCGGCCAGCGGGGTGCGCAGGCCGAACATCAGGTGGTGAACCGTCAGATCCAGCGACGTGGGGTCGTCGTGGCCGGCGGCCAGCAGCAGCACCGAGAAGAAGGCCCAGCTTCCGGCGATGAGAAGGATCGCCATCGCCAGCAGCGAAGACGATTCGCGCCGGCGCGGATCGATCAGGGCGCTGGCAAAACGCCCCAGCACCGGATGCCGCACCGACCAGCGCAGCAGCCGCGACAGGATCAGCGAGGTGCGCGGTGCCAGCACCTTGTAAGTCTGGTAAACGGTGAAATAAATCAGCGCCAGCAGCGCCAGCAGCGCGCCCACCACGATCGCCAGCCGCCCCGCGACGGCGGCAAGCAGGTCGATCGAGGCACCAAAGGCCCAGCCGGCGAGCAGGAACGCCGCGCCCCAGCTGAGCGAGGCCACCGCGCTGGCCGGAACATAGCGTCGCGCCGGCATTTCCAGCATCCCGGCGATGGCCGGCACCAGCGGCCGCACCGCACCCACGTAGCGCGCGATCAGAATGCTCTTGAGCCCGTGGCGACGAAACATCGCCTCGCCCTGCGGCAGCCAGCCCGGATAGCGGGAAAACGGCCACATGCGCCGCAGGCGATCGCCGTAGTGGCGGCCGAACAGGTAGCTCAGTCCGTCACCGGCGAACGCGCCGGCGCTGGCACAGGCGATTGCGTACGGGCCATCCAGGGTACCCAAGCCGATGAACGCGCCGATGGCGAACAGCAGCGGAATGGCCGGAACGACGAACCCCAGGACCACCACGGCGTCGAAGAACGCAATCAGGAAGATCGCAACGCCTGCTGCGGTGGGATGGTGGCCGACCCAGGCGATCAGCGCGTCGAGCGTCTGCGAATTCATCGGCGAAGTATAGAAGGCACCCGCGTACGGGCTTCTGGGCTAGAGTGCCGGCGTGTTCCTGCTTCATTCACGGCATCCCAATGAACTCCCTCGACGGCAAGACCCTCTTCATCACCGGTGCCTCGCGCGGCATCGGCCTGGCGATCGCGCGGCGCGCCGCGCGCGACGGTGCCAACATCGTCATCGCGGCCAAGTCGGCCGTGCCCAATCCCAGGCTGCCGGGCACCATCCACACCGCCGCGGCCGAGGTGGAAGCAGCCGGCGGCCAGGCGCTGGCGATCCAGTGCGACATCCGCGATGAAGCCGGCGTGGAGGCCGCGGTCGCCGCCGCGGCGGAGCGCTTCGGCGGCATCGACATCCTCGTCAACAACGCCAGCGCGATCTGGCTCAAGGGCATCGCCGAAACCCCGATGAAGCGCTTCGACCTGATGCAGCAGGTCAACGCGCGCGGCACCTTCCTGGTCACGCAGAAGTGCCTGCCGCACCTGCTGAAGGCCGCCAACCCGCACGTGCTCACGCTCGCGCCGCCGCCCTCGCTCGATCCCAAGTGGTGGGCCCCGCACACCGGCTACACGCTCGCCAAGATGGGGATGAGCTTCGTCACCCTGGGCCTGGCCGCGGAGCTGGCCGACCGCGGCATCGCGATCAACGCGCTGTGGCCGCGCACCATCATCGCCACCGACGCGCTCAACATGATCCCCGGCGTGGACACGCGCGGCTGCCGCACCCCTGAAATCGTCGCCGACGCCGCCCACGCCGTGCTGGTGCGCCCGGCGAGTGGCTTCACCGGGCGCTTCCTGATCGACGAAGAGGTGCTGGGCGAGGCCGGAGTGACGGACTTCTCCGGCTACGCGGTGGATCCGGGCCGGCCGCTGCTGCCGGATCTGTTCCTGGATTGATTGCCGACTGCTGCGTTCACCCGCTGCTGCGCATGTTGTTCGCAGCAACTGGCGTCATCGTACTCGCGCCGCGACGCAGGCCACTTGGAAAATCGTGCGAACGCTACAAGCGTGGCGCGGTTTTCATGAGCGCAGGGCACCGGGCACCGGAAGACAGACCGTTGCTCAGGTCATTGTTCAGTAGCGAAATCAGAGCATTACGAGCGTCAGCAGGACGTTTCCCACCGCCCCGGCCCTTTGACAAAGCGCGAGAAAGATCTGCCGAATGCTGAACACAGGCTTTCTCGAAGCCTTGTTGACCTGCGCTGTACCCGTGCGATCCGTAACTCAAATCGCCTTGGAAAACCGCGCCGGCGCCATCGCTTCGGCGCGTTCGTGCAGGTAGGCGTCGAAGGCCATGGCGACGTGGCGCAGCAGGAGCTGGCCGCGCGGGGTGGCGCGGACGCGCTCGCGGGTGATCTCGACCAGGCCGTCGGCCACCATCGGCTCGAGGCGCGCCAGCGCCGCCCGGAAATACTCGCGGAAGTCGATGCCGTGCCCTGCTTCGACCTCGCGGATATCGACTTCGCCCAGGCACATGATCTGGCCGATCACGTCCGCACGCAGGCGGTCGTCGGCATCCAGCGACAGCCCGCGCCACACCGGCAGCGCGTCAGGCTGGTGCGCCAGGCGCGCCTCCCAGGTGCCCAGGTCGCGCGGGTTCTGGCTGAAGCTGGCGCCGATATGGCTGATCGCGCTCACGCCCAGGCCGATCAGGTCGGTCTCGGCATGGGTGGTGTAGCCCATGAAGTTGCGGTGCAGGCTGCCGCTGCGCCGCGCCTTGGCCAGCTCGTCCTCGGGCAGGGCGAAGTGGTCCATGCCGATGTGCTCGTAGCCGGCCGCGGTGAGCTTCTCGATCGCCAGGCGCAGCAGCGCCAGGCGCGTGGCGGCGCTGGGGAGATCCTCGGCCTTGAGCTGGGTCTGGGCGCGGAAGACTTCGGGCAGGTGGGCGTAGCCGTAGATCGCCAGGCGGTCGGGCCGGGCTTCGAGCACGGTATCCAGGGTGCGGCCGAAGCCCTCCACGGTCTGCTTGGGCAGGCCGTAGATGAGATCCACGTTGACCGAGCGCAGGCCATGGGTGCGGCAGGCGCGGATCAGGTCCAGGGTCATTTCCACGCCCTGGATGCGGTTGACCGCCTCCTGCACCACCGGATCGAAGTCCTGCACGCCGAGGCTGGCGCGGTTGAAGCCCAGCCGCGCCAGCTCGCCGATCTCGTCCGGGGTGACGTGGCGCGGGTCGAGTTCGATCGAGTAGTCGCGGTCGGCGGTCGCGCTGAAGCTGAAGTGCCGGCCGAGGCTGTCGAGCAGCGCGCCGAGCTGGGCCGGGGTCATGAAGTTTGGCGTGCCGCCGCCCAGGTGCAGCTGGATGACTTCGCGATCGCGGTCGAACAGCGGCCCGACACGCTCGATCTCCTGATCCAGCGCGGCGAGGTACGCGGCGCCCTTGCGGTGGTCGCGGGTGATGATGCGGTTGCAGCCGCAGTAGAAGCACGGGCTTTCGCAAAACGGAATGTGGACGTAGAGCGAGAGCCGGTGCGGCACCGGATCCTCGTTGCTCAACGCGATGTGCTCGCGCAGCTCACGGTCACCGAAGCCCTCGTGGAAACGCGGGGCGGCGGGATAGGAGGTGTAGCGCGGACCGGGGCGGTCGTAGCGCTGCAGCAGTCCGTCGCTGAAGAAAAGAGGAGTGGCCATGGGGCGCAGTCTGCCAGCGGCGGCGGGGTGCGCACTTGATGCGGATCAAAGATGGCGGCTTCGTTCAGGTGGCCCGGCCTGACGCTTCGGCGCGGGATCGGCGACAATGCGGGTTTCCCTCACGGAGCCTGCCCCATGGCGATCCTGCGCATGACCGACCTCGATCTTTCCGGCCAGCGGGTGCTGATCCGTGAAGACCTGAACGTACCCGTCGCCGCGGGCAAGGTCACCTCCGAGCAGCGCCTGCGCGCGGCGCTTCCGACCCTGCGCCTGGCGCTGGAAAAGGGCGCGGCGGTGATGGTGACCTCGCACTTGGGCCGCCCGAAGGAGGGCGTGTTCTCCGAGGCCGATTCGCTCGCGCCGGTGGCCCAACGCCTGTCGGAACTCCTCGGCCGCCCGGTACCGCTGATGCGCGACTGGGTGGACGGCGTGGACGTGGCTCCCGGCGAAATCGTGCTGCTGGAAAACTGCCGGATGAACGTGGGCGAAGGCAAGGACGATCCCGCACTGGCGAAGAAGTACGCCGCGCTGTGCGACGTGTTCGTGATGGACGCCTTCGGTACCGCGCACCGCGCCCAGGCCTCGACCCACGGCGTGATCCGCGAGGCGAAGGTCGCCTGTGGCGGCCCGCTGCTGATGGCCGAACTCGATGCGCTGACGCGCGCGCTGCTGAATCCGGCGCGCCCGCTGCTGGCCATCGTCGCCGGCTCCAAGGTCTCGACCAAACTCACCCTGCTTTCCAGCCTGCTGGAAAAGGTGGACCGGCTGATCGTGGGCGGCGGCATCGCCAACACCTTCCTGGCGGCGCAGGGCCACGGCGTGGGCACCTCGCTGATGGAGGCCGACCTCCTGGACAGCGCGCGCGCCATTCTTGCCGAGGCCGGCGAGCGCCTGGTGCTGCCGCTGGACGCGGTGGTGGCAACGGCGTTTTCGGCCGATGCCACGCCCATCGTGCGCGGGCTGGACGAGGTGCGCGGCGATGAAATGATCCTCGACATCGGCCCCGCCACCGCGGCGCGCTATGCGCAGATCGTGACGGATGCCGGCACGGTGCTGTGGAACGGCCCGGTCGGCGTGTTCGAGTTCGACGCCTTCGGCGACGGCACCAAGGCGCTGGCGCAGGCCATCGCGGAGTCTTCCGCGTTCTCCATCGCCGGCGGCGGCGACACGCTGGCGGCGGTGGACAAGTACGGCGTGACCGACGGCATTTCCTACATTTCCACCGGCGGCGGCGCGTTCCTGGAATTCTGCGAGGGCAAGACCCTGCCGGCGGTCGCGGCGCTGGAAGCCCGCGGCGTCTGATCGCCGTGCCTGCGCCCGCCCGCCTCACGCCGCTGCCGCGTGCGTTCTACGACCGCGACACGGTGGAGGTGGCCCGCGCCCTGCTGGGCCAATGGCTGGTGCATCGGGTGGACGGGGCGACGCACGTGGGCCGCATCGTGGAAGTGGAGGCGTACCTGGGCCCGGCGGACCTGGCCGCGCACACATCGAAAGGGCGCACCGCGCGCACCGAGGCCATGTTCGGCCCGCCCGGACACGCCTACGTCTACCTGATCTACGGCATGCACCACTGCATGAACGTGGTGACCGGGGCGGAAGGTTCGGGCACCGCGGTGCTGCTGCGCGCGCTCGAACCCGTCGGCGAACTGCCCTTCGCCAGCAACGGGCCGGGCCGGCTGTGCAAGGCCATGGGCATCGACCGCCGCCACTACGGCCACGACCTGTGCAGCGCGGACCTCTTCATCGCGGCGGCACCGGCGGTGGACGCGGCCGACATCGTGGTGCGCCCGCGCATCGGCGTCGACTACGCCGGCGAATGGGCGCTCAAGCCGCTGCGGTTTTACGTCGCGGGCAGCCCCTTCATCTCGCGCCGCTAGGCAACTCAGCCCAGCGCATAGCCGAACTGCTGGCGGAACTGCTCGGTGAAGCCGTCGAAATCGAAGCGCTGGTTCTGCGGGCCGAGGTGCTCGATCTTGATCGCACCCATGAGCGAAGCGATGCGCCCGGCGGTGGGCATGTCCATGCCGTTCATGAGGCCGTAGATGAGCCCGGCGCGATAGGCGTCGCCGCAGCCGGTGGGATCGACCACGCGGATCGCGCTGGCGGCCGGAATGGTCAGCTCGCCCTTGCGGGTGTGGACCTCCGAGCCCTTGCTGCCGCGCGTGACGATGTAGGCTTCGACGCGCTCGGCGATGGCCCGCGCCGACAGCCCGGTGCGCTCTTCCAGGAGGCTCGATTCATAGTCGTTGACGGTGACGTAGGTGGCCTCCTCGATCATCTGCGTCAGCTCGGCACCGTTGAACAGCGGCATCGCCTGGCCGGGATCGAAGATGAAGGGAATGCCGCATTCGGCGAACTCGCGCGCGTTCTGCAGCATCGCCTCGTAGCCGTCCGGCCCGACGATGCCGAAGCGCACGTCGGGCAC
>JRYL01001322.1_pt1 | contig 14894 bp, 14 predicted proteins | sample 235391 | NCBI WGS metagenome assembly JRYL01 (sample SAMN03074223, study PRJNA261481) | activated sludge metagenome | biome: Wastewater Treatment Plant; feature: Wastewater; material: Activated sludge; isolation source: activated biomass of a wastewater treatment plant treating wastewater from... ... | reverse complement strand
TCGAGCGCCTGCTTGATGGCGCCGCCGCCAAGGGCTGGGCTGATCGCCCGCTGCTGCGCTCGCCCCAAGTGACGTTCACCTATGCCGAAGTGCGCGAACGCGTCGACCGCATCGCCAATCACCTGATGCACGGTCTGAAACTGGAGCCCGGCAACCGCGTGCTGCTGCGCGGCGGCAATTCGATCGGCATGGCGCTGTCGTGGCTGGCGGTGGTCAAGGCCGGCCTGATCGCGGTGGCGACCATGCCGCTGTTCCGCGCCGCCGAGCTGAGCAAGGTGATCGACAAGGCGCAGCCCGTGGCCGCCATCTGCGACGCCAGGCTGCTGCCCGAACTGGAGCAGGCGCAGCGCGCGCACCCGGACGTGCTGCAGCACGTGCTGCGCTTCAACGCGCCCGACGACCCGCAGGATCTGGGCGCGCTGGCCGCGCGCCAGCCGCCCCGCTTCACCGCCTGCCCCACCGCCGCCGACGACATCGCCCTGCTGGCCTTCACCAGCGGCACCACGGGCGCGCCCAAGGCAGTGGTGCACACGCACCGCGACGTGCTGGCCGCGTGCGAATGCTGGCCGCGCCACGTGCTGAAGCCCACGCCCGATGACGTGGTGACCGGCTCGCCGCCGCTGGCCTTCACCTTCGGGCTGGGCGGGCTGCTGCTGTTCCCCATGTGGGCGGGCGCCAGCATCTTCTACCCCGACGGGCCCTACAACCCCGAGAGCATGGTGCGCCAGATGCGCGCGCACGGCGTCACCACCTGCTACACCGCGCCCACCTTCTACCGCCAGATGGCGCCGCACGCGCAGGCCATCGGCATCCCCAGCCTGCACACCTGCGTGAGCGCCGGCGAGGCACTGCCCGACGCCACGCGCCAGCTGTGGAAGCAGGCCACCGGCATCGAGATGGTCGACGGCATCGGCGCCACCGAGATGTTCCACATCTTCATCTCCTCGGCCGGGGCCGCCGTGCGCGCGGGCGCCATCGGCAAGGTGGTGCCCGGCTACCAGGCCAAGGTGGTGGACGGCGAAGGCCACGAGGTGCCGCGCGGCACCATGGGCCAGCTGGCCGTGATCGGGCCCACCGGCTGCCGCTACATGGACGACGAACGCCAGGCGCGCTACGTGCCCGATGGCTGGAACCGCCCTGGCGATGCCTTCGTGCAGGACGCCGACGACTACTTCCACTACCAGGCGCGCGACGACGACATGATCATCACCGCCGGCTACAACGTCGGCGGCCCGGAGGTCGAGGACTGCCTGCTCACCCATCCCGCAGTGGCCGAATGCGGCGTCATCGGCAAGCCCGACGAGGCGCGCGGCATGCTCATCAAGGCCTTCGTCGTGCTCAAGCCCGGCCACGCGGGCGACGCCGCCATGGTGAAAGCGCTGCAGGAGCACGTCAAGCAGACCATCGCCCCCTACAAGTACCCGCGCGAGATCGAATTCGTGACCGCGCTGCCGCGCACCGAGACCGGCAAGCTGCAGCGCTTTCGACTGAGGCAGAACACATGACACACCAGGTTCTTCACCCCGCCGGCTGGGTGCCCGCCAAGGGCTACGCCAACGGCATCGCCGCGCGCGGCACGCAGGTCTTCGTGGGCGGCCAGATCGGCTGGAATGCCCAGCAGCAGTTCGAGACCGACGACTTCATCGCGCAGACGCGGCAGACGCTGCAGAACGTGATGGCGGTGCTGAAGGAGGCCGGCGCCGGACCCGAGCACATGGTGCGCATGACCTGGTACGTGATCGACCGCGACGAATACAACGCCCGCCTGAAGGAGCTGGGCGCGGTGTACCGCGAGGTGATCGGCAAGCACTTTCCGGCCATGACCTGCGTGGCCGTGGCGGCGCTGATGGAGGCGCGCGCCAAGGTCGAGATCGAAGTGACCGCGGTCGTGCCCTGAAGGCGCTGCCGCAGGCGCCTCAGCGCACGGCTTCGATGCGGTTGCCGCCGGCCGCCTTGGCCTGCTGCAGGGCGCGCTCGGCCGCCGTCAGCCATTCGCGGATGCCCGGATAGGCCGGGCTGGTGGCCACCAGCGACACGCTGCAGGTGGCCTGCAGCCCCGGCCAGTCGGCCAGGCGCAGCGTGCCGATGGCGGCGAGCAGGCGGCGCGCGGCGTGTTCGGCATCGGCCAGCGGCGTGGCCGGCAGCAGCACGGCGAACTGGTCGGCGCCGTAGCGCCCCACCAGCGTGCCCTGCCGCACCGACTGGCGCAGGCGCAGCCCGACCGCGCGCAGGTACTCGTCCGCCGCCTGGTGGCCGAAGACCTGATTGACGCGGCGAAAGCCGTCCAGGTCGATCAGCGCCAGGCTCGAGGGCATGTCGCGCGAATGCGAAAACGCCAGCGCCGTGGCCGCGCGCGCGATCAGGCTGTCGCGTGCCAGCAGGCCGGTGGTGGGATCTTCCTGCGCGGCCTGCTCCAGCCGGCGCGACTGCTCGCTCACCATTTCGCGCTGGCGCCAGTTGGCGCGGATCGCGGCCAGGAAGTGCAGCGCCAGGAAGGGTACCGTCGCCAGCTCCACCAGCAGCGGCGTGTCGAACTGCAGGCGCGGCTGCACCACGGCGTAGCCCAGCAGCGCGCCGCCCGCCAGGAACGGCAGCGCATGCGCCAGCAGTGCGCGCCGGCGCGGGGTGATCTTGTCCATCAGCGTGACGGTCAGCACCGCGGCGCAGGGCAGCAGGTGGAAGGCCATCAGCGGCAGCATGGCGCCGGCCAGCGCGGCATCGCCCTGAACGGCATGGCGCTCGATGCGCGCGGCATCGCGCAGGCGCGGGGCCATGGCGCGCAGGATGACCGGCCACAGCGCGAACGACAGCATCAGCCCCCACTGCCAACCCGGCGCCTGGCGTGCGTACAGCGCGACGCTGCCCATCAGCCCCGCCAGCGCGTAGGCCGACAGGTGCAGGACGAAGGGGCTGGGGAAGGATGAAGAAAAACGGAGCGACATCGACAGCAGGCACCTCAGGGCAGCACAGCCCCGATGGCCGTGGCGAGCTTAACCGTGGAAAGCGCCAAACCCATGCGAAAAACTTCGCGCAGGTGGCCCCTGGGCGTGGCGCGTGCCGACGCATGCTGTTTCGCGTTCACCAAGACAGCTGCTTGCGCGCGCGATGATGACGACATGACCTCGCTGCGCTTCGATGACGGCGGCTGCGCCGCCATGACGCCAGCCAGGTGCGAGGCATTCCGCGCATCACTGATGTCATTTCGTCATTTCGTCATCGAAGCCGCGCAGCGGCGAAGTCATTTGTCATTTGTCATTTGTCATTTGTTTGAACGCGAAACGGTATCAGGCCCGCGCCATCAACGCGCTGCGCACGCGCTCGAAGGTCTTCCAGAACGCGGCGTCCTGCGTGGTGGCGAAGTTGATGCGCATCAGCGGGCTGGGCTGCCGGCTGGCGTGGAACAGCGCGCCGGGCGCCAGCAGCCAGCCCTGGTCGAGCATGCGCAGCGCCAGCTGGTCGGTGTCCACGTCGGTGTCGACCCAGCCGAACAGGCCGGCCGGCTCGGCCGCGAACGTGCAGCCGTGCTGCAGCGCCAGCCGCGCGCTGCGGCTGCGTGCGGCATCCAGCCTGATGCGCAGGCGCTCGGCGTGGCGGCGCAGCTGGCCGTGCTCGATGCAGTGGGCCAGCGCGCGCTCCAGCAGGCTGGGCGTGGTCAGCGTGGCCAGCAGCTTGGTGTCGAGCAGGCGCTCCACCAGCTCGGGCGGCGCGGCCAGAAAGCCCACGCGCCAGGCCGGCGCCAGCACCTTGGCGAAACCGCTGACGTAGATGGTGCGGCGCAGGCCGTCCAGCTGCGCCAGCCGCGTGGCGTGCTCGGGGGCCAGATGGTGGTAGGTGTCGTCCTCGACGATGTGGAAGTCGTGCTGCTGCGCCAGTTGCAGCACGCGGTGCGCGCTGGCGGGCGACAGGCAGTAGCCCGTGGGGTTGTGCAGCACGCTCACGCTGACGAACAGGCGCGGCGCCTGCGGCGTGCCGGCGTGTGCCTCGCAGTAGCGCGCCATCACCGCCAGGTCGGGCCCGTCGGGGCCGCGCGGCACCGGCAGCATGCGCATGCCCAGCGAGGCCAGCCGCGCGAACTCGACCGACCAGCCGGGCTCCTCCACCAGCACCGTGTCGCCGGGGCGCAGCAGGGTGCGGCTGACGATGTCCAGCGCCTGCGTGGCACCCACGGTGGTGACGATCTGCGCCGCGTCGGCGTCGATGCCCTGGCTGGCCAGCCGCGCGGCCAGCACGCGGCGCAGGCCGGCGTCGCCCTGCGGCTCGCCATAGCGCACGGTGGCGTCGAGCAGCTGCGCCGGCGTGCTGACCTTGCGCACGGCGGCGGCCATGAAGTCGGCGCCCAGCCAGTCGGGCGGCAGCACGCCCATGCCGGGCTGCGGGCGCGCGTCGGCGGCGTGGAACATGCCGCGCATCAGCGTGGCGGCGCTGATCGGCGCGTTCAGGCGGCGGGCGTCGGCCGGGTCGCTGAATGCTTCGGATTCGATGGCTGCGCGCGCCTTGCGCTGGGGCGCTGCGGCCGGCCGCGCCACCGGGTGGCGCACGAAGAAGCCGCGCTGCGGCCGCGCCTCCACCAGGCCCTGCGCCAGCAGCTGGTCGTAGGCGGCCACCACGGTGGACGGGCTGACCCGGTGCAGCGCCGCGCACTGCCGCACGCTGGGCAGGCGCGAGCCGGGCGCCAGCAGCTTGTCGCGGATGCGCTCGGCAAAGCGCTCGGCCAGCTGGTCGGTCAGTGACTGGGTGGGGGTGCGCAGCAGCATGTGCAGAAGTGGAGCGTTGGGCGCTGGGCGTTCAGCGTGAACATCGGGAAGTCACTTTTTGATAGTGGCTTGCGCTTATCCTGATTGGATTTCAAGAGAAAAACATCTGAAGCAAAGCAATGACGGGCGCGAGAAGCTATTGTTTTTGATTGATTGTCAAGNNCTTGATCGCGGGCAAGCCCGCTCCCACAACGCGGTCTGCAACTGGCTGCCAACCAAGTGTTCTTGTAAATGGCCGCCGATCCGCTGGCACCGCTGTAGCGTCGCCGCAAACCATACAGTTCAGCCACTGACCTCGTCAACTGTATTGAATCTGTACGGCTGCGCCGCGCTACATTGCAGTGCATGACCGCCGCTGAATTCAGTGCCCTGCTGGTGCTGGCCACCGCCAGCAGCTTCACCCCCGGCCCCAACACCACGCTGTCCACCGCCATCGCGGCCAACCGCGGCCTGCGCGGCGCCATGCGCTTCGTCTGCGCGGTGCCCACGGGCTGGGCGGGCCTGTTCGTGCTGTGCGCGCTGGGCGTGGGCGCGCTGGTGATGGCGGTGCCGGTGCTGCGCTGGGGCATTCTGGCGGTGGGCGTGGGCTACATGCTGTGGCTGGCCTGGCGGCTGGCCGGCAGCCGCACCCTGTCGCAGGCCGACGAGCGGCGCTTGCAGGTCAGCTTTGCCGAAGGCGTGGGCCTGCAGTTCCTCAACATCAAGGCGTGGATGCTGGCGCTGTCCATCGTCGCCGGCTGGGTGGCCGGCCGGCCCGACTGGGTGGCGCGCCTGCTGATGGTGCTGCCGGTGATGCTGTTCTTCGGCTTTGCCAGCAACTTCACCTACGCGCTCATCGGCTCGCTGCTGCGCGGCTGGCTGGCGCAGGGGCAGCGGCTGCTGTGGTTCAACCGCGTGATGGCCGCGGCGCTGGTGGCCACGTCGGCGTGGATGGTGTGGAGCGCGCTGGCCGCGCCCTCGAATGCTCCTGAAAACGCAGCGGCCGGCGCCCGCCCGATCGACGCGCAAGGCTGATCGGCATGAACACCCTGCAGGGCGATGCGCGGCTGCTGGCCGGCTTCTGGCTGGGTGTGCTGGGCGTGCTGATCTTCGCCATCACGCTGCCCGCCACGCGTCTGGCCACCGGCACCGACGCGGCGCCGCAGCTCTCTCCCGCCTTCGTCACCGCCGGGCGCGCGGCGCTGGCGGGGCTGCTGTCGGCCGCGTTCCTGCTGCTCACGCGCGCGGCCTGGCCGCAGCGCGCGCACTGGCGCCTGCTGGGGCTGGCGGTGGCGGGCAACGTGATCGGCTTTCCGGTGCTGCTGGCGCTGGCGCTGCGCAGCGTCACCGCCACGCACGCGGCGGTCATCATGGCGCTGGGGCCGCTGGCCACCGCGGTGGCCGTGGCGCTGATGATGGGGCAGCGCGCGCGCCCCGCCTTCTGGGCCTGTGCGGTGGCCGGCAGTGCGCCGGTGATGCTGTTCGCCTGGCTGCGCGCGCAGGGCGCGGGCGGCTTCGGGCTGGCCTGGGCCGATGCGCTGTTGATTGGCGCCGTCATCGCCGCGTCCGTCGGCTACGTGGCGGGCGCGCAGGTCAGCCCGGTGCTGGGGGCCGAGCAGACGATTTGCTGGATCTGCGCGCTGGCACTGCCGCTCAGCCTGCCGGCGGCGTGGTGGCTGTGGCCGGCCGATGTCGGCGCCATCCGCCCCGCTGCCTGGGCCGGATTCGTCTACGTCGGCGTGTTCTCGATGTGGGCCGGTTTCTTCGCCTGGTACCGCGGGCTGGACTGGGGCGGCGCCCTGCGCGTCAGCCAGGTGCAGCTGCTGCAGCCCTTTTTGTCGATGCTGTTCGCCGTGCCGCTGCTGGGCGAGCGGCTGGACGCGATGTCCATCGGCTTCGCCCTGGCCGTGGTGGCCACCGTGTTCCTCAGCCGCCGACTGGCGCGGCCGGTGGCCAATTGATGCAAATAAGGCGACAATTGACGCCAAAAATGCAACCCTCTGCCATCTCCGTCCTGCTGCCCGAATACCGCCGACGCGTGCTGGGCCTGCTGTTGCTGCACCCCGACGACGCACTGCACGGCCGCGAGATCGCCCGGCGGGCGGGCCTGCCGGCGGGCACCGTCACGCGCGAGTTGGTCAAGCTGGCCGACGCCGGCCTGCTGCAACGCGAGCGGCGTGGCAACCAGCAGATCTACAGCGCCAACAAGGCCCACCCCATCTTTGCCGAACTGGCCAGCATCCTGCGCAAGACCTCGGGCCTGGCCGACGTGCTGATCGACGCACTGGCGCCGGTGGCGGACCAGCTGCGCGCGGCCTTCGTCTTCGGCTCGGTGGCGCGGGGCGAGGAGACGGCGGGCAGCGACATCGACCTGATGCTGATCGGCGAGCTCGACTTCGCGCGCGCGGTGCAGTTGCTGCATCCGGCGCAAGCGCAACTGGGCCGCGAGATCAACCCCAAGGTGTTCAGCCCGGCAGAGTTTGCCAGCGCCGCCGACGGGCCTTTCCTGCGCGACGTGCTGGGCAAGCCCAAGATATTCCTGCTGGGAGACGAGCGTGAGCTTGAAGAACTTGGTCGGCGTCAGCCTTGATGTCATCACGCCCGACAAGGCGCAGGTGGCCCACCTGCTGGCCGCGGCCCGCCGCAACATCGCCGACGCCCAACTGGCGGGCCTGAGTTGCGAAAACCGCTTTGACGCCGCCTACAAGGCCGTCATGCAACTGGCCATGGCGGGCCTGCATGCCAACGGCTACCGCACGCTGACCAGCAAGCCGGGCCACCACCAGACAGCCCTGCAAACCCTGCCCCTCAGCGTGGGGCTGGCCCCCGAAGCGGTGTGGCCGTTGGACGCACTGCGCAAACAGCGCCATCTGGCCGACTATTCCGGCGACACCGTGCCCGAATCCGCGGCGGCAGCCTGCCTGCAGTCGGCCCGGATGCTGCAGCAACACGTGCGCGACTGGCTGCGTGCGCACCACCCCGAATTGATGCCCTGACCCGAACAACAGGAGAAACCCCATGAACCCCAACGACCTGCAACCCACCACCCCCTGGCACCTGGCCGAGCGCGCCGAGGCCATGAACCCCTCCGCCATCCGCGAAATCCTGAAGGTGACCGAGCGCCCCGGCATCCTCAACTTCGCCGGCGGCCTGCCGTCGCCCGAGACCTTTCCCGTCGACGCCATGCGCGATGCCTGCGCCACCGTGCTGGGCAAGGACAGCGCCATCGCCAAGCCGTCGCTGCAATACGCGTCGAGCGAAGGCCTGCCCGAGCTGCGCCAGTGGGTGGCCGATGAAATGGGCAAGCACGGCGCCACCGTGTCGCCCGAGCAGGTGCTCATCACCACCGGCAGCCAGCAGGGGCTGGACCTGATCGCCAAGGTGCTGCTCGACAAGGGCTGCCGCCTGCTGGTCGAATCGCCCACCTACCTGGGCGCGCTGCAGGCCTTCACGCCCATGCAGCCGCGCATTGAAAGCGTCGCCAGCGACGACGAAGGCGTGTTGCCCGAGGCGCTGCGCGCGCAACTTGAAGACATGAAAGAGCCGGCGCGCTTCATGTACCTGCTGCCCAACTTTCAGAACCCCACCGGCCGCACCATGCTCGAGGCGCGGCGCGAGGCCGTGCTGGCCGTGTGCCGCGAGCGCGGCCTGCCCATCGTTGAGGACAACCCCTACGGCGAGCTGTGGTTCGACCAGCCTCCCCCTAAGCCGCTGCTGGCGCGCTGGCCCGAGGGCGTGATCTACCTCGGCTCGTTCAGCAAGATCCTCGCGCCCGGCCTGCGCCTGGGCTACGTCATCGCGCCGCCCGCGCTGTACTCCAAGCTGCTGCAAGCCAAGCAGGCGGCCGACCTGCACACGCCCGGCTTCAACCAGCGCGTGGTGGTCGAGGTGATCAAAGACGGCTTTCTCGACCAGCACGTGCCCACCATCCGCGCCCGCTACCACGCCCAGCGCGACGCCATGCTGGCCGCGCTGGCGCGCGAGCTGGGACCGACCGGTGCTGAGTGGACGCGGCCCGTGGGCGGTATGTTCGTCTGGGTGCGGCTGCCTGAAGGGCTGAACGCGCAGGCGCTGTTGCCGAAGGCCGTCGATGCCGGCATGGCCTTCGTGCCCGGTGCCCCGTTCTACGCCAGCGAGCCGGATGCGCGCACGCTGCGCTTGTCCTTCGTCACCTCGACACCCGCGCAGATCGACCAGGGCATGGCGGCGCTCGGCAAGGTGGTGCGGGCGACGTTGATGCGTTGAGCTGGCGGCAAATCGATGACCTACTGGCTGGCCCTCGCGACTGCGCTGCCGGTGGTAACGTTGGTTAGCCTCGGAATGGCCCTTCGTTCTGAACGACTGGGCTTCGACACGGTCGTGCTGTGTTGGCTTGTCGGGTTGTGGGGTGGGTCCATGTTCGGTCTGATTTTTTATGACGACGCGTTCAATCCTTTACCTTCCATCTTGGTCAGCGCGTTGTTCCCACCGCTGACGTGGTGGCGACTCACAGTCAAGGGTTCGGAATCGCTGGAGCGTGGAGCCGCCGATGCGATGTGGGCAAGCGGATTTCTGATGACGGCCGGAATCGCAGCTACGGCCGTGGTGATGTCGGGTATCTGGATTCAACGGCAAACGGAGCCGGCTGTCTCGGGAATGCCTAAACTTCTCGTCGTCACCCTCATGGTGATCAACGGAATCACGATGCTCGTTGCGTTCTGGGCGTTGCTGCGCGGCGTTCGAGAATCTACGTAGATCATTCCAAACATACTTTGACAGTTGGTCGCAAGATGCCTAACCGCCCCTTCGCCCAGATCGACGTCTTCACCGCCCAGCCGGGCTACGGCAACCCGGTCGCCGTGGTGCTGGACGGCACTGGTCTGGATGACGCCGCCATGCAGCGCTTCGCGCGCTGGACCAACCTGTCGGAAACCACCTTCGTGCTGCCGCCGACCGACGCGCAGGCCGACTACGCCTTGCGCATCTTCACGCCGGGCGGCGAGCTGCCGTTTGCGGGGCATCCCACGCTGGGTTCCTGCTTTGCGTGGCTGGCGGCAGGCGGCCAGCCGAAGTCGCCGGATCGCATCGTGCAGCAATGCGCCAAGGGCCTGATCCCGATCCTGCGCGATGGCGAGCGCCTGGCCTTCGCCGCGCCGCCCAGCGTGCGCAGCGCGCCGGCGCCCGAGGTGCTGGCGCAGGTCGTGCAGGCCCTGGGGCTGACAAGCGCGCAGGTGCAGCGCGCGCAGTTGCTCGACAACGGCCCGGCCTGGCTGACGCTGCAACTGGACAGCGCCGACACCGTGCTGGCGCTGGAGCCGGACCATGCGCAACTGGCGAAGCTGGGGCGAAAAGTGGGCGTAGCCGGTGTCTATCAAGCGCCAGCAGCTACCCATTTGATATCACGCGCCAGCCGCGAGGCACGCGCCTTCAGCGCCAGCGCCGGGCGCGCCGCATCGCCGCTGATCGAAGTGCGCGCCTTCGCGGCACCCATCGGCGTGCCCGAAGACCCGGTCACCGGCAGCCTGAACGCCAGCTTGGCGCAGTGGCTGATCGATCTGGGCGAGCTGCCCGTGCGCTACGTCGCTGCGCAAGGCACGGCGCTGGGTCGCGCGGGGCGCGTGCATGTCGAGCGCGATGCGAAAACCCAAGTCTGGGTCGGCGGCGACTGCGTGCGCGTGATCGAAGGCGAGGTGCGGCTGTGACCCCACCGCTGCACGACCAGCCCCGGCTCGACCACCTGGTGGAGATGGCGGACACGCTGGCCGAGGGCGTGGCTTGGTGCGAGGCCACGCTGGGCGTCACCCCCGGCCCCGGTGGCGAGCACCCGCTGTTCGGCACGCACAACCGGCTGCTGACAGTCGAATCCGCCGCCTTTCCGCTCGCCTATCTGGAAATCATCGCTATCAATTCAGAAGCTGCCGCCGCAGGCAGGATAAGCGCTGGCAGCCAGAAACGCTGGTTCGACATGGACGACGAGGCCTTGCGCGCGCAAGTGCGCCAGCACGGCCCGCGCCTGACGCATTGGGTCGCCCGGGTGCCCGACGTGCAAGAGGCCGCGCTGCGCCTGGCCGCGCTGGAGATCGACCGCGGCGAGGTGCTGCGCGCCAGTCGCATGACGCCGGCCGGCCTGCTCGAATGGCAGATCACCGTGCGGCCTGATGGCCGCCGCCTGTTCGATGGCTGCCTGCCGACGCTGATCGAATGGGGCGCCGTGCACCCGGCGGCCGGCATGCCGCCCAGCGGCCTGGCGCTGCAATCGCTGGCGCTGAAACACCCGCGCGCCGCCGCCTTGAGCGAGGCCTGCGCGGCGATCGGTTTTGCGGCCATCGCCATCCACAGCGCCGCGCAGCCCGCGCTTGAAGCGGTGCTGTCCACACCGCGCGGCACGCTGACCTTGTCGTCCGCGCCGCCGCGCTGATCCGCAGCAACCTGGTTTGGAGCCAACCCGCATGACCTTGCCGCCCCTGCCCACCCTGGCCGACATCGAAGCCGCCGCGCACGTCGTCTACCGCGAATTTCAGCCCACGCCGCAATACCGCTGGGCCTTGCTCAGCGAGCGGCTGGGCGCCGACTGCTGGGTCAAGCACGAGAACCACACGCCCGTCGGCGCATTCAAGATTCGTGGCGGCCTGAGCTTTTTCGATGCACTGAAACGCCGGGGCGAGTTGCCGCGCGAAGTCATCAGCGCCACGCGCGGCAACCATGGCCAGAGCATCGGCTGGGCCGCGCGGGCGCACGGCGTGGCCTGCACCATCGTCGTGCCGCGCGGCAACTCGGTCGAGAAGAACGCCGCCATGCGCGCGCTCGGCGTCAACCTGATTGAACACGGCGACGACTTCACCGAAGCCAGCGACCACGCCGCGCACCTGGCCGAGCAGCGCGGCGCGCTGCGCGTGCCCAGCTTTCACATGGACCTGGTCAGCGGCGTCGCGACGTACTGGTGGGAATTTTTGCGCGCCGTGCCACAGCTTCAGGTTGCCTACGTGCCCATCGGCCTGGGCTCGGGTGCGTGCGCGGCCATTGCGGCCAAGCTGGCGTTGGGGCACCGCGCGCGCATCGTCGGCGTGGTCAGCGCGCATGCCACCACCTACGCCGATTCGCTGGCGGCCGGCCGCGTGGTCGAGGCGGCGGTGTCCACACGCTTGGCCGACGGCATGGCCGTGCGCCGCGCCGATGCGGATGCATTGGCGGTGTTGGCGCAGCACCTCGACCACGTGGTGCAGGTCAGCGACGACGAAGTGGCCGCCGCCATGCGTGCCATCTACGCCGACACGCACAACCTGGCCGAAGGCGCGGGCGCGGCGGCCCTTGCCGCTGCCATGCAAGAGCGCGCCGCGCTGCGCGGGCAATGCGTGGGCGTCAGCCTGACGGGCGCCAATGTGGATGCGTCGATGTTCGCCGAAGTGCTTCAACAACGATAGCTGTTCGCGCTTGCCTGGCAAGCGTTGCGGGCCAATTTGACTCAAATTGCTTGCGCCTGATGTAGGAGCGGGCTTGCCCGCGATGCAGCGCACCGCTGGGGCACCACCGCCCCCTCGCGGGCAAGCCCGCTCCCACAACGGGGCCTGAAGCCACGCGCTGTCACCCGCACGACGCGGGTCGATCAACCGAGCGCCACCCGCGCCGCACAATCCGCCCATGCCCACCCTCTACCTCGTGCGCCACGGCCAGGCCAGCTTCGGCGCCGACGACTACGACCAATTGAGCGAGCTGGGCCAGCGCCAGAGCGTGCGCCTGGGCCAGTACCTGCGCCAGCGCCTTGGTGATGCGCTGCACTTCGACGCCGTGCTCACCGGCACCCTGCGGCGTCAGCTTGGCACCTGGCAGGGCATCGCCGAAGGCGGCGGCATCGAGGCGCCAGCACCGCGCCGCGCCGGGCCGCCCCAGGTGGCGAGCGCCCCCTCGGGGGGCAGCGCAGACACGCCAGCGCGAAGCGTGGGGGCGCACATTCTGTGGCCCGGCCTGAACGAATACGACAGCCACGCCGTCATCGCCGCCATCCACCCCCAGCCCCTGCCCAAGCCCGACACGCCCGAGCTGTACCGCCAGCACTTCCGCCTGCTGCGCGACGGCCTGGCCGCGTGGATGGACGGGCGCCTGCAGCCCGTGGGCATGCCCAGTTATGTGGACTTCCGCGCCGGCGTGGTCGGCGCGCTCGACCACGTGCGCGAGCACTACGAGGGCAACGTGCTCATCGTCTCCAGCGGCGGCCCCATCGCCACCGCCGTGGCCCACATCCTGGACGCGCCCGCCGCCACCAGCATCGAGCTGAACCTGCGCATCCGCAACACGGCAGTCACCGAATTCGCCTTCAACCCCAAGCGGCACCAGCTGGTGACCTACAACACCCTGCCGCACCTGGACGCGGCGGCTTTCAGGGACTGGGTGACCTACGCCTGAAGCTGCGTGGCGCAGGCTTGCGGCGGCGGAGTTGTGCCGGGGGGGGGCTGGTTGTCGACAGCCGTCGGGCGGGCTTTGGCCGGGATCGACCCGAAGCGGACATACGACGCTGATGCGCGTATGGCGGGTCTGCAGCGATTGCATTCGTTCAAATGCGTTGTGGGACCGGCAACTCTTTGAACAATTGCGGTCATTCGCCATACAGATTCAAGTGACTGCTACCAGCCCTTCCATCGTTCTGACGGGCACAAACCCTGCTATTGATCGATAAGTCCTACTTGGAATGGACAAGAAAAGCCGTAGAACTCTCCTCCGAGTGCTCGTTTGCCGCGCGTGCATCGGGTAGCCATCAGTCCAAGGTTTCGCCCGCCGCAGCCAAGACCGGCTTCCAGCGCTGCATCTCCTGTGTCATGAATCTTCGATGGGCCTCTCGGCCGGTGCGCTCATCGGTGACAACGACCGCACCCAGGTCAGCCTGACCTCAATCAGCCTAGAACTCAAGCTGGCTGAAAGGTGTTGAGCGGCTGTTCCTGGCCGGACGCCAACCTCGGCGGCCCTCGGCGATCCCTGCCCGCGCTACCCGCTCACCTCGGCTCGAACCCGCTCTCCGCAATGATGCGCGACCACACCTTGGTGTAGGCGCGCTCGCGCTGGTCGAGCTGGCGCGGGCTCATGTATTCCACCGTCAGGCCCAGGTCGACGAGCCTGGCGCGCACGTCGGGTTGCGCCACCACCTGCTGCAGCGCGCGGCTGAAGCGGTCGACGAAGGTGCGCGGCGTGCCCTTGGGCGCCCAGATGCCGTAGAAGGGCGTATCTTCCAGGCCCTTCACGCCCAGTTCGCTGAAGGTGGGCACGTCGGGCATGGCGGCCTGGCGCTGGCCGCCCAGCACGCCGATCATGCGCAGCTTGCCGGCGCGCTGGTATTCGATGAAGTCCTGCACCGAGCCGACGCCGGCGGCGATCTGGTTGCCCAGCATGTCGGCCATCATGGGCGCGCTGCCCTTGTAGGGCACGGCCACCAGGTCGAGCCCCCAGCGCTGGGCGATGAGCTGCACCAGAAACTCGGGCGTCGAGGCCGGCGCCGGGATGCCGACGGCGCTCTTGCCGCCCTGGGCCTTCACCCATTCCACGTACTCGGGCACGGTCTTGACCGGTGTGCCGGGCGACACCGCGATGCCGTTGACGAAGGTGGCGAAGCCGCCCAGCGGCGTGAAGTCCTGCTGCGGCGCGTAGCCCGGCTTCTTCACCACCTGCGGCAGGATGGAGATGCTGTGGTCGTGCGAGAGGAACACGGTGGTGCCGTCGGCGCGCGCGGCCTTGAGCTGCTGCGCGGCGATCTGGCCGCCGGCGCCGGGGCGGTTGTCCACCAGCACGGTGCGGCCCAGTTCCTTTTCAAGCCGCTCGGCCAGCAGGCGCGCGATGACGTCGGAGCCGCCGCCGGCCGGAAAGCCCACCAGGATGTGGATGGGCGTGTCGTTGGCGGCCCAGGCTGAGGGCGCGGCGGCCACGGCGGCGGCGCTGAGCAGGGTGGCGGCGAAACGGCGACGACTGGTCATGAAGACTCTCCCGGATGAACTGCGAAGCGCCTGATTTTAGGGAGGGGCCTGCCGCTGACTTGAAGGATTGAACGCAGAAGTCGCCGAGGCTTGGCAATAAAACGCAGAGGAGCAGCGGCTGAAGACGGCTGATTCCAGTTCCAGATCAAAGCTGCCATAGCTCGTCATTCCGGCGCAAAGCCTGCCCCGTACCGCGATACGGGGCCGGAATCCAGACGGCGTGTGC
>JRYL01000445.1_pt1 | contig 15086 bp, 15 predicted proteins | sample 235391 | NCBI WGS metagenome assembly JRYL01 (sample SAMN03074223, study PRJNA261481) | activated sludge metagenome | biome: Wastewater Treatment Plant; feature: Wastewater; material: Activated sludge; isolation source: activated biomass of a wastewater treatment plant treating wastewater from... ... | reverse complement strand
CGCCGCCTACGGCCACTTCGGGCGTGACGAGCCGGAGTTCAGCTGGGAAAAGACCGACAAAGCTGCTGCACTGAAGGCGGCCGCCGGCGTGTAAGAACAGCCGGCTTCGCGCCACACCCGCCCCTGCTGACAAGTATGGGCGGGTTATTTTTTGATAGCTGCTTGCACCCGATACATCAGGGTTTCATATAAAAAATGGCTTGAAATAACCGTATGACGGGCGCAAGCAGCTATGGTTTTTCAAGCAGGGTGGCCCTCACCCCCACCCTCTCCCAGAGGGAGAGGGAGCAAGAAGGCAGCCGCGCGAAGCAGCGACCTGACGAAACCAAGGCCGAGCGCAGCGATGGCCCGTGCGGACTTCCCTTCCCCTCTGGCCGTGCCGAGAAGCGCAGGGCGTGGGGCGGGCATGTGCTGCGCAGCAAGCCCATGCTTTGTGCTCTGACTCGCTGCGGTTGTCTGAGTGAAGTGAACGCAGTGAACGACGCGAGTTCCGCAGCGCCGCCCCATGCCCGAGCATCGCAGGTTGCCCCGAAGCGAAGCGCAGGGGACACGGCCAGCGGGGTCGCCTTTTTCTTTGGTTACTTTCTTTTTGGCGAGACAAAAAGAAAGTGACTGCGCCGCCGGGCGCACATCCCGGCCAGCAGCGCATCCAACCCCAAACCGTCAAACCGCAAACACACTCCGCGCCCCCAGATACCGCGGCGCGAAGTAGCGGTTGTCGAGCCTGTCCCGCCGCACCGTCCCCCCCGTCGACGGCGCGTGCACGAACTGATCGCCCCCCACATAAATCCCCATGTGCGAGAACGGCGTGCCCGTGGTGTTGAAGAACACCAGATCGCCCCGCTGCAGGGCCGCTTCGCTCACCGGCGTGGTGGCAGCCGCCCACTGCGCCGTGCTGCGCGGCAGGCGCGCCGCGCCGGCCGCCACCTGGGCGTACACGTAATGCACCAGCCCGCTGCAGTCGAACCCGCCCTCCGGCGTGTTGCCGCCATAGCGGTAGGGCGTGTTCACCAGCAGCATGGCCTGCGCCACGCTGGCCTCGCGCCCCGCGGGATGGAGCGCCAGCGGCGTCTGCGACGGTGGCACCGGCTGTGAGGGCGCGCGGCGCGCCACGCTGCCGCCGGGCGCCACCCGACCACGCGCTGCCGGTGCCGGCCGCTTGCTGGCACAACCGGCCAGCAACGCGCCCACGGCCAGGGCGGCCAGCAGATGGCGGCGTGGGGCGGATGTGTCGGGCGACGAAGTCATGCTCATTTCAGGCCTCTCGCGCTTGCCGGATAAGCGCCGAAAGCTATTTTATGTATAGCATCCGCAGATTGCCAAGCCTTTTGCCGAAAGCCCCGCCATGCCCCTGCCCTCGCACCCCCTTGCCACCACTGCCCTGTTCGTGCTCACGGCGGTGATGGAAATCCTGGGCTGCTACCTGCCCTATCTGTGGCTGCGCGGCAAAGCGGGTGCCTGGGTGCTGTTGCCGGCGGCGCTGGCGCTGGCGGCCTTCGTGGCACTGCTGGCGCTGCACCCCACGGCCTCCGGGCGGGTGTATGCGGCTTACGGCGGGGTGTACGTGGCCACGGCGATTGGGTGGCTGTGGCTGGTGGATGGCGTGCGGCCGACGCCGTGGGATTTGACCGGCAGCGCGGTGGCACTGGCCGGCATGCTGATCATCGTGTGGGGCTGGCGGCAGCAGGGTTGATTTTCAAGCTATTTCGGGCTGCAGCGCTTGTATGGCAAGCGCAGGAAGCTATCGTAGTGATAGCATCCATGGCTGACCGAGGCGGCGCCGCCATCGCCGGCAAGCCCGCTCCCACAAGGTTGCGGTCGTCACGCCGCCTGGGCCAGCGCCGCCCAATCCGCCGGACGCAACTCCCCCAGCACGCTGAAGCCGCGCTCGGCCTTCGTGTCGGGCCGCACCAGCACGGCGCCGCCTTCGGGCAGGAACACGCCCGTGGTCTGCTGGATGTTGGAGCTGTGCCCCACCACGACACGGTTTCGCTCCGCAGCCACGGCGCGGCGCAGCAGCGCCAGCGAATGGTCGATGCGCTGCTGGCGCCCGCTGTCCTGCGACAGCAGGCCCAGCAGTTGCCGGTCGTCCTGCACGCGGCCGAAGGCGATCTGCGCGAAGTCGTGGCAGCGCGCGAAGGGGCTGGCCAGCACCTCGTCGACGCCAAGCCGGTGGCGCTGAAACACCTGCCCCACGGTGCGGGCCTGCGTCTCGCCCTCGGCCGAGAGCAGGCGCTGGCGGCTGCGCGGCCAGTCGATGCGGTCCACCCCGCCCTGGTTGGTGGCGCCGTGGCGGAAATACACCACCAGCCCGCCCGCCTGCAGAGCCTTCAGCAAGGCAGGTGCATCGGCCGCGGGCGCCTGCGACCAGACGGGCACCGCAGCACTGGCCAGGGCAGCACCCAGCAGGGCGCGGCGGTTCAGGTCGATGCGGGCGTCGTGGTTCATTTCAAGCCTTTCAGGGCTGCAGCGCCCGACAGATGGGCGCAGGCAGCTATCAAATTCGCTTCACCATCAAGAAGCCTGAGACCCTGTTGTGGGAGCGGGCTTGCCCGCGATGAGGCGATTCGTCGCCACCAACGCCTGATCGCGGGCAGCCCGCTCCCACACAGTGGATGCGGTCCGCGCTCGCATCGTTTCACGCCGGTGCGGCTTGCGGCGCCAACGCATCCGCGCGCGCCAGCGACACCGCCTCGGCCGCGCGCCAGGCGTCGTAGCCGCCGCGCAGCGGACGCACCTGGGCAAAGCCCATGCGCCGCAGCGCGTGCGCGGCACGGATGGCAGTGGCGTCCTCGGGGCAGGCACACAGGGTGACGATGGCGGCATCGCGCGGCCAGCGCCGCGCGAGGCGCGCCAGCCCGCGCAACTGCATCGCCCGCGCGGGCGCGATGGGGCCATCGGCCGCGATCAGCGCCGGGCTGCGGAAGTCCAGCAGCCGCGGCGGCGCAGCGCCGGCCAGTGCGGCGCGCAGATCGCCAATGTCGATGTGCGGCATGGCCGCCATCTGCCTGAAGCGGTGGCGCCGCCAGGCCTTGGCGCCCAGCCACAGCGCCAGCGCGGCGCCCAACCCCAGCAGCGCCAGCGGCCCGTGCGTGCGCATCCAGGCCAGCGCCTGGCCCACCTCGCCGCGCAGCAGCCAGCCGGTGAGCAGGCCCGCGCCGGCCCACAGCGCGGCGCCCGAGGCGGCCGCCAGCGTGAAGCGTGCCACCGGCATGCGCGACAGCCCCGCCACCGGCGCCGCCACGGCCGAAAAGCCGGGCACGAACTTGGCCACCAGCAGCGCCGGCGCGCCCCAGCGGCCAAAGCGCTGCTCGGTCTGCGTGACGCAGCTGCCGGGGTTCAGCGACAGCCGGCACAGCAGCGCCAGCACCTTGTAGCCGTAGCGCCGGCCCAGCCAGTACCAGAAGCGGTCGGCCACCATGGCCGCGCCCACCGCCGCCACCAGGGCCAGCGCCAGCTGCGGCCAGCCCGCCGCCAGGCTGCCCACCACCAGCAGCGTGGGCCACACCGGCACCGGCAGGCCGAGCTGCTGCAGCAGCACGTTGCCGAATACCAGCCAGGGGCCGTATTGCATGATGGAAGCGACGAGTGGCTCGGGCGTCATGACCGGCTCAGCTTGCCCAGGGCACCGGCGGCGCCTCCAGGCGCGGGCCGTCGAAGCCATGCACCTCGCCAAAGCGCGCGCTGCCGGCCTGCCAGTCGCGCTGCGCCTGGGTGATGTAAGGCTTGCCGTGGCCGACGAAATTCCACCAGATGGTGATGTCCTCGTCGAACGGCTCGCCGCCGATGAGGATGGCGCGCGTGCCGGGGGCCAGCTCCAGCGCCAGCTCGGTGCCGCCCGGCGGCAGGTAGAGCAGTTCGTCGGCCGCCAGCGCCTGGCCCTGCGCGGTGGCGGGGCCGGTGAGCGGCATCAGGCCGTATTCGAAGGCCGGATCGAGCGGCAGCGTGAGCCGCGCGCCCTCGGCGGCGAACACGTCGGCGCCCATCAGCGGCGTGTGCACCAGCGCGGGCGAGCGGCGGCCCTGCCATGCACCGGCCAGCAGCACGAGCTCGGCACCGCCCTCCTGCCAGCGGGGCAGATCGGGGTAATGATCGAACCGCGGCGCCATGTCGGCCACCCGCGCGGGCAGCGCGATCCACAGCTGCGCGGTGTGCATGCGCGTCTGGCCGGGGGCCGATTCCTCGGTGTGCGCGATGCCGTGGCCGGCCGTCATCAGGTTAACCTGGCCGGGGCGGATGAGTTGCTCGTTGCCCAGGCTGTCGCGGTGCAGCACCTCGCCTTCCAGCATCCAGGTGAAGGTCTGCAGGCCGGTGTGCGGGTGCGGGCCGACGCGCATGCCCGCGCCGTCGGCAAACGTGGCCGGCCCGGCGTGGTCGAGAAAGCACCAGGCGCCGATGGTGCGCTTGAGGCGCGACGGCAGCGTGCGCGCCACGGCGACGCCGCCGCCGATCTCGGCGGTGCGGGCGGGAATGCGGGTGAAGTCGGTCATTGGTCAGGCTCCGTGGATGGTGTTCGCGCGACGGCCGCATCGTGGCACAGCCGCGTTCAGCCCGCCGCCTTTGGCCCTCAAGCGCGCGCGGCCATCGTGGCCTTGGCCCACCAGGCCACCTGGTCCAGCATCTCGGTCGTGCTGCCTTCGATGTGGCCGGCGATGCTCTCCATCGGCTCGCCCTTCATGACGACGGAGAAGAAGTCGCCGCCGGCGATGTGCGTGGCCGTGCGCACCGGCACCATGTGCAGCTCCACGGCGATCAGGCGCGCGTGCTCGATGGCGCGCGCCGCGCCCACGCCACCGTAGCCGAAGAAGCCGATGGGCTTGTGCTTCCACTCCACGTAGGCCTGGTCGAAGGCGTTCTTCAGCGCGCCGGTGAGCGAGTGGTTGTATTCGGCGGTGACGACCACATAGCCGTCGAACTCGGCGATCTTCTGCTGCCAGGCGATGGCGCGCGGGTCTTCGCTCGGCGCCCACAGGTTGGAGGCCTTTTCGTTGAACAGGGGCAGATCGAACGTCTTCAGATCGACCAGTTCGAAGTCCATGTCGCTGCGCTGGCGGGCGAAGCCCATGAGCCAGTCGGCGGCGCGGGCGCCGAAGCGGGCGTCGCGCGTGCTGCTGATGATGACGGCGATTTTCGGTTGGCGGTTCATGTCGTGGTTCCTTTCTTGTTGGGTTTGAAGTGGCTGGCTGAAAGCTTGGGGGCACGGCCCCGCCCAGGCGTGGACGAAGCCGTCCGCGCCTGGGCAGCGGTGGCCACCGTCCGGCTCAGTTCAGGCCTTGGCCAAAGCGCCCGCTGTTGAAGTCGTTGATCGCCTGCACGATCTGCTGCTGGCTGTTCATCACGAACGGCCCGTAGCCCACCACCGGCTCGTCGATCGGCTCGCCGGACAGCAGCAGCAGCTTGGCGTCGCTGTCGGCGCGCACCGTCACGCCCTGGCTCGCCGTGGACAGCGTGACCACGGCTGGACCGGTGACGGGATCGGCACCGTTGACCGATGCGCTGCCGGAGGCGACCACGACCAGCGTCGTCCAGCCCTCGGGCTGGGGCAGTTCCACCGACTTGCCGGCGGCGAGCTGCACGTCCAGCATGGTGATCGGGCTGAAGGTGCGGGCCGGGCCCTGGGCCGTGCTCCACTGCCCCGCGATCACGCGCACGCGGCCGGCGCCCTCCGGCAGCTCGACCACCGGAATCTGCGCCGCCGTGATGGGCTGGTAGCCGGGCGGCGTCATCTTGTCCTTGGCGGGCAGGTTGACCCACAGCTGCGCCATCTCCAGCGTGCCGCCGGTGCGGGCGAAGCCGGGCGAGTGGAACTCCTCGTGGATGATGCCGCCGCCGGCGGTCATCCACTGCACGTCGCCGGGGCCGATGGTGCCGCCGCCGCCCGCGTTGTCGCGGTGCGCCAGCTCGCCCGAGTAGACGACGGTGACGGTCTCGAAGCCGCGGTGCGGGTGCTGGCCCACGCCCAGCTGCTTGGTCGTCGGGCCGAAGTCGTAGGGCGCGCCGTAGTCCAGCATCAGGAACGGGCTGCGCTCGGCCACGCCGGGGCCGTTGTAGCCGAACAGGTTGTGCACCGGCAGCCCGTCGCCGACCCAGTGGCGACCGGGGGCGCTGCGGATGTCGAGGATGCGCTTGGGGATGGTGGTGTTGGCGGTCATGGGGATGTCTCGCTTTCGATGGGGGCGCCGGCCGGTCTGCAAGCGCATGATTGAATGGTATGACTTGCTCAATCGGATTTAAATAGCCTAATTTCCATCACATTGTTCTGCAAATGGAACAATGGACGCCTTCTTCAAACAGCCTGACATCCGGGCGCAGAGGACGCCAAGGATTCGCAGAGGACGCAAAAGAATTCAAAAAAAGAATCCTGAAGGTTCTTTTTCTGCGTCCTCTGCGAAATCTCTGCACCTTCTGCGTTCGGCTGTTCCCGCCATGGACGACCTGAACGACCTCGCCTACTTCGCCCATGTGGCCGAGCACGGCGGCTTTGCCGCCGCCGAGCGCGCTACCGGCACGCCCAAGTCGCGCCTGAGCCGCCGCCTGGCCGCGCTGGAGGCGCAGCTGGGCGCGCGCCTGATCCAGCGCAGCACGCGCCGCTTTGCCGTCACCGACACCGGCCAGCAGGTGCTGCGCCACGCCCGCGCCATGCTGGATGAGGCCGCCGCCGCGCAGGCGCTGGCCGAGGGCTTGAGCGGTGCGCCGCGCGGCCCCGTGCGCCTGTCGTGTCCGCCGGCGCTGCTGCACAGCACCGTCGCGCCCATGCTGGCCGACTACCTCAACCGCTGGCCGCAGGTGCAGCTGCAGGTGCAGGCCAGCAACCGCAACGTCGACGTGTGGCACGACGGCGTCGATCTGGCGCTGCGCGTGCGCGCGACTGACGCCCAGCTGGCGCAGGACGAGGTCATGCGCCCGCTGGCCCTGAGCGAGGCCTTGCTGGTGGCCGCGCCGCAGTTGCTGGCCAATGCGCCGCCGCCTGCCGTGCCGAGCGATCTGGCCACCCTGCCCACGCTGGGCCTGGGCAATTCACCCGACGAGCAGCGCTGGCGCCTGCGCAGCCCGCGCGGCGAGTGGGTCGAACACCATCACCGGCCACGCCTGGTGGTGGACGACGTGGGCACCCTGCTGGACGCAGCGCTGGCCGGCACCGGTTGCACGCTGCTGCCGCGACTGATGGTCTACGAATACCTGCAGCGCGGCGCTTTGCAGGTGCTGTTGCCCGAGTGGAGCGCGCCGCCCGGCGTGGTGCAAGTGGCCTACGCCAGCCGTCAGGGCATGCGCGCGGCGGTGCGCCAGTTGATCGACGCGCTGGCGGCGGGCTTTGCGCGGCTGATCGAGGAGCGGCGCTGCCTGTCGGCGCCGCATTCTGCATGACCGGGCCCGCAATGTCATGGCGGTCTTGCGCGCCGTGCCGTCGCGCTGGCCAAGCGCCGGGTCAGCGCTGCCTCGTCAAAACCCCTGAATGCGCAAGACGTTGTACTCCATGCTGCGCTCGGTGGCCGAAGCGGCCATCCAGATCGTCAGTTCAAACGGTTTGACTGCATTTTGTGTCAGTGCTCCCAGAGCGGCTTCGCCCTGAACACTCCAAACGCAGATCTGGGGGGCTACCGGTTTGCCCTGCATCAACGCATAGGCCAGTGCCGGATTCAGGCGGGCGGGGTGGTCAACGCCAAACAGCTCGTCGACGGAATCAATGTGTGAATCGTGCTCGTGCTCTTCGGTTTCCTTGGATTGGGCCGCAGTAGCGCGCAGATGGGACTGAATCGGCGCGATGAACGCGTCCGTGTCCAGTCTCCGAATCGTCCAGGTGCTGCTGTTCGAGGGTGTTCCCGGAGCTTGGACCTGGGCCATCACTTCTTGCAGATGGCGGCGCACGTCGGCTTCGTTGCAGTGCTCGGTCGCCAGCCGCTCCAGCTTGGCCAGCGTTTGCTGAAGGCTCAGCTCTTGAGCGGACCGGCGGTAAATGGCGCCGATGTCAGGGTCGTTGGTGAGCCGATATCGGGACGCCTTGGCCAGTACCTCCTGGTGCAGGCCGGCGGCCTGGAGTTGCTTCAGTTCGGCCAGCAGCGCGGGCTTGTTGGACTGCAACTCGGCCTTGAGTTGCGCCGTTTCCTGGGAGAGTTGCTGCTGTCGCGCGGCCTGCTCGTGGCGTTGGACGTAGGAGTGGTACACGCGCGATAGCGCTGGCCAGCCACCGATCACAAGGGCGATGGCGGCGGCGGAGAAAAGAAGGGTCGATCGGCGCATGGGGCTTCTTGAGCTTGCAAAAAGCAAACCCTCCAAGGCGGAGGGTTTGCGTCAAGGCAGTGGCTGAATCAGCGGCGACGGCGGCGCAGGCTGACGGCTCCGGCCCCGGCGAGCAACAGACCCAGGGCCATGAACGACATCTCGCTCAGCGTCGGCACCGGGGCGACGGCACCGCCACCGCCAGGCGGAACCACCCGCGAGCCGAACCCGTCGAGATAGGCGTACCCGTAGTGGCCACTTTGAGCGCAGCCGGCGGCCAGAAGGTAGACCTCGATGGTATCGCCCAAGTCGGCGTCCGGCACCACCACGTCGGCCGGCTTCCAGTTCAGGTAGAGGACGCCGGGGTTGCCGGGAACTGGCTGAAATGCCGTACCGGTCTGGCCGGCAAACGAGAAGTCCTCATACAGATCCGTGCCCTTGGTGATGTTGCGCACCCGCAGGTAAAAGAAAGGCTGCTGCGCTGCAGTATGCCCCGGGTCTTCCAATACGACGGCGTAGGAAAAACGCACATGCAGTTTGTTGTCGCCGGGGTCGCGGTCAGCCGCGGTGATGGCGTCCTGCTGGGAAATGAGGTTGGTGTTGTAGTTCGGCGTGGTGTCGCCCACGCGGGCGGAATGTGCGCCGGCGAAAGGGATCGGCGTGATGGGCGCGGTCGCCAGCTCGGTGTAGCCGCTGCCGACCACGGCCCCAGTGAAAGTGCCGCCGGCCCCCAGATTGATGCTGGCACCCGTGAAGGGTTGCGCCCCCGTCAAGCCGCCCAGGTTGTTCAGCCCCGTGCCCTGGGTCCAGCCCGTGAAGTCACCGGACTCGAAGCCGCCATTGGTAAAAATCGCCAAGGCTGGCAGAGATGCCGCGAGCATCGCGACGCAAACGGTTGCCCGTATACAACGAATCATGACCTACCTCCTGTTGAATTCCCACAATTTTCCCAGAAATATTGTTTTGTGCAAGTACGTCGTTTGTTGTATTGCATTAAGACGGCCATGGGGTGAGTACGGCAGACGTGACCGGGACGGAGTCCGTCGCCGGTTGAACGAAAGGCTCCCGATCGACGATGAATGTCGGTGCTCAGTCCATTTATCCGATGGATGACTGAGTGGCGCGTGCCTTGGGCGGGTCTTGGCATCGAGAACGGCGCTTGCGCCAAGGCACAAGGGAAATTCCCGGGTGCTGCGACAGTGGACGGGGTATGACGGAATCAGGAAGGCCCGCTCCTTGAGCCATTTCAGCGGCTCAAGGCCGGCTCGCCAAACAGCAGGGCAAGCCGATTGGAGGGGCCAGAGGCGCTGCTGGCGTGGTGATGGTCGAGCCCACGGATGTCGCGCTCTCAACGGCCTGGCCGCGTGGCAATCAGCGTGCGCAGCAGGCCGGCGCAGGCGTCTTCCACCAGATCGAGCACGGCCTCGAAGCCCGCCTCGCCGCCGTCGTACGGGTCAGGGACATCGCTGGCGCGGTGGCGGGTGCAGAAGTCGGTCAGGCGCCGCAACTTGTGCGCATGCTCGGGCGGGCACAGGGTGCGGGCGGCGCGCTCGTTGGCGGCGTCCATCACCAGCACCCAATCGAAATCGTCAAAGTCCTGCCGCGACAGTTTGCGGGCGCGCTGACCGCTCAGGTCATAGCCGCGCCGCAGCGCGTGCTCTTGCGCCCGCTCGTCAGGCGGCGCGCCGACGTGCCAGCCGTGCGTGCCGGCCGAATCGATGTGGATGCGATCGGCGAGGCCGGCGTCTTGCACCCTCTGCTGGAGCACGCCCTGCGCCGTCGGGCTGCGGCAGATGTTGCCCATGCAGACCATGAGCACGCGCACGGGCGCGCCAGGGGCCGGGCGGGGCCGTTCGGCAGAGGGCGGGCGGGGCATGGGCGATCCTCCAGAAACGCACGCGGCGCCAAATCAGGCGATAACGGTTTGGCGCCGTGTTTGAGTATCAAAAAAATAGCTTCTTGCGCCCGTTGTGCAAGCGCCAGAAGCCTATTGGAGCATGAAAAAAATTCTGCACGTCCCCCCCCCGGCTGTTCAGCAAGCCAGGCGGTGCGCGGTACGGGCCGCCACGCTGGCGCCCTGCGCCTCAGAACGGGCGCTTGGGGCCACCCGGCCCACCCGGCCCGCCGAAGCCCGGCGGCAGGGGCGGCATGCCACCGCCGCCGCCCAGCAGCCCGCCCAGGCCCTTCATGCCGCCCATCTTGCGCATCATCTTGGCCATGGCGCCGCCTTTGAACTGCTTCATCATCCCCTGCATCTGCTCGAATTCCTTGAGCAGACGGTTCACCTCCTGCACCTGCACGCCGGCGCCGGCGGCGATGCGGCGCTTGCGCGTGGCCTTGAGCAGCTCGGGCTTGCGGCGCTCCAGCGGGGTCATGCTGTTGATGATGCCTTCCTTGCGGCGGATGTCCTTCTCGGCGCGCGCCAGGTCGGCGTCGCTGGCCTTGCCGGCCATCTGCGTGGGCAGCTTCTCCATCAGGCTGCCCAGGCCGCCCATCTGCTTCATCTGCTGCAGCTGGCCCAAAAAATCCTGCAGATCGAAGCCGCCGCTCTTGACCTTGTCGGCCAGCTTCTTCGCGGCCTCGATGTCCACATTGGCCGTCACCTGCTCGACCAGCGCCACCACGTCGCCCATGCCGAGGATGCGGCCGGCGTGGCGCTCGGCGTCGAACACCTCCAGGCCGTCGATCTTCTCGCTGACGCCGGCGAACTTGATCGGCGCGCCCGTGACCTGCCGCACCGACAGCGCCGCGCCACCGCGCGAGTCGCCGTCCATCTTGGTCAGCACGATGCCGGTGAGCGGCAGCGCCTCCTTGAACGCCCTGGCTGTGTTGGCCGCGTCCTGGCCCTGCATGGCGTCGACCACGAACAGCGTCTCGACCGGGTTCAGCACGGCGTGCAGGGCCTTGATCTCGGCCATCAGCGCCTCGTCGATGGCCAGGCGGCCGGCGGTGTCGAAGATCAGCACGTCGTAGAAGTGCTTTTTGGCGTGGTCGAGCGCGGCGCGGGCGATGTCGAGCGGTTTCTGATCGGGCGTGGAGGGGAACCAGTCGGCCCCGGCCTGCGCGGTGACGGTCTTGAGCTGCTCGATCGCGGCGGGGCGGTACACGTCGCCTGAGACGGTCAGCACCTTCTTCTTGCGCTTCTGGATCAGATGGCGCGCCAGCTTGGCGGTGGTGGTGGTCTTGCCTGAACCCTGCAGGCCCGACATCAGGATCACGGCGGGCGGCTGCGCCGACAGGTTGAGGTCGCTCACGCCCTCGCCCATGGTGGCCGCCAGCTCGCGGTTGACGATGCCGACCAGCGCCTGGCCGGGCTTGAGGCTGCCCAGCACCTCCTGGCCCATGGCCTTGTCCTTGACCCGAGCGATGAAGTCGCGCACCACGGGCAGCGCCACATCGGCCTCGAGCAGCGCCATGCGCACCTCGCGCAGCATGTCCTGCACGTTGGCTTCGGTGATGCGGGCCTGGCCGCTGATCTTCTTGACCAGGCCGGAGAGTTTGTCGGTGAGCGTGGAGGCCATGGGGGTTTTCCAGCGCGGAAGCCGCGCAACGCAGGGAACAGAAGGCCGCGGAGCAGGCCATGCGAGGCTGCCGCGCAACGGGCTTGGCCCGGCCGCCGGCAGCGCCCCCCTCAGGGGGAAGGCGCGTCAGCGCCTCAGGGGGGAGACAATCCTTCCGGGGGTAAACTTTCCACCATGATTCTAGCCAGCACCTCCCCTGTCGGCTTGCTGCTCGGCACCACGGCGGCGCTGGCTTACGCCGTGCCGGCCGTGGCCGCGCGCGCCGTGGGCGGCATCACGGCGCGGCGGGTGCTGCTGCTGGCCTGGGTGCTGCACGGGCTGCTGCTGGGCTGGACGCTGCTGGGCCAGCACCCGCGCTTCGGCTTCGCGCCGGCGCTGTCGATCACCGTGTGGCTGGTGCTGACGGCCTACGTGGTCGAAAGCCAGTTGTACCCGCAGCTGCGCGCGCGCTGGGCGCTGGCCGGTTTCGGCACGCTGGCGATTGCGCTGGCCATGCTGTTTCCGGGCGCGCGCCTGCCCGAGACCTCGTCGCCGCTGCTGCCGCTGCACTGGGCGCTGGGCATCTCGGCCTACGGCCTGTTCGCCGCCGCCGTGGCGCACGGCTGGCTGATGACCCGCGCCGAGGCGCAGATGCGCCACGCCACGCGGGTGGTCGAGGGCGTGCCGCTGCTGACGCTGGAGCGGCTGATGTTCCGCTTCGTCAGCGCCGGCTTCGTGCTGCTGACGCTGACCATGCTGGCCGGCATCTTCTTCGGCGAGCAGTTGTACGGCAGCGCCTACACCGGCTGGCGCTGGGACCACAAGCGCGTGTTCACGCTGCTGTCGTGGATCGCCTTCGCCACGCTGCTGGTCGGCCGCTCGCAGTTCGGCTGGCGCGGCCGGCGCGCGGTGCGCGTGCTGTACATCGGCGCCGCGCTGCTGCTGCTGGGCTATGCGGGCTCGCGCTTCGTGCTGGAAGTGATGCTGGGGCGCGGCGCGTGATGAAACTGCTGGTGCTGCTGCTGGTGATCCTGGCGGCCTTGTGGCTGTGGCAACGCGGACGGCGCGTGCCGCCGCCCGGCCGGCGCGCCGAACGCAAGGCCCTGCCCATGGTGCGCTGCCACCACTGCGGCGTGCACCTGCCGGGCAGCGACGCGGTCAACGGCCGCGACGGCGCCTATTGCTCGGTCGCCCACCGCCGCGAATCCGAGGGCGCCTGATGCCGCCCCCGGGCGCCGCGCGCGAGCAGCACACCTGGTTCGGCCCGTCGCACCCGCCGGCGGCCGCCACGCCCATCGCGGCCGAGCAGGAACCCTCCACCGGCTTCACCCGGCTGTGGACGGCCTTCATGTCGGCGCGGGTGCTGGTCGCGCTGGCGCTGCTGGGCCTGCACATCGGCCTGCACCTGCTGGGCCGCCCGGTCACGGTCTGGGTGCTGGGCTGCTGCACGGCGTTCGTGGTGGTCACCGCGGCAGCGCGGCTGGCGCTGCGGCCGCGCGGGCCGGGCCGCGCCTTCGATGCGCAGTGGCTGCCCACGGTGGGGCTCGATCTGCTGTTCTTCGCCACCCTGCAGTGGCAGGGCAACCTGGGCATCAACTACACGCCGCTGCTGGCGCTGCCGGTGGTGATGGCGGCCATCCTGGGCTCGCGCGCGCTGGCCCTGGGCACGGCGGCGCTGACGGCGTTGATGCTGCTGGGCTACGCCGCCTGGACGGTGAGCGCCAGCGCCTGGGCCAACACCGCCGACATGGCGCAGGCCGGCCTGACCGGCGCCGGCCTGCTGATGCTGGCGCTGCTGACCAACCAGCTGGCCAGCCGGCTGGTGCGCGAGGAAGCGGTGGCGCGCCGCAGCCGCATCGAGGCGCAGGTGCAGTCGCTGGTCAACAACATGGTGATCGAGGCCCTGCCCGATGGCGTGCTGGTGGTGGATTCGACCCACCTGGTGCGCGCCGCCAACCCGGCCGCGCGGCTGATGCTGGGCTCGGACCAGGAGGTGACGCCGCACCTGTTCAGCCTGCACGACAACCCGGCCTGGCTGCAGCTGATGCACATCGCCCAGCTGACCTTCGCCGACACCCCGGTGGACGCGGCGGAAGTGATCCTGCACCACGAAGACCGCATGCCCAGCCGGCTGCAGGTGCGCACGCAGCGCACGCCGCCCATCGGCGACAGCGGCGTGAGCCTGTGCGTGATGTTCCTGCAGGACCTGCGCGAGATGGAGGCGCGCCTGCGCACCGAAAAGCTGGCCTCGATGGGGCGCATGTCGGCCGCCGTGGCGCACGAGATCCGCAACCCGCTGGCCGCCATCAGCCAGGCCAATGCGCTGCTCGAGGAAGACCTCGAATCGCCCCTGCAGCGCCGCCTGACCGACATGGTGCGGCAGAACGCCGAGCGCCTGCAGCACATCGTCGAGGACGTGCTGAACGTGGCGCGCGTGCAGGGCCCGGGCGATGCGCTGGAAACCCATGCGCTGGCGCTGGACGAGGAAGCCGACACCTTCTGCGGCGAATGGGCGCAGCAGCATGCGGCGGGTGCGCGCCTGCGCGTGGACCTGAACGCGCCCGAGGTGCAGGTGCAGTTCGCGCGCGACCACCTGCGCCGCATCCTGGTCAACCTGCTGGACAACGCCGCCCGCTATGCCTCTGCGCACGAAGGCGCCATCCAGGTCGCCACCCACGCCGTGCGCCACGGCCCGGTGATGCTGATGGTGTGGAGCGACGGCGCCGCCATGGAGCCCGCGGTGCGCCGCCACCTGTTCGAGCCCTTCTTCTCGTCCGAGAGCCGCTCCAGCGGGCTGGGGCTGTTCATCTGCCGCGAGCTGTGCGAGCGGCACGGCGCCACCATCGCCTACGAGCGCACGGCGCGCGAGCAGGCCGGCCGGATCGTGGAAGGCAACGAGTTCTTCGTCAGCTTCCGCCGCGCACACAGCGGGCATTCGACATTCAACCTGGAGGACACTGCGCTCCCATGAACGCTTCAGCGAATGCACCCGGCGCCGCGCGCGTGCTGGTGGTGGACGACGAACCCGATCTGCGAACCCTGTACGAACTGACGCTGCTGCGTGAGGGCTACCAGGTGGCCTCGGCCGGCACGCTGGCCGAGGCGCGTGCGCAGCTGGCCGAGCAGCGCTTCGACGTCGTCATCACCGACATGCGTCTGCCCGACGGCCTGGGGCTGGAGCTGCTGCGCGAGGTGGCGCAGGCCCAGCGCCCCGAGCGCTGCATCATGATCACCGCCTACGGCTCGGCCGAGAACGCCGTCGAGGCGCTGAAGTGCGGCGCCTTCGACTACCTCACCAAGCCGGTCGATCTGAAGCAGTTTCGCGGCGTGGTCAGCTCGGCGCTGCAATCGCCGGCCGCGCCGCTGCAG
>JRYL01001152.1_pt1 | contig 15100 bp, 16 predicted proteins | sample 235391 | NCBI WGS metagenome assembly JRYL01 (sample SAMN03074223, study PRJNA261481) | activated sludge metagenome | biome: Wastewater Treatment Plant; feature: Wastewater; material: Activated sludge; isolation source: activated biomass of a wastewater treatment plant treating wastewater from... ... | reverse complement strand
AAAATGCTCTTCCGCGTCTTCAGACGCAAGAAGCAGCGAATGGCTGTCTTCAGACGGCAAAAAGAGAAAATCGAAAGATTCATTCCCGGTCTGAAGACCGAATGTCACACTCACTTCGTCTGAAGAAGAGTGAGTGCAACGCAAATATTAAATCAATAAATTGGATTTGGTTAATTTAACTTTTCCAAAGTTTGAAACTTTGGAAAAGTTCAAATCCAACCGGTCCACACAAATCCGGTAAGTCCACCACCGAAACCCGAACCCTCAAACAAACCATCCGTTTCGTCAGTTCAAACAGAGCGACCTGCAACAAATTAAGTTTAAACAGCGAAAATAAATTGGGCGCTCGTATCGAGAACCGATACGGGAACCCGCCGCCACGCCTCGATACATTTTTTTCCGCTGCGCTCCAATAAACACTCGGCATGACGGCTTCTTTATTCATAAATTTGAACCTCGAAACATCACTCAACCACTTTACCAATTGACCACTTGATCACTTTTAAAAACCTGCCCAAAGTCTCACATCTCAAAATCCAAAGTCTCATGTCTAAAAGTCTAAAATCTCACATCTCCATCAAACACAATAATTTTTTTGCCACCAAAATTCTGACTATTTTTGCCGCTCAAAAATCAGAAAAAATGGCAGGTAAAATTACACTTACAATGATCAAACCCGATGCAGTCAAAAACGGACACATCGGAAATATTCTGGCAGACATCAACAATGCCGGTTTCAAAATCAAAGCGATGAAACTCACTCAGCTGTCGACCGCAGATGCAGAATCTTTTTATTCGGTTCACAGAGAAAGACCTTTTTTCAGAGACCTGGTCGATTTTATGACCTCAGGCCCCATCGTGGCAGCAGTTCTTGAAAAAGACAATGCAATCGAAGATTTCAGAAAACTGATCGGTGCGACCAATCCGCAGGAAGCTGCAGAAGGCACCATCAGAAATAAATATGCAGTATCCATCGATGCCAATGCAATTCACGGTTCGGACAGCGATGAGAATGCACAGATCGAAGCTGCTTTCCACTTTGCGGGAAGAGATTTTTACAATTATTAATTCAAAAAATCATCAGACGATATTTCAAACCGCTGACAATCCTCAGCGGTTTTTTTGTGCACAAAATTCTTTTGACAGCCGTCTGATTTTCACTAAATTCGAACCCGAATTATGGAAAAAACAAGATGCGCCTGGGCAGGCAAAGAAGAAATTTATATCCGTTATCATGACGAAGAATGGGGCGTGCCGGTCAGAGACGACCAAAAACAGTTTGAATTTCTGACGCTGGAAGGCTTTCAGGCAGGGCTCAGTTGGATCACCATCCTCAAAAAAAGAGAGAATTTCAGAAAGGCATTTGATAATTTTGATTATAAAAAGATCGCTTCATACAATGAAGACAGGATTCAGTCGTTATTAATGGACGAAGGGATCATTCGCAACCAACTGAAAATTAGAGCAACGGTCAGCAATGCCAGAGCTTTTATCGAAGTTCAAAAAGAATTTGGTTCTTTCTGCAATTACATTTGGGGTTTTGTAAACGGCAAAACGCTGGACGGAAAAAGAAAACGATTGGAAGAAGTTCCGGCCAACACCGAGCTGTCTGACAGGATCAGCAAGGATTTGAAAAAAAGAGGATTTAAATTTGTCGGCACCACTGTGATTTATTCGCATCTGCAGGCAACCGGAATCATAAATGACCATCTGACGGACTGTTTCAGACACGATGAGGTCAAAAAAACGCAACCATAAAAAAATAATGCGTCATAAAAATGAAAAAATTTGGAAATTATATGAAAAAGATGAAATCAATTGCCCTGGCTGCCGCCTTCTCTATCGGCGCTCTCGGCTTTTATCAGTGTACAAATGACGACAGTCTGTTTGAAGGTTTTGAAAACGAACCCGACTTTGAAACATTGCAGGACGTACACGATCTGATCACACAAAGCGACACCGTTTATTTTACGGTGACCGATATTGAAATCCCGCAGGACTTCAACACACCGGGCGGAATGAGACTCCATTTTCCGGTTTCTTCATTCGGAACCAGCGGCGGAGAAGTGATCACACCGATCAAAATCAAACTGGTCGAACTCTACAAAAGAGGCGATATTGTGCGTCACAATATGCAGACTTACACCAATCAGAATCCTTTGGTTTCTGCCGGCATCTTCTGGATTTCGGGAACCGACGTGAACGGTACCGAAGTGATCTTCAGCGGTGTAACTGCCTATATTCCGCGTCAGACCGATGCGGCCGGATATGAGAACAATATGAACTATCTGACCGGTATGACACAGACCAAACCGTCGGGCATCGTCAATTCGTGGACTGCTTCTTCGGGCACTGTGGTGTTTGACGAAACAGCCGGACTGAACGGTGAATACACGCTTGATCAGGTCAACTCGGGCTGGAACTCCGCACAGGCGCTTTATGATTTTGATCTCAATGCGCAGGAGCCGACCCAGTTCAAGGTTCAGGTGACCAATTCACCCGGTTTTGACAAGACCGAAGTATTTTTCACCAACAACGATTTCACGGTTGTTTCGGCGCTGACCCAGGCAGATACAGACGGCATTTCGACCTTTAGCGGCAGCATTCCAAAAGGGGTAAGCGGCAAGCTGATTGCGATTTCGCTGATTGACGGAGCGCTCAACTTTGGCACCCAGGATGTGACCGTAAACGGTGACGACACCTTTACAATGACGGTTTCACCCGGCGAACCTGCAGAACTTCAGGCGCTGCTGACCGCCATTCCATAAAAGCATACAACACTTTCTCACCATAAAAAAATCCCGGACTTTAGTTTGGGATTTTTTTTTGTGTACCTATTAATATATATAGTTAATAAAATCAGAAGGTTTAATCACAAAAGAGTATTAAATAATATTTAATTCTTAATTTTAATTAAAATTAATTGTAAAATGGGTTTTGTTGATCAACTTAAAAAATTTTTAAATCAAGCAGAAGATGGTAGCCTTTCAACTAGTGATTACGCCAAAGAATATTTAGGCACCAAGGTTAATGTTAGTTTTGGAAAAGGAAATCTTGCACGTGTTCCTTGGATTTCATTCTTAATTGAACCAAATAAAACAAGCGAAGGAATTTATCCTGTTTATCTTTATTACAAAGATTCTGGAATCTTAATTCTCGCTTATGGAATAAGTGAAACAAACTCACCTTCAGTCAATTGGAAATCATCAACAGCGAAACAAACCGTTAAGCAATATTTTACCACGAATATTTCAAAGAAACCTGATCGGTATGGAGATTCATTTGTTTACAAAGTTTACGATGTTAAACAGTTACCCAATGACTCAATTCTTGAAAGAGATCTTGAAAATATAATTGAAGAATATAAAAGGGTATTTAAAGATCAAAGTTTAACTTCCCAAGTTAGTGAACCTATGAACAAAAAAATGAGTGAATTTTCTATAAATATTTTTAATGACTCTTTAAGAGGTTCAGGGCTAATTTACTCGAATAAATTAATTCTGCGATTTACTTCCTCTCTTCTAACTAAACCCTTCGTAATCCTTACCGGCTTATCAGGTTCGGGAAAAACAAAACTTGCTCAGGCTTTTGTTCAGTGGATATGTAAAGATAAAAATCAGTACAGAATAATTCCGGTCGGTGCGGACTGGACCAATCGGGAACCCTTGCTCGGCTATCAAAACGGACTTGATCCCGAAAATTATGTAAAACCTGAAAACAGAGTATTGGAACTGGTTATCAATGCAAATAAAAATTCAAATCTGCCTCATTTTCTGATTTTGGACGAAATGAATCTGAGCCATGTGGAAAGATATTTTGCGGATTTTCTGAGTGCAATGGAATCAGATGAAGAAATTCCGCTGCATTCATCAGAAAAGAATAAAAACGGGGTTCCAAAAACAATCGGAATTCCAAAGAATCTGTTTATAATCGGCACGGTCAATATTGACGAAACCACTCATATGTTCAGCCCAAAAGTTTTGGACAGAGCCAACACCATAGAATTCAGGATTTCAAAAAAGGAAATGGATGAATTTTTTAGCGAGTACGAAGAATTAAAAATGAAGGCTTTGGTCGGTGGAGGATCAAATACAGCTGGAAGTTTCGTTAGTATGGCACTGAACAGGGATATTAATCTTGATAATAAGGAAGAAATACAAAACGAACTGCTTAAATTCTTTGAAGAACTTTCAAAAACAGGTACTGAATTTGGCTACAGAACTGCATCAGAAATTTTGAGGTTTATAAGTAATTTGAAAATTCTTGATCCCGAATTGGAAAATGACAGTTGTATGGATTATGCAATTATGCAAAAGCTCCTGCCAAAATTGCACGGTTCCAGAAGAAAGTTGAGCGACAGTCTCAAAAAACTGGCTGAATTATGCTGTACGGGTATTGAAAGCAAGGACATTGATCTTAAGATTCTGGATAAAGATGATTTTAATGATATTTCCGACGAATTGATAAAGTATCCGGTTTCACTTGAAAAGATATACCGAATGTACAAATCAGCGGTTCAAAACGGTTTTACAAGTTATGCCGAAGCTTAAAAATTGAAATGCCATCTTCAGTCAAAATATCATTAGACCATATTCAGGAAGGTTTATTCCTGTCTCTGACTGAGCGCAGACCTAAAACTCTGTATGAAATTTCAAAAGAAAACGCTGAAAATAACGGTGAAGCAGCGTACCAGTTGACTGAAGGCTTCTTTTATGATTTTAAATTCAGTGATGATTCATTCAAATTTGTTCAGGATTCTTACCAAATCGTTCAGACACATATGGAGGCTTCACATTTGGGCACACTTGTGCCCAATATATATGTGGGAACCTTAACACTGAAAATACAAAAAGGAGAAAAGGAGAAAGGAAGTTTGAAACTCGAAGTCAGATCGGTTAAAACAAATTACAGAAAGGATTACAGAGAGATGTTGGAGTACATTACAGAAAGATGTACGGATCTGGTATTGCGTGCAAATTCTCCGGTCACCCAATCTCTTGAAGTAGATCCCGACACTGACAATGAAACACTGTATCAGCGGTTTGCTTTTATCAGATCGATAATCAGTACAGATGATTTTAAAGAAGCGGTCAACAGAATTCTCACCTATCCTGTAACACGCTGGGAATCATACGAAGAAAAAACCGATATAAGCAAAATCAGAAAATTCAGTCAGAAAAATATCAGAGAACTGACTCAGGGATCAAACAGAAGTCAGCTCCCGACAGGTCATTATCTCAAAAATATGGGAATTGAATCTGTACCATTAAAAATGAATGGTTTCAAAAAAACCGATTCAGCCGATACGCCTGAAAATCGTTTTGTGAAACATGCTTTGGAAAGTTTTCTTCAATTTATAAATCAAATCAACAGGATTGCTGTAAAAAAGAATTATTTTAAGTTGGTCAAAGAATCGGAATTGCTGGGAAATGAATTGGAATTGCATCTGAACAATGATTTGTTCAATGAGGTTTCCCACCCCAACAGTCTGAATCTGAACAGTCCCGCTCTGCAGAGAAAAGAGGGTTACAGAGAAGTGCTTAGGGTATGGCTGCTTTTTGACCTGGCTGCCAAACTGGTTTGGAAAGGAGGGGATGATGTTTATGAAGGCGGCAAAAAGGATGTGGCAGTATTGTATGAATATTGGCTGTTTTTTAAACTGCTTGAATTATTGGAATCAATTTTTAAAATTTCTCCAAAAGAAATTGAAAATCTGATTGAAACAGATGAAAGTAATTTGTCGCTCAAAATAAAACAGGGAAGATACATACCGCTTTCCGGTGTTTATGACAGCGGCTTCAGAAAATTAAATATTAAATTCAGTTATAATCGTTCTTTTTCCAAAAGAAAATCTTATCCGGAGCCGGGCAGTTGGACAAATACTCTCAGACCCGATTATACACTTACAATTTGGCCTTTTGGAATTTCAGAAACCAAAGCAGAAAAGCAGGAACTGATTGTCCATATTCATTTTGACGCAAAATATAAAGTTGAAAATCTGACCGAAATTATTCCCGAAGAACCGGAAGATGATAATGAATTAAATAATAATTTAAATCAGGAAAAAGAGAATAACCGGAAAGGAATTTACAAAAATGCAGATCTGCTAAAAATGCATGCCTATAAAGATGCAATTCGCAGGACCGGCGGTGCTTATGTTTTGTATCCGGGTGAAAAGAATATTGAGTTGAAAGGTTTTCATGAAATCATTCCGGGTTTAGGTGCTTTTCCGGTGCGTCCGTCAAAAAATAATGACGGAACAGCGGATTTAAAGAAATTTATATTGGAGGTTGTTGACCATTTCCTCAACAGAACTTCGCAACGGGAAAAGCAGGCTTTCCATACATACGACACACATAGAGAACCGCCTGAAGAAAATATTGTAAGGGAACCTTTTCCAGAATACATTGGAAAAAACAGAGATCTTTTTCCGGACGAAAATTTTGTAATAATCGGTTATTATAAATCCGAAGAATATTTGAAATGGTATGAAAGACAGAACTTATACAATCTGAGAACCGGAACAAAAAGAGGATCATTCAGTCTGGATGAAGAAAGTTTTAAAGCAAAATATTTATTGCTGCATGGACCAAATGAGCTGATCACAGACAGACTTTATAAAATATGGCCGGAAGGACCAAAGGTATTTTCCGCAAATGATTTGATAAAAAAGGGTTATCCAAATCCCGAATCCGAAGGAGAATTATATTTGGTTTATAATATTAACAATGAGATTGAAGATGAATTTAAAAATATCAAATTTGATATCAGAGATTTGGAAAAATTTAAATCCGGCAGAGGATCAGCAGAACCGTTTACTGTAAAATTATCTGATCTGATGAATGCTAAAGTCAAACAGGAATCCGATTAATAAATCAAAAAATGCAACCCAACCCCATCTACCAATCCGCGCCCGACTATTGCGCTCCCTATTTTGATCTGGTCGAAACGGCTGATCTGATCGCTGAGCTGGAAAAATCAAAACAGCTGACATTGGAGGTCTTTGATCTGGTGACTGCCGAAAATGAAAATTATGCCTATCAGCCCGGGAAGTGGAGCGTCAAAGAGGTGCTCAAACATATCATTGACTGCGAAAGGATTTATGACTACAGAGCGCTTCGGTTTTCGAGATTTGATCCTGCCGAACTGACCGGTTTTGATGAGGACAAATATGCGGAACATATACGGCCGATCCGTCAGACCGTCGATGAACTGAAACAGGAATATCTGTCGGTCAGGGAATCAACAGTGCAGCTGTACAAATTTATGACCGATGAAATGCTTGATTTCAAAGGAACTGCAAACAACGCAAATTTTACCGCAAGGGCAATCGGTTTTATGACCGTCGGACACAATATCCATCACTGCAATTTTCTGAAGAAAAATTATTTTAAGATTTAATACGGGGCGTCCAAATCATTCGCCTCTCTCCCACTTTCTCAATACGCCGTGCTGACTGATATTTCTTTTCAGCAGATTGAGCCGGACCCTGATTTGGTCATAGAACAGACCGAAAACCAAAAGACCCGCCGAGAAATAAAGGATCTCGAGCTCAAAACGGAAATAGAACAATCCGCTGACCACACCGCCAAGCAGAAAGAAGATGATGATAAAAAACCGGAGTCGGATCGATGACAGCAGTTTCTTTTTGTGCGCCGCCGATTTGTAGAAAAACAGCTGTGAGAATTCAATTCCGAGATCAGTGAACAGTCCGGTCAGGTGGGTGGTTCGGACCACCGAATTTGAAATCAGTGTGACCAGCGAGTTTTGAAGCCCCATTGCAAAAAGCAGCAGATAGGCGATCAGATTGTCGTTGGTGTTGAGCAGTGTTTCGCTGTAAAATGCAACAAAAGCAAGGATCAGCGCTTCGATCAGCACCGGAATCACATAGACATAACGTTCGTTTTTTCTTGAAATCCATTCGATCAGCAGACCCGAAAAGAACGAGCCGAACAAAAAGAAAAATACAAACAGAAAATAAACCAGACCGCGCCAAACATCGATGTGATAGATCTCTCCGATAAAAAATGCAAAATGTCCGGTCACATTGGTCGTCAGCTGACGGACACCCAGAAAGCCGGCCACATTGACCATACCGGCCACAAATGACAGCAGTGTCGCAATCCTGAGATTGTCTTTCAGTGTCCGGTTTTTGGTTCTGTATCTGAACATTTGGAATAATTTACTTTTATTGTCTTTCCGTCCGATTCGGGGAAGAAAACAGTTTGAAATCAGTCAAATCCGTTTTTCTTCGACCCGGCAAAATTAATCATTATTTGGGATAATTAAATCCTGCGAAAATACCTGAAATCCAATGACAGCAAACATCAAAAACAGCTGTCTTTACGCAAACATTCCGAATTTACGCATCAATTTATAAAACAGGGACATGAAAAACAAATACACTACACTCACCATTTTGATGGCTTTTGTTTCTTTTGGACTGTTTCAGCAGTGTACAACCAACGATTCGATTTTTGACGAATTTCCGGAGGGAACTCATTTTGAAAGACTTCAGGATGTGCATGATGCGCTGATCGGAATGTCAAACGACACCATTATTTTTCAATGGGATGATACCGAACAGGACACCACATTTTTCACGCCCGAAGGCGCACAGATATTTCTGCCCAATCTCAGCGGTGGCGGCGGTTCGGGCTCCGGAAACGGAGACGGCGGCGCGCCCTATACCGTAAAACTGATCGAGCTGTACAACAGAGGCGACATGATCAGATACAATGTTCAGAGTTTCTGGCATGAGAACGGAACCGACAAAGCGCTGGTTTCTGGCGGCATGCTTCATCTGACCATCTATGATGCAAACGGTCAGGAACTGGAAGGAACACCGGGCGGGATTTATGCAAAAATTCCAAACCGAACCGATGCGGACGGTTATTTCGACAGTATGTTTCCGTTTATTGGAATTCCAATGATGCAGCCGTCGGGAACTTATGTGGATTCTTATTGGATCAATCACGGTACGGATGCCGAAGTGACTTATGATCCGAATGAAGGTCAGGACGGAAAATATACGATTTACAATCTGCTGAAAGGATGGAATCAGCCGGGCGCAGATTATACCGCAGAAACCGAACAGACCCAGTTTTCGGCTATGGCCAATCCGTTGCCGCAGGATTATTCGGATACCGAAATATTCTTTGTTTCAACCGATCATACGGTTGTGGTTGCATTGACAATGGTTGACGGTTTCTATCTGAAAACCATCGATCAGAGCATACCCAAAGGAATTGAAGGTTCGCTGATTGCAATTTCCGTCAAAAGCGGACAACTCTATTTTGGAAAACAGGATGTACAGATATCGGGCGACGATGCTTTTGAAGTCAATATGGCGCAGGGAAGCATCGAGGACCTTCTCACACTTCTCAACTCACTTGACTAACTGAACCAAATGAAAATCCCCGAAACTGATTCGGGGATTTTTTTTATTTATTTTTTCTGCTCTTTTGCCCAGGTGTCTCTCAAACCGACGGTTCGGTTAAAGATATGACGGTCGGGCGTTGAATCTTTGTCAAGCGTAAAATAGCCGATTCGCTGAAACTGGAATTTATCTTCAGGTTTTGAATCTTTGAGCGATGGCTCTCCAAAACCGTGTACCACTTTCATTGAATCGGGATTGATGAACTGTAGGAAATTTCCGTCCTCTGCTTCATCCGGACTTTCGACCGTAAACAACCGGTCATACAGTCTGACTTCGATCGGCAGATTTTCAGCAGCCGAAACCCAGTGCAGCGTTCCTTTCACCTTTCTCATACTCGCCTCAGAACCTGAACCCGATTTTGAATCCGGATCGTATTCCGCAAAAATCGTTTTGATATTTCCGTCCGCATCCTTCTCTACCCTTGTGGCTTTAATAATGTATGCACCTTTCAGCCGAACCTCATTTCCGATCGAAAGTCTGAAGAATTTTTTGGGTGCTTCCTCCATAAAATCTTCTCTTTCTATATAGAGTTCTCTTGTAAACGGAACTTCTCTTTCACCTGCATTTTCATCTTCGGGATTGTTTTCAAGAATCAGTTTTTCGGTTTTGTCTTCGGGATAATTTTCAATCACCAGTTTCACCGGATCGATCACAGCCATCACACGCGGTGCGATTCTGTTGAGATGATCGCGGACAGAAAATTCCAAAAGCGAAATATCAATCAGATTGTCTCTTTTTGCAACACCCGCCTTTTCCCAAAATTCACGAATCGACTCCGGTGGATAACCTCTTCTTCTCAGACCCGAAATCGTAGGCATCCTCGGATCATCCCAGCCGCTGACCACGCCTTCGTCAACCAGTGTTTTCAGTTTTCTTTTGCTGGTGATCATATAGCTGACATTTCCGCGTGCAAACTCTCTCTGTTTGGGTTTCAGATCGCGGCCGGGCACCTGAACATGATTGAGATACCATTCATAAAGCGGTCTGTGATTTTCAAATTCAAGCGAACAGAGCGAATGTGAAATTCCTTCGATATAATCAGATNNTGTGCCCAGTCATACATCGGATAGATTTTCCATTTGTCGCCGGTTCGGTGGTGTTCCTTGTGCAGCACACGATACATCACCGGATCTCGCATATTCATATTGGGTGAACTCATATCTCCTTTTGCACGGAGGACATGACTGCCTTCGGGAAATTCACCGTTTTTCATTTTTTCAAACAATTCCAGACTTTCCTCGACCGGACGGTTTCTGTACGGACTTTCGATGCCGGGTTCAAACGGAGTTTTTCGCTGTTCGTTGATTTCCTCCGAACTCTGATCGTCCACATACGCATTTCCGTCTTTGATCATTTGTATGGCCCATTCGTACAGCTGCTGAAAATAATCAGATGCAAATCTTTCTTCGGCCCATTCAAAACCGAGCCATTTCACATCTTCACGTATCGAATCCACAAATTCCTGTTCTTCTTTGGCCGGATTGGTGTCGTCAAAACGAAGATTGACCGGCGCATTGTAACGCTGTCCCAGACCGAAGTTGATGCAGATCGCCTTTGCGTGGCCGATATGCAGATAACCGTTTGGTTCGGGCGGAAAACGAAATCTGAGCTGGCTTTTTTTGTAGCCGTTTTCAAGATCATCCTCTACGATTTGTTCGATAAAATTCAGCGATTTTTTTTCTTCTTCCATTTGAATTTGAAATGAGGTGCAAATTTAGGATTTTTGGCTATAATTGTAAAATTAAAGCAGACCGATTCGGTCAGTTGTGCAAAACACCATTTATGAAAAAATTATTTCTCGCTGTATTTATTTTATTTTCGGTTCTGATTTCGGCTCAGGAAAGTCTAAAGATCACTTACGAAGGAATTTATTCTTTGGACGAAACCAGTTCTGAAACAAAATTTCCCGGCATTTTTATTCCGTCTGTTTTTGAATTGACCATCGGCAACGGTTTGTCTGAATTCAAATACATCGAAAAACTGATTGCTGAGCCCGAAGGCGGAAATCCGCCGGTTCCAATGACTTCCGACAATTATTTCATCGATTTGAATGCCAACACCTTTTTTGTGAAACAGGAAATCTTTGGAAAAAACTATCTGGTTTCGGATACGCTTCAAAAAGTCAGTTGGAAAATCACCAGAGAAGAAAAGGAAGTTGAAGGCATAACCGTCAGAAAGGCAACACTGACAACGGATGACGGCGACGAAATCACTGCATGGTATGCGCCAAAACTGAATTTCAAAATCGGCCCGGAAATCTATTCCGGTCTGCCCGGACTGATTTTACAGCTTGACATTTACGGTGAAACTCAGGAAAAAGCAATTCTCGGAAGACACTTTAAAGCAACCAAAATCGAAGTTTTAAATAAGAATTTTAAAATCAGACTGCCCAAAGGAAAAACCATCAGTTTTGAAGAGGCAGAACGAATCGCAGATGAGCATTTCGACAAAATACTGGAAATCAATAAAGACGGGGTGGATAAAGATTAACTTTCAGCTTTCAGTTCATGATCCGGACAGTCGATCCGCAAATCGGATGCATTCAGTTTCTGATTGAGCAGACTGCAAAAATGCTCTCCCTTTTTGTCGGTCTTATAGTGGCTGCAGGACATACACATCCTTTGCACCGTGATGATTTGTGTTTGGTTCAGATGCCGGATAATGCTGAGCAGGCTCAGCAGCAGATTTTCTTTGTCATCCGGATTTAACTGATCGACCGGCACCCTGATTTCCCGTGTAAAACCGGATGTTTTTTCTGCCAGGTCTCTTCCTTTTTCGGTCAGATGAATGGTATAACTTCTGGTATCTGCAGGGTCATAAGCTTTGACAATCAGCTCTTTTTGTTCCATTGTTTTTACGGTTTCGCTGATGGTGGCTTTTGACATATTGAATTCATTGGCCAGATAACTGACCTTTCTTTTTTCTTCGCTGTGAAAATGCAAAAAAATCAAAAGCTGTATCTGTATCGGGCTGAGCGCATATTCCTTGCTTTCCTGCCAAAGCAGCACCCTGAAAGCTTGTGCAATCCTTTCAAGCGAAGCTATGATTTTGCTTTCTGTGCTTTGGTTTTGCCGATTCAAATCAAAATCTGATTTCATTTTTTAAAATTAATTCATTTTTCTCAAAATTCTGAATTTTAAAACTGCTCCGCAAATCGGTTTGTCTTTTTGAATTGCGGAGCAATCTGTTTACCCCTTTACTTCGGCCATAGATGCGCCAAAATTAAGATGGAGTACATTCCCTTTTGGAGTTACCAGAGCCGGAACGGATTTTACACCTGCCGTTTCAGCTTCTTCAATTCTGTCTCTCACTTCACCGATGTGAACGATTTCCACATTCTCGGCACCGATGAGTTCCACTATGTCGTGTTCCGCACTGATGCAGACCGGACATCCGGCATGATAAAAAATTGATTTTGCCATTCTTTTGATAAATTAAATGTTGTGCAGCAATATTGCTTTGACAAATATAGTTAGTTATCCTAACTATTTATAAAATAATTTCATTTTTTTTAATTCTTTACCGTTTAACCTTTCAAGGGTTAAAGAATATCAGCTATTTTTGAATTCAAATTATTCCAAATGAAAAATCTTCTTTTCAGTGCGTTTGCGCTTTTTACAATTACAGCTTTTGCTCAAAATCAAATCAGATTTGAATATGAGATGATCCCGTATTTCGATCCGGGAGACAAAAGCATGGGAATGATGAATATGGTTTTCTTAAATTCAAATTACGAATTGATAGTGGAGGATAACATATCTACTTTCAAATTTCTCGACAAAATAATTAATCAACAACCACAGGAAGGGACCATCAGCATACAGATGGGAAACAGAGGAACAGTTTTCAAAAATACAACTGAAAATATATATTTGGAAGAAGCAGCTCTGGGGCCAAAAAATTATCTGATTCAAGATTCGCTAACGGTTTTTGACTGGGAAATCAGCAAAGAATCCAAAAATATTCTCGGTTTTGAAACCAGAAAAGCGACAGTGACTTTGGATGATAAGCACAAAACAAAAATTACCGCCTGGTATGCACCCAAACTGAATTTTAAAACAGGCCCCGATAAATTCTGGGGATTGCCGGGGCTGATACTTGAATTGAACTCGGGATTTGAATATGAAAATGGTGGAAACGAAGGATTTACCTATAAAGCATTGTCTGTTGAAGTTCTACAGGAAAACGTGCCGGTGACAAAACCTGACAAAGGCCAAAAAGTCAGCCGTCAGAATTATAAAAAACTAACAGAAGAATTCTCTAAGAAAAGGAAAGAAATGTATAGCAACGGAGTTGATAAAGATTAATCTTGAATAACCCTTCAAGGGTTTGAAACCCATGAAGGGTTTAAAAAAACGGAAAGAACAAACTATTTATTTACTTTTGCAAGATGACGAAATTAATTACTGTCAAACGCAAAGATCTCGATCTCAAAAAATATTCAAATGCAATTCAAACTGCTTTGAATTATCGGATTTATGCGGAATACTGGTATTTGGATGCACAAACCGATGAGAAATGGGAATGCCTGATTTATGACGATTATGAGGTGGTGATGCCAATTCCGCTGCAATATAAATTGGGATTTAAATTCGTATTGCAACCATTTTACAGTCAGCAGTTGGGTGTATTTTACAAACAGGAAATTTCAAAAGAATTATTCAAAGATTTTGAAAACCGGCTTCACAAATACAGAGTCAGAGCATACAGTTTTAACGAAGAAAACACCGAAAGGTTTCAGCCAAAAGGAGAAAAAAAAGTAAATCAGATTTTAAATCTGAACAGACCATACGAATTGATTCAAAACCAATTTTCCAAAGACCGGATAAAAGACATCAGGAGGAATTCAAAATTGAATCTGATTTTAAAAGAGGAATTTGATTTCGACTTGTTTTTTGAATTGAGGAAAGAAGCTTACTCAGAATTAGAAAGTATGCTTGATGTAAATTTGACAAAGAAATTTATAAAATCAATAATTGACAGCAAAAAATACAAAGCGTTTATGCTCTGCAATTCAAATCAGGAAGTGTTGTCGATGATTCTTTTTGGCGCTTCCAAATCAAGATTGATACAACTTTTCTCGGTTCGCAACAAATCAATTGAACCAAAAGGAGCTTTTCCTTTTTTGCTGAATCAGGTCATTGAAAAATTTGCTGAAAGTGAATTAATTTTGGATTTTGAAGGATCAATGGTTCCGGGAATAGCCAGGAGGAATGAAAGTTTTGGGGCAGAAATAAGATATTACACAAATTATAGAAATATAATGATTTAATTCTCCTAAAACTTTTCTCTCTTTCTTTTTTAATTAAGGTAGTTAAATCCCTTATAAGACTAAATATACTTTATTCTTAAAAATTAAATGAACGAATAAAAAAACGCAATTATTCTTCAATCTTTAATACTTTATTTAATTTTTTTTTAAATTTCTTTCGACAATAAGATAATTATCAGTAAATTAGACACTGCAAACGAACTAATTTTAATTCTAGTCAATTACAATGATTTAATTAATTCATTCTCAATTAATATTTGTAAAAGACTTGTAAACTCAAATTTTATCTTTCTAACTTTAAATTTAATTAAAATGAAAACATTATTCTTTCTGCTTCTTGCAAACTTATCAATTTTGGCTTTAGGTCATGGTCTAGCCCCCTATTAATC
>JRYL01000409.1_pt1 | contig 15108 bp, 11 predicted proteins | sample 235391 | NCBI WGS metagenome assembly JRYL01 (sample SAMN03074223, study PRJNA261481) | activated sludge metagenome | biome: Wastewater Treatment Plant; feature: Wastewater; material: Activated sludge; isolation source: activated biomass of a wastewater treatment plant treating wastewater from... ... | reverse complement strand
AAATTTACCTTTTGCCATTTCTCTATTTCCTTAAATGATCTATTCGCTTAAATATCAAGCAATTACTTCTTGTTAATAATGGCTTCTGCCACGTTTCTCGGAGCTTCAGAGTAGTGCTTGAACTCCATGCTGTAGGTCGCACGCCCTTGCGTCAAGGAACGCACAGATGTGGCATAACCAAACATTTCAGACAGGGGAACCTCAGCGCGAATCGCCTTACCACCGCCGACCAGGTCATCCATACCCTGAATCACGCCGCGACGGGAGGACAAGTCACCCATCACATCACCCATGTAATCTTCAGGTGTTTCCACCTCAACCGCCATGATAGGCTCCAGCAGGATAGGATCCGCCTTGCGCATACCATCCTTGAACGCCATGGAAGCCGCCATCTTAAAGGCGTTTTCGTTGGAGTCAACATCATGGTAGGAACCATCAAACAAGGTTACCTTCACATCGACGACAGGGAAGCCAGCCAACACGCCACTAGGAATGGTTTCACGCAATCCCTTATCCACCGCAGGAATAAATTCGCGTGGCACGGTACCACCCTTGATCTGGTCAACGAATTCATACCCCTTGCCAGCTTCGTTAGGCTCCATCTTGATCCATACGTGACCGTATTGACCCTTACCACCGGACTGCTTGACGAACTTGCCTTCAACCTCAACAGACTTCTTGATCGCTTCGCGATATGCAACCTGAGGCGCGCCAACATTAGCTTCCACGTTGAATTCACGCTTCATGCGATCGACAATGATTTCCAGGTGCAACTCACCCATACCGGAGATAATCGTCTGGTTGGTTTCTTCATCAGTACGTACCCGGAAAGAAGGATCTTCCTGCGCCAGACGGCCCAGCGCCAGGCCCATTTTTTCCTGATCACTCTTGGTCTTTGGCTCAACAGCCACGTGAATCACCGGCTCAGGGAATACCATGCGCTCCAGAATAATAGGATGATCCAGCGAACATAATGTCTCACCAGTCGTCACATCCTTCAGACCGATACAGGCAGCAATATCGCCAGCACGAATCTCTTCGATTTCGTTACGTTCGTTCGCACTCATCTGCACGATACGACCGATACGTTCCTTACGACCACTGCTGGAGTTGTAAACCGTCTCACCCTTGGTCAACACTCCGGAATACACACGCACAAATGTCAGCTGACCAACGAACGGATCACTCATCAACTTGAACGCCAACGCAGAGAAATACTCTTTGTCATCAGCCTTACGGGTTAATGGCTCACCAGTTTCACTTTCACCAGCCACATCAGGAATATCCACTGGCGACGGCAGAAAATCCAGAACCGCATCCAGCATACGTTGCACGCCCTTATTCTTGAACGCAGAGCCGCACAGCATAGGTTGAATTTCGGTAGCAATAGTACGCTGACGCAAACCGGCAATGATTTCCGCTTCGGACAGATCACCATTTTCCAGATACTTATTCATCAACTCTTCGGAAGCTTCGGCAGCAGACTCCACCATCTTCTCGCGCCACTCATTGGCAGTATCCACGAGATCAGCAGGGATATCCTGGTATTCAAACTTCATACCCTGGGAAGCTTCATCCCAGATAACCGCTTTCATCTTAATGAGGTCAACCACGCCAGCGAAAGTATCTTCAGCACCAATAGGAATTACCACAGGTACGGGATTGGCCTTGAGGCGCAACTTCATCTGCTCAACAACCTTGAAGAAGTTGGCGCCAGTACGGTCCATCTTGTTCACGAAAGCCAGACGAGGCACCTTATGTTTATTGGCTTGACGCCAAACAGTCTCAGACTGAGGCTGCACACCACCCACCGCGCAGTACACCATGCAAGCACCATCCAGCACACGCATGGAACGCTCGACTTCAATCGTAAAGTCTACGTGTCCAGGAGTATCAATAATGTTGATGCGATATTCAGGGCGGGATAAATCCATACCCTTCCAGAAACAGGTGACAGCAGAGGAAGTGATCGTGATACCACGCTCTTGCTCTTGCTCCATCCAGTCAGTCGTCGCAGCGCCATCATGCACTTCACCCAACTTGTGAGTCACGCCGGTATAAAACAGAATACGCTCAGATGTCGTCGTTTTACCAGCATCGATATGCGCACTGATACCGATATTGCGATAGCGTTCAATAGGGGTTTTGCGAGCCACAGTAATTACCTAACTTTTTGTCTGAGTTTTAGAAACGGAAATGCGAGAATGCCTTATTGGCTTCTGCCATACGATGAACTTCTTCACGCTTCTTCATAGCAGCGCCACGACCTTCGGAGGCTTCCACCAACTCAGCCGCAAGACGCAGACCCATGGACTTCTCACCACGCTTGCGCGCTGCATCACGCAGCCAGCGCATCGCCAACGCGTTACGGCGTGCAGGACGCACCTCAACAGGCACCTGGTAGTTTGCACCACCCACACGGCGACTCTTCACCTCCACCACAGGACGCAAGTTACCAATGGCCAGAGTAAATACTTCCAGCGCATCCTTGCCGCTCTTTTGGGTGATTTGATCAAACGCGCCGTACAGAATACGCTCTGCAACCGACTTCTTACCACCGGTCATCAGCACATTAACGAACTTTGAAACTTCCTGACTGCCGAATTTTGGATCAGGCAGGATGTTACGCTTGGGAACTTCTCTACGTCTTGGCATGGCTTTCTCGATTCCTTAACTTTTAGGCGCTTATTATTAAGCAGCCTTAGGGCGCTTAGCACCGTACTTGGAGCGGGCCTGCTTACGGTCCTTGACACCAGCAGTATCCAGGCTACCGCGTACCATGTGGTAACGCACACCTGGCAAGTCCTTCACACGACCACCGCGCAACAGTACAACAGAGTGCTCTTGCAGGTTGTGGCCTTCACCGCCGATATAGCTGATGACTTCATAGCCATTGGTCAGGCGCACCTTGGCAACCTTACGCAAAGCGGAGTTCGGTTTCTTTGGGGTTGTGGTGTAAACACGAGTACATACACCACGTTTTTGTGGACAGCTCTCCAGAGCTGGCACTTTGCTCTTCGCAACTACTTTTTGGCGCGGCTTGCGCACTAATTGATTGATGGTTGGCATAACCTTTAGCCTTTATATTTTAACCGCTAAAAATTACGGGATGGCGAAACGCCATCCCGGAAAACTTAGCATTTTATTTAGCGTTCAATGTGTTGTCAAGCAACCTCAGGATTTCCAGAGGTTTCTTCCACTTGTACATTGTCAGCTTCTTCAATGATTGCCGGAGCAGAATCTACGCCAGCAACGTTACGCTTACGTGTCTCATGGTAAGCCAGACCCGTACCTGCCGGGATCAAGCGACCCACGATGACGTTCTCCTTCAGGCCGCGCAGTTCGTCGCGTTTGCCCAGAATTGCAGCTTCCGTCAACACGCGAGTTGTTTCCTGGAAGGAGGCGGCAGAGATAAAGGAGTCGGTCGACAAGGATGCCTTGGTAATACCCAGCAGCACATATTCAAAGCTGGCTGGACGTCCATCTTCCGCCAAGACACGCTCATTCTCCGCCAATACATCCGCACGCTCGACCTGCTCACCCATGATGAAGTTGGTGTCACCCGCATCTGTGATGCGCACGCGGCGCAGCATCTGGCGCACAATCACTTCAATATGCTTGTCGTTGATCTTCACACCTTGCAGACGGTATACGTCCTGTACTTCATCAATGATGTAACGCGCTAATGCCTCACGGCCTTGCAGTCGCAAAATATCCTGCGGATCTGCCGGACCATCGACAATGCTTTCGCCCTTGGTCACCACTTGACCATCGTGTGCGGTGACGTGCTTGTCCTTGGGGATCAGGAATTCATTGGAAACACCGTCCAGGTCGGTAATGACCAGACGCTGCTTGCCCTTGGTATCCTTACCGAAGGAAATCGTACCAGTGATTTCAGCCAATAGACCTGCATCCTTGGGAGAGCGCGCTTCAAACAGTTCAGCCACACGCGGCAGACCACCGGTAATGTCACGGGTCTTGGAAGATTCCTGCGGGATACGTGCAAGCACTTCACCCACGCCCACTTCCTGACCGTCCTTCACCGTGATGATGCAACCAAGCTGGAAAGTCACACTGACCGGAGTTTCACCGCCAGCCACCTTGACTTCAACGCCATTGGCGTCCAATAGCTTCACCTGCGGGCGCAAGCCCTTGGATTGGCCAGCACGCTGCTTGGGGTCGATCACCACCAAAGAGGACAAACCAGTGACTTCGTCCACCTGCTTGGCTACAGTCACACCCTCTTCGACGTTCTCGAACTTCACGCGACCAGCGTACTCGGTAATAATCGGACGTGTGTGCGGATCCCAGGTTGCCAGTGCCTGGCCAGCCTTGATCTGCTTACCGTCGGTAATCTGTAGTGTCGCGCCATAAGGCACCTTATGGCGCTCACGCTCACGACCACTTTCATCCTGAATAATCGCTTCACCATTCCGTGAAATTACCACTTGCTCGTTACGCGCATTAGTAACATAGCGCATGGTAGACGTGAAACTCACGATACCATTGGACTTGCTTTCCGCCTGGCTAACGGAGGCTGCACGCGATACCGCACCACCAATGTGGAAAGTACGCATGGTCAGCTGCGTGCCCGGTTCGCCGATGGACTGCGCAGCAATCACGCCAACAGCCTCACCCATGTTGATGAGCTTGCCGCGACCCAGGTCACGACCATAGCACTTGGCGCAGATGCCGTAACGTGTATCGCAGGTCAGCGCAGTACGCACCTTGACTTCGTCGATACCCAGCGCGTCGATATGCTCGACTTCGTCTTCAGTCAGCAATGTGCCTGCAGGATAAACCACTTCCTGGGTTTCAGGATTGAGGATATCCAGCGCAGCCACACGGCCAAGAATACGATCGTGCAACGGCTCGACCACTTCACCGCCCTTGACCAAGGCCTTAGTGTACAAACCTTCTGTCGTGCCGCAATCATGCTCGGTCACCACTAAGTCCTGAGTCACGTCCACCAAGCGGCGAGTCAGGTAACCGGAGTTCGCAGTCTTCAATGCAGTATCAGCCAGACCCTTACGCGCGCCGTGTGTTGAAATAAAGTATTGCAACACGTTCAGACCATCACGGAAATTCGCGGTAATCGGCGTTTCAATAATCGAACCGTCCGGCTTCGCCATCAGTCCGCGCATACCTGCGAGCTGACGTACCTGCGCCGCAGAACCACGGGCTCCGGAGTCGGCCATCATGTAAATCGCATTGAAAGATTCCTGCTTGACTTCCTTGCCCTCAGCATCTTTGGCAATTTCACCATCCACATTGCGCACGACTTCTTCACGCAACTGCTTCATCATCGCATCGGCCACCTTATCGCCGGCACGCCCCCAGATATCCACTACCTTGTTGTAGCGTTCGCCTTGCGTCACTAGACCGGAAACATACTGATCCTCGATTTCTTTGACTTCGGCTTCGGCGGAAGCAATCAGTTGCTCCTTCTCTGGCGGCACCAACATATCGTTGATGCTGATCGAAATACCGGCCTTGGTGGCATAGGTATAACCGGTGTACATCAGCTTGTCGGCAAAAATCACGGTCTCGCGGATACCCACGCGACGGAAACTGGCATTAATCAGGCGAGAGATTTCTTTCTTTTTCAGTGCTTTGTCGATCACACTGAATGGCAGTCCTGCTGGCAGAATTTCAGACAGCAAGGCACGGCCAACGGTAGTTTCGTAACGAGTAATCTTTTCGCGCTTGCTGCCATCGAGGTCTACATCGTATTCCTTGAGGCGCACGGTAATGCGCGCATGCAAATCCACCAATCCACTGTCATACGCACGCTGTACTTCAGCCACGTTGGCGAAACGTATACCTTCGCCACGCGCAGCCTTCTTCTCGCGCGTCATATAGTACAGGCCCAATACGATGTCCTGTGATGGAACAATAATAGGCTCGCCGTTGGCTGGAGACAGCACGTTATTGGAGGCCAGCATCAGGGTACGGGCTTCCATTTGCGCTTCCAGGCTCAGTGGCACGTGAACCGCCATCTGGTCACCGTCGAAGTCGGCGTTAAACGCGGCACACACCAATGGATGCAACTGGATCGCCTTGCCTTCGATCAGGGTCGGCTCAAAGGCCTGGATACCCAGACGGTGCAATGTAGGTGCACGATTCAGCAATACCGGATGCTCGCGAATCACATCTTCGAGGATATCCCAGACTTCTGGTCCTTCCTCTTCCACCTTTTTCTTGGCAGCCTTGATAGTGGTAGCCAAGCCCAGCACTTCCAGCTTGTGGAAAATGAATGGCTTGAACAACTCCAACGCCATCTTTTTCGGCAGACCGCACTGATGCAGTTTGAGTTGAGGTCCAACCACAATCACGGAACGGCCGGAGTAGTCGACGCGCTTACCCAACAGGTTCTGACGGAAACGGCCGCCCTTACCCTTGATCATGTCAGCCAATGACTTCAACGGACGCTTGTTGGCGCCGGTCATGACCTTGCCACGGCGACCGTTGTCGAGCAGCGAATCAACAGCTTCCTGCAGCATGCGCTTTTCGTTACGCACGATGATTTCAGGCGCCTTCAGTTCCAGCAGGCGCTTCAAGCGATTGTTTCGGTTGATGACACGACGATAGAGATCGTTCAGGTCGGAAGTGGCGAAACGACCACCGTCCAACGGAACCAATGGGCGCAGTTCCGGAGGCAACACGGGCAGCACTTCCAGGATCATCCATTCCGGCTTGATGCCAGACTTCTGGAATGCCTCCAGCACCTTCAAGCGCTTGGCGATCTTCTTGATCTTGGCTTCAGAACCGGTTTCACCGAGTTCACGGCGCAACTTCTCGATTTCGGTATGGATATCCATGGTACGCAACAGTTCGCGCACGGCTTCGGCACCCATGACGGCATTGAATTCGTCACCGTATTCTTCCACCTTGGCCAGGTAATCGTCCTCGGTCAGCAATTGGCCACGGGTGAGCGGCGTCATGCCTGGATCAATGACGATGTATGCCTCGAAGTAGAGTACGCGTTCGATATCGCGCAAGGCGATGTCCAGCACCATGCCCAGACGGCTGGGCAAAGACTTCAGGAACCAGATATGGGCGACCGGACTAGCCAGTTCGATGTGCGCCATGCGTTCGCGGCGCACCTTGGACAAGGTGACTTCCACGCCGCACTTTTCGCAGATCACGCCACGATGTTTGAGGCGCTTGTACTTGCCACACAAGCACTCGTAGTCCTTGATTGGGCCGAAGATCTTGGCGCAGAACAGGCCATCCCGCTCTGGCTTGAAAGTACGGTAGTTGATGGTCTCGGGCTTCTTGACCTCGCCGTAGGACCAGGAGCGAATCTTTTCAGGAGAGGCCAACGCGATCTTGATCGCGTCAAACTCTTCTTCCTGAGTGACCTGCTTGAATAAATCTAATAGAGCTTTCACGCGCTTTTCTCCTTAGTTGCGGTCAAGATCAATATCAATGGCGAGCGAACGGATTTCCTTCACCAACACGTTGAAGGACTCTGGCATGCCAGCGTCGATCTTGTGCTCACCCTTGACGATGTTTTCGTATACCTTGGTACGGCCAGTGACGTCATCTGACTTCACGGTCAACATTTCCTGCAAGGTATAGGAAGCACCATAGGCTTCCAGCGCCCACACTTCCATTTCACCGAAGCGCTGGCCACCGAACTGGGCTTTACCGCCCAATGGCTGCTGGGTAACCAGCGAGTAAGGACCGGTAGAACGAGCGTGCATCTTGTCATCGACCAAGTGGTGCAGCTTGAGCACGTGCATGTAGCCCACGGTGACCGGACGCTCGAAAGCATCGCCAGTACGGCCGTCGAACAAGGTCACCTGGGTCTTGCCGGAAGCGAACTGCAATTGCTGCGTACGCGGATCTTCATCGGGGAACGCCAGATCCAGCATAGCCTTGATATCAGCCTCGGTCGCGCCATCGAACACAGGGGTTGCAAACGGCACACCGTTCTTGAGGTTTCTTGCCAGATCGATGATTTCGTCATCGCTCAGGGCAGCGATATCCTCAGGCTTACCGTTGCTCTTGTTGTATATCTGCTCGAAGAAGCTGCGTAGCTCGGCAGCCTTGGCTTGCGCCTGTAGCATATTGCCGATACGGATACCAAGCCCCTTGGCGGCCCAGCCCAAATGCACTTCGAGAATCTGGCCGATGTTCATCCGCGATGGAACGCCCAACGGATTCAGCACGATGTCCATCGGCGTACCGTCGGCCATGTGCGGCATATCCTCGATCGGCACGATCTTGGAAACCACACCCTTGTTACCGTGGCGGCCCGCCATCTTGTCGCCGGGCTGGATACGGCGCTTGACGGCCAGGTAGACCTTGACCATCTTCTGCACGCCTGGAGGCAGTTCATCGCCCTGGGTCAGCTTGCGCTTCTTCTCTTCGAACTTGTTGTCGAACTCAATACGCGCCTGGGAAAGGCTGTCGCGCAGTTGCTCCAGCTGACGCGCCACATCTTCCTCGCTCAGACGGATATCGAACCAGTCGTAGCGAGCCAAGCTGTCCAGGTAGGCAGCAGTAATGGTTTCGCCCTTCTTGAGCTTTTGTGGACCACCGGTGGCAGTCTTGCCCTCGATCAGGCGGCGAATACGGCCAAAGGTATCATCTTCCACGATACGCATCTGGTCAGCCAGGTCTTGCTTGTAATCACCCAATTGCGAATCAATGATCTGTTGCGCACGCGCATCGCGATCAATCCCTTCACGCGTGAAGACTTGTACGTCTATCACAGTGCCGGACATGCCGGACGGCACGCGCAGAGAGGTATCCTTTACATCAGATGCCTTTTCGCCGAAGATCGCGCGCAGCAGCTTCTCTTCCGGAGTCAGTTGGGTTTCACCCTTAGGCGTTACCTTGCCGACCAGCACATCGCCAGCGTCGACTTCAGCGCCGATATAAATGATGCCGGAGTCATCCAGACGACCCAGCATGCGCTCGGACAGATTGGAAATATCACGTGTGATTTCTTCCGCACCCAGCTTGGTGTCGCGTGCAACAACGGACAACTCTTCGATATGGATGGAGGTATAGCGGTCATCCGCCACTACACGCTCGGAAATCAGGATCGAATCCTCGAAGTTATAACCGTTCCATGGCATGAACGCGACCAGCATGTTCTGGCCCAGCGCCAATTCACCCATATCGGTGGAAGCACCGTCGGCAATCACATCGCCACGTGCCAGCACGTCACCAACATTAACCAGCGGACGCTGGTTGATATTGGTATTCTGGTTGGAGCGGGTGTACTTGGTCAGGTTGTAAATGTCCACGCCGACTTCGCCAGCAGCAGCTTCTTCGTCATGCACGCGCACCACGATACGGCTGGAATCGACATAGTCGACCACACCGCCACGACGCGCAGTCACTACAGTGCCGGAGTCAACAGCCACGGTACGCTCAATGCCAGTACCAACTACGGCCTTCTCGGCACGCAGACATGGCACAGCCTGACGTTGCATGTTGGCACCCATCAAGGCACGGTTTGCATCATCATGCTCCAGGAATGGAATCAGCGAAGCAGCAACAGATACGATCTGGCCTGGCGCCACGTCCATATATTGCACGCGGTCTGGTTGGGCCAATGTAAATTCGTTGTGATAACGCGCGGAAACCAGTTCTTCCTTGAACTTGCCATTCTTGTCCAGTTCAGAATTCGCCTGGGCGATCATGTACTGGCTTTCCTCAATCGCGGATAGGTAATCAATGGTATCTGATACCTTGTTGTTATCCACGCGACGATACGGTGTTTCCAGGAAACCATATTGGTTGGTGCGGGAATACAACGCCAGCGAGTTGATCAGACCGATGTTCGGACCTTCAGGCGTNNGCTTGTGCGTGATCTCGGACAATGGGTTGGTCTGATCCATAAACTGGGAGAGTTGCGAAGAGCCAAAGAATTCGCGGATTGCGCTCGATACCGGTTTCGCATTGATCAGATCGTGCGGCATCAGATTGTCGGACTCAGCTTGCGACAGTCGCTCCTTCACGGCACGCTCGACGCGCACCAGACCAGCGCGGAACTGGTTCTCCGCCAATTCACCGACCGAACGGATACGACGATTACCCAAGTGATCGATATCATCAATTTCGCCGCGACCATTGCGCAGTTCGATCAATACAGCGATGACGGCCAAGACATCGTCATTGGACAGTGTACCTGTACCTTCGGCGCCTTGCGGGCCGACCTTCTCATAGAAACGGCGCAACCAGGCAGCAGTGCGCTCCTCGATTTTTTCAGGGAAGGCACGGCGGTTGAACTTCATGCGACCAACGGAAGACAGGTCATAGCGCTCTTCATTGAAGAACAAACCTTCGAACAAGGCCTGCACGGCTTCTTCGGTAGGTGGCTCACCAGGACGCATCATACGGTAGATGGCAACGCGGGCGCTGTACTCATCTGGAATTTCATCAATGCGTAATGTTTGCGAGATATAGTCGCCATGATCGAGATCATTCGCATACAGCGTATTGATCTTCGCCACTTCTGCTTCGCGCAGCTTCTCCAGCAAACTTTCAGTGACTTCATCATTGGCATTGGCCACAACTTCACCGGTGGACTTGTCAATGATATTGGCAGCCAGCGAACGACCCAGCAGGAATTCGTCAGGCACGGTGATCTTGTTGATACCAGCCTTTTCCATATCGCGGATATGCTTGACGGTAATGCGCTTGTCCTTGGCAACAATAACCTTGCCGTCCTTGTCCAGGATATCGAACTTGGCGACTTCACCGCGCAGGCGCTCGGGCACCAGCTCGAACTGCACACCCTTCTTCGCCAGATGGAAGGTATCAAAATCGTAAAATGTTGCCAGAATCTGCTCTGGAGTATAGCCCAATGCCTTCAGGAGGATGGTGACCGGCATCTTGCGGCGGCGGTCAACACGGAAATACAGATAATCCTTGGGGTCGAACTCGAAGTCGAGCCAGGAACCACGGTAAGGGATGATGCGTGCGGAAAACAGCAACTTACCCGAGCTGTGAGTCTTGCCACGATCATGCTCAAAGAACACACCGGGACTGCGATGCAACTGCGACACGATGACACGCTCGGTGCCATTGATCACAAAAGAACCATTCTCTGTCATGAGCGGCAGTTCGCCCATGTAGACTTCCTGCTCCTTCACCTCCTTGACGGTAGGTTTGGAAGCCTCTTTATCCATAATGGTCAAACGAACCTTGACACGCAAAGGCGCAGCATAGGTGAGACCACGCTGCTGACACTCCTTGACGTCGAACGGCTCTTGACCAAGGTTATAACTCACAAAGTCCAATCGCGCATTGCCGGAATGGCTGACGATAGGAAACACCGAACTGAATGCAGCCTGCAAGCCCGCTTCGGTACGCTTGTCGACATTGATATCAGCTTGCAAGAACGCTGCGTAGGATTCCAATTGCATGGCGAGCAGGTAAGGTACTTCCTGCACACTTTCACGTTGGGCAAAACTTTTACGCAGACGTTTCTTTTCGGTAAAGGAATAGCTCATAGCATCTCCTGAGGATAGAGGGCAGAAGACAGCAGCCCCTCGGACTGCTGTCTTCTAACTTCTTAGAAATGGTGAAGGCTGACAGTTTCCTGCCAGCCCATCCACCATACTTACAGCGGTATTACTTGATTTCAGCCTTAGCGCCAGCTTCTTCCAGCTTCTTGGCAGCAGCTTCAGCATCAGCCTTGGAAACGCCTTCCTTAACAGCCTTAGGAGCAGCGTCAACCAGGTCCTTAGCTTCCTTCAGGCCCAGAGAGGTCAGTTCGCGAACAACCTTGATCACGTTTACCTTGTTGTCGCCAGCGGATGCCAGGATTACGTCAAACTCAGTCTTCTCAGCAGCAGCGGAACCTGCGTCGCCAGCAGCGGCTGGAGCAGCTACTGCAACAGCTGCAGCAGCTGCGGATACGCCAAACTTCTCTTCCAGATCCTTGATCAGTTCGGACAGTTCGAGAACGGTCAGGGACGCAATAGCGTCAAGAATTTCTGCTTTGGATAATGCCATTTGTTAATACTCCTGATAAATTAAGATATAGATTAGGCTGCTTGCTTTTGATCGCGCACAGCTGCAAGACCGCGTGCAAACTTTGTAGGCACTTCGTTGAGTGTGCGTACAAACTGTGCAACAGGCGCCTGCATCGTGCCGAGCAACTTAGCCAGCAACTCTTCACGGCTTGGCAAGGTAGCCAGGGCTTGCACACCCTTGGCATCAAGTACCTTGCCCGGCAAAGCGCCAGCCTTGATGACGAACTTGTCGTTGGCTTTGGCAAAATTGTTCAGAACCTTTGCCGCGGCAACTGGATCGGTAGAAATACCGAATACCAGCGGGCCCACCATGTCGTTCGCCAGCCCAGAAAACTGTGTGCCGTCGACAGCGCGACGTACCAGGGTGTTCTTCAGAACACGCAGGTAAACACCGGATTTTCTGGCTTCGGCGCGCAACTTGGTCATGTCGCCCACTTCGATGCCACGATACTCAGCAAGAACAATTGCCTGAGCCTGAGCGACTTGCTCGCTAACCTCAGCAACTACTGCCTTTTTCTGCTCAAGATTAAGACTCAAGGTCTTCTCCTTCCGTTAATTAAGCATTTGCAGTCTCCCGCAAACACCTTCCCACGGCGACCTTTCATCAGGAATAAAAATCCTGTTCCGGGTAACGCCATCTGCGTAGGATTTGGCTAGAGTTTTGCCGCCATTAAGCCCGACTGGGCTCCTACGGTCTTTGATAACCCCATGGCTTGCGCCACGGGCCCAAAGTTCTTTGCGACGCCGGCTGCTTCAAGCCGGCGCCTGATTCATTACGCCAGGTTGGACTGGTCTACGCGTACACCGGCACCCATGGTGCTGGAAACGGAGACCTTCTTCAGGTAAACACCCTTGGAAGAAGCAGGCTTGGCCTTGTTCAGCGCGTCCACCAATGCAGCCAGGTTAGCTTGTAACGCTTCAACACCGAAAGAAGCGCGACCGATCGTGCAATGCACGATACCGCCCTTGTCGGTACGGTACTGCACCTGACCAGCCTTGGCGTTCTTCACGGCAGTAGTCACGTCCGGAGTCACTGTACCAACCTTGGGGTTAGGCATCAGACCACGCGGACCGAGCACCTGGCCCAGCGCACCAACGATACGCATCGCATCTGGTGTTGCAATCGCAACATCAAAATCCAGCATGCCTCCCTTGACTTGTTCAGCCAGGTCTTCAAAACCGACGATATCCGCACCAGCAGCCTTGGCAGCCTCAGCAGCAGCGCCTTGTGCGAATACAGCAATACGCTTGGTCTTGCCTGTACCGTGTGGCAGCACCAGAGCACCTCGCACCAACTGGTCAGACTTACGCGCATCGATACCCAGATTGATAACCGCATCCACGGATTCATCAAACTTGGCAGTTGCAGTCTCTTTCACCAACGCCAGCGCGTCAGCAACGGGATATACCTTGTTACGGTCAACCTTGGCGCGCAAGGCATCAATACGCTTGGAAACCTTAGCCATTTACATACCCTCCACTTCAATACCCATGCTGCGTGCGCTACCAGCAATGGTACGCACGGCAGCATCCAGATCAGCTGCAGTCAAATCAGGAGACTTGGTCTTGGCAATTTCTTCAGCTTGCGCACGAGTGATCTTGCCAACCTTGTCTGTATGAGGACGCGGGGAACCCTTGTCGATTTTCGCAGCCTTTTTGATCAGAATGGTGGCAGGAGGAGTCTTCATCACGAAGGTGAAGCTCTTGTCTGCAAATGCAGTAATCACGACAGGAATCGGCAAACCTGGCTCCATGCTTTGTGTTGCAGCATTGAACGCCTTGCAGAATTCCATGATATTCAGACCACGTTGACCCAGTGCAGGACCAACAGGAGGACTTGGGTTGGCTTTACCTGCAGGAATCTGCAGCTTGATATAGCCAATAACTTTCTTTGCCATCTTTAACTCCTAATTTGGGTAGTAGCGCTTGCCTGAGCAAGCTCCCCAGTTTAGATACATGATGCACCGCATCACACTAACACACCCAAAACAGCAGAGTGCAAAAAGCCGTGCCGCGCCAAACGGCACGACACAGTTCAAATACTTACACTTCTTTTTCCACTTGGTTGAAGTCTAGCTCCACCGGAGTCGCACGCCCGAAAATGACGACGGACACACGCAATTTGTTCTTCTCGTAGTTGATATCTTCAACACTGCCAGAGAAATCCTTGAATGGCCCATCAATGACACGCACAGACTCACCCCGATCAAAGGTAAGCTTTTGCGTTGGATTACTCTTACTTTCATCCATGCGCTGCAGGATGATTTCAACTTCCTTGTCCTTGATTGGAGTCGGCTTCTGGGCAGTACCACCAATAAACGCCGTTACTCTTGGAGTACTTTTCACCAAGTGCCAGCTTTGATCGCTCATCTGCATCTGCACGAGAACGTAGCCGGGATAAAGCTTGCGCTCGGTAATGCTTTTAACGCCGTTCTTGACTTCAACTACTTCTTCTACAGGCACCAAGATATCGCCGAACATATCTTCGATATCAGAGCGTGCAATACGCTCTTCCAGCCCTTTTTTGACAGACTTTTCAAAACCCGAAAATGCCTGCACGGCATACCAACGCATATTATTACTCATTAAGCCCCTCTCCCCATCAGCTGCTTCACAGCCCACATGAAGCCCATATCAACTACCCAGAGGAAAATAGCCACAACAATCACCAAACCAAATACTGCCGCTGTGGTTTGAATGGTTTCCTTACGGCTAGGCCAGACGACCTTACGGGTTTCAACCACGGCTTCACGCGCAAATACAAAGGCGCCTTGCCCGGTTTCAGACGTTTTCAACACCAACAGTGCAAATACAATTCCCGCCAAGAAAGCCAGAATACGCACCACCAGCGCTTGATCTGCCAACAAATAAAAGCCGGCAACCCCTGCAGCAACCAACAGCAGGGAAATCACCAGCTTGATCTTTTCGGTCATATTTTGCACTTAAATAATGGCAGGCCAGGAGGGCCTCGAACCCCCAACCCTCGGTTTTGGAGACCGATACTCTGCCAATTGAGCTACTGGCCTGTAAAACTTTACCAACATAGACGATTGCGCCAATCTCTTGACGCAATCACAAGGTATCACTTACTCAATAATTTTAGCCA
>JRYL01016628.1_pt1 | contig 15140 bp, 9 predicted proteins | sample 235391 | NCBI WGS metagenome assembly JRYL01 (sample SAMN03074223, study PRJNA261481) | activated sludge metagenome | biome: Wastewater Treatment Plant; feature: Wastewater; material: Activated sludge; isolation source: activated biomass of a wastewater treatment plant treating wastewater from... ... | reverse complement strand
GCGAGGTGCCCGAGGAGATCATCCCCGGCAAGCCGCTGTTCTACGCGACGAGCTTCCCGCGGCCCGACGGCGGCGCCGAGGGCCTGCTGATCGAGACGCACGAGGGCCGCCCGACGAAGATCGAGGGCAACCCGATCCACCCGACCAACCGCGGGCGCGTGTCGACGTGGGCGCTGGCCAGCATCCTGGGGCTCTACGACCCCGAGCGGCCCAAGGACCCGATCTACAACAACCCCGCTCGCGGGCGCGTGCGGGCCAGCTGGGCCGACTTCCGCGGCTGGGCAGCGACGCACTTTGGCAAGTACAGCGAGAACGGGGGCGAGGGCCTCGCGTTCGTCGTGAGCAAGACCGCGGGCATCGCGCGTGACGCGGCCCGCGATGCGATCAAGCGGCAGTGGCCCAACGCCCGCTGGGTTCCATACCGCGGCTTCGATAACGAGGCCGCGGTGCAGGGCCTGGCGATGGCCTTCGGCCGCCCGGTCCGCGAGGTGTTCAATTTCAGCAAGGACACCACCAGCGTTGTCGTGTCGCTGGATCGGGACTTCCTGAGCCACGAGCCCGGCGAAGTGATCAACGCCCGCGGCTTCGCGGCATCCCGCCAGNNCGACGCGATGTCGCGTCTGTACGTCGTTGAGTCGGGCATGACGATCACCGGCGGTCAGGCCGACCATCGTCTGCGGCTGTCGCCCTCGCGTGTGGCGGCGTTCGCGGTCGGGCTTGCCCGGTTCATCCTGCCCAAGCTGGGCGATGCGAACGCGGCGGCGCTCGCCGCGGCGATCGACCGTGTGGGCGCCGATGACGCCGGGATCGACCGCGGCTTCCTCGAAGAGTGCGCCAAGGACCTGCTGCTGCCCGAGAACCGCGGCAAGTCGGCGATCTGCGTTGGCCAGAGCCAGCCGGCCGCGGTGCACGCGCTGGCCGCCGCGATGAACGCGGCGCTGGGCAACATCGGCAACAGCGTGTTCTACACGGACCTTCCGGCGGACGAGGCGGCCTCGAGCAGCGACGGGATCCGCGCGCTTGCGGCGGACATGGCCGCGGGCCGTGTCACGACCCTGGTCGTGGCGGGCGTGAACCCGGTGTTCGACGCCCCGGCGGATGCGAACTTCCTCGAGGCGTTCGGGAAGGTCCCCGCGACGATCTGCCTGAATGCGAACCTGACCGAGACCGCGGCGATCGCTACCTGGTCGCTTCCGGGCACGCACTACCTCGAGAGTTGGGGCGATTCGCGGGCGGTCGACGGGACGGTGAGTCCGGTGCAGCCGATGATCGCGCCGCTTTACGCGGGCGCGATGAGCGAGATCGAACTGCTCGCCGCGATCCGCCAGTTCGCCGAGCCCGAGTCGCGGGTCGACGGGTTCGAGCTCGTGCGCGATGCGTGGCGGGGCGCGGTCGCGTCGGGGGCCGTGCCGGGCTCTTCAAACTTCGACAAGTTCTGGCGGCGTGCGCTGCACGACGGCTTCGTCGCGGGCACAACGGTGGCACCGGGCGCGGGGCGGACGGGCGTGCGCTTCGACGAGGTCGGTCGGGCGGTCGCCGCGATGCCGCTCCCGCCGGTCAGTGCCGAGACGCTCGAGGTTGCGTTCCGCGTCGGCCATATCGGCGACGGCGGGATGGCGAACTACCCGTGGCTGCAGGAGCTGCCCGAGGCGGGCACGCGGACGGTGTGGGACAACCCGATCCTCCTCAGCCCGAAGACGGCCAAGGCCCTTGGCCTGACACCCGAGGGGTACTCGGACAAGAAGCCCGAGGGCGTGTATACCGATCCGACCTACCCGACCGCGCAGATGGCGGAGATCCGCATCGGCGAGCGGCTGGCCCGCGGCCCGGTGTGGATCATGCCGGGGATGGCCGACGGGACGGCGATCCTCACGGTCGGCTACGGCCGGCGTGAGGGCGGCGTGGTGTGCGACGGCGTCGGGTTCGATGTGTATCCGCTGATCACGAGCGACATGGGCGCGGCCTCGGCCGCGGGCGCGACGCTGACGAAGGTCGCGGGCACCTACATGGTCGCGAGCACGCAGAACCACTGGACGATGGACAACCGCGAGTCGATCGTCCGCGCCGTGGACCTGGCGGTGTGGAGGAAGTACGGGGACGAGATCGTCCCGGGCGGTCCTTCGCTCTACCAGGACGCCGAGATGATCAAGCTCGGCGAGCGGCTGGGCGAACTGGCGCACACGCCGCCGAACGACTCGATCTACAAGAACCCGTACAACAAGTCGATCCGGGACGCCAAGCCCGAGAGCGTGTTCGCCTCGCGTCCGCAGTGGGCGATGACGATCGACCAGCAGGTCTGCACCGGCTGCGGCGCCTGCACGATCGCCTGCCAGAGCGAGAACAACATCCCGGTCGTGGGCAAGATCGAGACGGCCAAGGGCCGCGAGATGACCTGGATCCGCGTCGACCGCTACTACACGGGCGACGACATCAACGAGCCGGCGCAGATGCTGCACCAGCCGGTGGCGTGCGTGCACTGCGAGAACGCTCCGTGCGAGACGGTGTGCCCGGTGAACGCGACGGTGCACGGGCCCGAGGGCCTGAACTACATGACCTACAACCGGTGCATCGGCACCCGGTACTGCGCGAATAACTGCCCGTACAAGGTGCGTCGCTACAACTTCTTCGACTACGGCGTGACCAAGTTCAACGGCCCGTACTACGGCAAGGACATCGTCGAGGCGGTGGTCCCGGCCCGCGGCGGCATCACCGGCTCGAGCACGCACAACGAGGTCAACCCGAACCTCATCCCGCCGCGCCTCCGCGCCAAGCTCGAAGAGATCACGCGGATGCGGAAGAACCCGGACGTCACCGTGCGCAGCCGCGGCGTGATGGAGAAGTGCACGTTCTGCGTGCAGCGCATCAACGGTGGCCGCATCGAGGCCAAGCTGGCCGGCAAGAAGGTCGGCGANNCGCGGCGTGATGGAGAAGTGCTCGTACTGCATCCAGCGCATCAACGCGGCCAAGATCGAGACCAAGCTGACCAAGCTGGACCACATCCCCGACGGATACTTCGAGGTCGCCTGCCAGCAGGCCTGCCCGAGCAACGCGATCACGTTCGGCGACATGCTCGACCCGTCGAGCAAGATCACCGCGATGCGTGGCCACGCCCGGAGCTACCTGCTGCTTGGGTACCTCAACACGCGGCCGCGGACGAGCCACATGGTGCGGGTGATGAACCCGAACCCCTCGCTGCTGATGCTGACGGCCGCGGGCAAGTCCCGGGTCGAGAGCTGGGCGCATCCGTTCCACGGCGGCGGCCACGGCGGGNNGTCCTGGGCGGTGGGAGCATGGCATGAGTTCCATTCATCCCGATCAGACCACGGCGCAGCGGCTGGCCGGTGTCGTCAAGACACCGGGCATGCAGCCGATCCCGCCGGGGTCGGGCGACGGGACGCTGATCGAGACCCCGGGTGTGCGGGCGCCGCTGGTGCTCAACAACCGGACGTTCACCGAGGTGACCGACATCATCTGCGGCTACACGGAGAACGCGGCGCCGCGCTGGTGGCTGCCGCTCTTCGGCTTCGCCGCGACGGTCGCCGGCATCGGTGGTCTGTTCATCCTCTACCTGGTGATCACCGGCATCGGCACCTGGGGCCTGAACAACCAGGTCGACTGGGCGTGGGACATCACCAACTTCGTGTTCTGGATCGGCATCGGTCACGCCGGCACGCTGATCTCGGCCATCCTCTGCCTCCTCAAGCAGAAGTGGCGCACGGCCGTGAACCGGGCCGCCGAGGCGATGACGATCTTCGCCGTCATCTGCGCGGCGACCTTCCCGGGCATCCACATCGGCCGCCAGTGGATGGCGTGGTTCCTCTTCCCGATCCCCAACAGCAACGCGATCTGGCCCAACTTCCAGAGCCCGCTGCTCTGGGACGTCTTTGCGGTGTCGACCTACGGCACGGTCTCGCTGCTGTTCTGGTACATGGGCATGATCCCCGACTTCGCGACCCTCCGCGACCGGGCCGATGAGCGGCTGCGGCGGCTGGGCGCGGGCGGGCCGACGATCCTGCCGTTCATCCCGGTGCGGATCGACGCGGTCCGCGTCTTCGCGTACGGCCTGCTCGCGATGGGCTGGCGCAACAGCGGCCGCCACTGGCACCGCTACGAGGCGGCCTACCTGATCCTCGCGGGTATCTCGACGCCGCTGGTGCTCAGCGTGCACTCGATCGTGTCGTTCGACTTCGCGACGTCGATCCTGCCCGGCTGGCACACGACGATCTTCCCGCCGTACTTCGTCGCCGGTGCGATCTTCTCGGGGTTCGGCATGGTGCTGACCCTGATGATCCCGGCCCGGCAATGGCTGGGGCTGCACCAGCTGATCACGCTCAACCACCTCGACAACATCGCCAAGATCCTGCTCTTGACGGGCACGATGGTCGGCTACGCGTACGGGATGGAGTTCTTCATCGCCTGGTACTCGGGCGTGGAGTACGAGCAGTTCGCGTTCGTCAACCGCGCGTTCGGTCCCTACGCCTGGGCGTACTGGATCATGATCGGCTGCAACGTGATCAGCCCGCAGTTCTTCTGGTTCCGGTCGCTGCGCCGCAACCCGATGGTGCTGTTCGTGCTGTCGATCTTCGTCAACATCGGCATGTGGTTCGAACGCTTCGTGATCACCGTCACGACGCACCGCGACTTCCTGCCGTCGAGCTGGGGCAACTTCAGCCCGACGCTGATCGACATCCTGACCTACGTCGGCAGCTTCGGTCTGTTCTTCACGATGTTCCTCCTGTTCTGCCGCTTCCTGCCGATCCTGGCGATCGCCGAGGTGAAGTCGGTGATGCCGGAGGCCAATCCCCACCATGGTCACGACGACCATGGCAGCCACGAACACGGCAAGCACGCCCACCACTGAGGAGCACCCGCCCATGTCCAACACCAGCAAGTGGGGCATCGTCGCCGAGTTCGACTCGGCGGCAGCGATCTACCACGCCGCCGAGAAGGCGGTCGCCCAGGGCTACACGCGTCTCGACGCGCACACGCCGTTCCCCGTGCACGGCCTCGACAAGGCGCTCAAGCAGGGCCCCAGCCACCTCGGCTGGATCGTGCTCTGCGGCGGCCTGGCCGGCATCGGCCTCGCGCAGGCGATGATGTACTGGATGAACGCCGTCGACTACCCGATGTGGGTGTCCGGCAAGATGCCGTACGCCTGGGAGCCGACGATCCCGATCACCTTCGAGCTGATGGTGCTGCTGTCGGGCCTCTGCGCGGTGTTCGGCATGTTCGCGCTGAACAAGCTGCCGCGCCTGCACCACCCGATCTTCCGTCACCAGACCTTCTGGCGCGTCACCGACGACCGCTTCTTCCTGTCGGTCGAGGCGACCGATCCCAAGTTCGACAGCCGCGAGACCGCGCGCTTCCTCGAGAGCATCGGCGGCAAGAACGTCGAGGTCGTGGAGGAATGAGCATGCCGAAGTTCCCACTCATCGCTTTGGCCATCCTCGGTGCGGCACTCGGTGCCTGCCGGGGCGGCATCTCGGACAAGCCGCCGGTGCACCTCGTGCTCGACATGGACTTCCAGCAGAAGCTGAAGGCCCAGTCGGCGTCGGACTTCGACGGCTGGTCGGACGGGCGCGGCATGCGCCTGCCGCCGGTCGACGCCAACGGCCGCACGGCGGTCGTCGCGCGCGGCAGCCTGCCGAAGCCCGAGCACGCCAACCGCGACGCCGCCAACGCGTTCGTCACCAAGAACCCGATCGCCGCGACGGTCGACCTGCTGGCGCGCGGGCGTGAGGCCTACGACGTCAACTGCGCGGTCTGCCACGGCTACACGGGCCAGGGCGGCAACGACCCCAAGCAGGGCCACGGCCTGGTCGGCCGCCGCTGGCCGGTCGCGGTGCCGAACTTCCACTTCGTCGAGGGCAAGGACAACCGCGTCGCCAACCTCGTCGACGGCGAGCTGTACGAAGTGATCAAGAACGGCAAGGGCACGATGCCGGCCTACGGCGACCGCATCGACGCCGAGACCCGCTGGGCCATCGTCCACTACATCCGCGCTCTGCAGAAACTCAGCAAGTGACGCCCCCCATGACCGCAACTGCAAACACGACCGCGCCGAGCCTGCAACAGCTGGCGCCCCACGTCACCGCGCGGGTCAAGGACGGCGACCTCGCCAAGGCGCAGATGGGCCTGTTGGCCATCGGCGTGGCCCTGATCGCCGCCGCCTGGCTGACCGGCGACAAGGACGGCAGCTTCTTCTTCAGCTACCTCGTGGGCTACATGGGTGTGCTGGGCATCTGCCTCGGCGCCCTGTTCTTCACGATGCTGCACCACATCACCCGCGCCGGCTGGAGCGTCACGACGCGCCGCCTCGCCGAGAACGTCGCCGGTGCGCTGCCGGTGATGCTGGTGCTGTTCGTGCCGATCCTGGTCGGCTTCGGTCACCCGCTGTACCACCACTGGACCGCGGCCCAGATCGATCCGAACCTGCCGAACTACGATCTGGTGGTCGCCGGCAAGAGCGCCTGGCTGAACAGCACGTTCTTCATCGTGCGCGTCGGCATCTACTTCTTCATCTGGATCGGCCTGGCGTGGTTCTTCCGCCGCNNGGCCCTGTCGTTGCGGATGGCGCGTGTCGCCGCCCCCGGGCTGTTGCTGTACGCGCTGTCGGTGACCTTCGCGGCGTTCGACTGGATCATGTCGCTGGACCCGCACTGGTTCAGCACGATCTTCGGGCTCACGTACTTCGCCGGCGGCTTCATGTCGTTCCTGGCGTTCACGATCCTGCTCGCCAAGTGGCTCGGCACCAAGGGCTACCTGAAGGAAGCCATCAACACCGAGCACTACCACGACCTCGGCAAGCTGCTGTTCGGCTTCATGGTCTTCTGGACCTACACGAACTTCAGCCAGTACATGCTGATCTGGTACGCCAACCTGCCCGAGGAGACGATGTGGTTCGCACATCGCAAGGAGCACGGCTGGGGTGCGGTCGGCACGATCCTGATCTTCGGCCACTTCCTGATCCCGTTCGCGTTCCTGGTCTGCCGGCACGTCAAGCGCAACGGCGTGACGCTGTCGATCGGCGCACTCTTCCTGCTGGTCATGCACTGCATCGACATGCAGTTCCTGATCCTGCCGGGCAGCAAGGACCACGGGGCGGCGAAGGTCGCCACGGAGACCCCTGCGACCGAACACGCCACCGGTTTCGGCGCCCAGTTCGGCGAGTACCTGCACACGATCGGCTGGGCCGACTTCGGCTGCTACATCGGCCTGCTGGCGATCCTGGCTGGCGTCGTGCTGGTGCACGTCCGCAAGCACAACCTGGTGCCGATCCGCGACCCGCGCCTGGCCGAGTCGCTCCACTTCCAGAACTTCTGATCCACCCGGAGAACCCCCATGGGCCACAAGCACAACGCGGACCACTACGGCGAGCCGGGCGCGCACCACGAGCCGACGCCGATCGACCCGGAGAACGACATCGACGCGAAGTCGTCGACCTGGTGGGTCGTCGGCGGCACGATCGTGCTGTTCCTCTCGCTGTGGGTGATGGTGCCGATCTTCCTGCGTGTGCAGGACGAGGAGCACATGAAGAAGATCAACCTCGTGCCGAACGACGAGTACGACAGCGTGCGCGAGCACGAGCTCGAGTTCCTCGGTGGCGCGAATCCGCAGAAGAAGAGCATCGAAGACGTGCTCGCGAAGATGGCTGGCAATTGAGCCGGCCAACGCGCGTTTACGCACTAGTACCCAGGAGCTCCCGATGCGCAACCTGTTGACCACGCTGGGCTTGCTGCTGTTGCCGACGTCCCTGACCACCCTGGTCCGGGCGCAGGGCGAAGGCATGCCGGCACCCTCGGTCCTCGAGGTGCGCGACGAAGCGGCGTCGATGCGCGACAAGATCGGCGCTTCGGTCGACCCGAACCTGCAGTTCGTCGACGAACGTGGCTACCCGTACTCGCTCAAGCAGTTGTTCCCCGGCGAACGTCCGGTGGTGCTGCTGCTCGGCTACTACAGCTGCCCGGCGATGTGCGGCCAGGTCCTCGACGCCACGCTGCGTGCGCTGACCCGCGTCGACCTCCAGCCGACCGAGCACTACTTCCTGCTCAACGTCTCGATCGACCCCAAGGAGACGCCGGAGATCGCCAACGCGCGCAAGACCGCGTTCCTCGCCAAGTTCGCGAAGGTCGGTGCCGCCGACGGCTGGCGCGTCTGCGTCGGCGACGAACAGAACGTCAAGGCCCTCGCCGACTCGGTCGGCTTCCAGTACTACTGGTCCGAGCACGCCAACCAGTATGCGCACCCGCCGGCGGTGGTCGTGTTGACCCCCAAGGGCGTCGTCAGCCGCGTACTGGTCAACACCGAGTTCGAACCGTCCGACCTGCGCCTGGCCCTCATCGAGGCCAGCGAAGGCAAACTCGGCACGTTCTGGGACAAGGTGCGCCTCGACTGCCTGACCTTCGACTCCCGCACCAGCACCTACACGCTCGCCGCGATGACCATCATGCGCATCGGCGGCGTCGTCACCGTGATCGGCCTCGTGGCCATGATCCTGATCATGCTCCGCAAGGAGCGCCAGAAGAACCAGCAGGCGGAACAGCCCGCCACCGCCTGACCCCAGCCTTCCGAACCCCTCCCCCAGGACCACCGTGTTCGCCCACCTGATCCAGGACCCGAAGCCGCCGCAGCACATCACGAACCCCGCGCCGCCGGAGGCCGTCGATGCGTACGGCCAGCTGACCAAGCTGGCCAGCACGTTCGACCACGTCGACGGGCTGTTCTACTTCACCTACGGCGTCTGCATCTTCTTCTTCGTGCTGATCACGGGGGTGCTCGCCTACAGCGTCGTGGTCTACCGTCGCAAGACGCCCGACCAGCCCGCAGCCTCGAACGTCACGCACAACACGCCGCTCGAGGTGGTGTGGACGGTGATCCCGCTGATCATCGTGATGGTGATGTTCGCGTGGGGGTTCAAGGGCGCGCTCGACATGACCAACGCGCCGCACGGGGCACGGCAGTACAAGGCGGTCGCCAAGCAGTGGAACTGGACGTTCAGCTACCCGAACGACCCGGTGCAGAGCTACGGCGAACTGTGGCTCGAGGTCGGCAAGCCGGCGGTGTTCATGCTGGAGTCCACCGACGTGCTGCACGCGTTCTACATGCCGTCGATGCGCGTCAAGCGCGACGTCATCCCGGGCCGCAACCAGCGGGTCTGGTTCCAGCCCACCGAGATCGGCCAGTACCACCTGTTCTGCGCCGAGTACTGCGGTGACGACCACAGCAAGATGTACGCGAAGGTGCACGTCGTCAGCGCCGAGGACTACGCCAAGCGCCCGTGGGACCAGTGGGACGACGCCAACCCGGCGAAGGGTGGCGAGGCCCGCTACAAGGCGCTGTGCTCGTCGTGCCACTCGACCAACGGTTCGCCGATGACCGGCCCGAGCTGGAAGGGCCTGTTCGTCAAGGACGGCAGCGGCGCGATCGTCGGCGGTCAGCGCGAGGTGTTCGTCGGTGGCCAGAAGCAGACGATCACGGTCGACGAGGCCTACCTGATNNAAGAACGCGATGACGGCGTTCGCCGATCTGCCCGACCGCGAGGTCAAGGGCATCATCGAGTACATGAAGAAGCTCGCCGAGAACTGAGCCGCACGCAACCGCATCCACCGCAAGGCAAGCCCATGACGACCTACGTCCCAGTCGAAGAGACGCCGAACGAGACCGGCAGCGAGCGCAAGAACTACCTGAACTGGACCTCGGGGTTCTGGTCCTGGGCGGCGACGCTCGACCACAAGCGCATCGGCATCATGTACCTGGTCGGCGTGACGATCGCCTTCCTGAGCGGCGGCCTGTTCGCGCTGCTGGTGCGCTTGCACCTGTGGAAGCCCGAAGGTGCCCTGTTCGAGAACGCCGACTACAACCAGATCTTCACGCTGCACGGCGCCTTCATGGTGTTCCTGTTCGTGATCCCGGCGATCCCGGGCTCGCTGGGGAACATGGTGTTGCCGCTGATGGTGGGGGCCAAGGACGTCGCGCTGCCGCGGCTCAACCTGATGAGCTTCTACCTGTGGCTCACCGGGGCGCTGTTGGCGACGCTGGCGATCGTGCTGGGCGGATTCGACACCGGCTGGACGTTCTACGCGCCGTACAGCATCTACACCGACCAGGCGGTCGTGACGATCGGGCTGGCCGTGTTCATCCTCGGCTTCAGCTCGATCCTGACCGTACTGAACTTCATCGTCACGGTGCACAAGCTGCGCGCGCCGGGCATGAGCTGGTTCCGCATGCCGCTGTTCGTCTGGGCACTGTACTCGACCTCGCTGCTACAGGTGCTGGCGACGCCGGTGCTCGGCATCACGGTGCTGCTGGTCGCGTTCGAGCGCCTGTACGGCATCGGCATCTTCGACCCGCGCCTCGGCGGCGACCCGGTGCTGTTCGAGCACTTCTTCTGGTTCTACAGCCACCCGGCCGTCTACATCATGGTGCTGCCGGCGTTCGGCATCGTCAGCGAACTGGTGTCGGTGCACAGCCGCAAGCCGCTGTTCGGCTACAAGCTGATCGCCTTCAGCTCGATCGCGATCGCGATCATCAGCTTCCTCGTGTGGGGCCACCACATGTTCACGTCGGGTCAGTCGACGTACGCGATGTTCGCGTTCTCGTTCCTGACCTTCTTCGTGGCGATCCCGACCGCGATCAAGGAGTTCAGCTGGGTCGCGACGGTGTGGAAGGGCTCGATCGCGCTCAACTCGCCGATGCTCTACACGCTGGCGTTCTTGATCATCTTCGCGATCGGCGGCCTCACCGGCGTGATCCTCGGCGCCCTCAACGTCGACATCCACCTGCACGACACCTACTTCGTCGTCGCCCACTTCCACTACGTGATGATGGGTTCGATCGCGCTGGCGTTCTTCGCCGGTCTGCACCACTGGTGGCCGAAGATGTTCGGTGTGATGTACGACGAGACGCTGGCCAAGATCGCCTGCGGCATCATCTTCGTCGGCTTCAACGCGACCTTCCTGCCGCAGTTCATCATGGGCAGCCGCGGCATGCCGCGCCGCTACGCCACCTACGTGCCCGAGTACCAGGCGTTCCACCAGGCTTCGACGGTCGGTGCGATCGTGCTCGGCCTCGGCATCGGGCTGATGGTGTTCTACCTCCTGGCGTCCCTGCTGACCGGCAAGCGGGCGATGCAGAACCAGTGGGGCGGTGTGACCCTCGACTGGCAGACCCCGACCCCGCCGCCGCTCGAGAACTTCGACCACCCGCCGAAGGTCACGACCGAGGTCTACGACTACTCGACGCTCGACCTCGAGACGACCCGCACGCCGGCCCGCTGAGGCCGGCGCCACTCACTCCGCGCTCCCACCGCCCACCGTACGCGCCACAGGTTCTTCGCAATGAGTCACGATGGTCATCACTCGGTCGTGATCCCGGCCCCAGGCCCCGGGTTCCAGCCACACACGGTGGCGCACCACTTCGACACGCCGGTGCAGGAGTTCCAGAGCGCCAAGTTGGGCTTCTGGTTGTTCCTGGCCACCGAGATCCTGTTGTTCGGCGGCCTGTTCGCGGCCTACTTCTACTTCCACGCGATGTACCCCGAGACCTTCCAGGCCGGCGGTCGCACGCTGGACTGGAAGATGGGCACGCTGAACACCTGCGTGCTGCTGCTCAGCTCGTGGACGATGGCGATGGGCGTGCGCTCCGCGCAGACCAGCCAGAAGGGCAAGCTGCTGATGTACCTGACGCTCACGGTGCTCGGCGCCTTGATCTTCATGGTCATCAAGTTCTTCGAGTACAAGGCCAAGCACGAGTACGGCCTGCTGCCGGTCGTCGGCGGCACCGAGTACATCACGGAGACCGGCCAGCTGGAGTGGTTCAAGGACCACCTCGGCAAGATGGTGCGCCCGGACGGCACGCCCTACGAGCACGCGACCCTGTACTTCTCGTTGTACTTCACGATGACGGCCATCCACGGCCTGCACGTGATCATCGGCGCGGCGCTGATCGTCTGGATCATGAAGGGCGCGGCGAAGGGTCGCTTCCACGCCGGTTACTACCTGCCGGTCGATCTCGTGGGCCTGTACTGGCACCTCGTCGACCTGATCTGGATCTTCCTGTTCCCCTTGCTCTACCTGGTGCCGTGATGAGCTCTCCCCACGACAATCACTCCCACGGTCACGACCACGGTCACGGCGAGCTGCAGATGGGTCACCATCACGTCAGCAGCTCGCAGATGTTCGTCAACGTGCTGCTGGCGCTGCTGGTGCTGACCGTGGTGACGGTCGGCGCCTCGCGCTTCGACTTCGGCTCGGCCAACATGCTGATCGCGATGCTGATCGCCAGCGTCAAGGCCTCGCTGGTCGTCGCCTTCTTCATGCACGTGAAGTGGGACACCGCGATCAACAAGATCGTGTTCCTGGGTTCGTTCCTGTTCTTGTCGCTGCTGTTCATCTTCACGCTCGCCGACCAGGCGACCCGCAAGTACGACGACCAGTCGCTGCTGCTGAAGACGCCGGTCGACAAGCAGTGGGTGCACCCCAAGACCCTGGCCGGAAAGCAGTAACCTGCACGCCGCGTACCTGCACTCCCGTCAGCCCGCCGATGCGCGGATCGCCCTGTGGTCGGAACGCGGGGCGGACGAGGTCCTGCGTGCCTTGCCCGCGGCGTTGCGCGCTTGCGCCGAGCCGGTCGACCTGCAGGTGCTGCTCGCCGTCGAGGAGAACTCGCTGGCCCCGGTGCTCGCGACGGTCGGCGAGGGCGACGACGACGAACGCGCGCCAGCGCGCCCGGCCCCGGCCCTGTGGACGATCCCGGCCACCGGCATCCGTCTCGCCGATGCCCTGCCGTGGTTGCTCACGGTCGACGCCGACCAGGCCACCCCGACCCTGCGTGTCCTCGCCGCCGCCGCGCGGCTGATCGAGCACCTCGCCAACCGTGGCGACTTCGCACCGGCCCCCCAACCAGGGGTGCTGCAATGGACTCCCCACTGGACCGCGGACACGCAGTGGTTGCTGGCAGGGCTCGCCGAGATCGTGCCGGGCTGCCTGTGCACGGCGCGCTTCGCGGTGCCCGACGACCCGGTGTTCGCAGTGACCCAGCGCAACCTGCTGGTCAGCTTCGTCGGCCACGGTCTCGACCAGTGGCTGCTGGCACGCGCCGCCGCCGGCCAGGCGCCGCTGCCGCGCTTCGAGAAGGCCGAACGCCTGCCGCGCGAGTTCTGGCACACGCCGGTCGTGCCGGTGCTCGAGATCCTGGTCCCCGAGACGGCTCTCGAAGAAGGCGCGCCGTGGGGCCTGTCGATCCTGGTGCGGCCGATCCCTGGCGTGCCGTTCACCGAGACGATCGAGAGCCTGCACCAGCGGCTCGCCGCGTCGCCGTTCCCGAACGAACTCGCGGCGGAGAGCGTGCAGAAGATCGAGCAGACGATCGACCGCGTCGCCGAGAAGTTGCCGGCGCTGCGTCGCGCCCGCAACCTCAGCGACGGCAAGGCCAGCCTGACCCGGCAGGAACTCGACCAGATCCTCGATCACCTGCCGCTGCTGGAGACCGAGGGCTTCGAATTGACCCTGCCAGGCGTCGAGTCGATGCAGCGCCTGTCGGCGCGCGTGGCGATCGTCGAGGCCGCCGCCCAACCGGGTGACCCGCGGCCGTGGTTCGAGTTCCGCTGGAGCCTGGCGATCGGCGAACAGGAACTCAGTCAGCAGGAGTTCGAGCAACTCGTCGACGCACGTTCGCCGCTGGTGTTCCTCGACCGCAAGCCGGTGCTGCTGTCGCCCAAGGACCGCGAGGCCCTCAAGGACTTCAAGAAGCGCATCAGCGACGGCGGCGAGCGGATCAGCTTCTTCGAGGCGTTGCGCCTGCGCCTGGGCGGCGCGTCGCACCTGCACGGCCTGGCGATGGAGTCGATCGCCAGCACGCCGCGGCTCGAACAGATCCTCTACAACCTCGACCAGGCCCGCTCGGTCGAGGATCGCGCCCTGCCCGACGACTTCGAGGGCGACCTGCGCCCTTACCAGCAGCGTGGGCACGCCTGGATGCACTTCCTGCTCGACCAGGGCTTCGGCGCGTGCCTCGCCGACGACATGGGCCTTGGCAAGACCGTGCAGGCGATCGCGGTGATGCTCGACTGGCGGCGCCAACACGGCAACGAAGGCTGCATCCTGATCGTCTGCCCGGTGTCGGTGCTCGGCAACTGGCGCCGCGAACTGCAGCGCTTCGCGCCGTCGATGCGCGTCGTGCTGCACCACGGCAAGGGCCGCTCGGCCTCGGTCGAGGACTTCCAGAAGGCGCTGTTCGACCACGACGTCATGCTGACCAGCTACAACCTGCTGCAGCGCGACGAGGAGATCATGTCGGCGGTCACCTTCAGCGGCGTGATCCTCGACGAGGCCCAGAACATCAAGAACCCGACCACGCGCCAATCGCGGGTCGCGCGCGCGCTGCGCGGCCACTTCCGGATGGCGCTGAGCGGCACCCCGCTGGAGAACCGGCCGCTCGACCTGTGGTCGATCATGGACTTCCTCAACGAAGGCCTGCTCGGCACGCGCACGCAGTTCACGCAGACGCTCGAGCACCCGATCGTCAAACAGCGGCGGCAGGGTTCGATGTCGGCGCTGGCGCGGCTGGTGCGCCCGTTCGTGCTGCGCCGCCTCAAGACCGACCCCGAGATCGTCGCCGACCTGCCCGAGAAGACCGAGCAGATCGTCTCGGCGACGCTGTCGCGCGAGCAGGCGATCCTCTACGAGTCGGTGGTGCGCAAGGGTCTGCAGGAGGTCGAGAAGGCCGGCGAGGGCATCCAGCGCCGCGGCGCGATCCTGACCACGCTGCTGCGGCTGAAGCAGGTCTGCAACCACCCGGCGCACTACCTGATGGACGGCAGCTCCCTGCCGAGCCGCTCGGGCAAGCTCGACCTGCTCAGCGAGATGATCGAGGAGGCAATCGAGGAAGGCGATCGTTGCCTCGTGTTCACGCAGTTCAAGGAGATGGGTTCGCTGCTGAAGACCCACCTCGAGAACTCGTTCGGTGGCACGGTGCTGTTCCTGCACGGTGGCGTGACGCAGAAGGAGCGCGACCAGATGGTCACCGACTTCCAGGAGTCGCGCCCCGACGGCCCCAAGGTGTTCGTGCTGTCGCTGAAGGCGGGCGGCACCGGTCTGAACCTGACCGCCGCCAACCGCGTGTTCCACTTCGACCGCTGGTGG
>JRYL01004159.1_pt1 | contig 15203 bp, 14 predicted proteins | sample 235391 | NCBI WGS metagenome assembly JRYL01 (sample SAMN03074223, study PRJNA261481) | activated sludge metagenome | biome: Wastewater Treatment Plant; feature: Wastewater; material: Activated sludge; isolation source: activated biomass of a wastewater treatment plant treating wastewater from... ... | reverse complement strand
CATGCTACGCATCATTATATAAAGCCGGATGCTTTTCAAACCGTGCATGAAGGTTTGCATTTGTCGCCAAACAGATATTGGAGTATAGGCGGTGTGTGGGAAAATAATTTTGAGGCAGATGCTATTTTTAAATACAATGGTTCAACCAATCAAACTAATGGCTATTTAGACAACGATTTAATAACAAATTCAGAAGATAGTTTAGTTATTTTATATAAAGCAAAGCCTCAAGATGAGTGGACAATAGTTGATTCTTTTGCTGTAGAAACACAAGGGAGTGCATTAAACAAAGTGGGGCAAATTAGAGTATATAATGTAAAACAAGGCGATTATGTACTGGCTATTTATGATAAAAATGTAGCAGACGAAGCTACAGAAGTGAACACTTGTGTATATACTAATATTAGAGAGATAGAAACTACTTCATCAAGTGTGGTGCTTAAAGTATATCCTGTGCCGGCAAACAACCATATAGTTGTAGAAAAAAATATGGATATTGAAATTAAAGAATTAGCTGTATATGATTCTACGGGAAAGCAAGTTTATAAGTTAGATAAAGATTTTGGCAAATCAATAAATATAGATGTTAAAAACTGGTCAACAGGCATTTATTATATCTCTACTTACAATAAAAATAATAGTAAAATAGATACGGTATCTTTTTCAAAAAAATAGATATAAAATGATTTCTAATGAATAATTTCCGTTGGAAAATAGCTCAGTTTTTTGAAAAAAAATGGTGGCAATCTTATCTAAAAAATAAAGATGCCTATACTTATTTAAAATGGAAAAAAAATTATTGGAGTACTTTTTTAAGAGAACTCCATTTAAAAAATAACATAAAAACACCAATATTAGATGTAGGCTGTGGCCCGGCAGGTGTTTTTATAGTTTTAAAAGGAGAAATAACGGCATTAGATCCTTTGGTAAAAGAATACGAAAAACTTACTGTTTTTAGTACAGAAAATTATCCCAATGTTGAGTTTGTAGCACAAGATTTTGAATCATTTGCAACTGAGAAAAAATTTCAAACTATATTTTGTTTAAATGCCATTAATCATTTTAAAAATATTGATGAGAGTTTTAAAAAACTGAAAGATTTGTTAGAAAACAATGGGCAACTCATACTTTCTGTAGATGCCCACAATTATACTTTTTTTAGAAAGTTATTTGCTTTATTGCCTTTTGATATTCTGCATCCACATCAATATAATTTAGCAGAGTACGAGCAGTTTTTAATTAAAAACGGATTTAAAGTACAATTCAAATTTTTAAAGAAAAAAGAGTTTTTTTTTAGTTATTGGGTATTGGTAATAGAGAGGGAGTGTTAAAGTTGCTACGTGAAACAGAAAAAGCATTATTAACCTGAGTTCTATTAATCTTTTTGAAAGTTTAGTATAGTATCGTAAAATCCTTCGGATAATCATAAATTCTTGTAATTTTGTGCTATGCTCAACGCTAAAAACATTTATAAAAGCTACGAATCTGTTGAAGTACTCAAAGGTGTTTCCTTATTTGTAGAAAAAGGCGAAGTGGTTTCTATAGTAGGTAGTTCGGGAGCAGGTAAAAGTACGCTATTGCATATTTTGGGTACTTTAGATACTGCTGATAAAGGAGAATATAGCATAAATGGACAGCAAATTTTATCATTAACAGATAAGGAATTATCCGATTTTAGAAACAAGCACATCGGTTTTATCTTTCAGTTTCATCAGCTGCTGCCCGAATTTACTGCTTTTGAAAATGTCTGTATTCCGGGTTATATCGGAAATATGAAACGAAGCAAAGTCCACGACAAAGCAAAGGAACTGCTCAATTTCCTGGGTCTCGGACAACGGCTTGAACACAAACCTTCACAGCTTTCGGGCGGAGAACAGCAGCGTGTGGCGGTTGCCAGAGCACTGATCAATCAGCCGAGCGTTGTCTTTGCGGATGAACCTTCCGGAAATCTGGATTCAAAAAATGCAGAAGAACTCCATCAGCTGTTTTTCAGACTGAGAGAAGAATTCGGCCAGACCTTTGTCATTGTGACCCACAACGAAGAACTGGCGGATATGGCAGACCGTAAACTTCAGATGATAGACGGCCGTTTCGAAATCTGAGCCAATGATTTTTATACTGATTTCATGGTTTTATATACTGTTCATCACCGTCGGAATGGGCAGTCTGATTATGAATTTCACAAAAATCAAAAATCCGGTTTTTCTGATTGTTTCGGGTTTGTTTTTTCAATTGATACTGATTCACTTTTGGGCAATTTTCTTTTCGGTCGGTCTGACTTTTTATTGTGTCAATTCATTGATTGCTGCAGGTTTGATTTATTATCAAAGAACAAAAATCAAATCGATTTTAATTCAGTCAGTTGATGATTTCAAAAAATGGAATCCTTTCCTTAAATTCCTTTTCATTTTCATCGGAATCGCTGCGCTGATGCAGTCTTCGGTTTCACCCTATCTGCCCGACAACGAATCTTATTACATACAAACCATCAAATGGCTGAACACTTACGGTCTGGTCAAAGGTCTTGCAAATCTTCATCTGTTTTTTGGTCAGATGTCGGGCTGGCACATGCTTCAAAGCAGTTTCAATTTTGGCTTTCTGGTCAATTTTCTGAATGATCTGAACGGATTTCTGTTGGTCGTGATTTCCTTTTTTGGTTCTGACCGGCTGAATCATTTTACAAAACAAAAAAATCTTCCCGATTTATTTATCGGTCTGATCTTCATCGCATCTGTCTTTTTGTTCAGATTTCTGGATGCGCCTTCACCCGATCTGCCCGTCTTTTTGATTTTCCCGGTAATGGTCTGGATTTTTTTGAATCAGTTCGAAAAACCGGACAAAGACCATATACTGCTGCTGTTTATTTTCGGACTGCTGCTCACGCTTTCAAAAATCACTTCATTTCCGGCACTGATACTGCCGATTGTACTTTTGATCAAGTCATCTGCTTTNNGTTTCTTTCAAAAAATTACATCATCACCGGCTATCTGCTCAATCCGACCGATCTGCTCGGAAATCTGCTGAATCCGGATTGGAAAATGCCCAATCATCTGCAACAGCTATTTTATGCCTATCCGCAGTTTCATGCTTATAATTCATCGCCGGAAGAATTTGAAAATTTCAAAAACTGGTCACCGCTGACAAAATTTACAAAATGGTTTTTCAGTCCGAAATTGCACGGAGTTTTCAACAAACTGATTTTGGTTCTGCTGATTGTATTTCCGTTTTGGATCAGAAAAAACAAAGCGCTTTTTTGGATTTATTTCGCCGGCCTGTTTCAGTTTCTGATTTTGTATTTCACATCGCCTCAATACCGGTTTTTCTTTCATATCATTTTGGTTTTGGGATTGATTATCGTTGCAACAATACTTATCAAAATCAGTTTCAGAAATTTAAAAATACTGCTGACACTGACTGTAGTTCCGGTATTGATTCCGCTGGTTTTCAATCTGAATTTCAAAGCATTGACAAACAATCATTTTATGAGAACCCAGACCAAAACTTTCAGAGCACCTTATATTTTCAAACCCAAAAAGAATTCGCAGTACATCTATCATTACGAAAAAATCACCGACGGAAATCTGGAATACAATTCACCGGTCAAAACTTATATGTGGCTGACCGGCGACGGCGAACTGCCGGTTGCAAACAAGATTATGATCAATTATATCAAAAAAAGAGAAGGGCACAGACCTCAGCTGAGAACCGGAAATCTTAAGGACGGATTTAAAAGCGACGAAATCAAAAAATGAATCGGGCTGAACTCAAAGAATTTCTGGATCAGAAAGTGATTCAATATCATCGGCCTGAATTTATCAAGAGCGATCCGATTCAGATTCCGCATCGGTTTTCATTAAAGGAAGACATTGAAATTTCTGGATTTTTGGCTGCAACTATGTCCTGGGGAAACCGAAAAATGATCATCGGAAAAGCAAACGAGCTGATGAACCGTGTCGGAAATTCTCCTTATGATTTTGTGATGAATTACAATGAAAATCAATTTGAAAAAATTGAAGATTTCAAACACCGGACGATCAATTCAACCGATCTTGATTTTTATTTTCGTTCGCTCAAAAATATTTATCTCAACCACGGCGGTCTGGAAACCGTATTTCATTTTTCAAAAAAAGACACCGACAGTTATAATGCGATTGAAAATTTCAGAAATAAATTTCTTGAAATTGAACATCTCAAACGATCCGAAAAACATCTGTCGAGTCCTGCAAAAGGATCTGCTGCCAAACGGCTGAATATGTTTCTGAGATGGATGGTCAGAACCGACCGACAGCAGGTTGATTTTGGAATTTGGAAAAATATTTCGGCTTCACAGCTGGTTTGTCCGCTTGATCTGCATTCGGGTAATGTGGCCAGAAAACTCGGTCTGCTCAAAAGAAAACAAAACGACTGGAAAGCAGCGATTGAATTGAATTCAAATCTGAAGAAAATGGACGCCAAAGATCCGGTCAAATACGATTTTGCATTGTTTGGTTTGGGAATTTTTGAAGGTTTTTTCAAACTTTAATTAAATTTGTCCGATGTCGCTGCTTCAGCTTTTCAAATATCTCAGACCTTTTGTCAGACCTTATCGCCTGCTTGTCATCGGAACTTTGGTTCTGACGCTGATCGGTTCTTTTACCGCTCAGGTCAACGCTTTCATACTGAAATACACTGTGGATGCGGTCAACGAACTCGTCGAAGCCGGAAAAGGTTTCAAAGACGGAGCCACCATACTGCTGACGATTTCGATCATACTGCTCAGCAAGGAAATCGTGAATGTGTTTATCACTTTTGGTCAGAAATTTTACGGCGAAAAACTCAGAATTTATATTTCAAGAGATTTGGCAAATTCGGTGGTCGAAAAAATACTGACCTATCGGATGGCATTTTTCACTTCTGGCGACAATGAATCCGGAAAATTACAAACCCGGATCGATCTTGGAATTTCAAGTCTGACCCGGCTGGTACAGAATTTCTTTATCAACATACTGCCGCTTTTTGCAAACTCGCTGATTGCTTTGATACTGATGTTCAATGCAAATGTTTGGGTGGGAATGGTCGGATTGGGAATTGTGCCGATCTATATTTTCATCATCATCAAACAGGCAAAACAGCTGAGCGGATGGCGAAGAAAGATGCGTCATTTCAGAGAATCAAAAAGTCAGGGAATCGTCAATATCATTGAGTCGATTACAGTTATCAAATCATTTAACCGCGAAAAAATTGAGGCCGACAAACAGAATGACATTCAGTATGAAATGACCGAAAATCAGCTGCAGACACAGAAAACCGGTTTTCTTTTTAACGGAATCAAAACTTTTGTAGAACAGATCGGAGTTGTGATCATCATCATACTGACCGCCTATCTGGTGCTGATCGGTCAAATGAGCATCGGAATGATTATGTTTCATATTTTGCTATTTAACAACGTAACTGCACCGATCGGTCAGCTGCACAGGATTTTTGACGATATGAATGATGCGGTGATTTATTCCGAAAGTTTCTTCAATGTGCTGAATGCGGATGATCAAATAGAAAGTTCGGGAAATTACAAACCCGAAAAAATCAGCGGAAAATTTGAACTCAAAAATGTTGATTTCACCTATCCGAACGGTACTCAGGCGCTGTTTGATATCAATATGGAAATTCTGCCCAACAAAATTACTGCCTTTGTCGGTTTGAGCGGCGCCGGAAAAAGCACGGTGATCAATCTGCTTGATAAATTTTATCAGCCAACCAAGGGTGAAATTCTTTTGGACGGAATTCCGCTCGAGGATTATGACACCCGATTTTTAAGAAACAACATTGGTCTGGTGCTTCAGAAAAATCACATTTTCAGCGGAACCATCGAAGAAAATATACGTTACGGAAATCCAAAAGCCAGCAAACAGGAAGTGATCGAAGCAGCCAAAAAAGCATATATCTACGACCAGATTTCAGAACTTCCAAAACAGTTCGAAAGCAATGCATTGTTGTTGTCAGGCGGGCAGCAGCAAAGGATTGCGATTGCAAGAATGTTTCTGAAAAATCCGCCAATCATCTTTTTGGACGAGCCCACAGCCAGTCTGGATGCGATTGCAACCGAACAAATCAAAAACAGTTTGGATGCAATCAAAAAAGACAGAACGGTCATCATTATTTCGCACAGCATTTCACAGATTATCGATGCTGACAGAATTTATGCGATGGAAAAAGGAAAAGTGATGGAATCGGGTTCTCATCAGGAAATATACGACCAAAACGGCACCTACAAAGAAATCTTTGATGCGATGGCAAGAAGTCTGAACATTGAGAAAATCGCAAAAACCTTTGACGACGACGATGACGACGACAAATAAACCGGATTATTTCTGTCTGAAATAAATATCGATCGGAACACCTTTAAAATCAAAATTCTTTCTCAGCTGATTTTCAATAAATCTTCTGTACGGCTCTTTCACATACTGCGGAAGATTTGCAAAAAACGCAAACTGTGGCGTCTTTGTCGGCAGCTGGGTCACATATTTGATTTTGATGTATTTTCCTTTGATCGCAGGCGGCGGGGTCGCATCTATGATCGGCAGCATCAGCTCGTTCAGCTTGCTGGTCTTGATTCTGCGGCTTCTGTTTTCATTGACCTGCATAATCGTTTCCACCGTCTTGTGCACCCTTTGTTTGGTCAGTGCTGAAATAAACAGTATCGGAACATCCGAAAAAGGAGCGATTTTTCGTCTGATTTCTGCCTCGTATTCCTTCATCGTATTGGTTTCCTTATCGACCAGATCCCATTTGTTGACCAGAATCACGATCCCTTTTCGGTTTCTTTCGGCCAGAAAAAGCAGGTTCATATCCTGAGCTTCCAAACCGCGTGTTCCATCGACCATCAGTACACAGACATCGCAGTCCTCAACCGAACGGATGGCACGCATCACCGAATAAAATTCAAGGTCTTCACTCACCTTTCCTTTTTTTCTGATTCCGGCGGTGTCGATCAGTACGAATTCCTGACCGAATTTGTTGTAAAGCGTTTCAATCGTATCTCGTGTCGTTCCGGCAATATCGGTCACTATATTTCTTTCTTCACCCAAAAGCGCATTGGTCAGAGTTGATTTGCCTGCATTCGGACGTCCGACGATGGTCACTCTCGGCAGTCCTTCGAACGGATCCTGATATTCGGTATCGTCAAAATGAGTAATCACTTCGTCAAGCAGTTCGCCCGTTCCGCTGCCGGTCATTGATGAAACCGTAAAAAATTTCTCAAAACCAAGATTGTAAAACTCATAGGTATCATCCAGATTTTTGTTTGAATCCACCTTGTTGACTACCAGCAGTATCGGTTTTTCTGATCTTCTGAGCAGCTGAGCAACTTCTTTGTCCATATCGGTCAGACCCACCTGATTATCAACCATCAGCAGTATCACATTTGCCTCATCTATGGCGAGTTCCACCTGTTTTCTGATTTCGGTTTCAAAGGTATCGTCAGATCCGACGATATAACCGCCGGTATCGATGACCGTAAATTCCTTTCCGTTCCAGTCGCTTTTTCCGTAATGACGGTCGCGGGTCACACCCGAAACATCATCTACAATCGCCTGGCGTTTCTGGAGCAGACGGTTGAACAGTGTGGATTTGCCGACATTCGGGCGGCCGACGATGGCTACTATATTTGACATTTTGCAAATGTACGATAAGCGCTGAAACTGGGAAACAAAGATTTTATCAGCTTGGGAGTTGTTTTTTGGAAGAATTCTATTTCTTTTTTCGGTACAACAAAGATTTCAAAAGCCAGTACAAAACCAGCAGAAGCGCAATCGCCCAGAGCGCCCACTGATAATTCCTGATGGTGTTGCCGATGATCTGATCCACTTCTTCGTTCATGTCCCAAAATTAAAAATAATGATTGGCTTCGAATCTCTATCTTTGAAAATCGAATCCGAAAATATGAAAATCTCATTCAAACTGATCATTCTTTTTTGTCTGATTTTGTTTTTAATCCATCTGAATTATCTGTTTGCAGACATCATGGAAGCCAGAAATTTTGTGAGCGTGCGCGAAATGGTCGATGACGGAAATTGGATTTTCACCACCATGAACGGTGAAGCACGTTATCAGAAACCGCCTTTACCAACCTGGCTGAGCGCGGTCATGGCAGAAATTTTCGGAACCCAAACACTTTGGGCATTGAGATTTCCGGCTGCGCTTTCAAGTGTGGTTCTGATCGGATTTTTGTATCAATTCATCAAAAAAGAAACCGGCAGCAAAAGACAGTCGGCACTGGTTTCACTGATTTTTGCAACCGGATTTTTGGTTTTGTTTATCGGGAAAAAAGCAGAATGGGATATTTACTGTTATAATTTTGCACTGATCGGAACTTACTTTTTCTATTTAACTTTTAAAACCGACAAAAAGAATTTTCTTTATTTCAGTCTGTCCGGAATTTTTCTCGGTTTGTCAATTCTCAGCAAAGGGCCGACCGGTCTGTATGTGATCAGTATGCCCTTCTTTTTTGCGTATTGGATCACTTACGGTTTTCCAAAAATCAAATGGGCAGGCTGGCTCTGGCTCGGATTTCTGATGCTGCTGATCGGTCTTTCGTGGTATGCATACATCTATGCGTTTGACAAAGAAAATCTGATGCGAATCATTGAAATTGAATCAAATGCAAGAACCAATCATGAAGTCAAACCGGTGACAAGATATCTTAGCTTCCCGGTTCAGATGGGTATTTGGGCAGTATTTGCAGTAATCTCACTCGCCTATCCGTTTGTAAAAAAGAAAAGCCATCATCCAGATTCCTACAAATTCTTTTTCTGGTGGACAATCGTCTGTCTGGTGCTGCTGTCGCTGGTCCCGTCAAAAAAAGAAAGATATCTTTTTCCGCTGATGATTCCGCTGGCTGCCACAACCGGTCTTTATCTCTATACTTTGATCAAATCCAATTCTGGCCTCAAATGGGAAAATATAATCGCAAGGATTTCATTTGGTTTGATCGGTGCTGTCGGTCTGCTCAGTCCGGTTTTGGTGTTTGGAATTTTAAAATCTGAGATCGGATTTTATTCGATTGCATTGTCTGTGGTTTTATTTGTCATCGGATTATTTCTGATTTTTCAGTCATTCGGAAAATTAAATTACAAAAAAGCCATCGGGCTGAATATTGTATTTACCGCATTTGCACTGATTCTGGGTACGCCTGTGATCGATGGTGTTTTTAACAGCAATCCGGATTATCATTCCATCATGACCCAAAAAAGCATGATCAAAAATTCCGGTTTGAAATTATACGGTTACAATACCAATATGCCCGAAATCTGGTTCAAATACGGTGAAGTCATCCCTGAAATCTTTGCGGATGATTCCAAAACCTTTCCGGCCGAAAATGAATTTTATTTGTTGGCGATGCGAAATCTGAGTCTTGAAGAAACCGAAGATCAATTGGCCGAAATCGGAATTAAAGTTGAGCTGATTGGTGAATTTGACAACAACGAACAAAAGCCGGGAACCAAAAACAATGTGAACCGAAAGAAGCTTTATCTTTTCAAAGCCGTAAAAAATTAATTCAAAGCCAAAAACCACAGAATAATTACAAAAACCGGCTGTAAAATTCTGTTCCAGTCCGTATCTTTGCACTCCAAAAAATAATCAGATGAACAATCCGAAACGATACACGGTGACCACCGCTCTTCCTTATGCCAACGGCCCGATCCACATCGGCCATCTTGCAGGTGTTTATGTGCCTGCCGATATTTATGTGAGATATCTGCGCAGAAAAGGAATGGATGTCGCTTTTATCGGCGGATCTGACGAACACGGAATTCCGATTACCATCCGCGCCAAAAAAGAAGGCACCACACCTCAGGCGATCGTTGACCGTTATCACAGTCTGATCAAGGAAACCATGAAAAGACTTGGAATTTCTTATGACCATTATTCAAGAACTTCAAATCCGATTCATCATAAAAATTCGGCTGATTTCTTTTTGAATCTTTACAACAAAGGAAAATTTACAGAAGAAGTTTCGGAACAGTTTTATGATCCCGAAGCAAAAGAATTTCTGGCGGACAGATACATCATCGGCGAATGTCCGGTTTGTCATTTTATGAATGCCTACGGTGATCAGTGCGAAAATTGCGGCAGTACGCTCAGCCCGGCCGAGCTGATCAATCCGCATTCTGCTTTGAGTGGAAGCACGCCGATACTGAAAGAAACCAAAAACTGGTATCTGCCTTTGAATGAATATGAAGATTTTCTGAAAGAATGGATTTTGGAAGACCACAAAGATGATTGGAAACCAAATGTTTACGGTCAGGTGAAATCCTGGATCGATGACGGACTGAAACCAAGAGCGATGACCCGTGATTTGAATTGGGGCGTGAAAGTTCCACTGCCCGATGCTGAAGGAAAAGTGCTGTATGTCTGGTTTGATGCACCGATCGGTTATATTTCTGCTACCCAGGAATGGGCGCAGGAAGTCGGGAAAGACTGGAAACCTTACTGGCAGGACGAAGGGACCAAACTGGTTCATTTCATCGGAAAGGACAATATTGTTTTTCACTGCATCATTTTTCCGTGTATGCTCAGGGCGCACGGCGATTATATACTGCCCGACAACGTTCCGGCCAATGAATTTATGAATCTTGAAAACGATAAAATTTCGACTTCAAGAAACTGGGCGGTTTGGGCGCATGAATATCTGGATGATTTTCCGGGTCAGCAGGATGTGCTGAGATATGTGCTGGCTGCGAATCTGCCCGAAAACAAGGATAACAATTTCACCTGGAAGGATTTTCAGACCAAAAACAATTCTGAGCTGGTTGGGATTTTGGGAAATTTTATCAATCGGGTGATGGTTTTGAGTCATAAATATTATGATGGAAAAGTTCCGGAGAAAACGGTTGAATTTGACGAACTGAATCAGCTCAAAGATTTTGCAAAAAACATAGGTGCTTATCTTGAAAAATATGAATTCAGAAATGCGCTTCACGAATATATGAACCTGGCCAGATTGGGCAATCAGTTTTTGCAGATTCAGGAACCCTGGAAAAAACAGCACAAACCCGAAGAAGTAAAAGGAATCATGTATGCAGCGGTTCAGATCGCCGGAATGCTGGCTCAGCTAAGCGAACCTTTTCTTCCGTTTACAGCTGAAAAACTGAACAAAATGTTCAATATGGAACTCAAAGACTGGAATGAACTTGAAAATATCAGCGAGATTCTTCCGGCGGGACATAAGTTGAATGAAGCCGAATTGATTTTCTCAAAAATAGAAGATGAAACCATTGATGCCCAGATTCAAAAATTACAAAATACAAAAACAAAAAATCAAATGACCAATCCGAATGCCGAAGCACAGAGAGACGAAATCAGTTTTGATGATTTCACAAAAATCGATATGCGAACCGGCACCATACTCGAAGCAGAAAAAGTTGAAAATGCAGACAAACTGATCAAAATGAAAGTCGATACCGGTCTGGATGTGAGAACCATCGTTTCGGGTATTGCACAAAGTTTTACAACCGAAGAGCTCATCGGAAAACAGGTGACCGTACTGGTGAATCTGGCGCCGAGAAAAATCAAAGGAATCGTCAGTCAGGGAATGCTTTTGCTTGCTGACAAAGAAGACGGAAAACTCACTTTTGTGGTGCCCGAGGAAAAAACTTCAAACGGTCAGGGAATCAGATAATTTTTGGATGGTTTTCAATTAATTTAATTAAGTTCACCAAAATTTTAAAATGGAATTCATCAATTTTCTGATCGATCTGCTGACCAATACCAAGGAAACGCTGATGTGGCTTTTTGCCGAATACGGCACACTGATTTATGCATTTTTGTTTCTGATCATCTTTGTTGAAACCGGTCTGGTCGTCATGCCTTTTCTTCCGGGCGATTCGCTGCTGTTCACCGCCGGAATGCTTTGTGCGGCAGAGGGCGGACTGAATATCTGGCTGCTGATTCCACTGCTGATTCTGGCTGCGGTGCTGGGCGACAACACCAATTATTTTGTGGGCAGATTTTTTCATGAAAAGGTGCTTTCCTGGAAATTCAGAGGGAAACAGCTGGTCAAACAGGAATGGCTGGATCAGACCCATAAATTCTTTGAAAAAAACGGAACAAAGACGATCATCATTGCCCGTTTTGTTCCCATCGTCAGAACGATTACACCTTTTGTTTCGGGTGTCGGACGAATGAATTACAAAATATTTCTTCCTTACGACATACTCGGCGGAACGCTCTGGGTGGGAGGTGTAACCACCATCGGTTTTCTGCTCGGACAGATTCCGTTTGTAGAAAAACATCTTGAAAAATTCATCATCGGAATCGTGATTCTGTCTGTGATGCCGATTGTTTTTGAAACACTCAAAGCAAGATCTGCAAAAAAGAATGCAGCAAAATAAAGCACTGCTTTAAAAATCATTTTATATTGCCGCTCAATTTCAAAACAAATCAAATGAGGATTTACAGCTTTTTATTTTTTTTATTGTTGACGGGCCTGCTGTTTGCGCAAAAATCAGATTTTACCGAAAAGCAGGTTTACGGAATGGCTGTTTATCCGGGCTGTGAGGAATTTCAGGTTGAGCAGAAAGCGGAACTTATGAGATGCATGGAAGAAAATTTGGGAGAAATCCTGTCTGATAAATTGACCGATTTTTATCGGATAATGAAAGATTTCAATACCGAAAAAGCTGTTTGCAGCATCCAATTCACAATCGATATGAATGGGAAAATGGTTCGGATTAAACATTTGGAAACCAAAAACTATCTCAATTTGCTTTTGGGTGAGTTCACCGTCAATACAATGCAATCGATTGCAGAACAGATTCCACCGATACAGCCTGCAATTCTGGAAGACGGTTCACCGGTCAATATGGTTTTTGTAATGCCGGTCTCTTATCAGATCGATGGTATAAAAAAACCAAATTCACTCAGCGATTATGACTTTACCGAAATGGTATTTTATACGCTGAAATCAGATTTGGAAACCTATGAAATCAGGTTGGACGGCTTGACCGGGAAAATAAAAGTCTATGAAGTGTCCGGAGACAAAGCAGTTTATCTGGGTCAGTTCAATTCTTCTAATGATGTCATTGAACTTGAACCTTATCGAAGTCTTTATTTTTCATCGGGAGACAAACATCTGGTGACTGAAAAAAATGCAAATGGAAAGGTTTACAGAGTTTATGTAAAAGACAGCGATGATGATAAGGTATTTGTGTACAGACTAAAAAATAAAACCGAGAAACTCGAGGCTGAGTTGAGCAGTCTGGAATTCAGCCGAAGTAAATATTCGGCATTGATTCTCAGATAATTTTGAAAAAATTTAAAGCGTTTTTTAGAAAAAATTTATCTTTAAAACCATTATGAAACATTTTTATTTATTTCTGTTTTTTGCAATGATCGGCAGCATTGGATTTTCACAAATCGGAGACGAGGCCGAAAAACGCGAAATTAAATATACAGCTGTCTATCCCGGCTGTGACAAGGAATTTCCTTTGAGAAAAAGAGCAGATATGGAAAGATGTCTGCAAACTCATCTTAAAGAACTACTCGAAAGCAAACTTGAAAATTTTGGAAACATTTTGGAGGATTTTAATGTAAAAGAAGTTAATTGTTTGGTTGAGTTTCAAATCAATACAAATGGAAAAATTGACAACATCAAAACTCTTGAGTCAAATAATTATCTTAGTAAACTGCTGGGTGTCAGCTCAGTTGATGCAATGAGACAGATTTCAAACGAAGTCGGATATATTAAACCCGCCATACTTGATAACGGCAAACAGGGTCGCATCAAACTGATACTGCCGGTCACTTTCCGTGTTGATTATTTGGACAAACCAATTTCGGCTTCAAAATTTAATTTTTCTGAAATTGTAATTGTCACACTGAAATCAGACCATCAGATTTATGAAGTCAGACAGGAAGACAAAACAGCCAAAATTAAAATTTACGATATTTCGAAAAAGAATGCAGTTTTGGTTGATCAGTTTGATTCACTGCTGGATGCATTTCAAAAAGACCCGTACAAAAGTCTGTATCTTGCCGGCGGAAAAAAACATCTGATCACAGAACGAAGAGAAGAAGGCGTACTGTACAGACTTTATACAAATGACAGCAATCCGGATCAGGTTTATCTGTACAGTGTCAGCGGAAAAACCGAAAAGTTGGAGGGATCATACAACAAATCCTATTTTGCCTGGAGGAGATATTCGGGCTGGGTACTCAGATAATTTGAAAAAAATTTCATGAGATTCGGCGCGAATCAGTTATCTTTAAAATCAATTATGAAACACTTTTCTTTTTTCCTGCTTTTTCTGATGATTTCAGAGCCTGCATTTTCGCAGCAGCAGCCGCTGTATATGGCTTCTGAAGTGAAAGAAATGCCGGTTTTTCCGGGTTGCGAAAATATCAAACCCAGCCGAAAAAAGGTGATGAACGAATGTCTGGCCGAAAAAATTTCGGATCTTCTGAATCAGAAAATGGAAGAAATGGATGACGTGATGGCTCAGTACGGAATCAGTCAGGCAAGTGCTGTGATTATGTTTGTGATTACAAAAGAAGGTGTGATGCTGAATTTCTCCGAGGTCAAAGGCAGCAATCCGGTTCTGGCTCAGTATTCGATAGATGCGCTCAACCGAATCTCGATGGAAATCAGACCGATACGTCCGGCGATGATCAAAAAAGATCAGCGGGTCAATCTGCTGTATCAGATGCCGATCACTTATGAAAATGATGAGGAAGCGAGCGAATTTGAGGATTATCAGTTTCCGGTCGATGAAATCGTGCTGTTCACGCTCAAAGATGCAGACAACGATTATGAAGTCAGACTGTTTCAGAACAAGGACATTCGGATATTTGAAATCAAAGACAATACACCGACTTTTCTCGGCAGATTTTTGAGCATTGGCGAAGTGGAACGTTCGGAACCATACAAATCGTTAATCGAAAAAGAAAGACAATCGGACAGAACACTTGTCTCGGGCGGAAAACTCGATGACGGTTATTATGAAATCTATATTCACAACCTCTTTCAGAAAGATAAAAAATCAAAACCGATCTTTGTCGAGATCGAAAAACTGGAAGACGGAAAAATGATTCCGGTTCAGACTTTTGAAAAGGAAATCGAGTTCAATCAATCGAAGTATGCGCCGTTGATTTACCGGGAATAGGTTGGGTGCTGGGTGTTGGGTGCCGGAAGTTGGAAAATAGAAGCCTGAACATCCCTGATTAGTGTT
>JRYL01000908.1_pt1 | contig 15279 bp, 17 predicted proteins | sample 235391 | NCBI WGS metagenome assembly JRYL01 (sample SAMN03074223, study PRJNA261481) | activated sludge metagenome | biome: Wastewater Treatment Plant; feature: Wastewater; material: Activated sludge; isolation source: activated biomass of a wastewater treatment plant treating wastewater from... ... | reverse complement strand
CACCTTTAATATAGACAAGCTGATTTATGTGGTCGGCAACGAACAGGATTATCATTTCAAAGTATTGTTTCTGATTCTGAAAAAGCTCGGTTTTGAATGGGCTGATTCTTTGGAACATCTTTCTTACGGCATGGTCAATCTGCCCGATGGCAAGATGAAGTCGAGAGAGGGAACGGTTGTGGATGCGGACGAACTGATGGAAGAAATGTTTCAGACCGCAAAAGAAATTTCGGCCGAACTCGGAAAACTCGACGGTTATTCGGAAGATGAAAAGAACAAATTGTATGAAATTATCGGTCTGGGTGCATTGAAATACTTTATATTAAAGGTGGATCCGAAAAAAGGAATCCTGTTCAATCCAAAAGAAAGTGTTGATTTTGCAGGCAATACCGGACCTTTTATTCAATATACTTACGCAAGGATACAGTCGATACTTGAAAAAAGACGGCCCGAGGAATTTGATATTGAAAATTTGGAGCTGGAAAAGATCGAAATTGAAATCATCAGACATCTTTATGATTTTGNNACGCATCCGAAAGTTTAAATCCGGCGCTTTTGGCAAATTATGTGTATGATTTGGTCAGGATTTTCAACTCGTTTTATCAGAATTTCCCCATCCTGAATGCCCAAAATTCACAAGTTATCAACAAAAGGCTATATTTAAGTAAATGGTCTTCCAATGTGATTATCAATGCATTACGTCTATTGGGAATAGATTCTCCAAAAAAAATGTGAAAAAATATTCAAAAATGTTTTTTTATTAGAATCCACTTTTATACTTTTACACCAAGTTATTTATGTAACTTTTCATAGGTTTAGGTTGGTTAAAGTAACTCTTCTTTCGATTGAATAGTTGAGTTACTTTTTTTTTGTGCCTGTTTGTAAAATTTGCACAGCCGGAATTCTCACTTCCCAAACCTTTCAATCCGCAAGATTTCAGATCAGATTAATACAGTAATTAGACGAACGTCCGTTCGTCTCTACATTTTATGATTGTTATTTTACGGATTGGTTTTTAGGAACACTTCCCCATTCCAAAATATTTTGTCACCGGTATAGCGAATAAATTCACCTTTATAATATTCCTGAGCCAAACGGCATTCATCAAACGAACTCAAATCAATTTCAAAATAATTGAAATCATCATAATCAACACCAATACTGATATCCGGCAATCCTTTGTATCTGCCATCCTTATACAAATGCGGAAAATAAAGAAGTTTTGCTTTTACTTCAAAAATTCCAATGTCATCAGGTTCTTTCTTAATCCGGATTGAATCATCTTTTGAAAAGCGAAATTCATCATAGATATAAGACAATATGTAGTCGAAATTTGTGTCCTGCTTTGTCCTGTTGATTTTTACATAAATCGAATCCCGGTTTCCTCTATTCATTTTCTTCACAGCATTTTCAAATAAAAATCCGGTGTGCAAAATACTGTCTGATGAATTTAATTCAATAAAATTTTCATCTGTAAGTTTGAAGCTGCCAAATGAAAGTTTATGACAATCGAATGAAAGCATATGTTTTTGGGCTTCGTAATAATAATTAAAATGACCGTTTTTGAATTCAATCCATTTTGAACCATCTGATAATTTATAGATTCCGTCAATTTGTCGGAAAACTTCATTTGAAGTTTTACTCAAATTGTTGGCACAGGATGTTGCAATTAGAATTGCAATAAAAGCAAATATTATTCTTTTCAATTGATTCATTTGTAAATAACAGTCCCGATAAAGTTAAGCCATTTTTAAAAATTTTGATCGGTTTTATTATTTGAGCTGAATCAATTGATTTTTTTGAAGATTCTATTCAACTGTTTTGTCACAGTTTTTGGTTTGCATCGCGCCAAAAACAGCACCAAAACATTTTCTGTTGGTTTCCTCTCTTGGCTATACATATTCGACCCGTGCTGCGGGTCGGACACATTTAAATTCCATTTATAGAACCTGACGAGGAAGTTCGGTTCCGCTTGATTACTATTGTAGAGACGAACGGCCGTTTGTCTCTGCATTATATAAAGTCGGTTTATCCAAAAAGAATTTGAAGGAATCACCATTTCATCTTTGAAAGTTTTTTACCTTTAAAACTTCAATTTCTTATTCAATAACACACAAATGAAAAATTTACTGTTTTCAGTTTTGGTTCTGGGCGGAATCTGCTTTGGCCAGACAAAAGAAGATTCGATTCAATTCAGAAAAATATCAAACGAAATACTGCTGCACGGTCAGGCTTATGACATCCTTTATGATCTGACCCAAAATATCGGTCACCGTTTGAGCGGTTCACCCAAATATGAAAAAGCCACTCTTTGGGCAGAACAGCAACTCAAAGACGCAGGCGCAGACAAAGTCTGGCTGCAGGAAACTTTGGTGCCCGTATGGCACAGAGGAAAGGAAAGTCTGAAATACAAAACCGATAAAGGCGAATGGAAAGATCTTAAATTTCTGTCGCTCGGAAATTCGGAAGGAACAGGCAAAAAAGATGTGGAAGGCGAAGTGATCAGGGTTACAAACTTTGATGAATTCAATAAACTTCCGGCTGAAGCGATAAAAGGAAAAATCGTGTTTTTTGATTATCTTTTTCCGCAGCAGCATGTGGAAACTTTCAGAGGATACGGCGAGGCCTACATCTATCGTTCACATACCGCATCGGCAGTGGCAGAAAAAGGCGGAAAGTTTGCAATCATCCGTTCGGTTTCGACCGGGCCTGACGATGTGCCACATACCGGAACAATGAATTATGATGAGAAATTCGCAAAAATCCCGGCGGTTGCTGTCGGAAATACAACTGCTGACATGCTTGCCGATCTGATCAAAAATCAAAAACTTTATCTGAAACTGAATTCGGATTGCGGTATGCAGCCCGAAAAAATCAATCACAGCGTGATCGGTGAAATCAAAGGAAAGGACGACAAAATCATCACTGTTGGCGGTCACCTCGATTCATGGGATGTGGGTGAAGGTGCGCATGATGACGGCGCCGGAATCGTTCAGACGATAGAAATCCTGAGAACCTTTAAAAAACTGGGGATTCAGCCCAATCACACCATCAGATTTGTATGTTTTGCAAATGAGGAAAACGGTGCGCGCGGCGGTGTGAAATATGCGGAAGAAGCAAAATCAAAAAATGAAACCCATCTGTTTGCGCTCGAAAGCGATGCCGGCGGTTTTTCGCCAAGAGGAATTTCGCTCGATATGGATGATTCAAAAATCAAACAGATCCAGAGCTGGCTTCCGCTGTTTGAACCTTATGGCGCTTATCTGCTGATCAAGGGTTATGGCGGTGTCGATATCAATCCGCTCAAATACACCATGGGCGTTCCGGTTGCCGGTCTGGTTCCGGATTCACAGCGATATTTTGACATCCACCACAGTGCAAATGACACCTTTGACAAAGTCAACAAAAGAGAGCTTCATCTGGGTGCGATCGTGATGGCACAGATGATCTATATGATCGACAAATACTGGAAATAATCGGTTTTTGGATTCTGCATGCTTTTTGATAAATCAAGGCTTATGAAAAATTTTTCGGTATTTATATTTTTACTTTTTGGTTCAATTCTTTTTGGTCAGCAGTCCGAATCGGCATTGAAAAAGATCGATTTCAATGAATTTCAGTCAATCGTAAATCAGCAGGATGATGTGCTGTATGTTGTAAATTTCTGGGCGACCTGGTGCAGACCCTGCATTGAAGAGATTCCCGGATTTATGGAAGTCAACAAGAAGATGACGGATGAACCAAAATTCAAAATGATACTGGTTTCGCTTGATTACAAAAACTTACTGAATACAAAAGTCAAAAACTTTGTCCAAAAACACAGCATCACAACCGATGTGTATCTGCTTGATGATGTGAGATCGACAATGGAACTGCTGCCTGAAATTGATGTGAATTGGAGAGGCGCAATCCCGTCCACCGGATTTTATAAAAACGGAAAGAAATTATTGTTTCATCAGGGATTTATGAACCAGTTTGAATTGGAAGATTTGGTTGATGATTTTATGTAAGTTCTAAATTATTATTTCAAGAATTTTCACAAATTAAATTATATTGCTCATAATCCAATAGTTATAAAAGAGATTGGATTAAAGTAATTAATTGAATTGATTAATAAACATTAGGTTATAAAAAGGTGTTTATTGTTGAACTCCTTCAGAGTTCATTTTTCATAAGAGCAACTTTCCACGGGTTTCACCCATGGTTACTCAGAGTTAAATCCCTTCAGGATTTTATATAGAATAAATCACAATAAAGAACCGCAAAGCGGTTCAACTATTCGTAGCCCCCAATGAAATTGGGGGAAGAGAAATACGCAGTCAAATCAACCCCGAAGCGGGTTGAACTATTATTTTATTTATAGGATATTTGCTGTTTGATTTGGACTTCACCAACGGGATTTATTTCGCAATCTTTTTAAGATACTGGCCATACTGGCTTTTCCCGTATTTATCGGCTGATTTCAGCAATTGGTCACGATTGATGTATCCGAGATTATACGCGATTTCCTCAATACAGCTGACTTTCACTCCCTGACGTTTTTCGATGATTCTGACAAACTCGGTTGCCTGATGCAGCGAATCAAAAGTTCCGGTATCGAGCCAGGCGGTTCCCCTGCCGAGCACACCGACTTCCAGCTCTCCGATTTCGAGATATTTGTTGTTGATGTCCGTAATTTCAAGCTCTCCTCTTTCGGAAGGTTTCAGATTTTTTGAAAATTCAACCACACGGTTGTCATAAAAATAAAGACCCGGAACTGCATAATCAGATTTTGGATTTTGTGGTTTTTCTTCAATCGAAAGGACTTTCTCATTTTCGTCAAATTCAACCACACCGTATCTTTCGGGATCAGAAACCAGATAAGCAAACACACAGCCGCCTTTGATATTGGTCTTACTCTGAAGCAGTGGCGGAAGAAATGCACCGTAAAAGACATTATCGCCCAAAATCAGAGCCACCGAATCATCACCTATAAATTCCTGACCGATGACAAACGCCTGTGCCAGTCCTTCGGGTCGCGGCTGAACAGCATAACTGAGCTGACAGCCGATCTGGCTTCCGTCTCCCAAAAGCTGTTCAAACGCCTGACTGTCCTGAGGCGTGGTGATAATCAGTATTTCACGGATTCCGGCAAGCATCAGTGTTGACAGCGGATAATAGATCATCGGTTTGTCATAGACCGGCATCAGTTGTTTGCTGACCGAAATGGTCAACGGATAAAGTCTTGTTCCTGAGCCGCCTGCGAGTATGATTCCCTTCATTGTTTTAGTTGTTTAATGGTTAAGTGGTTGAGTGGTCAAGTGGTTTTAAATTAACTTTTTTTCAATATAGGAAAAATCAAATTTACCAATAATAAAATTTTATTTCTCTTTTGGATTAAAAGTCCACTTCTTCGAATCAATTGACATCTTGGCAAGCATCATTAAAACTTCCTCATAATCAGAAGTCAGTTTGTTATAATCAGATAATTCCATATAACCGCAGGCATACGCAAAATCAAGCCNNGCCAATTTTGAGTTTCTGACGCCTCTCCTTCAGAATCGACAATCTTGCTGACAAACATCTTTTCGTATCTCCTTTTTCTCCAGGCTTCAACTAAATTTCCACAGACTGATCTTGAAGAACGTCTGATCTGGTCTGTTAATGAATATCTTTCTTCTATCGGAAATGTCCTGCTCAGTATAAAAATATCCATTGCAACTTTAAAAGCTTTCTGATAAACAATTAAATCTTTGTATTTTCTTATTAACGCCATATCAATCAATTTACAATTTTACATTTTAATCACTTACCCACTCAACTACTCAACCACTCAACTACTCAACTACTTATATAGAATAATGCTTCCTATAGTAATTCATATAATCGCCGCTCGTCACCTTCTCCAGCCAGTCCTGGTTTTCAAGATACCAGTCGATTGTTTTTGAAAGGCCTTCTTCAAAGGTTACGCTTGGTTTCCAGCCGAGTTCGCTGTTGATTTTGGTTGCATCGATTGCATAACGAAGATCGTGTCCCGGGCGGTCTTTTACAAAGGTGATTAGTTCTTCGCTTTCTCCTTTTTGTCTGCCCAGTTTCTGATCCATCTGTCTGCAGAGTTCCCTGACCAGATCGATGTTTTTCCATTCGTTGAAGCCGCCGACGTTGTAGTTTTCGGCATTTTTTCCTTTGTGAAACACCAGATCAATCGCCTTTGCATGATCGATCACATATAGCCAGTCGCGGGTGTTCAGACCTTCGCCGTAAACCGGAAGCGGTCTTTTGTGAATGATGTTGTTGATACAGAGCGGAATCAGTTTTTCGGGAAAATGATTCGGGCCGTAATTGTTTGAACAATTGGTGATGACATAAGGCAATCCGTAGGTGTCGCCGTAAGCTCTCACAAAATGGTCAGAGCTCGCTTTTGATGCAGAATAGGGCGAATGCGGATCATAAGAAGTTTCCTCGGTAAAAATTCCGGTTTCGCCAAGCGCACCATATACTTCGTCTGTGGAAACATGATGAAATCTTTTTCCTTCAAAATTATTTCCCCAGATTTTCCTGGCTGAATTCAGCAGATTGACCGTACCCAATACATTTGTTTTGACAAATTCAAGCGGCGAACTGATCGAGCGGTCCACATGAGATTCTGCCGCCAGATGGATGACACCGTCCGGACGATGGGTTTCAAAGATTTCGTCGATTCGTTTTTCGTCTGTGATGTCAGCTTTTATAAACCGATAATTTGGAGAATTTTCAATATCCGTCAGATTTTCAAGATTGCCGGCATAGGTCAGCGAATCCAGATTGATGATCAGATATTCGGGATAATTTTTTACAAACTCCCTGACAACATGAGAGCCGATAAAACCGGCTCCTCCTGTGATAATTATCGTTTTTTTGTCCAAAACGGAATTTATTTTTTGTGAATCACTTTCAGGTTTTCCAATTCATGAACCGTTTTTCTCAAATCTGAACTTGAAAATCTGTGGTCTCTGCGGTTAAAATACAGTTCGATTCCTTTTTCTTCGCAGTATTTGCGACCGGTAAAGTCACGGTCTTTGTATTCGTCACCGAGAATTCGAATATCGATTTTGAACGATCTCAGTATGTCTTCCAAATCCTGTTCGGTCACATAAGGAACGATTTCGTCCACAAACTTGCAGCCTTTCAGCTGTATATACCGCTCAACGATGGATTGGGTGGGTTTATTTTTTTCGGGTCTGTCAATGCTCGGATCCATTTGGAGTCCGACGATCAGATAATCGCAGTTTCTCTTCGCTTCTTCGAGCATTTTGATATGCCCGGCGTGAAGCAGGTCAAAAGTGCTAAAGGTAATTCCGACTTTCATGCAGTTTATAGTTAAAGTTATGGTTTCAATTTAATTCTTCAAACCTATGCCGTAGTATTCAAATCCGAGTTCTTTCAGATATTCGCGGTCATAGATGTTTCGACCATCAAAGATAGTTTTATTTTTCAAAAGTTTTGCAAGCATTTGCCAGTTGGGCATCCTGAATTCAGACCATTCGGTCACCAGCAGCAGTGCATCTGCATCATTGGCTGCTTCATAAGAATTGCTGCAATAAGTAATCCGGTCACCGAGATAAAATTGTTTGGATTGTTCCATTGCAACCGGATCATAGGCATTGATTTTTGCACCCATTTTCAGCAGTTCGTTTGCAATCACAATCGAAGGTGCTTCTCTCATATCGTCTGTGTTGGGTTTGAAACTCAATCCCCACAGACAGAAAGTCATACCCGACAGATTTTCGCCAAATCTCGATTTTACTTTTTCGACCAAAATGGATTTCTGATCCTCATTCACCGCTTCAACCGCCTGCAGCACTCTGAGTTCATAATCATATTCTTTTGCGGTACGGATGATTGCTTTCACATCCTTTGGAAAACAGCTTCCGCCATAACCGGTTCCGGGATAAATAAATTTATTTCCTATTCGGCTGTCAGAACCTATCCCTTTTCTCACCATATTCACATTTGCACCCACTCTTTCGCAGAGATTTGCAATGTCGTTCATAAAACTGATTTTGGTGGCGAGCATCGCATTGGCGGTATATTTTGTCATTTCTGCCGACGGAATATCCATATAAATCATACGGTTGCTGCTCAGCTGAAACGGCTGATACAATCTGTTCATAATCCCGTTTGCTCTTTCGTCTTCGGTTCCGATGATGATACGGTCAGGTTTCAGAAAATCCTCAACTGCAGCGCCTTCTTTCAGAAATTCCGGATTGGATGCTACAGAAAATTCAAGATCAGAATTTCTCTTTTTGAGCTGTTCTGCAATTTCCTTTTTGACTTTTTCGCCGGTTCCAACCGGAACTGTACTTTTTGTGGCAACGACCAGATAATTGTTCATCTTCTCTCCCACTTCTCTTGCAACCGCCAGCACATAACTCAAATCGGCAGAACCGTCTTCGCCGGGAGGCGTTCCCACCGCAATAAAGACAACTTCACTTCCCTGAATGGCTTCACCCAGATCGGTACTGAACTTCAGTCTTCCGTTTTTGTGATTTCTGACAACCAGTTCTTCAAGACCGGGTTCGTAAATCGGGATGATTCCGTTTTTTAATTTCTCGATTTTATTTTGATCGATGTCCACACAGACCACCTCGATACCCACATCAGAAAAACAGGTTCCTGACACCAGTCCTACATAGCCGGTTCCTACTACCGTAATTTTCATACCATGATAATTTATTGCCTGCTGCGAATGTTTTCGGACCGAAAAAATTAGATATTTCTCGAAAAACAGGGTCACAGTTTAAATTGGCCACGCAAAAATAAGACTAAAAACCGAAATAATCCTACCTTAGCTGAAAATTGAAAAACATGTCTGTCAACAAAGAAATCAAGAGAATTACAACAGAAACCATCAGAAGTATGAAAGGTGCCGAAAAAATCAGCATGCTGACTTCTTATGATTTTACAATCGCTCAAATGGTTGATGCCGGAGGGATCGATGCCATCCTGGTCGGAGACTCAGCCTCAAATGTAATGGCCGGACATGAAACCACCCTGCCTATCACTTTAGATCAAATGATTTATCATGCACAATCGGTTGTCAGAGCCGTCAAACGCGCTTTGGTCATCGTCGATCTTCCGTTTGGAACTTATCAGTCCGATCCGCAAAGAGCTTTGGATTCTGCAGTCAGAATCATGAAAGAATCAGGCGCGCATGCGGTCAAACTCGAGGGCGGTCTTGAAGTTGAAAAATCAATCAAAAAAATACTCAATGCGGGCATACCCGTTATGGGGCATCTCGGTCTGACGCCTCAGTCAATTTATCAGTTCGGAACTTATAAAGTCAGAGCAAAAGAAGAAGAGGAAGCTGCCAAACTGATGGATGATGCACATCTGCTCGACAGTCTTGGCGTGTTCTCGCTGGTGATGGAAAAAATTCCTGCCGCACTGGCTCAAAAAGTAACCGAAAATGTTTCAATTCCGACCATCGGAATTGGTGCCGGACCTCATTGCGACGGTCAGGTGCTGGTAGTTCACGATATGCTTGGAATGACTCACGAATTCAAACCCAAATTTCTGAGACAGTATCTGAATCTGTACGATGACATCACGGATGCGGTGAAAAGATATGTGGAAGATGTCAAAAATGTAAATTTTCCGAACGAAAGCGAACAGTATTGATTTTTCGGTAATCTGAATGAAAAATTTGAAGGACAGAATCCTGTACGAAGACAATCATCTGATCATCATCAACAAACTTCCGGGCGAACTCTCGCAGGGAGATCAGACAGGCGATGAATCTCTGTTGGATACCATCAAAGAATTGATCAGAATCAGAGACCAAAAACCGGGCAATGTCTTTCTCGGACTGATTCACCGGCTCGACCGGCCGACCAGCGGCGTGCTTGTATTTGCAAAAACCACCAAGGCGCTCAGTCGGATGAATGAACTGTTCAAAACAAGAGAAGTCAAAAAAGTTTATTGGGCGATTGTTGAAGGACATTCGGAAATCAAAACCGAAAGACTCGAGCATTTTCTCAGAAAAAATCCAAAGAACAACAAGGTCACCGTTTATTCAAAACCGACACCCGATTCAAAAAAAGCGGTTTTGGAATATCGTGTATTGGGAAATTTGGACAATTATTCGCTTTTTGAAGTCGAACTGCATACCGGCCGTTCTCATCAAATCCGTTCACAGCTGAGCTTTATCGGCTATCCGATCAAGGGTGATTTGAAATACGGCGCAAAAAGATCAAATCCGGATGGCGGAATTTCACTTCATTCAAGATTGATCCGATTTATTCATCCTGTAAAAAAGGAAGAAATCACGATTACCGCACCTCCGCCCGATGATTCGCTTTGGAAAGAATGTCTTAAATTTGCTGACTAATTCATTCAGTGATGAACCGCCTCTTTTATGGAATCCTGTACTGCATTTCACTCCTTCCGATGAGGCTGCTCTATTGGTTTTCGGCTATTTTATTTTTTCTGATGAATTATGTGATCGGTTATCGCAGAAAAGTAATCCGAGAAAATTTAAAAAATTCATTTCCCAAAAAATCAGATCAGGAAATCAAAAAAATTCAAAAACAGTTTTATCGGAATTTCTCAGATTATCTGGTTGAAACCCTGAAAAGTTTTTCAATTTCACAACAGGAACTTGACAACAGACATACTTATTCAAATCTGGAAGTATTTGAAGACTGCAAAAAAGAAGGAAAAGACGTCATTCTGATGGCGGGTCATGTTTTCAACTGGGAATGGTTTATCGGTTTGGTCAGACATCTGCCTGCAAAAGAGACACTTGCTGTTTATCATAAGGTGAGAAATGATTTTTGGAATGATCGGGTGAATTCAATCCGCGGAAAATTCGGAACGCTGCCGATCAATATGAAGGAAACCGGCCGATATATGATGAAAGCCGAGAATGACGGAANNGCGGTTGTATTTTGCAAAACCGTCAAAACCAAACAGGGATTTTATCATACCGAATTTGAAAGAATCAATCCTGACGGAGAGAATTTCAAAGAGATGGAAGTGGTCGAAAAATTCTTTGGCAGACTTGAAAACCTGATCAGCGAACATCCCGACAACTGGCTGTGGAGCCACAAAAGGTGGAAATACAAAAAAGGAATCGACTATTGAAAACAGCTGTCGCCATATTGAACTGGAACGGCCGGAAGCTTCTTCAAGAATTTCTGCCATCGGTAACCGAATATTCCGACCATGCTGAGATTTGGGTGATCGACAATGCATCTGATGATGATTCGGTCGATTATCTGAAATCTGAATTTCCTGAAATTAAAATCATTCAGAATTCTGAGAATTTCGGTTTTGCAAAAGGATACAATGACGGCATTCAAAATATCATTGAAACCAATCCGGATATTGAGCTTTTCTGTTTGCTCAATTCTGATGTTGAAGTTACCGAAAACTGGCTGAATCCGATGATCGAACTGTTTGAAGGAAATCCCGAAATTGCTGTGGCGCAGCCAAAAATCCTGGATTATAAAAACCGGAATAAATTTGAATATGCGGGTGCAGCCGGCGGTTTTATCGATAATTTCGGTTATCCTTATTGTCGCGGCAGAGTTTTTTGGACATTGGAAGAAGACAAATGTCAGTATGATGATATCGTCGAGATTTTTTGGGCAAGCGGTGCCTGTTTTTTTGTAAGAACTTCAGATTTTCTGGAAATGAAAGGTTTTGACGAAGGTTTTTTTGCACACATGGAAGAAATCGATCTGTGCTGGCGTTTGAACAATTCGGGCCGAAAAATTTACTATTGCGGTCATTCAAAAATCTATCATCTGGGTGGCGGAACTTTGAAGACAAACAGCCCGAGAAAGACCTATCTCAATTTCAGAAACAATCTGGGCATGCTGGCAAAAAATCTGCCCAAAGGAAAAAGATTTCAGGTGATTTTCAGCCGTTTGGTTCTGGACGGAATCACGGGTGTAATCTTTTTGTTTTATGAAGGATTGCCGCATTGTCTGGCGATTGTAAGAGCGCATTTTGGTTTTTACAAAAGACTTCCGGGCTATCTGAAATCTTCAAAATCAGGCAAAAAAGATTATTTCGAAAAAAAGCTGGTTCCCTATCAGTATTTTATCAAAAAGAGGAAGTTTTTTAAGGATTTGAAGTGATTTTCAAACAAAGGATTTTCATTGTGAAATTTAAATTATAAACGGACTGTCAACTGATTTGTCACAGATTTTGGATTGCTTCGCGCCAAAATCAGCGCCAAATCAAATTCGCATTTATCTTTTTAACCTCGGGTTTAATTTCGCTTCGCTTCATTAACCCGAGGCTATCAACAGTTAAATCCCTTCGGGATTTTTATGAATTTCATTTGATCTTGAGAACCGCAAAGCAGTTCAACTATCCCGATAGCTATCGGGAGCCCCCGATGAAATCAGGGGACAAAAACAGCCGCAAAAAAACAACCCGCAAAGCGGGTTGAACTGTTAATTATTGTTGCGAATTATAATTAGATTAAAAAAATCATCTCCACGCCCAGTCATTTTCAATATTGTAACTGATATTCTGTTTTGAAGCGATTTCTTTGAGTTTTGATTTTACTTCTTCAATTTCCGGAATCGTATTCTTTGGCAGCAGAAAGGAATCACCGGTTTTTAATTTCAAAAGAATCAGCGACGGAATTTCATTGATTTCCTCAATTTCGGAAACCGGCACTTTGCTGTCGCTTTCGCCGTCATTTCCCAAAATAAAATCATCATTTATTTCAATCGTAAAATCTCTTTCAAATTTGGTTTTGAAATAATCATTGAAATGATTTTTGAAATTTTTGATGTATCTGTTTTTTTCTCGAATCGGATACATAAAATACCAAAGCAGACCAAAAAAGACGATCGCAGCCGACAGATAATAACTTTCCAGAAAAAATAAAATCACACCAAAACCAAGATAGACCAACGGAATAATCAGCCGGTTTCTTTTTCTTGCTTTGTTGATTCTTTCTGATTTGGAAACAAAAAACAGCTGATAATTCAAATAATCGCTTTCTTCAAGTCTGTATTTGACTTTCATGATTTTCAGATGATTAGAAAAATAATCGGAAGCGGAAATTAAACTTCGCCCAATTTTGCTGCAATCGTATTGATGAAATTGGTCAGCGGCCCTTTTGCCATCATCTCAATCATCATATTGAATTTTCCGTCAAAATCAAGACTGATATCAGAACTTGAATCATCGACCGGGTCGATGTTGATGGTCAGATAATATTCAAAATTCGGAGAAGGAGATTCAAAAACCAGCTGTGAAGGCGCTGTCTTTTCTTTGAGCTTCATTCCCACCTTTGGCAGACTGCCGATCTGAACTCCAAAACCGTTGCCCGATTCGTGCACATCAAACGATTTGGTGTCGTCCGGCATCAGCTGACGATAGTTTTCCATATCCGACAAAAAATCAAAAGCATCCTGCTGATTTTTAGAAAATCTTATTTTTTCAGTATTTACATTCATCCTTTAAAAATAGGTTATCTTTGTTTCAAAGCATCCAAATGTACAAAGTTTTTTACAATGAAAAGGCTGTGATTCTTTCGGATTCTCCATTGCCCGAAATCAAGAATCTGAAATTCAGTACAAACAGCCAGTTTGAGGAAGCTTTGGCGTTGCTCAGAAATACTTCAGCGGCAGAAATCAATATTTATCATCACAATCTGGACAAACTCTGGCAGCATTTCAAATCTTATTTTGATTATCTCGAAGCGGCGGGCGGAGTGGTTGAAAATCAAAAAAACGAAATCCTTTTTATCTACCGGCTAGGCAAATGGGATCTGCCCAAAGGAAAGGTTGAAAAAGGCGAAACCACAGAAGTTGCAGCGGTCAGAGAAGTGATGGAAGAATGCGGAATCGAAGGTCTGAAACTGGGTGAACTGATCTGCAATACCTATCATATTTATTTTCTGAAAAACATGAAACTCAAAGCGATTTACTGGTATCGGATGACAACTGATGATCCGGAAATTCCTGTTCCTCAAAACGAGGAAGGAATTGAAAACGCAGTCTGGAAGCCGGTTTCAGAAATCCCGACTTTGATGAATCAGACTTATGAAAACATCAAAATCGTTATCGACAGTTATTTCACAAAGAACCAGACAGTCTGACATTTCTTAACACACATCAATGCCGATTTTTGGTCCCAGCAATAACTTTGCACACTGAAGATCAGAAAAATGAGCAGAAAGAATATAGAATTAATTATAAATCCGCCGGCTCCGCACATGGTTGGAGACGGTTTCAAAATGCATAATTTCATACCGGGCGTACCCCAGTTGAGTATGCAGAGAACCAATCCGTTTATCGTTTTGGATTACAATTCACTGACGGAATTGGCGCCTTCAGATCATGTCAGAGGCGTCGGTGCACATCCGCACAAAGGATTTGAAACGGTCAGCATAGTTTATCACGGAAAAATCGCGCATACCGACAGCACCGGTTTTCACGGTGTGATCGGTGAAGGCGAAGTTCAGTGGATGACTGCTGCTTCCGGAATTTTGCACAAAGAATATCACGAAGAAGGTTTTTCAAAAAGCGGCGGAAAATTTCAGATGGTTCAGCTGTGGGTCAATCTGCCTTCGGAATTCAAAAAAGAGCCTGCAAAATATCAGTCGATCACAAGAGACAAAATGTCAAAATATCTGCTTGACGACAATCAAGGAATCATTGAAGTGATTTCGGGCGAATACAACGGAATCAAAGGTTCTGCTTCGACTTATACACCGATTCATATGTACAATGCAAAACTGAATCCGGGTGCAAAAGCAAACTTTAATTTTCCGGCCGAATACAACAGCATGCTGCTGGTCATTGAAGGAAATATTAGGGTCAACGGAGAGCAGAAAGTCGCCACAGATCAGCTTTTGATATTTGAAAATGAAGGAGAGGGATTTGAGATCAGTACAGATGAAAAATCGGTGGTTCTGATATTGTCGGGCGAACCGATCAAAGAACCGATTGCGGCGCACGGACCTTTTGTAATGAACAACAGGGAAGAAATTCTGGAAGCCTGCAACGAATTCAATTTGGGAAAATTCGGTTATCTGGAATAAAATATAAAAAGCTTGGTTGGTAAGAGCTCAAACTGTACAGGCCGGGAATTTAATTTCCGGTCTGTTTTTTTTGTAATGACCGTATGCTGAGCGGGTTTGCCGAGCGGGAGATCAAAAGGATTTTAAAATTCTCAAAAAACCTCATTGGTCTTGTTTGAAATTGATAAAAAGATTTATATTTGCAGCCACAAAAGAGGGAAACTTCTTTTTTGGAGAGATGGCAGAGCGGTCGAATGCGGCGGTCTTGA
>JRYL01001568.1_pt1 | contig 15292 bp, 16 predicted proteins | sample 235391 | NCBI WGS metagenome assembly JRYL01 (sample SAMN03074223, study PRJNA261481) | activated sludge metagenome | biome: Wastewater Treatment Plant; feature: Wastewater; material: Activated sludge; isolation source: activated biomass of a wastewater treatment plant treating wastewater from... ... | reverse complement strand
CCGGCTTCGGCGTTGCCGCCGATGCGGTCGAGCAGCGACTTGACTTCGAGCAGACCGACCACGTCCTGGTCGTTGCCGCGATAGACCGGATAGCGCGAATACTGTTCCTCGCGCATCACCGCCAGGTTCTCGGCGTCCCCGGCCGCAGCGTCGAGCCATGCGATGCGGGTGCGCGGGGTCATCAGGCTGTCGGCGGTGCGGTCGCCCAGGCGCAGCACACGGTTGACCATGTTGCGCTCGTCGACGTCGATCACGCCCTGCTCGTGGCTTTCGCTGACCAGCATGCGGATCTCCTCTTCGGTGACCTGCTGGGCCTGGCCGCGGTCCAGGCGCAGCAGCCGCAGGATCAGGCGGGTGCTCAGCGACAGCAGCCAGACGAAGGGCTTGGCGATCCGCGCCAGCCAGCTCATCGGCACGCCAGACGCTGGCGCCAAGGGCGGATGGCAGGGACGACAGACAGGACGAGGCAGACATTTCGACCGCATGAAAACAACGCAAATAACTGTTGTTTTATACAGTCTTTTGGCCCATCTGTCACCCGCCGCGAGCGAGCCAAAAAACAGGAGCAGCCGGCGCTTATCGGTCGCCGCTTGCGCGCCGGGTCACCGTCAAGGCCACCAGCCGAGAGACCACGCCGGCGATGTACATCACGCCCGCCAACTCCTCAAGCATGACCAGCGCGCGGCCTATGGGCTTGACCGGCGCAATGTCGCTCAGGCCCACGCCGGCCAGGGTGGTGAAGCTGAGGAACAGCAGCTCGAACCAGGTGCGCGGCTCATCCGGCCGCACCGCCGCCGGGAAGGTGCCGGGCACCAGCAGCTGGCACGCCATGTACAGGTGCGCGAAAGCCCAGGCCAGCACGGTGAAGGTGGCGCCGGCGGCCATCAGCTCGTCGGTGGTGGCGGTGTCGTCCTGCAGCAGGTAGGCGATCAACGCGCCGGCGGCGTACAGGTAGAACAGCGCCTCCAGCACCGAGATGAGCAGCAGCAGGTGCGTGCCCGGCGACACCCACTGCCAGATCCACAGCACCAGCACGCTGGCCGCCAGCCCCATGGCCCAGCTGTTGGCGGCCGGGCTTTGCCGCACCACGCGCAGCGCCATGCCCAGCACCAGCAGCCCGAACAGGCTGAGCACCACCTGCCCCACGCGCCCGGTGCGGCCGTCGTCCAGCAGCGCATACATCACCACCCCCATCAGTTGCACCACCAGCAGGGCCGACGAGGGGTAATGGCGCAGGCGCCGCAGCAGGCGAAGGGGCTGGATCATGGCGCGATTGTCGCCAAGGTCTGCTTGCCGGCTTGCGCCACAATCGGTGCCGATGAACCGACCGATCCGCCACCAGTACGAAGATTTCATGCGCCACGTGCACGAGCACGGCGTGGCCAAGGCCGACCGCACGGGCACCGGCACCAAAAGCGTGTTCGGCTACCAGATGCGCTTCGACCTGAGCGAGGGCTTTCCGCTGGTCACCACCAAGAAGGTGCACCTGAAAAGCATCATCTACGAGCTGCTGTGGTTCCTGCGCGGCGACGGCAATGCGCGCTGGCTGCAGGAGCGCGGCGTGACGATCTGGGACGAATGGGCCAAGCCCGATGGCGACCTGGGCCCGGTGTACGGCGTGCAGTGGCGCAGTTGGCCCAAGCCGGATGGCGGCCACATCGACCAGATCGCGCAGGTGGTGCAGACGCTGAAGACGAACCCCGACTCACGCCGCATCATCGTGAGCGCCTGGAACGTGGCCGATCTGGACCGGATGGCGCTGATGCCGTGCCACGCGTTCTTTCAGTTCTACGTGGCGGATGGCAAGTTGAGTTGCCAGCTCTATCAGCGCAGCGCCGACATCTTTCTGGGCGTTCCCTTCAACATCGCCAGCTACGCGCTGTTGACGCACATGCTGGCGCAGCAGTGTGATCTGGCCGTGGGCGACTTCATCTGGACGGGTGGCGATTGCCACATCTACGCCAACCATGAAGAGCAGGTGAAAGAGCAGCTCAGCCGCGCGCCCTTCCCCTACCCCACGCTCACGATCCGCCGTCGCCCGCCGTCGATCTTCGATTACGAATTCGACGATTTCGAGGTGCAGGGCTACCAGCACCACGCGGCCATCAAGGCGCCGGTGGCCGTCTGAGATTTTTCAAGACAAATCGGCCTCCAGCGCTGATGCAGCAAGCGCAACCAGCTATCAATAACGAAGTAATCGAATGACCGATCTGTTATCGCTTTACCGCACCATGGTGCGCATCCGCGCCTTCGAGGACGCGGCCGAAATCGCCAGCCAAGGCGGCGTGGCGGCCTGGGGCCATGCCGCGTCGGATCAGCCCGCGCTGGTGCGCGGCCCGCTGCACCTGTCCACCGGGCAGGAGGCCGTGGCCGCCGGCGTGTGCGCACACCTGAAACCCGCCGACCTGCTGACCAGCACGCACCGCGGCCACGGCCACACGCTGGCCAAGGGCGCCGACCCGACGAAGATGATGTGCGAGCTGTTCGGCCGCGCCACGGGCTACAACGGCGGCAAGGGCGGCTCGATGCACATTGCCGACTTCTCCGTCGGCATGCTGGGCGCCAACGGCGTGGTGGCGGCCGGTCTGCCGATTGCGGTCGGCGCGGCGCAGGGCCTGAAGATTCGCGGCGTCGATGCCATCGCGGTGTGCTTCTTCGGCGACGGCGCCATCAACCGCGGGCCCTTCATGGAGGCGCTGAACTGGGCCGTGGTCTACCACCTGCCCGTGCTCTTCGTGTGCGAGGACAACCGCATCAGCGCCACCACCGCCAGCGCGCCCATGACCGCCGGCCCCGGCGCCAGCGCACGCGCGGCGTCGATGGGCATTGCCGCCGTGCAGGTCGACGGCACCGACGTGCAGGCCGTGAGCCAGGCCGCGGGCGAGCTGATCCGCGAGATCCGCACCGGCAGCGGCCCGCGCCTGCTGCACGCGCTGACGGACCGGCACAAAGGCCACGTCTCGGTCGACCCCGGCACTTACCGTGATCCGAAGGACGTGCAGGCCGCCCTGGCGCGCGACGGCATCGCCCGCACGCGCGCGCAACTCGTCGCGCAGGGCCACACAGCGCAGGTCGAGCAGATCGAGCGCGAGGCGAAAGCCGAGATCGACGCCGCCGTGGCCACCGCCACCGCCGCGCCGCTGCCCGACAAGGCGCAGGCGTACACCGACATCCAGACCACCGGCGAAGGAGTGTGGGCATGAATATCTCCAGGCTCCCCCCTGAGTCGCCTTCGGCGCCTTCCCCCCTGAGGGGGGACGCACCCGACGACCGGGGAAACCCCGGCCGTGGGTGCCCGCGCATGGCCTGCTCCGCGGCCGTTGGGCTCGTCGGATTTTGTGCAACCTGGACCGTATGAACCCCATGAAACTTGAGATGACTTACGCCCAGGCCGCCGCGCTCGCGCTGTCGCAGGCCATGGAAGCCGACCCGCACGTCATCGCCCTGGGCGAAGACCTGGGAAGAGGCGGCGTGTTCGGCCAGTACCGCGACGAAGCCGGTACGCCGCTGGTGCAGCGCTTCGGTGCCGATCGCATCATCGACACACCCATCTCCGAAAGCACCATCGTCGGCGCCGCCGTCGGCATGGCGCTGGCCGGCTGCAAGCCAGTGGTGGAACTGCGCGTGGTCGACTTCGCGCTGTGCGCTATCGACGAGGTGGTCAACCAGGCCGCCAAGAACCGCTACATGTTCGGCGGCCAGGGCCGCGTGCCGATGGTGATGCGCATGCCCATCGGCATCTGGTCGTCGTCGGCCGCGCAGCACAGCCAGTCGCTGGAGGCGTGGTTCGCGCACATTCCGGGGCTGGTCGTCGTCACGCCTTCCACACCCGCCGACAACCACGGCCTGCTGCTGGCCGCGCTGGCCTCGGGCGACCCGGTCGTCTACATGGAGCACAAGGAACTGTGGGCCACGCCCGGCCCCGTGACGCCCGGCGAAGTCGTGCCGCTGGGCAAGGCGCGCGTGGCGCGCGAAGGCAGCGACGTGACTATCGTCAGCTGGTCGCGGCAGATGCAGTCCTGCCTGGACGCCGCCGAGCAGCTGGCCACGCAAGGCGTGCAGGCCGAGGTGATCGACCTGCGCACCATCTGGCCGTGGGACAAGGCCGCCGTGCTGGCCAGCGTGGCCAAGACGGGCCGCCTGCTGGTGGTGCATGAGGCCATCCGCGTGGCCGGCTTCGGCGCCGAGATCGCGGCCACGGTGGCCGAGGAAACCGGCGCCAGGGTGGCCCGCCTCGGCGCGCCACGCATCCCGGTCGGCTACGCGCCCACGCTGGAAGCCGAGGCACGCGTCACGGTCGCGCAGATCGCCGCTGCGGCGCGCAAGCTGACGTCATGACACGGCCCCGCATCGGCCTCATCTGGGCGCAGGCGCGTGGCGGCGTCATCGGCAAGGATGGCGCCATGCCCTGGCACCTGCCGGAAGACCTGGCGCACTTCAAGCGCACCACGCTCAGCCACCCGGTCATCATGGGGCGGCGCACCTGGGATTCGGTTCCGCCCCGGTTCCGCCCCCTGCCCGAACGCCGCAACATCGTGGTGACGCGGCAGGGCGATTGGCATCAAATCGGCGCCGAGCGCGCATCCAGCCTGCGCGAGGCGCTACAACAATGTGAGAGCACCGAACAGGTCTGGATCATCGGCGGCGCGCAGATCTACGCCCAGGCCCTGCCGCTGGCCGATTCGCTGGTCGTGACCGAGATCGACGCCGACTTCGACGGCGATGCCTTCGCGCCTGCCATCGGGCCGGAGTGGCACGAGATCGCACGCGAGCGCATCGTTGCCGCCAACGGCCTGCCCCTGGCCTTCGTCACCTGGCGCAGAAGCGGTCGCACCGGCGATTGACCCTTCACCCGTGTCAGGCGCGCAGGCCGCCCACAATGGCCTTTCACGCCATTCGACACAAGGAGTGCGTCATGGCCAAAGCGTCATTCAAGGTTGGCGACCACGTGCGCTGGAACTCCGAAGCCGGCCACGTGAGCGGGCACATCACCAAGGTGCACCAGCAGGACTTCGACTGGAAGGGCTACACCCACCACGCCAGCGCCGACGACCCGCAGTACGAAATCAAGAGCGACAAGACCGATCACGTCGCGGTGCACAAGGGGGCGGCGCTGCACCACGTCGCCCAGTAGCGCCATGCCGGCGCGCCTGCCCTACTTCACCATCGGCCATTCCACACTGTCCGTCGACGAACTGGCCGCGCGCCTGAAGGCGGCCAAGGTCACGCGCCTGATCGACGTGCGCACCATTCCACGCTCGCGCACCAACCCGCAGTTCAACCAGGACGTGCTGCCCGCTGCGCTGGCGCCGCACGGCATCGCCTACGAAGCCATGGGCAGCCTGGGCGGGCGCCGCAGCCTGCAGCGCAACGTGGCGCCGGAGGTGAACGGCTTCTGGGACCACCGCAGCTTTCACAACTACGCCGACTACGCGCTGCAACCCGCCTTTCGCGAAGGCCTGGCCGAACTGCGCACCAAAGGCCAGCGCGAGCACTGCGCCGTCATGTGTTCCGAAGCCGTCTGGTGGCGCTGCCACCGCCGCATCATCGCCGACCACCTGCTGGCAGCGGGCGAGGACGTGCGGCACATCATGGAGGGCCGGATCGAGGCAGCGCACCTGACGGCCGGCGCGCAAATCGGTGCCGACGGTCAGATCAGCTACCCCGGGCCATCGGGCGTCTGAGGAACCCTGCGCCGACCATCTTGAACAGGCCGTGGGCAGTTCCTGTCATTGAACGCTCGGAAGAGAACTCAGCGCGCCGCGGATCGACGGGCGCAGCGCTGGCCTATGCCAGTGTTCGGGTATCGATGACGAAGCGGTATTTCACGTCGCCCCGGATCATGCGCTCGTAGGCGTCGTTGATCTGGTCGGCGCGGATCATCTCGATGTCGGCCACGATGCCGTGCTGCGCGCAGAAGTCCAGCATTTCCTGCGTTTCCGGGATGCCGCCGATCATCGAGCCGGCCAGGCTGCGGCGCTTGGTGATCAGGTTGAACACGCCGGGCGATGGGTGCGGCGTGGCCGGGGCGCCGACCAGCGTCATCACGCCGTCGCGTTTGAGCAGCGCGAAGAAGGGGTCGAGGTCGTGCGGCGCCGCGACGGTGTTGAGGATGAAGTCCAGGCTCTGCGCATGGGCGGCCATTTCTTCAACATGGCGCGAGACGACCACCTCGTCGGCGCCCAGCGCCCGGGCCGCCGCGCGCTTGGATTCGGACGTGGTGAAGGCCACCACCCGCGCGCCCATGGCCTTCGCCAGCTTGATGCCCATGTGCCCCCCAGCCCGCCGATGCCGACCACGCCCACCTGGTGGCCCGGGCCGACCTTCCAGTGGCGCAGCGGCGAATAGGTGGTGATGCCCGCGCACAGCAGCGGCGCCACGGCCGCGAGCTCGCTCTCGGCATGGCGCACGCGCAGCACATAGCGTTCGTGCACCACGATCTTCTGCGAGTAGCCGCCCAGCGTGTGGCCCGGTGCGTCGGGCGTGGGGCCGTTGTAGGTGCCGACCATGTGGTCGCAGTAGTTCTCCAGCCCGTCGTGGCAGTCGGCGCAGGTCTTGCACGAATCGACGATGCAGCCGACGCCGACCAGATCGCCCACCTGGAAGCCGAGCACGCCCGGCCCGACGGCCGAGACCCGCCCCACGATCTCGTGCCCCGGCACGCACGGGTACAGGGTGCCGGCCCATTCCGAGCGCACCTGATGGATGTCGGAATGGCACACGCCGCAAAAGGCGATGTCGATCTGCACGTCGTGCGCCCCGGGGGTGCGGCGCGTGATGTCGAGCGGCTGCAGTGGCGCTTGCCCGGCATGGGCACCATAGGCCTTGACGTTCATCATGATGGGTCTTTCGTGTGGAAGGTGGATCAGGGTGCGGTGAAGCGGACACGCGCCTGCACCGGCCCCAGCGCCTGGGCCAGCCCGCCGGGCTGCTGCACCCGGCCAATGCGGGTATAGCGGTAGCTGGAGGACAAGTCCTCGTAGAACACGACCAGCGTGTCGTCGCCGTAGAGCAGCACGTCGCCGGCGCGGATGGTGCCGATGCGACTGGCGTTGGCGGGCAAGGCACGCGGCGGGCGGGTCTTCTCCGGGCTCGATCCAGCGGATGAAGCGGGCCGGCACACCGCCCACGATGGCGTTGGGGGGCACGTCTTTCGTCACCACCGCGTTGGCGGCCACCACGGCATTTTCGCCAATCGTCACGCCCGGCATCACCGACACCGCCGCGCCCAGCCAGGCGCCGCGTTCGATGACGATGGGTGCGCAATAGGTGGCGCGGCGCCTGGCCGGATCCAGCGGATGGTTGATGGTGACCAAGTTGACCTTGGGCCCGATCAGCACTTCGTCGCCGATCGTGATGCCGCCGCGGTCCATGAATTCGCAGGCGTGGTTGACGAACACGTTGCGGCCGACGCGGATGTTCTTGCCGAAGTCGGTGTAGAACGGCTGCATCAACCAGAACGACGCATCGACCGGCACGCCCGTCAGGCGCTCGAACAGCGCCCGCATGTCTGCGGGGCTGCGGTAGCCGGTGTTCATCTCGGCGACGATCTGCTGCGCCTCGGTGATCAGGGCGGCGATCTTCGCGTAGTCGGGGTCGGTGATGGCGATCACCTCGCCGGCCCGCTCGCGCTCGAAGATGTCGCGCGCGTTCATGCCAGGCTCTGCTTGAAGAAGGTGTCCAGTCGGTCGAACGGAATCCTGGCCAGGTTGTCGTACAGATCCACGTGGTCGGCGTCCGGCACCACCAGCAACTCCTTCGGCCCGGTGGCGGCTTGGTACACATCGTCGGAGTAGTAGCGCGAGTGCGCCTTGTCGCCCGTCACCAGCAGGATCGGGCGCGGCGCGATCATGTCGATGTGGGCCGCCAGCGGAAAGCCGAAGAAGGCCATGGGCGTGGTCGCCGTCCAGGCGGTGGTGGAGTTGATCGAGCGCGGGTGAAAGCCGCGCCGGGTGCGGTAGTAATTGAAGAAAGCGGTGAGCACCGGGTCGGCTTCGGGCGGCAGCTTCTCCGGCAGCACGCGCGTGCCCTTAACGATGCGGCCTTGTTCATCGAAAGGCACTTCGTGCAGGCCCAGCGCGGGCTGGCCGCTCTCGGCATCGGCCCAGCGCTGCTGGCTCAGGTAGTCGATGACCTGCTGGCGCTGGGCGCGCGTGTAGCTATCCTGGTGCGCACGGCTCATGCTGCGCGACATGTCGTACATGGCCGAGGTGGCCACGGCCTTGATGCGCGAATCGGCCGACGCGGCCGTCAGCGCGATGCCGCTCAGGCCGCAGATGCCGATGGCGCCGATGCGGGTGCGGTCCACCCCCGGCAGCAGGCCGATGGCATCGACGGCGGCGCTGAAGTCCTCGGTGAAGATGTCGGGCGAGGCCACGTTGCGCACCACGCCGCCGCTTTCGCCCGTGAAGGACGGGTCGAACGCCAGCGTGACGAAACCGCGTTCGGCCAGCGTCTGTGCGTACAGCCCGGCCACCTGCTCCTTGACCGCGCCGAACGGGCCGCTGACCACCAGCGCCGGGCGCTTGGGGCTCGCCGCGCCCTTGAGCCGGTAGAGGTCGGCAGCGACAGTGATGCCGTAGCGGTTGCCGAACGTGATCTTGCGGTGATCGACGCGGGAGCTTTTCGGGAAGACTTTGTCCCAGTGCCGGGTCATGGTGCGGGCTGCTGCAGAGTGGGTCTGGGCGCCCGCGGACGTGGCCTGCAGCGCCGTCGCGGCGGCGGCGGTGAACGAGGCGGCGCCTTGCAGGGCGCGGCGGCGGGACATGGTGGGTGTCATGGGTGAACTCCTGTCGTGCGGCGCCCGAAGGGCCGATGGGAGGAATTCTGGGCGCGCGGCGAAGCCCTGACTAGATGATGAATGCTTATTCAGCTTATTAGTTTTTCTTGATAATCAACGCCATGGCACGCCGCAACCTCAATGACCTGCTGGCCTTCGTGACCGTGACGCGCGAAGGCAGCTTCACGCGCGCCGCCGCCACGTTGGGCGTCACCCAATCGGCGCTCAGCCAGGCCGTGCGCGGGCTGGAGGAGCGCCTGCAGATTCGCCTGCTGACGCGCACCACGCGCAGCGTGGCACCCACGGTGGCGGGCGAGCGGCTGGCCAAGGCCATCGGCCACCGCTTCGACGAGATCGAAGCCGAACTCGACGCACTCACCGAATTGCGCGACAAGCCCGCCGGCCTGGTGCGCATCACCGCCGGCGAGGGGCCGCTGAACTCGATCCTGCTGCCCAAACTGCTGCCGCTGGTGCGCGAATATCCAGACATCACGCTGGAACTGGACATGCACTACGGCTTTCGTGACATCGTGGCCGACCGCTTCGACGCCGGCGTGCGCATGGGGCAAACCATCGACAAGGACATGATCGCCGTGCCTATCGGCCCGCCGCTGCGCATGGCGGTGGTCGGCTCGCCGGCCTACTTTGCCGAACACGGCAAGCCGCGCGCGCCGCAGGATCTGACGGTGCACCGCTGCATCAATCAGCGCATGGTCAGCTCGGGCGGGTTGTACGTGTGGGATTTCGCACGCCGCGGCCAACGGGTGAACGTGCGGGTCGACGGGCCGCTGATCTTCAACACCACGCCACCGCAGATTGACGCCGCGCTGGCGGGCCTGGGCCTGACGCTGCTGCCTGAGGACGAGCTGTCGCCGCACCTTCAGGATGGCAGCCTGGTGCGCGTGCTGCAGGACTGGTGCCCGCCCTTCGACGGCTACCACCTCTACTACCCCAGCCGCCGCCAGCCTTCGCCGGCGTTCAGCCTGGTGGTGGAGGCGCTGCGCTGGCGCGAGGCGGCACGTTCATGACGCGCGTGGAGTCATCGCCAGAAACTTGCCCGATCGACGTCAGAAGACGGTGAGCGCGGGTGTTCGCCGCACCCAGGCCGTGCGGCCACGCAGGCGCGACTTCGGCCTGGGGTGATGGCTCAGCGTACGATCGACCCCCATGAATCCACTCGCCAACGCCCTCAAATCCGAGATCGCCCGGGTCGCGCGCAAGGAACTCAAGGATGAGTTGCTCGCCCTGCGAAAGGTCACCACCACCCATCGTTCCGAAATTGCCGCGCTCAAGCGCGAAGTCAAGGCCTTGCGCGCGCAGCTCAAGACCCATGAGAAGGCCATCGGCCAACTGCCGGCGGCAGCGCCCGCTGCCGAGGCGCCTTCGGGGCGCCAGCTGCGCTTCAGCGCCGAGGGCTTCGCGGCCCAGCGGGCGCGGCTGGGGCTGTCGCAGGTGCAGATGGCGCAATTGCTAGGCGCGTCCGCGCTGTCGGTCTACAAGTGGGAATCCGGCAAGGCGCATCCGCGCGCCGCGCAGCTCGAGCGCATCGCCTCCATTCGCCAATTGGGCAAGCGCGAGGCCCTCGCGCGCCTCACGGCCGGGCAAGGTGGCTGAGATGCGCATCACCACCTGGAACGTCAACTCCCTCACCGCCCGCCTGCAGCACGTGCTGGACTGGCTGGCCGCCAACCCGGTCGACGTGCTGGCGCTGCAGGAACTGAAGATGACGGACGACAAGTTTCCGCTCGAGATGCTGCGCGAGATCGGCTACGAATCCGCCGTGTTCGGGCAGAAGACATACAACGGCGTGGCCCTGCTGTCGCGCACGCCGGTGGCCGACGTGGGACGCAACATTGTCGGTTTCAGCGACGAGAACTCACGCGTGATTGCCGGCACGGTGGATGCGCCGGGCGGGCCGCTGCGCATCGTCAACGGCTATTTCGTCAACGGCCAAGCGCCGGGCACCGACAAGTTCGACTACAAGATGAGCTGGCTGCGCGGCCTGCGTGACTGGCTGCGCGAGGAGCTGGCGGCGCACCCGCGCCTGGTGCTGCTGGGCGACTTCAACATCGCGCCGGAAGACCGCGACAGCTACGACCCGGTGGGGCTGGCCGAGACGATCCACCACACGACTGAGGAGCGGGAGCACTTCAAGGCGCTGCTCGGCCTGGGCCTCACCGATGCCTTCCGCCTGTTCGAGCAGCCGGAGAAGAGCTATTCGTGGTGGGACTACCGCATGCTCGGCTACCAGAAGAACCGCGGCCTGCGCATCGACCACATCCTGGTCAGCGAACCGCTGGTGCCGCTGGTCAGCGCCTGCAGCATCGACCGCACGCCGCGCAAGTGGCCCAAGCCGAGCGACCACGCGCCGGTGACGGTGGAACTACTGGGCTGAAGGCGCCGCGGCGCCGCTCAGGCCGCACGCGGCGACAGCGCCAGCGCCTGGGCCTCGTCCGCCGGGGCGCGCAACAGCAGCAGCCGCATGACAGCTTCGGCCAGGTTGCACAGCGTCTGGTTCTGCGCCGGGGTCAGCGTGCGTGGCTTGGTGTCGAGCACGCACACGGTGCCCATGACCAGACCTTGCGGGGTCACTAGCGGCGCGCCAGCGTAGAAGCGCAGGCCCGGCTCGCCGAGGACCATGGGGTGCATGGCCACGCGCGGATCGTTCAGCGCGTCCTGGATCACCGTCATGTGGTAGGGCGAATGCAACGCGTGCTGGCAGAACGACAGCTCCAGCGGCATGAAGGCGACCTCCAGGCCAAAGCTGCCCTGCAGCCATTGCGTGTGGTCGTCCAGCAGCGTGACGGCGGCAATGGGCGCATCGCACACCTGCGCCGCCATGCGGGCGATCAGCTGGAACAGGTCGTCGCCCTGGTGGTGCAGGGCATCGAGGCGGGCCAGCTCCAGCGTGCGCAGCCATCCTGCGACGTCGGTCTCCACCACCGGCGGGCGTGCAGGCGCCACCACCTGGGTGGGCACGGGCGGCAGCGCCAGGGGCAGCTTGACCACGGCCGCGGCGCCCAGTCGAATCACGGGCGCCGATGCGCGCTCGGCAGGCCGAGATGCGGCGGGCGGGTTGGCTGGGCTCCGGTTTCCGAACAGGAGCCGCAGGGCTGAAACAGGCATGGCGGATGCGAAAAAAGTACTGTCGTGCTCTTTTGGTTCGAATCCCATTGTGCCCTGCATCCAGACGGCGACCGGCAGGGCCCATCTGGCTGGCGTGAACTATTCCACCGTTTGCGCGGGGCCGCACCACCGCCTGCCCGGCAGGATGCCTCCGGCCGAATTCACGCCGGCTCGTCGTCGAGGCCCAGTTCCTGGATCTTGCGCGTGATGGTGTTGCGGCCGATGCCGAGCCTTTGCGCGGCCTCGATGCGCCGGCCGCGCGTGGTGGCCAGCGCGGCTTCGATGAGCTGGGTTTCGACCTGGTGCATCAGCTGGTCCCACACGCCGGGCTGGCCGCTGGCCAGCAGGCGCATGGCCTCGGCCCGCAGGCCTTGCGGCCAGCCGTCCGGCGCGGCGGGCGGAACGGGTGCCGGCAAGGCGCCCGTGTCGAGCGGCTCGACCGGCGCCTGAGATATCGCAGCAAAATCAGCCTCCATCGGCATGGATACGGCGCTGGCAGCTATGGTTTCGATAGTTTCCAGTGCCCTGTCGGCCACGGGAAGCTGCGCGGCGCCCAGCACCTCGGGCGGCAGATCCTTGACCTCGATGACCTGCGCCGGGGCCATCACCGTCAGCCAGTGGCAGATGTTCTCCAACTGGCGCACGTTGCCCGGAAAGTCGAACCCCGCCAGCCGCGCCAGCGCCGCGTCGGCAAAGCGCTTGGGCTCCACGCCCAGCTGGCGCGCGCTCTGCTGCAGAAAATGCCGCGCCAGCGCGGGCACGTCGGCACGCCGCTCACGCAGCGGCGGCAGGCGCAGGCGAATCACGTTCAGGCGGTGGAACAGGTCTTCGCGGAAGCTGCCGTCCTTCACCCGTTGCTCCAGGTTCTGGTGCGTGGCGGCGATCACGCGCGCGTTGGTCTTCACGGCGCTGTGGCCGCCGACGCGGTAGAACTGGCCGTCGGACAGCACGCGCAGCAGCCGCGTCTGCAGATCGAACGGCATGTCGCCGATCTCGTCGAGGAACAGCGTGCCGCCGTCGGCCTGCTCGAAGCGGCCGCGCCGCATGGTCTGCGCGCCGGTGAAGGCGCCGCGCTCGTGGCCGAACAGCTCGCTCTCCAGCAAATCCTTGGGAATCGCCGCCGTGTTGATGGCCACGAACGGCCCGCCGGCGCGCGGCGAATGCTTGTGCAGCGCGCGCGCCACCAGCTCCTTGCCGCTGCCCGATTCGCCGGTGATCAGCACCGTGACGTTGCTCTGCGACAGCCGGCCGATGGCGCGGAACACGTCCTGCATGGCCGGGGCCTGGCCCAGCATTTCGGGCGCCACGGTCTGCTGCTCGGCGGCCACCTCCTCGCGCTGGCTCTCGGCCACGGCGCGGTGGATCAGCTCGACCGCCTTGGGGATGTCGAACGGCTTGGGCAGGTATTCGAAGGCGCCGCCCTGAAACGCCGAGACGGCGCTGTCCAGGTCGGAGAAGGCCGTCATGATGATCACCGGCAGGCCCGGCAGGCGCTGCTTCACCTGGCCCAGCAGGTCGAGCCCGCTGCCGCCGGGCATGCGGATGTCGCTCACCAGCACCTGCGGCGGTTCGGCCTCGTCCTCCAGCGCGTTCAGCACCTCGCGCGGGTTGGTGAACGAGCGCGTGGCCAGCGATTCGCGCGACAGCGCCTTCTCCAGCACGAAGCGGATGGACTGGTCATCGTCCACGATCCAGATGGGTTTCATCAGTGTTCCCGGTTGTTCATTGCCGCACGGCTTGCTGCATCAAAAATCATAGCTGCTTGCGCTTGCTGTAGGCCGATTTCATATTCATTTGGCTTGAAATCATTGTCTGGCAAGCGCAAGCCACTATCAATTTCGAACCACCCTGCCCCGCGCTCAAGGCAGCGGGATCAGGATACGGAAATCCGTTCGTCCGGGCCGGCTGTCCAGTTCGATCACGCCGTGGTGCTGCTGCACGAAGGTCTGCGCCAGGGTCAGCCCCAGGCCGCTGCCACCCTCGCGGCCCGACACCAGGGGGTCGAACACGCGGTCCTTGATCGCCTCCGGCACGCCGGGCCCGTTGTCGATGACATGCAAATCCAGTGCCAGGCGGCAGCGCTGCTTGCCGATGGTGATCTGCCGCGCCACGCGCGTGCGCAGCACGATCTCGGCGTCGCCCTGCGCGATGCGCTGGCCCAGCGCCTGCGCGGCGTTGTGCACGATGTTGAGCAGCGCCTGGATGAGTTGCTCGCGGTCGCCGCGGAAGTCGGGGATCGAGATGTCGTAGTCGCGCCGCACCGCCAGCCCGCGCGGGAATTCGGCGGCGATCAGCGCGCGCACGCGCTCGCACACTTCATGGATGTTCACGTCGCCCACCACCTGCGGGCGGCGGTGCGGCGCCAGCAGGCGGTCCACCAGCTGCTGCAGGCGGTCGGCCTCGCGGATGATGACCTGCGTGTATTCGCGCAGCTCGCGGCTGTCGATCTCCATCTCCAGCAGCTGCGCGGCGCCGCGGATGCCGCCCAGCGGGTTCTTGATCTCGTGCGCCAGGTTGCGGAACAGCTCCTTGTGCGCGCGCGCCTGGTTGGCGGCGCGCTCCTCGCGCTCCTGGCGGGCCTGCTGCTCCAGCGGCACCAGCTCGACGATCAGCTCGCCCTTGGCTTCGGTCTGCGCCACGATGGCGTGCACCGGCCACGGCTCGCCACCCAGGCGGCGCAGCTGGGCCTCGTAGCGCAGCGCCGCAAACTGGTTGCCGTGCGCGCCCTCCAGCGCGTGCTGAAACGCGGCCGCGTCGGCAAAGTAATGCGTCAGCGCCGTGCCCTCGATGCTGCGCGACGGCAGGCCCACGGCGTCTTCGAGCGCGGCGTTGGCAAAGCGCACCACGCCGCCCGCGTCCACCACGGCCACGGGGGTGACCAGCAGGTCGAGCGCCTGAAGGCGGGTGCGGGAAGATCGGTGGGCGGCGGGCATGGTGTGATAACCAATGCAAGCGGCGTGCCCGTCCGTGGGCCGTCGCCGGGCCATTTATACCAAATCAGGCCCCAGCGCTTGTGCAGCAAGCGCCAGCAGCTATGAATATCGAAGCGCTCTGCGCAGGGTGGCCGCCGTGGCGCCGGCGGCCGCGCGGCGCGCTCAGCGCAGCCGCGACAGCTCGCGCTTCAGGCCGTCGATGTCGCTCTGGTTGCGGGCGATCGAGGCCTTCATCTCGGCCACGCGGTCCAGGTACTTCTGGTAGTTGCGCGCCTCGCCGCCGATCTTGTCGGGCTCGCCGTTGTTGTATTCCTTCACCAGCTCGGCCTGCTTGGCCTCGGCGCGGCGCAGTTCCTGCTCAAGGATAGCCTTGGCGTCGGAATCGCGCGCACGCTGCTCGGGCGTGTCAATGCGCGGGGCCGACGGCGGCGCGCTGGCCGTGCGCGGCGCCGCC
>JRYL01001407.1_pt1 | contig 15321 bp, 16 predicted proteins | sample 235391 | NCBI WGS metagenome assembly JRYL01 (sample SAMN03074223, study PRJNA261481) | activated sludge metagenome | biome: Wastewater Treatment Plant; feature: Wastewater; material: Activated sludge; isolation source: activated biomass of a wastewater treatment plant treating wastewater from... ... | reverse complement strand
GCACTACACCGACTGGACGGTGGGACACGTGCACTCCGGCGCGCTGGGCTGGGTCGGCCTGATCACCATCGGCTCCATCTACTACCTGCTGCCGCGTCTGTTCGGCCAGCGTCAGATGTACAGCATCAAGGCCATCGAGGTGCATTTCTGGATTGCCACCATCGGTATCGTCGTGTACATCGCCGCGATGTGGATTGCCGGCGTGATGCAGGGCCTGATGTGGCGTGCAGTCAACGCCGACGGCACGCTGACCTACACCTTCGTCGAATCGGTCAAGGCCACGTATCCGTTCTACGTGCTGCGCCTGATCGGTGGTCTGCTGTACCTGAGTGGCATGGTGGTCATGCTGTGGAACATGCTCAAGACCATCGCTGCCGGCCGTGTGGTCCAGGTTCAGATTCCCGCGGTCGCGGCCCACGCCTGATCAGAGGAGGTAAGGAATCATGGCAGCAGAAAAAATCACCGGCCACGCCAAGGTCGAAACCAACAACTTCCTGATGATCGTGCTGATCCTGCTGGTGGTCTCCGTCGGGGGCCTGGTGGAGATCGTGCCGCTGTTCTTCCAGAAGTCGACCACGCAGCCGATCGAGGGTCTCAAGCCCTATACGGCGCTGCAGGTCGTCGGCCGCGACGTCTACGTGCGCGAGGGTTGCTACAACTGCCACTCGCAGATGGTGCGCCCGTTCCGTGCCGAGGCGCTGCGCTACGGCCCCTACTCGGTGGCGGGTGAGTTCGTGTACGACCACCCGTTCCAGTGGGGCAGCAAGCGCACCGGCCCCGATCTGGCGCGCGTGGGCGGCCGCTACAGCGACGACTGGCATCGCGCCCACCTGATCAATCCGCGTGACGTGGTGCCCGAATCCAACATGCCGGCCTACCCGTGGCTGGAGAAGAACCTCGCCAACGACCGCACCATCCAGGCGCACATGAAGGGTCTGCGCACGCTGGGCGCACCCTACACCGACGAGGAAATCGCCAAGGCCCCGGAGGAGGTGAAGGGCAAGACCGAAATGGATGCCGTGATCGCCTACCTGCAGGTGCTGGGCATTCACCGCAAGTAAGTCAGGTCAAACCATCATCATGGATATCAACCTTCTGCGCAGCATCGTGACCGTGGTGGCGTTCGTCGTCTTCATCGGCATCGTGTTCTGGGCTTGGTCGCGCCGCAACAAGGAGCGGTTCGACGAGGCAGCACGCTTGCCCTTCGAGCAGGACTGACCACAGCGGCACGCCGCGCAGGCGAGGAACTAAAAATGAGCGACTTCACGAGCAATTTCTGGTCGATTTACATCGCCGCCATCACGCTGCTGGGCATCTTCGGCTGCCTGGTCCTGTTGTGGGTCAGCGGCAAGACCAAGGCCATGACGGCCGCGGACAACACCACGGGCCACGTCTGGGACGGCGACCTGCGCGAGATGAACAACCCGCTGCCGCGCTGGTGGGTGGGCCTGTTCATCATCACCTGCATCTTCTCGCTGGCCTACCTGTACCTGTACCCCGGCCTGGGCTCCTACCAGGGCTCGCTGGGTTGGACGCAGACCGGCCAGTTCGAGAAAGAGGTGGCGCGCGGCAACGAGCAGACGGCGCCGATCTACGCCGCCTTCGCGGGCAAGAGCACCGAGGAACTGGCCAAGGACCAGCAGGCCATGGCCATTGGCGACCGCCTGTTCATGAACAACTGCGCGCAGTGCCACGGCTCGGACGCGCGCGGCAGCACGGGCTTTCCGAACCTGACCGACGGGCAGTGGAACTGGGGCGGCACGCCCGAGCAGATCCACGCCACCATCGCCCAGGGCCGCACCGGCATCATGACGCCCATGGCCGCCGCCGTCGGCAGTTCCGACGACGTGCGCAACCTGGCCAACCACGTGCTGAGCCTGTCGAAGTCGCCGCACGACTCGGTGCGCGCCAACCTGGGTCGCGACAAGTTCGTGGCCTGCGCCGCCTGCCACGGTCCGGATGGCAAGGGCAATCAGGCCCTGGGCGCGCCCGATCTGACCAGCGGCGTGTTCGTGCACGGTCCTGCCGTCGAGGCGCACATCGTCAACATGATCAACAGCGGCAAGACCGGCGTGATGCCCGCCTGGGAAAGCAAGTTCACGCCCGAGCAGCTCAAGGTGCTGACGGCCTATGTGTGGGGCAAGGGCGGCGGCGTGGCGGGTGCCACGCCTGCAGCGGCCGCACCGGCGGCGGCAGCGCCCGCGGCAGCCGCGGACAACGACGCGGCATCGGTGGTGGTCGAGAACGGCGTGGTCAAGTTCTTCTTCGCCACCGGCAAGGCCGACCTGGCCGGCGGTGCCGACCAGGCGCTGGCCGACGTAGTGGCTGGCGTGAAGGGTGGCAAGAAGGCCGTGGTGAGCGGCTTCGTCGACAGCACCGGCAACGCCGCGCAGAACGAGGAGCTTGCCAAGCAGCGAGCCTTTGCCGTGCGCGACCAGCTGAAGGCGCTGGGCGTGGCCGAGGACAGCATCGAGCTGAAGAAGCCGGAGAATATCGAAGCTGGCGCTGGTGCGCAGGCGCGCCGGGTCGAGGTCAACCTCGTCTGAGGATCTGATGCGGGTCGGCGCCGCTGGCAAGATCAGGGTTGCTCTTGATCTTGTAGCTGGCGGCGCAAGCCCCATCTGCGCTGAGTTGGCTTTTTTGCCATATTTGGCGACGTGACGGGGCGCGTTGCGCCCCGTTTTGTATGGAGCGTGGCAGGCGCATGGATGGCTGACTGCTGCGTCACCGGCGCAAGCGCCGTGGATTTCAGCCATCCGTCGTCCTTGACAGACTAGATCGTTGTGAGCAATTCATCCCCCACCGATAAACCCGTCGCCGCTGGTGCAGCAGGCGACGAGGTGATGGTGTCGCTGTACCAGGCACAGAAGAAGATCTACCCCCGCAGTGTCACCGGGCTGTTCGCCAAGTGGCGCTGGTTCTTCGTCTTCGCGACGCAGATCTTCTTCTACGGCATGCCCTGGCTGCAGTGGGGCGGGCGGCAGGCCATGCTGTTCGATCTCGAGGCGCGGCGCTTCTACATCTTCGGGCTGGTGCTGTACCCGCAGGACGTCATCTACCTGTCGGGCATCCTGATCATCTCGGCCCTGCTGCTGTTCCTGTTCACGGCGGTGGCGGGGCGGCAGTGGTGCGGCTATGCCTGTCCGCAGACCGTGTACACCGAGATCTACCTCTGGATCGAGCGCAAGATCGAGGGCGACCGCTCGGCCCGGATGCGGCTGGATGCCGCGCCCATGTCGGCGACCAAGTTTTCGCGCAAGGCACTCAAGCAGATCGTCTGGATCGCCGTCGGCCTGTGGACGGGCTTCACCTTCGTCGGCTATTTCACGCCCATTCGCGAGCTGGCCGGCCACGTGGCGAGCTGGTCGCTCGGCCCCTGGGAAACCTTCTGGATCTTCTTCTACGGCTTTGCCACCTACGGCAACGCCGGCTACATGCGCGAGCAGGTGTGCAAGTACATGTGCCCCTACGCCCGCTTCCAGAGCGCGATGTTCGACAAGGACACGCTCATCGTTACCTACGACGCCCGGCGCGGTGAGCCGCGTGGCGCACGCTCGAAGAAGGCCGACCCGAAGGCGCTGGGCCTGGGTGACTGCGTGAACTGCACGCTGTGCGTGCAGGTCTGCCCCACGGGCATCGACATCCGCAACGGCCTGCAGTACGAGTGCATCAGCTGCGCCGCCTGCATCGACGTGTGCGACGAGGTGATGGACAAGGTGGGCTATCCGCGCGGCCTGATCCGCTACTCGACCGAGCACGCACTGGAAGAGGGCTGGGGAGGCAAGCAGATCCTGCGCCACATCCTGCGTCCGCGCGTGCTGATCTACTCCACCATCCTGGCGGCGGTGACCATTGCGATGATCGCCAGCCTGTTTCTGCGCACGCCGTTCAAGGTCGACATCGTGCGCGACCGCGCCACGCTGGCGCGCCTGGTCGAGGGCGGCAAGATCGAGAACGTCTACCGCATCCAGGTGATGAACGCCACCGAACAGCCCCAGACCTTCACCCTGTCGGCCGACGGCCTGCCGGGGCTGGAACTGGTCACCGACAAGACCGTCACCATCGACGGCGCGCAATCCCTGTGGGTGCCGGTGCGTCTGCAGCTGCCCTGGGGCACGGCCAACGCCGGCTCGCACGAGATTCACTTCAACGTGCAGGCACCGGGCGTGGGCGAGGTGCGCGAGAAATCCGTCTTCATGGTTCCAAGGTAAGCATCGATGAGCACTCTTCCTTCTTCGCCCGCCGTGGCACCGCACTCCGGCCCGTGGTGGAAGCACCCCATCATGTGGATGGTGGTGGGTGGCCCCACCGTCGTGGTGGTGGCCTCCTTCATCACGCTGTACCTGGCCATCAGTCGTCCCGACCCGGTGTATTCGGACGCCCGGCGGCCCGATGCGCCGGTCGTGCAGCCGGCCGATGAGGTGGGCAAGGCCGAACTGACACCCGCCATGCAGGCGCGCAACCATGCGGCCACCGGCGGCCTGCCCAAGGGCGCCGAGGCGCCCGCCTCGGCGGCGGCCCCTGCCCAGCGCTGAATTTCATCAACCGTCCTGATAGGAACGATGCCCATGCTGCGTGAACGATTGATGTGGATCGCCTGGCCTGCCTTTCTGGTGGCCGCGGTGCTGGAGATGATGGTCTTCGCCGTGCTCGACCCGGAGATGCTGACGCTGTTCGGCGAGCGTGCCGGCTGGTCGCGCTACGCGGTCTACACCGTCACCTTCTTCATCTTCTGGTTCATGATGATGGTGTCCAGCGCGCTGACCACCTTGCTGGCCATGTCGCCGTTCGAGCTCAACCGGCGCAAGACGGCGTCGCTGCCGCCCTCGCACCACTGACCGGGTGCCGGCAGGGCGCTGTTGGATTGGGAGGGAAATGGTGCCTCAGCCGGCACCAGCTCTGCGCAAGAAGCTATCTTTAGCGTAGCAAATCTGCGGCACAGAGAAAAGAAGAAGGTGACGAGCCTTTGCCCCGGCACTGGCTCCAAAGTTAGGGCTGCTTGGTTCCCCACCTGACCCGGTTGGCTCCTTCACCATGCGGGAAGGCCCGTCGCGGCCTATTGTACGGCTTGCAGCCTTCGCTGCGCTTCGGCGGGGCCGAAGCTGAGGGCCAGTAGGTTCAGCACCTCGCCGCGCAGCATCGCCAGTTCCTCGGCGTCATGGCTTTCGGCCAAGCGCACCGTCAGTCGGCCGGCACGCGGATGCCGGCAATCGGCCAGCGTGTCGATCAGCGCCGCGGCCTGCGGGTGAATGTCGATGTCGGCCAGATCGGCAAGAGCCGTGTCCGGCGATTCCAGGCGGTGCAACATGGCAAGTGGCGACGGCTTGTCGACGACAAACCGATACCGTTGTTTCTGTTGCGGTGCAGCATACCCTGTTTGGCGCCGACGGGGTGGCTTCCGTGGGGTTTCCGCGTCGTTTCCGAGTCGATCCTCTAATCCGGGGCGTCGCGCTTTCGCCCCGTAGAATCCAGCCCATGTCGTACTTGGTTCTGGCCCGCAAATACCGTCCGCGGAATTTCTCCGAAATGGTGGGTCAGGAGCACGTCGTGCAGGCGCTGACCAACGCGCTGACGCAGCAGCGGCTGCACCACGCGTACCTGTTCACCGGCACGCGCGGCGTGGGCAAGACCACGGTGTCGCGCATCCTGGCCAAGTCGCTCAACTGCATCGGCGCAGACGGGCAGGGCGGCATCACGGCCGAGCCGTGCGGCGTGTGCCCCGCCTGCACCGAGATCGACGCTGGCCGCTTCGTCGACTACACCGAACTGGACGCCGCCAGCAACCGCGGTGTGGACGAGGTGCAGAGCCTGCTCGAGCAGGCCGTCTACAAGCCGGTGCAGGGCCGCTTCAAGGTCTTCATGATCGACGAAGTGCACATGCTCACCAATACCGCCTTCAACGCCATGCTGAAGACGCTGGAGGAGCCGCCCGAATACCTCAAGTTCGTGCTCGCCACCACCGATCCGCAGAAGGTGCCGGTCACCGTGCTCAGCCGCTGCCTGCAGTTCAACCTGCGGCCGATGGCGCCCGAGACGGTGCTGGAACACTTGGCGCACGTGCTTGCGGCCGAGAACGTGCCCGCCGATGCCGGCGCGCTGCGCCTGCTGGCGCGCGGCGCGCGCGGCTCGATGCGCGATGCGCTCAGCCTGACCGACCAAGCCATCGCTTTCGGCTCCGGCCGCCTGGAAGAGGCCACCGTGCGCCAGATGCTGGGCAGCGTGGACCGCAGCGTGGTGTTCAGCCTGATCGGCGCGCTGGCCGCGGGTGACGGCAAGGCGGTGGTCGATCTGGTCGAGCAGCTGCGCGCCGCCGGCCAGTCGGCCGCCACCACGCTGGAAGACATGGCCAGCGTGCTGCAGCGCATGGCCGTGCAGCAGGCCGTGCCCGACATGCCGGTCGACGAGACCGACCCCGACGCGCAGGAAACCGCGCGGCTGGCCACCTTGCTGCCGGCCGACGAGACGCAGCTGCTCTACAGCCTGTGCATCCACGGCCGGGCCGAGCTGGGCCTGGCCCCCGACGACTACACCGGCCTGACCATGGTGTTGCTGCGGCTGCTGCCGTTCAAGACCGGCGCCGCACCCCAGGCCAGCGCCGCGGCTGAAAAAAAAACTCTGAAGCCGACTGAGGCAGCGACGGCGCGTGCCGCCAGCGCGGCCGCAGCGTCGCCAGCGGTGCGTGTCGATGCGCCGGCGGTGGCGCCTGTGGCCCAGCCTGCGGCCGCGGAACCCGAAGATTCCCCCGCCGACGACTGGGGCGACGATGGCGGCTTCGCGCCGCCCGATGCCCAGCCCGCGGGCGAACCGGCGTTCGAAGATGCCGGCGACGAGCTGCCGCTGGCGCCGCCCTTGGCCGAGCACCCGCCCTTGCAGCCGCTGCCGGTGCGCCCGCAGATGCCGCGCACCGTTCAAGAGGGAAAACAGGCTGCAGCGCCCGCCCCGCGGGCGCCGGCAGCTTCTGAAATCGTAGCAGTCAAGGTGCGCGAAGGCAGCGATTCGCAGCAGCCCGAGCCGCGGCCGGTGCTCACCGAGCTGCCCGCCGTGGTACCGGGTGCCGAGGGCGACTTCTGGCACGCCGTGGTGCAGGACCTGGTGGCGCGCGAGGCCATCACCGCGCTGGTGCGCGAACTGGCGCTGCAGTCGCAGCTGGTGGCGCGCACCGATGGGCAGTGGACGCTGCGCATCGAGAGCGAATCGCTCGGCCAGTCGGCCGCGCGCGAGCGCCTGCAGGCCGCGCTGGCCGAGGCCGGGCACGCCGTGCGCCTGCAGGTGGAGATCGGCGCCGTCAGCGACAGCCCGGCGCGCCGCAACAGGATCGCCGCCGACCAGCGCCTGAAGGCCGCCGAATCGCTGCTGCTGGCCGACCCGTTCGTGCAGGAAATGATCCGCGACTTTGGGGCGAAAATCGTCCCCGGAAGCATCAAGCCGCTTTGATGCGTTGAATCTGAACCCGAAGGAAGAGAACCGATGTTCAACAAAGGACAACTCGCCGGCCTGATGAAACAGGCGCAGGCCATGCAGGACAACCTGAAGAAGGCGCAGGACGAACTGGCGCTGATGGAAGTGGAGGGCGAATCCGGCGCCGGCCTGGTGAAGGTGCTGATGACCGCCAAGCACGACGTCAAGCGCGTCACCATCGACCCCAGCCTGCTGGCCGACGACAAGGACATGCTGGAAGACCTGGTGGCCGCCGCCTTCAACGCTGCCGTGCGCAAGGCCGAGGAGTTGTCGGCCGAAAAGATGGGCAAGCTGATGCCTGCGGGCATGCCCGGCATGCCGCCGGGGATGAAGTTCCCCTTCTGATCGATGACGAAATGACCTCGGCCGCGTGGCGGCCTTCGATGACGGCGCTGCGCGCCATGACCAATGCGCCGTCATTTCGTCATGGACGCCGCGCCAGCGGCGAAGTCATTTCGTCATTTTGTTATCGGCCGCGATGTCCGACACCCACAGCCTCGACACCCTGATCCAGTCGCTGCGGCGCCTGCCGGGGGTGGGCGTGCGCTCGGCGCAGCGCATGGCGTTCCACCTGCTGCAGCATGACCGTGAAGGCGCACAGCTGCTGGCGCGGTCGCTGCAGGACGCGGTGGCCAACGTGCGGCATTGCGCGCTGTGCCACACCTTCACCGAAGGCGAGGTGTGCGACACCTGCCTGGACGAGCGGCGCGATGCCACCAAGCTGTGCGTGGTTGAGACGCCGGCCGACCAGGCGGCGCTGGAGCGCACGGCCGCGTTCAAGGGGCGCTACTTCGTGCTGATGGGCAAGCTGAGTCCGCTGGACGGCATCGGCCCGCGCGACATCGGCGTGGCCCGGCTGATTGAGCGCGCCAGCGATGGCGTGGTGCAGGAGGTGATCCTGGCCACCAACTTCACGGCCGAGGGCGAAGCCACGGCGCACGTGATCGGGCAGGCCTTGAAGAGCCGCGGCCTGACGGTGACGCGCCTGGCGCGCGGCGTGCCGGCCGGTAGCGAGCTGGAGTACGTCGACCTGGGCACCATCGCCCACGCGCTGGTGGACCGGCGCTGACGGCGCTGCGCAACCAACTGTTTTTTGCTTGATGATCAGGAAGTCTCAGGCAGCGTTGTGGCAGCGGGCTGGCCCGCGATGAGGCGTTTCGTCGCCACCCACGCTGGATCGCGGGCAAGCCCGCTACCACACAGCGGATGCGGTCCGCGCGTCATCTGAGATTTGTTGATGGTCAATTTTTTTTGATAGCTGTCGGCGCTTGCCAGCAAAGCGCTGCGGCCCGTTTTCATTCCAATCGTCATGACCGCTGCCCACGTTCCCGCTTTTAGCATCGCCCATTGGTGCATCCTCATCGCCGCGCTGCTGCCGCTGCTGTGTTCGTTCATTGCCAAGTGGGGCCAGCTGGGCAGGCCGCGCAGCCAGGGCGGTTACGACAACGCCGACCCGCGCGGCTGGCTGGCGCGGCAGGGCGACTGGCGCGCCCGGGCCAACGCGGCGCAGGCCAACAGCTTCGAGGGGCTGCCGTTCTTCATCGGCGCGGTGCTGGCGGCGCTGCAGCTGGGGGCGCCGCAGGCGCGCGTCGATCTGCTGGCGCTGCTGTACGTGCTGCTGCGGCTGGGCTTCATCATCACTTACGTCGGCGGCCTGGCCACGCTGCGCAGCGCGGTGTGGGGGCTGGCCTTCGCGGTCAACGTGGCGATCCTGTTCCAGGGCTGGCGTTGATCGGGTATGGCGCGCTGTGCGCCATATACTCCCCATATAGTTGGCTTGCAGCGCCTGTTATAAGGGCGTTGAATTCATATACTCCCTCTTTTTTCGGTGATCCAGACGCTGCAGGATGCAACCAGCAGGCTGCTGCCCGCGGCTGCGCCGTTGCGCGCCGGGCAGTGACATGCGATGCGCATGCGCGCCGAATCACCTGCGCGACAGGTTCTAAGCACTAACCCGATTCGGGCTCGACCCGATGCCGGCATGGGTGCCTTGGGCTACCGTCAGGTAGTTGCCGAAGCCATGCCCACCCCTGTATTCGTCCCCCCACTGGTTCCTGATCTGTCGCGCCGCCAGTGGCTGCGGGGCGCTGCGGCGGCGGCGCTGCTGGGCCAGGGCCTTGCCCATGCCCAGCAGCGGCCTGAAAAACCCCGGCTCACCCTGGCCCTCGGCGGCAAGACCGCGCTGTACTACCTGCCGCTGACCATTGCCGAGCAGCTCAAGTACTTCAGCGCCGAAGGGCTGGAGGTGGACCTGCAGGACCACGCCGGCGACAGCCTGGCGCAGCAGGCGCTGCTGCAGGGCCAGGCCGATCTGGCCGCAGGCGGGTTCGAGCGCGTGATCCTGCTGCGCCAGCACGGTGTCAACTGCCGCGCCTTCGCCGCGCTGGGGCGCGCGCCGCAGCTGGTGTTCGCGGTCAATGCACGCACGCTGCCCAACTTCAAGCACCTGGTGCAGCTCAAGGGCCGGCGCGTTGGCGTGACGGCCCTGGAGGCCACCAGCCACTGGTTCGCGCGCATGCTGCTGGCGCGCGCTGGCGTGTCGCCGGCCGATGTGGAGTTCGTCGGCGTCGGCACCTCCACCGCCGCCGTCGGCGCGCTGCGCGAGGGGCGCATCGACGCCATCTCCGACATCGACCCGGTGATGACCCAGCTCGAGCTGCGCGGCGACATCCGCGTGGTGGCCGACACGCGCTCGCTGCGCGGCACGCAGGAGCTGTACGGCGGGCCCATGCCGGGCGGCTGCGTCTATGCGCCGCAGGCGTTCGTGGTGCGTTACCCGAACACCGTGCAGGCCGTCGCCAATGCGGTGGTGCGGGCGCTGAAGTGGCTGCAGACGGCCGGCCCCAGCGACATCGTGCGTGCCGTGCCCGAGTCCTACATGTACGGCGACCGCGCCATCTACCTGGCGGCGCTGGAGAAGGCGCGCGAGGCGCTGTCGCCCGATGGCATGGCGGCCGAAGAAGGCGTGGCCACGGCGCACCGGGTGGTGGCGCAGTACCCCAATGGCAGCGCTGCCGTGCGTTCGCAGGCGCCGGGAACCACCTACACCAACGATTTCGCGCGGCGCGCCAAGGCGAAGTTCCAGGTGTCCGGCCTGTCGCGCGACGCGACCGGGGCCTGACGCGACAACCCGCTCAGGAACACAAGCGCTGTCCGGGCCGCTTGGTCATCAGTAAGTCTCCGATGACGCGCGGCCCTCATCCGCTGTGTGGGAGCGGGCTTGCCCGCGATGAGGCGCCTCGTCGCCAACAACGCTTGATCGCCGGCAAGCCCGCTCCCGCCACGCTGTCTGAGGCTTGTCGGCAGGGCGTGTCATCCAACGAAAGCCCACCCTTCGGGCCGCGCCTGGCGCTACAGCCTGACACGTGCTGCGGCGCGCGCCGCAATCAGCGCCGGGTGTTGTTGGCCTTGGCCTTGGCGGCGGCTTTCGGCGCCGCCTTGGCGCTGCCGGTCCTGGTCACGGGCTTCTTGCCGGCGGCGGGCTGCGCGCGTGCGGGGGCTGCCTTCTTGTGGGCGCGGCGGTCGGCGCTGTCGCGGCCCTTGGCGGCGCGGGTGCTGCCGGCCTTGCCCTTGGGTGCCTGTTCGGCGCGCGCGTTGCCGCGCGCCGACGAGCGCGCAGCGCGGCTTTCGCCGCGCTCGCTGCGTGCCGTTTCGGCGTTGTCGCGGGCCGCGGCGGCGCTGGCGCGCACCGGCAGGTACAGCACCACGGCCTGGCCGCGCTTCAGGCCGGCGCGCGCGCCCATCTTGTTCCAGCCGGCCACGGTGGCGGCGGGCAGGTCGTAGCGCGCGGCGATGGTGGCGATGGAGTCGCCCCGGCGCGCGCGCACGCTGGTGCGGCGCAGCACGATCTCGGGCGTGTAGGCCAGGCGCGCGTTGTTCACCACATGCTCGGCCACGGCGCCGGCGCCCTGGCCGTTGCGGCGCACCAGCACGGTGGAGCCGCTCTTGATCACCATGCCGCGCGGGATGTTGTTCATCTCGCGGAAGTCGTCCTCGTTCATGCCGAAGCGGCTGGCGACCTCGCGCGAGGGCAGGTTGGACGGCGCCACCCAGGCCGTCCACGAGGCCAGCGAGCCCGGCGCGGCGGCCGCCAGGTTCTTCTTGAAGATGTCGGCGTTGTTCCACGGCAGCAGGATCTGCGGCGTGCCGGTGGCGAAGATGACCGGCTTGCGCTGCGACGGGTTGAGCGCGCGGAAGTCCTCCAGCCGCACGTCGGCCAGGCGCGCGGCGGTTTCAACGTCGATGTCGTTCGTGATGTCCACGGTGTCGAAGAACGGGTGGTTCTCGATCAGCGGCAGCACGCTGCCGAACTGCTGCGGGCTGGCGATGATGTTCTTCACCGCCTGCAGCTTGGGCACGTAGTTGCGTGTCTCGGCGGGCATGTTCAGGTCGTTGTAGCCGGTGCCCAGGCCGGCGGCCTGGTTGCGCTCGATGGCGCGCCGGACGTTGCCCTGGCCCCAGTTGTAGGCGGCCAGCGCCAGGTGCCAGTCGCCGAACATGTCGTGCAGCTTCTGCAGGTAGTCGAGCGCGGCGCGGGTCGAATCCAGCACGTTGCGCCGGTCGTCGCGGAAGATGGTCTGGCGCAGTTGGAAGTCGCGCCCCGTGGCCGGCATGAACTGCCACATGCCCGCCGCCTTGGCGCTGCTGACGGCCTGCGGGTTGAACGCCGATTCGATGTAGGGCAGCAGCGCCAGCTCGGTCGGCATGCCGCGCAGCTCCAGCTCTTCGACGATGTGGAAGATGTACAGGCGCGAGCGGTCGACCATGCGCTCGATGTAGTCGGGCCGCGTGCTGTACCACTGCTCGTGGCGCTGCACCAACTCGCCCTCCAGGTCGGGCATGGCGAAGCCGCGGCGCACGCGGTCCCACAGGTCGGCCGGTGCCTCGACCGACTGCACGCGGCTGCCCTGCAGCTCGGACACCGTCACCGCCGGCATCTCGCCCGCGCCGCGCACCGGGCCGCCGGTGGTGGCCACGGGCGAGCCGGGTTCGGCGCTGCTGTCGGTGGTTGATCCGGGCGCGGCGCAGCCGGCCACGATGGCGACGCTGGCGGCCAGCGCCAGACCTTGGTACCACTTCATCTGAATTCGTTCTTCCATTCGCGAAGCGCGGCGAACACCGCCACGTCGCCGGTTGCTGAAGGTGTGCGCGCCTGCACCGCCTGGGTGACGGCGGGTTCGCGGCTGCGCAGGAAGGGATTGATCGCCCGCTCGGTGCCGATGCTGGACGGCAGCGTGGGCTGGCCGGCTTCGCGCAACTGCTGGCAGTGGCGCTGGTAGTCGGCCAGCACGCGGTTGCCGGGCTCCACCGCGCAGGCGAAGCGCAGGTTGCCGAGCGTGTATTCGTGCGCGCAGCACACCCGCGTGTCGGCCGGCAGGGCGGCCAGCGTGTCGAGCGAGGCCAGCATCTGCGCCGGCGTGCCCTCGAAGATGCGGCCACAGCCGCCCGAGAACAGCGTGTCGCCGCAGAACAGCAGCGGCGCGCCAGCCACGGCGTCGGCAAAGTAGGCGATGTGCCCGGCCGTGTGGCCCGGCACGTCGATGACGCGAAAGCGGATGCCCAGCGCCTGCACTTCATCGCCACCGTGCAGCGGGGTGAAGGGCTCGGGGATGCGCTCGCGCGCCGGGCCGAACACCTGCGCGCCAGTGGCAGCCCGCAGTTCGGCCACGCCGCCGGTGTGATCGCCGTGGTGGTGCGTGACTAGAATGCTGGCCAGTTGCAGCCCCCGCTGGTCGAGCGCCGCGCGCACCGGCGCGGCATCCCCAGGGTCCACCACCAAGGCTTGCTGGCCGTCGTGCAACAACCAGAAGTAGTTGTCGTCGAAGGCGGGCAGTGCGATCAAATCCATGAGCAAGGGATTATAAAAACCAATGCCACTGCCCCGGCCTGTGCAACCCATCTTTACATCGTTGTCGCTCCAGGCGATGCGCTGGTCGGTGCGCCGACAACGGGGCTGCGCAGCAAGCCCCCTCCGATGGCCGCGGCGCAGGCCACGCCGGAACGCCGTGGCCGGGGTCCCCCCGGCCGCCGGCGTTGTCCCCCTCGGGGGGAAGCCGCGCCAGCGGCACAGGGGGGGGCATGGTCCTTCATGAGTGGTTCCAGACCCCGCCCGGCCAGTACTTGCTGGACTGGGAGCGCGCGCAGTTCGACGCCGCGCTGGTGGACGTGTTCGGCTACCACGCGCTGCAGATCGGCCTGCCCGACATTGACGCGCTGGCCGCCAACCGCATGCCGCACCGCTGGCTGGCGCTGACCACGCCGCCGACCGGCCCGGCGCCCGCCGCTGCGCCGCCGCCGCCCGACGGCGGCGAGCCCCGCCGCATCGCCCTGGTCACCGACAGCGCCGCGCTGCCCTTTGCCGAGGCCAGCCTCGACCTGGTGGTGCTGCCGCACACGCTGGAGCTGAGCCCCGACCCGCACGCCACGCTGCGCGAGGTGCAGCGCGTGCTGGTGCACGAGGGCAAGGTGGCCATTGCGGGCCTCAACCCCGCCAGCCTGTGGGGCCTGCGCCAGTACCGCGCGCACCTGTACCGCAGCATGGGCGGCGGCCGCCTGTACCTGCCCGACGCGGGCCAGTTCATCGGCCACTGGCGCCTGCGCGACTGGCTGCGGCTGCTGGATTTCGAGCTGGAAGGCGTCAGCTTCGGCTGCTGGCGGCCGGCGGTGCGCAGCGCCCGCAGCCTGGCGCGCTTTGCCTGGATGGACGGGCTGGGCCAGCGCTGGTGGCCGGTCTTCGGCGCCGGCTACTTCATGGTGGCCGTCAAGCGCAGCCACGGCCCCAAGCTGGTGGGCGCGCACTGGAAGGCCGCGCCGGTACCCGCGGGTGCTCCTGTATCAATAGCTAACCGCGCCCGCCGTGCGGCCGCGAACCCGAAAAAAGACCTTGAATCGCATTGAGATGTTCACCGACGGCGCCTGCAAGGGCAACCCCGGCCCCGGCGGCTGGGGCGTGCTGCTGCGCCACGGCACCACCGAGAAGGAACTGTTCGGCGGCGAGCCGCTGACCACCAACAATCGCATGGAGCTGACCGCCGTCATCGAGGGCCTGCAGGCGCTCAAGCGCCCGTGCGAGGTCGACCTGTACCTGGACAGCCAGTACGTGCGTCAGGGCATCACCGAATGGATTGCCGGCTGGAAGGCCAAGGGCTGGCGCACGGCAGCCAAGCAGCCGGTGAAGAACGTCGACCTGTGGCAGAAGCTGGATGCGCTGGTGAGCGGCGGGCCGCACCGCATCCACTGGCACTGGGTGCGCGGCCACGCGGGGCACGAGGGCAACGAGCGTGCGGACGAGTTGGCCAACCGCGGCGTGCCGGCGCTGCGCTGATCGTGAACCTGCCGGATGGGCCGGCAGTCTCAGCCAGCGTTGTAGGAGCGGGCTTGCCCGCGATGGGGCGCCTCGTCGCTGCTAACGCTTGATCGCGGGCAAGCCCGCTCCCACACAGCGGGTGCGACCCGCGCTTCATCCGAGACTTTTGGATGAACAAGAAAAAATGATAGCTGCTTGCGCCTGATATCAAATGATTTCAGATAGATTCATATCTGAAATCCAATCAGAACGTGCGCAAGCAGCTCCTTTTATTGAAGTGAACCCGCCCGATCCCGCACGCCGGCGGTGCCGTTCCACGGGTCTTTGCCAACAGCGCACACCGCTGGGCGATGCTACATTTTGAGATGGTCGGCGCCGCCGTGGCGCCACAGCAGTTCTGACCTCGTTTTGAAGCGCTCCACCACCCTCATCGCCGTCGTCGCCCTGGCCGGTGCCCTTGGCGCTGCCTGGTGGTTTCAACGCCCGTCCGCTGCACCGCTGGCGCCACCGGCGCCGGCCCGCGCCGGCGGCCCCGGCGCGCCGGGCGGCGGCGCGGG
>JRYL01000331.1_pt1 | contig 15366 bp, 11 predicted proteins | sample 235391 | NCBI WGS metagenome assembly JRYL01 (sample SAMN03074223, study PRJNA261481) | activated sludge metagenome | biome: Wastewater Treatment Plant; feature: Wastewater; material: Activated sludge; isolation source: activated biomass of a wastewater treatment plant treating wastewater from... ... | reverse complement strand
ATCGTCTTCTGCCCTGTCAGCAGATCGCCTTCAATTCCTAAGCCACGCCCCCGCTGTATATCTCGCGTCTCCATCGCCGGTGTGGTGCCCATGCGCTCGTGCATGACTTGAGTGCGCGTCTTGATGCTGTTGGCCTCCAGCCACTTTGCTGGCTTCCCTTCACGGATCAGGCGAAAATCACGCAGCGCTCCTCGCGGATCAAGCATCCGTCCCATCACCCGCAGATCGCCACTCACCAGCGCCAGCATCTGATTGCCAAAATACTGCACAGCAGGGAAATGCCATATCTTCGGCAAGTTGAACAAGATGCGCTGCCGATAGTAACTGGAGATCGCATCGTAAATCTTCTGAATACCGCGCAACCCAATAGCAGCCTTCTCCAATGGCCACCGCACTGTCGCAGGCAAGTCGGCAACCCGTGCCTTCGCCTTATCACTCAGCACACCCGTAGGGAAGACATTTTCGATCAGGTGCGCTTCGTACTCATCCCACGCCCGGTAGATCGCATCCTCCATGTAGCTACTGATGTCAGCACCATTACGCCACTGCTCTGCATCCCCCGCCTCTTTCGTGTAACGTGTGATGCGATCCAGCAACGTTTCGCCATCTGCAAACGGGTGCTCGGTGAGGATGCTGATCTCTTCGTTGCTGATCGCCCGGTTCAGCCAGAAATCATTATTGGGTGCTGCCGTTGTGGCATTGCTCCTCCCCGCCTTATGTGTTGCCGGTGTCGCCTTCCCAGCCCTGGCCTCCATTACCTTGAGCTTCGGCGAATCATCCGGCATGGCGTTGATGCCATCCAGTATCTTCCGCCCGGGAGTAACAGCCTTGCCCGTCGGAGTAGCCTTGTCCGCCGGAATCTCATACGCAGGCATATCAATCAGGCCAGATGGGTCTTTCACCGTCTCGCCCTCAATCAGTCCCGGCTTGCTCGGCGTCATGGATGTGGTGCCATCCCCCCACGCTGCCCATGCATCAGTAGCCGTACGTCGATCAATCCGTGCACCCTCATTCGCAATGATCTGGTGAAACGGGAGTCCCAGTTGTTCCGTCGGCAAGCTCATATCGGGGGCTGTCGCCCCCTCCTCATCCAGAAGCTCCCGTATGCGCTGCAACCGCTGCTCTGGCGTGAGCGCACCGGCATTGCTCGTTGTCTCCGACTTGATGAGGCCGGTATCTATCAGCCCTTGCCCCTCGGGAGGGATAGTACCTGACGCTGATGCTGCTTCCGCCTGTGGCTCTGCGAGGGTCTGCGTGGGCACATCCTCGACAATGCCGCGATCAATACTGTCCTGCAACGGATGCAGGGCATCGCCCACATTGTCCGCAACCCTTGCCACGTAATCCACCGGAGTAATATCCGCGACCCCGGCCACCACCCGCACGGTATCCGCATCAACGAGATCACGCGCAGTGGCAGTATCAATGGCAACCTTGCGCGCCAACTCGGAAGTCGGGCCGTAGGTTGAAAGCTCGGTAACTCCCGCTCTGTTCACATCAGCGCGATACCACGAGTCCATCCAGTCGCGCCCATCTGGCAAATTGCCAATCCATGATGCCTGCCATTCCTCTGGCACGGACTGCAACGCAATCTCATGCACATCCACATGGATATCCAACTCAGGATCAAGCGTGGTGCGACCCACAAAATCCCCAGCATCATGAACCTGCGAGAACTCTGGCGCACGATACGCTCCGGATGCACGCACCTTGCGGCTCAACTTCACCGGAGCATCATCAGGGATCAGCGTCGTGATCGGATCAAACGCCCATCCGGGACCAGATGAACGAAGTCCACGCTCGCGCAAGTTCACATCAAGCTTGGCGGCTTGCTCGACAATCGTCGCAAACTCTGGTTTGTATATATCCTCCGGGTGCCAACGCAATCGCGCGTACACATTGTCAAGAGCACGATTCGCCCGCATCACGCTTCGGGAATTGGCGTCAGTCACATTGCTCGCCACCTTGCCCAACGACACGATCGGGCGCTTGCTCATGAACCCCTGTCCGAAGTGAAGCGGCACGGGAGATGCCGCCTTCCCCGTCATCGCCTCCCAGTACCGCATCGCGTTCGCATAATCAGTCCGGCGGAAAATCTCGCTCAGCTGATACAGGGTGTCACCACCCTGGATATTGCGCTCCCAGCTTTTGGTATAAGTAGGATCAATGGAATTCGTGACCTCCATCGTCCTCCATGCCATCCTGTCCGATTCATTCAGGTGCGATGTATTCGGCACATCCGTCCCCGGCGTATCAGAAAGGCGCTGCGTCTGAATCGATTCTCCCCACTCGCCCCCAAGAACATCGCGCACAGGTCTGTACAGCCGCTCCTTGTTCATCATATCGATGTAGCGCGGCTTTAAGTCGCTCCCAGGCGGTGGCAACGGTCGCTGGAACCAGCGACCAAGCGACTGCTCTTCTTGCCCCAGCGCACCCGCAAGCGTCTGGCTCTCCACCACCTGCCCGTCAGATGTTTCTACGCGCCAACCATCTTCGGTCTTGACGGCACGAGAATTCCGCCCGGTCGGGATACTCTCCCCCGGTTGCAACCCTACAGCTTCATCGTAAATACGCTCGATCTCTGCCTGGTCAACCGCAGCCGGCTTCTCTCCTGTCCGCCGCTCCGCTGCGGTCATGTTGCGCTCATGCAGGCGCAACACCACATTCCCCTGCGCATCAACTTCCAGCGTGCCCAACCCGCCCACGGTATTGCCGCCAGCGCTCCCCTCTTGTCGCATCAGGTTCCCAATTGCGGATTGCGCATCCGCCACATGCTCACCCTTTCGTGCGGATGATACGAGCGGATTGAGCGGCCGAGTTCTCCGGCCACCGGGCAATGGGATGCCCTTACTACTCGCCTTGCCAATCCCCTCCAGCAATGGCCGCAAGCCAAGGTCGCCAATGTCTTCTGCGATCCGGGCTGTCTTTGTCAACGCGCCCGTGCCTCGTTCGGCCAGATGCAGTAGCCGTGCCGCTCGTGGCGTTGTCGCATTCAGCCGTGCCGCCCGTAACGTCGAGGTCGCACCCTTGCCAATACCGCCGACGCCAGCCGCCCATGTCAACGGGTCGGTGAGCATCAGGAACATCAGCCACGTTGCCGAACCACCAGGAGCATTCACTAACTCCGTGTCATGCCACCACTGCGCCACCGCCTCCCCACCGGTCACATCAGGGATGTCATCGCCGTCAGCATCCCAGCCATGCTCGTAAATACGCCGCGCCTCATCCTCATTCGCCTCAATGAAGTCAGCATACTCACGTACCCATGGCGCGTGTCGCTGCCATCGCGCCGCATCGGCCAGGCGAGACTCCCCGGGATACAGAATCGAATCTGTGATGAGATCAACATTCTTGTCCCCACCCCAGTTGACAAACAGCAACGCTCCCGCAATCGGGTTTTCTATTGCGGTCAACAACATATTCCGCAATCGGCCTTCTGGCATCTTTGCCATCAGAATAATTGTCATGGGCTCCTGTATGTAGGTATCCCACGCACTCTTCAGCTTCTGCGGAACGATCGCCGAGCTCACCTTCATCGCGCCATTGATCGATTTCTCCAGCACGGTTACAAAGGTATCAGTCGCCATATCTTCAATATTGGTGAGGAGAGTGTCTCGCTTTTCAGCGCGGGACTCAATGCGTTCGGTTCCCCTGGGGGTTATCAAAACACCGCGATTATCATATTGCTCCTGAACCAGCCATGCCTCTTTACCATCACTCACCCATGCCCAGCCATCAGGGGGCACGGGGATGTCGTCAGTTGTTGTCCCCGACTTCCCATACAGGTCATAGCCCGTTGTCCGAAGCACGGGCACTGGCTCCGTCGTCCCCCGCGGATATGCCTTACCGTCGATCTCGACCACATCTGCCCGTGATGCCACTTCACGCAATCGCTGGTTGGCAAGCGCGTGGTCATAATCGCGTGCGGCAACAGCAGCCTCAGTTTGTGTCGAATCACGCACCTCGGCATTGTCACGTATCGCACCCGTATCACTCATGCCCGGCAATGCCATAATGCCCGGCACCTGCTCACGAGAAACATTGCCCGTAACCAGGTTGTACATGCCCCCGGCAAGGGCCTCTTCCCCACTCTTCCGGGGACGAAGGATGACGCTTCCGTCTTCCTTGTGCTTCAGCAGCATAAATTCGCCATCACCGGTATCCGGCGCGGCCAACCCTTGTGTCGAGATGACACCCTCTCGCATGTTCTTGCCAAGGGCATCTCCAGCATCCATCATTGGCGTGCGCTTGATCCTGGGCAATTCCAGATCAAGCCCCGCCAGCGCTGCTGGTTGCATCTTCTCGTAGTTGTAAGCACTGGACTTGAGGTTCGCGACCAGCTTCGGATCGCTCGTTGGCTCGCGCACTCCGATCGGGGTCGTCAACTTATTCCTGTCGGCGAGAACAGACGGCATGGCAACCATGCTGCCATTCACGTCATACACGCCCCATTCCTCCGTAGCAGTCTCGCGTGGGATGCGCGTCACGGGCAAGGCATCGTCACGCTGCTGCTCTCGTCGGGCACGCTCACTCACGGGAATCGGCGGCAACTGCCGCACATCATCAATGCGATCCATATTCCAGCCGCCCCTGGACGCAGCCGGTTCAGGCACCATAAACTGTGCCGCCTTCACAGCAAGCGCCTCAGCCAACGACAATGTCGGAGGCGGCGGAATCGAACTGCCTTGCGGCGCGTATCCAACCACTCGCTCGCCAAATGCAGAAGCACCAGCGTTGCCAACCGCCCCGCCTAGCGCCTTGCCAAGATCGCTACCACCCGGATACAGCGCCGGCGGATCGGGGAGACGCGCCTCGCGCCTCACCGCACCACTAGTGTTGTTCTTGACGATGGCGCCCAGCGCCTGCCCGATATTTGCGGCCATGTATCATCCCCGTGAAGTGGCGCGCAAACTCACGCCAGTTCTGCTATCAGATCAGCCCGAACGCCCTCAGCGCAGCCACCATCCCCGGATCAGCCCCGCCACCACCATAGGGGTTAAGCAACGGCATCTGCGGTAACGGCGATGACATCTGCGACATCGGAGGCTGGTACTGCGGCATCAGCGGCGGTGCCTCCATTGGCATGGACGGCATGGATTGCGCTGGCACCATCGCTGCGGCATTCGCGCTGGCATTTCCACCACCTGCACGCTTCAGATAGTCTTGAAACTCCTGCGACGAGTTGCTAACGATACGATCAATCACCTCATTGGCGATGACACGGCCCGTATCAACCCCGCGCGATCCCTGTGCCTTCATCAAGTCAGATTGCTTGGTGCTCTTGCTTGCCATTCTTTCTCCTAGTTGTCCGCAATCGTACGTGTCGGCCCAACAAACCGTCCCTGATTCTCTCCGCGTTGCTGTGGGGAAAGGCGCAGAAACTGGTTGTACATCGGTGTGAATCCAATACTTCCCAAATAATTCTGATACAACAGCGTCGGGTCTTCAGCCAAGGCAGTCTTGTACCCCAGCTGTGTTTGGGAATACTGGTCTCGCATGTACTTGGCAAACGGATTCATATCCGCCTGCCCAATCCCCAGGCTGGCAAGATAACGGTTGTAAGCCGCATCCTGATTCTGGGAGAGATATCCACTCGGACCACCCACCATTGGCGATGTGGTCATGTCCTGCCCTTGGGTTTGCTGGAATCGATTGAAGCTGTAAAACGGATCGCGCCTGGCATTATCCCCCAGCATGTTTGCAATGGCCATCATCCTACCCCCATCAATTGACCCACATTGATCCCCGCACTCCGCAAGTAATCAATAAACGACCCAACTGCATTTCCACGCGCCGATTCACCCAGGTAACGATCGCGTTCCAGATTCAATCTGTCCATGATCGATCGAGCCATGATTGGAGACATGCCTGTATCCACGGCACCCCGAATCAAACCTATGGCGCTGTTTGCCTGCTGGCTCGGGTCACCTGTCGTCAGATAGGCATTGAGAGGGCTATCGGTTCCTCCTGCCGTGAAAATATTATTCAAGGCTGCACCGGTATTGATGCGAGCACCCGGAGTTTGCAAGGTGTTCCAGTAATCTTCCAGCCACCCCAGGTTGTCATCAATCGTTCCATTGTTGGCATTCATCCCCATCTGCCCCATAAACAAGGCATTGGCGGCATCAGCATATGGCGACAACATCCCGTACAGCGAGTTGCCTCCATCGTCGCCGTACTTGTCCTTAAGGCGCACCGCCAACATCGCCTGCGGATCACGCGCCATGATGGAACCAGCTGCTTGTAGCCACTCCGCCGTCTTGTCCGGTGCATCCACTCCCAACATCGGCGCGTCCGGAAGAGGCTGCTGCTCCCCTCCCGGCGCTCCTGCGTCACCTTCACCAGGCGATGGCTGCGTCGTGGTCGGTGCCTTCGGTTGTGCTGCAAACAACGCACCATTATGATTCCATCGACATACAAGATTGCCGGTTCCACCCGGCTCCTTTACCAGCGTGGCTCCACTCGGGCACCCCCAATAAGCAGAACTTACCGCGCCGGAAGCGCCACCCCCGCCAGAAGACTGCGCCGCATATCCGCCACCGCCCGCCGCAGAGACCCCAGAGGACCCTCCGGATGCGCTACTCCCGCCGGAGCCTCCGGAAGTCGCGGGGAGCCCAGCATACAAATTCACCTTTTGCTGTGTAGTAAGATTGCTGGCTGCCTTCCCAACATCAAAAAACGACACCATCGCTTACTCCATTCCCATCGGTGGCATTGGCCCCTGCGGCCCTGATCCTGGCCCCGGCCCAAATCCATACTGCGCGTTTGAATCACCCACAACCGTCCCTACAGGACTACCATCAGGAGGCATCCCTTCCGGTGCACCCGGTGCCTCTGCTCCACCTCCGGCCTTGCGTGCAGCAAAGAAGTCGGCCCACTCGTCCATTCCCTCGTTCCGCAATGTCTCAATCACACGCAGTTCCTGCACCACCGGATCATCCAGCAACGCATCTGCACGCACCCGCCGCAAGGTGCGGTGCGGATTCGGATCTTGCAATAAGCGCAGCGCGCTCAGCTTGTCCATGAGACCAGCGTTCATCAGAATGCTGGTAGCATTCCCAATCACACCCAGCATCTGCACCGATACATTCCGCATCGACACCTTCATGCGGATGCCAGTACCACGCAGGTCATGTGGCTTCAGCAAGAACGCCCGAGGGCCGTTAGGATCAGCATCCGCAAATGGCACAGTAATCTGGCCTTGCACACCCTCACTCCCCTGCTGCACCAGATGCCCCCAGTCACGGTACATGCGCAACCGCATTTCCATGCACTCGGTTTCGAATTCCTCCAGCACACGCTTGTGTGGCACGAGCTTGACCTGACCTGCTTCGTTCAGCACATTGGTGGCATATCCTGCCACATTGCTCTTGTCGTTGAGACCGTGCGCGGTCGGCGGTAGCTTCAAGCGCCCAATGTTCTCCTGCGCCCCGGCCAGCATCACATTCATCATTTGCGGCGATGGATCAATCGATCGCGGCCTCACTTCCTGCCGCCCCATCTTCATCGGGTTAACGGCATTCTTCTCGTTGCTGATCTCTGGCACGCCACTGGGGTAGGTCATGTCATCCATGTACACATCGGCAGGAGGATTCAATGACTTGTCGAACCCGGTCATCACCTTGGTCATCACAGCCTCATGCAGCATGTGCGGCGCACGCAAGAGCCGCACCAGACTGATGCCCTTGTTTGGATTCGATACATCTTGCGGATTCCAGCCACCATGCACACTGATGCTGTTGAGTTGCCGTTCGCTCATGGAGGATGGGTCAGACACGAAGCCCGGCATCCCCAAGCCGCCGAGCTTGTACACGAATGGCACAAAGCCATAGTCATGCGGCACCGGACCAAGGATGATCTCACCATTCAGCCAGACGATCCGCCATCTCCGATCCCAGTACTCGGTAACGGTACACTGCTCATGCGGTTGATATCGCGTTCGAAACTTGCCCTGTGGGTCTCGCCTCTCGTACAAGAAGCTCAGGTCGTTATCGCTGGTAGAAAATGCCCCCACGGCATCCGCAACAGTCGATGGATACACCCGCGCCATGATCTTCAGTCCACGTTTGTTCTCAAACACAGGAAAGCAGGTTGCCGGATCAAGCAGCGATTCGTTGAAAGGCATCTCGCCATCTTCGGCATCAAGGTTGAGCGTGACGTGCCATGCCAGCCGCCCGGTCGTGAGCAATGTCCGCGCCTTGTCCAGCGGCAAGGAACCATGTCCACTGGTGGAGTGCTGCCGCTTGGCATCGTCATAACACGCTGCCGCAAAATTAATCTTGCGCTCCGATGCATCCTCATCCGCCATGGTGGTGGCTGGTGCATCAAACGAGAGTTCCGAATCAGCCAGCTGATATGCAATCAGTTCAATCTCCGACATGATGCCACTATCGATCCAGGCATCATCATCGTCAGGATTGAAGTCGGCAAACGCACCAAAGGTTTCCATCCGCAGCGTGCGGTAGTCCTCAACAATATGCGACCGCAAGGCACCAAACTCGCCCTCCAGCACCTTCACCCGCGAGAACGCCTCCCCGGCATCCGGCTCGGGATAAGCGGATTCCTTGTACCAACGGGGATACAGCGGGGTGGTGAGCAATTTTACCTGCTCATCGATTGCCGCCTGCACCGCCTTCCCCAATTCCTCCATGGTGACATCGTCAACAAGTCCCTCCGGAATCATTGGCAGTTCTGTCATGTCCATGCGCTATCCCATCCCAGTTTCTTGTGACGATTACGAACAGTCGTCTTTGTCGGCTTCAACATCGGCAGGCTAGCAACTTCACGACCTCGCACGAGCACAGCGAAGTACTCCGCCGCGCTGGCGTGGTGAGAAGTCCAGTCATGCACTGGCGAGTTCGGCTCGCTCATGGCCGATCTCCCGGTATCCATCGGCTTGTATCGGTGTGCACGCAACGCATCAATCACATAGCGAACGCGAGCGAGATCATTGAATCGAAGGAGCGGGAGCAATCGCGTCAACGATTCCTTGCGAGCCCGGTGATACCGGGCACCTTCGTCATACTTGGTAATAACCTGTATCTCAAACGGCTTGAGATCTGGATACTTCTGGTTCAGTTCTCGCGATGTGAGATACATCGATGTGTAGAAACTCTGGGCCATTGCCCCACCCGCATTGTCTCCATACGGATCGCCCACAAAGGTGACGCTCCTGCCCATCTCGCGCAACTGCCACATCACATCCATGATCTCCTGAATATCATGGCTGTTGGCATAGTCCTGCTCCATCCGCATGTCATGGCCAGGTGGCCACCCCATCAGGATCGGAGTAAGGTATTGTGCTGACGGAATGTTGATGGTGATCGCATCAAACAGCGCATACGTATCCCCCGTGGCAGGCAGGTATTGGTACCACTGAATCGCGGTCGGATCGCGCAGCCCCGGATCAATCGTGATATACACATCACCAGCCAATGGATCATATGGATAATCACCGGGGATGATGGAGGCCGCTGCCGGGTACACCCAATCGCCAATGCCAGCATTCCAGTTGATTTCATACTCACGCTCGAAGCCAGCAATATCGTCACTGTGCCGCGCCCGCATATTGGCGAACCAGGTATCATCGCGCAGCGGATGTGCGTGCCATGGCAGCGTGAGCAGGCTTGGCCCTTCCTGCCGTGGGTTATACCGAGCCGCTCGCGCCTTCTCCACCAGTGCGTACATCCCATCACCCTCGCGTCGATCAGCAGAACTGAACACGTAGCGGTGATTGGTCACAGCGGAAAGCCCTGACCAGATATCCGAGAGCTTGTCATTCTTGCTGCCTTCGTCAATGAACACAGCCGACTGGCGATCCCCAATGCCGGTACGGCTGGTCGTGCTCTCACCACTGATCTGGTTCGTTCGGCTCGGATGCTTCAGGCTGAGCTTGTGATCGTGCAGCTTCGGATCAAATCCACCCGGTACCAACCAATCCGGCAACCGACACGGCGCGAGATGATAGACCGTATCCGGTGCATACGTGCGTTCAGGGATACGCGCAAACTTGTTGATTCCAATCAGCGACCGCAGCTTGTAAAACATGGATTTCGGTTTATCCGAATCAACCAGTTCTTCCTTGTGAGAGATGAAGCCGATGAGTGCATCGTCAAGGAAGAGCCACTCATGCGCAGCGATCAGGCAAAAGGTCCAGGTAATGCCCATGTCACGAGACTTCTCAACAACACCATCGCCCTTGCCTGTCGGATCGTAATCCCTGGATTGCACATCCTGATACCACCGCACAGTCTCAACCTGAAACGGATACGGAATCCACGGGTACCAACCACGTGGCTTCGGCATATCCACAATCTTCCCATGCTCATCCACGCGCAGATCAGTCTCGCCCTTGGGATCAAGCAACACCCCAAAGATCGCCATAAAGAAGACGGGATCATTCTTGCAAAGCTCAACAATGGCAGCCTTCTGCGCCGGGCCTTGCTCTGCCTGCCGGTGAATCAATTCCCGAAAGGCAAGCACCTTCTCACGCCAGAGCAACCACTCATAGGCGGTCTCTGGTACGGTTGCTATCTGCTCGGGGAATCCTTCAATCCTGTTTGGCATGCAGCGCAAGCCCTCCTGCCGGAGATTCTGCCCTCAACCCATGTAGCCGAGATACGCAAGCTAGGCCTCGCCGTCGCCGAGCGCCTGACGCAGGAGCTCCTCAACACTCTTGCCAGCGACGGTACCGGAGTAGTCGCGCTGCGGCCCAAGCGTCTTGCCATTCTCGGGGTCACGTGTCCATGCCATGTGGCCCGTGCGATCAAGAATGGAATCAGCCGCCTTCAGTCGCGTCAGGGGATTGACGCGAGGATCCTTCACAATATCAATCAAGGCTTCAGCGGCACTGATGGAGGCAATCTCCAGATCGTGATCCACGCGTTGAAACAACGCCGGTGCAAGTTCGCGGTGACGACGCTCAGCCTCGTCCGCCCACTTGTCCAACCGACACCAGGCATAGAGTGTTGCCACCTTCATGGGCCGATTCCGAAGGGCATCCACCACCGTATCACGGCTAAAGGCCGTCAGATCATCCGCATCCATATCCTCGTACTGATCTGGCAAGGTGTTGAGGTATTCAAGGACGAGCGGCATGCGGCGATGGAACTTCAGGTACCACAGCTCAAACGCGAGCTCTCGCACCTCCCGTGGCCACGGTTCATCCCCCACACGTGTGGAGCCATCCGCCATTATCCGAACCTTGTTATTCCCGCTCATGCGTACCTGCCAGGTCACCATTACCATAGGGGGCGCAGACATCAAGTGCGCGATCACCCATCACAGCAAGCCGCTCTGCCAGATCACACACGGTCACCCGTGCTTCAAACCACGCCTGGAGGCGCACCGCGCGATGCATGTGGTCAGTCGTATAGTTCCGGCCATCAGGAGATGACGACAAGGCTGGAGGCAATAATCGCCATCGGATCCAGGTCTTCACTCGCCCCGAAGATACACCCGCCGCATCCGCAATGTCATTGATGGTGTACACGCCTGCACTCATTCTGCACCTCAGAGAGGGATGGTATAGATACTCGGCTAGTCAGTCGATATACTTATACCACAGGTACGACTTGTCACCTGTTATCTACACGCTCCTGCTACTGGTGATCGCCTCTGCTCATCGCATCACGGTCACATCGAACATGCCTCTCTCCGGGTGCGTTTCTCCTTGCGGCGCATCGAGGCATATCAGCAACGGGGCTGAGCCAACACCCATGCCTGTGGAGGCGGCCACCAGTAGCAGGCAGAAGAAAGCCCTGGGATGTTCTAACCATCCCAGGGCGCGACACAGGGGAGAACTGTTTACATGCGCATGGATAGCAGTCAACTTCTTGCACTCATTCACAACCCCTTGGTATGATGTAGCTACAAACAGGGCGAGGAACAGACGCACGAGCTACCAACTCCCCTGCACATACAGTATACGGCACCGGCAAACGCTCCAGGTATTCGAAGGTAGCTGCTAACGGGAATCCTCGACCATCATTCGCAATTGTATGATGTTGATCGTGCGAGCCCAGCGGTAGACAGAAACGCACTGGTAGAACGATTGTCGTGCAAATCACGTATGTGCAGCAACAGGGCTGAGCTGTTTCAAAAGCCCGGTGGCGGGGAGAGCATGTTACTGTTTCTGTTACAGAACATCCGCGTTACAGCAACAGTACAGCCGCCATCTACAGAACATCCGCGTTACAGCAACAGTACAGTATGCCATCTACAGCAACGTACAAGAGGAGTTCCCGATATCCAAAAGGGAACTCCTCTTGTACCGTTACAGTTCATCCTTGCCATAATAACAACCACTACTGGTAGAAGAGGATTTCCCTATTTGACAAGGGAAATCCTCTTCTACCGTTCAGTTCAGTAATGCCATATCAGCAGCAATGACAGCATGGGTGCAGGAGGATTCTCCTTGTGGATATCGGAGAATCCTCCTGCACAGCTACAGCACAGCTACAGCACAGCTACAACACAGTACTGTCCTGTTAGTACATGGGATTGCGCCTTTTTTCAGAACTGAGCGTTTCCCATGCACACCCCCTAATGGCAAGCCTGTACTGTTGCTGTGGAGTTTTCTGCAATTCTCTGAAGTTGACTCTGCCAATGGCATCACAACTAACCTTCTGCCACTCAACAGTTTTCTGTTCAGCTTGCTGTGCTGAACAGTTGGGTTGAATGCCGCTGTGCAGTGGCATCGGATGCTGTGCAGAGCGCTTGGACTGGGCGGAAGCAATGTTGTGGCATTACAGTGGCGCGGCAGGTGACTCCCCGCAACTACTACACCACCACCGCTCCACTAATGTCCTGCCCGGACCGGTCGTTGTGGGGTCGGGTAGTGTACATGGGGTGCTGCTGTGTTGCGGGATGGCGGAACTGCAAGGCGGGTGGCTGCTGCTGTTGCTGTGCTGCTATTGCTGTGTTGCTGTTGCTGTGACGGCGTGGCATGACAGCAACAGCGCGGTGCCACGAGCTGCGCAGGCGATCGGGCACCAGNNGGACTTGCCGGGTATATGGATGGCCATATCAGTTGTGCTGATCGTGATGTTTATTGCAGTGACTGCCAGGCGGCTGCATGACCTCGGCTTGCCTGCATGGGTCGTGCCGTTGGTGTTCGTCATTCCGTTCCTGCCAGCGGCGTTTGTGAGGCCAGCCGCTCTGTTCATGTTGGTGCTGATGTTTCTAGTGCCAGGATCACGCACCGACAATCGATATGGCCGGACGCTACGACCACTCCCGCAGGCAACGCAATCAGTTCCGTACGACGCCGCGCCTGATTGATGCCAACTGATCCGGCAGCCTGGTACAGAATACGAAACTTTTCGGGTCAATTACTTGCATTATGGTACAGAATCCTGTACTATTGTCTTAACGATATGGACATTTGGTTCATATTCAAACCGCAAGGAGCTTCTACCATGGCAACCGAACACATCTTCACCCCGTCACAAACACGCCGCAACGCCAAGGCCATTGCCCAGGCGCTCGCAGATCATGACAACGTGAATCACGACCAGGCCGAACGTATCGCTACTGATATGGCCAGTAAATACGTATGGTCAGTGCGTCGTGACGCTTATCATGCCGAGATCGTCGCCGCGTTCAGCGCCCGCTATCAGGTGGCAACGCAACCAGTCAAGCCGACCACTCCAAAGAGACAACCCGGGCCGGTTGTTGTTGTTGAACCTGCACCAGCTGACGACTACACCATTGCCAGCGGTGGCGTGGTTATTGCACAAGTTGAACATCATGACATCACCCAATCAGCACCCTCCAGCGATGGCGCGGTGCATGTGCAGCAAGCTGATTTGAAAGCGGCATTGACCCGCGTCATGCGTGTGATGTCACGCCGCATATCCTGGGGATTGCTTCAGAACGTTTGTTTGGATGTAGCGAAAGGCAAGGTGCGCATCTACACAACCGACCTCGAAACAATGGCGGTGGAAACCATTGATGCCCAAACACCAGCCGCGCCCGTGCGGATGCTGATCGATGGCCGCCGGCTGCTAACGTTTGTTCGTGACCTGAACGCGGGCGCGGTATCGATCAGAGTCAGTACCCGAATCGTCGTATCGTCGGGCGATACCAGCATGACATTTGAGGCTGGCAACCCGGATGAATTCCCGGTCGTGCCAGCCGGTGCGGACATGACCAGCATCACCGCGCTTCATTCTGATGTAGTACGTGACATGGCCGCGGCTGTTGTGATGGCAGCAGCGCGTGATGAATCCCGCCCGGCTTTGGCCTGTGTCAACTTGCAACAACCCAAAGCACAACCCGGCCTGTTGCGTGCAGCTGCTGCCGATGGGTTCCGCATGGCAATATGGGAACACACACCCGATACCATCACAGCACAATTTGATAGAGCGATGGTTCGCGCTGGTGCATTGAAGATACTTGCACAAAACATGGCGCGCCCTGGACACCAGGTGGAGATCCTCGAAACAGCGTCCGCATTGATTTTCAAACATCATACCGGCATGATTGTTGCCCAAAAAGTCGATGGCAATTACCCCGACGTGAAACAGATCGCGCCTGCCACAACCACCGCCGCCGTTACGATTGATGCCGATGCCCTGATGGCCGCGCTCAAGCCGCTCCCGGCCAAGCTAAATGATGATCGCGTCCATATCATGCAGCTGGAAAATGGCATTGTGAAGCTCACGGTATCGATCGATGGCGAACGAACGGAAGCCACGGTTAACGCGAGCCGCGTGAATGACAAGGCACGGCTGCCACTCCTCGCAATGAACCAAACATACCTCATGGACACCCTGGCGTATTTCAAGGGTCGGGACATTGAGATCAGCGGGAACGGTCGTAACGTGGCCGTGCTTGTCCAGGAGAATCGCCCGGATGCCCACGTCCAGCACGTCATCATGCCGATGGTGATAGCCGATAAGAAAGAGGAACAATAACACCTCGTACAGCACGCGGCACGTCGTACCGCGTGCTGTACCTCTAGCATTTATGTATTGACATCATATATGCGCATGTGATATATTTATATCAATGAGAACGAGAGACGTTCTCACAACCGCCGGGAACCACACACCGGCACCACGAAAGGATCACGACATGACACAGATCACCGGGAACAACAACGAAGCACGACAAATCGGATGGAACGCAGGGCGACGCACCGCCGAACAGCAGGCCGCTGCCAATGCCAAGCATGGTATCAGCAATGTTGTGAGCGTCAGCATTTCAACACGGGCCGTCATGCGCAAAACCACGCATACCGCAAACATAAAGATTGCCGAGGCCGACGGCACATTCAGCCATCGCGGCATCGTGATCCGTGGTGCGGCTGATTGCCCGGCCATTGACGCCAGCGCCGATGATATTGCCCGATACGAAGCCGCC
>JRYL01001797.1_pt1 | contig 15433 bp, 16 predicted proteins | sample 235391 | NCBI WGS metagenome assembly JRYL01 (sample SAMN03074223, study PRJNA261481) | activated sludge metagenome | biome: Wastewater Treatment Plant; feature: Wastewater; material: Activated sludge; isolation source: activated biomass of a wastewater treatment plant treating wastewater from... ... | reverse complement strand
ATAAAATGAGGGTTTCATTTTTGTGGAGCCCTCATTAAATTACTCATTTAAAAGCTGATTAAAAATCATTAATTTTAAAACCTAAATTTATCAAAATGAATTTTCAGAATCTCAAAATAGAAACTGCCGACCGTATTGCGGTGGTAACGCTCAACCGTCCCGAAGCACTGAATGCACTCAATCGCGATTTGCTTTCTGAACTGAGTACATTTTTTGACGAGGCTGCTTCGGATGACAATATTCGTGTGGTGATACTGACCGGCAGCGGTGAGAAATCTTTTGTTGCAGGTGCCGACATCAAAGAATTCAGTCATTTCAGTCAAAAAGAAGGTGAAGCGCTTTCTGCAAAAGGTCAGCATCAGGTTTTTGATAAAATTGAAAATTTTGGCAAACCGGTTATTGCGGCTGTCAACGGTTTTGCGCTGGGCGGCGGTTTGGAACTTGCAATGGCTTCACACATCAGGATTGCATCAGACAATGCAAAACTCGGTCTGCCCGAAGTGACTTTGGGTCTGATTCCGGGTTATGGCGGAACCCAAAGACTGCCGAGACTGGTCGGAAGAGGAAGAGCGGCACAAATGATTTTTACGGCCGAAATGATCAGCGCGCAAAGAGCATTTGAAATCGGTCTGGTCAATGAGGTGGTTGCTCAACCCGAACTGCTCGACCGTGCAAAAGCAATTGCATCAAAAATTTCAAAAAATTCATCGGTTGCAATTTCAAAAGCAATCAAAGCAATCAACGCGAGCGGAACAAAAGACGGTTTTGGTGTGGAAATTCAAAGCTTTGGAGAATTGTTTGAAGAAAAGGATTTCAAAGAAGGAGTATGCGCGTTTCTTGAAAAAAGGAAACCTGAATTTAAATAAAAACCGTTAATTTTTATTATCATTGTAGCCCATAAAAAATTTCGGCAGGACAGATTTGCCTGATTTTTGCGGCGGATATAAAAGCGAAAAACTGACTTATGACCGAATTTTTCGAAAAACTCAGTAACGAATTTACACTTCCATTAAACAATCCGGTATTGTTTTTTTCGNNTCATCATACTGCTTGCGCCGATTATACTCAAACGACTGAACATACCCGGAATCATCGGTCTGATTATTTCCGGAGTGGTCATCGGTCCGCATGGTTTCAACGTATTGGAAAACAACTTTGCGATGAAGCTGTTTTCGACCATCGGTCTGTTGTACATCATGTTTATCGCCGGTCTGGAGCTCGATCTGAATGAATTCAAAGCCAATAAAAATAAGAGTTTGGTCTTTGGATTTTTCACTTTCATCATACCGCTTGCCATCGGTTATCCGGCCATGTATTATTTTCTTGGTCATTGGTATGATTTTGATTTTAATGCCAGTTTCCTGACTGCGAGTATGTTTGCGACCCATACCCTTGTTGCCTATCCGATTGTCAGCCGATTGGGCGTTTCAAAAAATCAGGCAGTTGCAATCACGGTCGGAGGAACCATTTTGACAGATACCGCAGTGCTGATCGTACTTGCCATCATTGTCGGCAATCACAAAGGAACGCTTGATCAGGCGNNATATTTTCCGCCATCATGTTTTTGGTTATTCCAAGGATTGCAAAATGGTTTTTCAAAAAACTGGAGAGCGAAAAACACGCGCATTATATATTTGTACTGGCGGTTGTATTCTTTGCGGCCTTTCTGGCAGAAGTTGCCGGAATCGAAGCGATCATCGGTGCGTTTGTCGCAGGCCTTGCACTCAACCCGCTGATTCCTCAGTCATCTGCACTGATGAACCGTGTTGAATTTATCGGGAACTCGCTGTTTATTCCTTTCTTCCTGATTTCGGTCGGTATGCTGGTCGATGTCAGTGTCATCCTTCAGGGGTGGGAAGGAATCATTGTTGCCATCGTGCTCAGTGTGGTGGCTTTGACCGGAAAGTGGCTCGCAGCATGGATTACACAAATCATATACAAATACACCGGTGCACAAAGACAGATCATCTTTGGTCTGAGCGGCGGCCACGCAGCAGCAACGCTGGCTGTGATTCTGGTCGGATACCGTGAAGGAATTCTGGATGACGGAATCCTGAACGGAACCATCATACTGATTCTGATTACCTGTGTGGTTGCATCGTTTGCGGCTGAAAAGGCAGCAAAGAAAATTGCGCTGACAGAAGAAAAAGATCTTTCGGTTGAAAATCTGAAAGGAAGAGCCGAAAAAAGCGAACAGATTATACTTCCGATTTCGGATATGACGGCAGTCGAGAGTCTGCTTGATTTTGCACTGATTATAAAGGACAAAAATTCGGACAATCCGATTTCACTGCTTTCGGTGGTTCCGAACGACAGCGAATCTGAAGTGAATCTGCTGAAATACAAAAAAGAACTTGAAAAATATGTAGATCAGGGTTCTGCAGCCGAAGCAAAAGTCAACACCATCACCACCATCGACCACAATCAGTCGAGCGGTATTGCAAGGATTTCGAAAGAGACCAGCGCAGATATCGTCATTATGAAATGGCCCGAAAAAGGAGGTATCTTTGATTATATCTTTGGCGACAAGATGGGAACCATCATCAGCAAAGTGGACAGGATTCTTGTATTCTGCCACATCGTCAAACCGCTGATCGAAAAGAAAAGACTGATCTATATCTGTCCGCCGTTTGCACAAAGAGAAAACGGTTTCAAACTGATCGTTCAAAAGGTGATGAGGATTGCACAGGAATACAGCACTTCGGTCATGCTGTATGCTGAAGAAAAAACATATCTGGCGATTCAGCAGATTATGAAAGAATCAAAATTGGGCGGAAAACTCAACTTTGTTCCGTTTTCAGAATGGGATGATTTCCTGATTATTTCAAAAGACATTCAGCCAACCGATCTGATCATACTGAATTCAGCAAGAAGAAATTCGATTTCATATATTTCATCACTTGAAAAAGCACCCGGAAAATTTGAAAAATATTTTCCGAACAACAGTCTGATCGTGATTTATCCGCAGGCAAACGAAGGCGAGTGGCATATGGACAATTATGAAGATTTCTCGGCTGCTTCAATGAGCAAAGGCGTTGAAACCATCGAGAGTTTTGGCAAGGGAATTGGAAGTATTTTCAGAAAAAAGAAGAAGAATTAGTCTCTCTTTAATTTCAAATTAATTTTTACAATGGATTTAAAAGATAAGGTTGCCTACATTACGGGAGGCACAAAAGGTATCGGCTACGGAACTGCAAAAGTTCTGCTCAATGCCGGAATGAAAGTCGCAATCAGCGGCAGAAAACAGGAAGATGTTGAAAATGCTGCAAAATCTCTGGGCGACAGTTCAAGGGTTTTTGGAGTGGTATCAGATGTGACAAATTTTGAAGATGAAAAAAATGCGGTTCAGAAAATAACTGCTCATTTTGGTCAGATTGATGCGGTACTTGCCAACGCGGGTGTCGGAATCTTTTCTTCGGTTGACGAAATGTCGGTTGAAGATTGGGACAGAATGATGAAAACAAATCTGTACGGTGTATTTCACACACTGAAAGCTTCGGTTGAAGAACTGAAAAAATCGGAAGGATATTATATCACACTGGCGAGTCTTGCCGGAACCAATTTCTTTGAAAAAGGAGCGGGTTACAATGCCACCAAGTTCGGAGTGGTCGGTTTTACACAGGCTGCGATGCTCGATTTGAGAAAATACAACATCAAGGTTTCGACCATTATGCCGGGTTCGGTTGCGACTTATTTTAACAATCATGTGCCGGATGAAAAAGATGGCTGGAAGATTCAGCCCGAAGACATCGGTCAGCTGGTTTTGGATCTGCTCAAAATGAATCCGAGAACGCTGCCGAGCAAGATTGAAGTCAGACCGACAAGGCCTGATTTGAAATAATTTCAGCCGCTAAATTCCGCAATCAGAATTATAAACTTTAACTTTGCCAAAATTTTAAAAGGATGTTAGTCGTATCTGCGATTCTGGAAAATAAAGAAAGAATCATCGAAGGTTTGAAGAAGAGAAATTTCAAACAATTGGATTTAATTGATGAAGTAATCAATACTGATGAACTTCGTCGGAAAACCCAGTTTGAACTGGATAATCTGCTTTCCGAATCAAACCGAATGTCAAAAGAAATCGGACAGCTGTTTCAGCAGGGAAAAACTGCAGAAGCAAATGATCTGAAAGAAAAGACTGCAACTTATAAATCAAAAATCAAAGAACTTCAGGATCTGCTGAATGATTATGAAGAAAGTCTGAAAAATATGCTGTATCAGATTCCGAATATTCCGCACAGCAGCGTAGTTCAGGGATTTGGAGCTGAGGACAACGAAGTTGTTTTCAAAGAAGGAGACGATTCTCCAAAACCGGATATGATGCCGCATTGGGATCTGGCAAAAAAGCTGAATCTGATTGATTTTGAACTCGGTGTCAAAATTACAGGTGCAGGATTTCCGGTTTATCTTGGAAAAGGAGCAAGATATCAGAGAGCACTGATCCAGTATTTTTTGGATAAAAACACTTCTGCCGGATACAAAGAAATCATTCCGCCATTTGTTGTGAATGAGGCTTCGGGATACGGAACCGGTCAGCTGCCCGACAAAGAAGGTCAGATGTATTATGTAAATGAAGATGATTTCTATCTGATTCCGACAGCCGAAGTTCCGGTGACCAATCTGTATCGCGATGAACTGCTGAACGAGTCCGATCTGCCGGTCAAAATGACTGCCTATTCGCCCTGTTTCAGAAGAGAGGCGGGAAGTTACGGAAAGGATGTTCGCGGTTTGAACCGTCTGCATCAGTTTGAAAAAGTTGAAATTGTAAGAATTGAAAAACCCGAAAATTCTTATGCTGCATTGAACGAAATGGTGGAACATGTCAAAGGACTGTTGAGAGATCTGGAACTGCCGTTCAGGATTTTGAGACTTTGCGGCGGCGATATGGGATTCACCTCTGCGCTGACCTATGATTTTGAAGTATTTTCTGCAGCTCAGGAAAAATGGCTCGAAGTGAGTTCGGTTTCCAACTTTGAAACCTTCCAGGCAAACCGTCTGAAACTCAGATTCAAACACGAAGGAAAAAATGAACTGTGCCATACGCTGAACGGAAGTTCGCTTGCACTGCCGAGAATTTTGGCAGCATTGCTTGAAAATCATCAGCAAGCGGACGGAAGCATCAGAATTCCCGAAAAACTCAGAAGCTATACAGGCTTTGACAAAATTGATTAATTGACACGAGGATAATTGGAGGGAGTTTCTTTTTTGAGGCTCCCTTTTTTTGTTTCATTTAAATTAGAAATCACAGTGCGATAATTAATTTCAAATTAATCCGATTATTTCTATATTTTTATCCAAATTAAATCAAAAACTTAAAAATCATGAAAACCAAACTCATTTTCAGTCTTTTGTTCTGCACGACCTTCTTTTGGGGATTTGCCCAGGAAAGAATGATGATCTTTGACGGCAAGTCAAAGGAACATATGTATTACGTTTCGGAAAGCGATGAATTGGTGTCGGTCAACAAAGTGGAAGGACAATATACTTTTGCCGTTTTGGATGATATGTCAATATTTATGGCAATGGACAATGAAGGAATCATAACTACTTTTGATGTCTCAGACCATAAATTTGAAAAAGACCCGGATATACTCACCATGTTTGTCACAGACGATAAAAATACAGAATCAGCGGTTGTGATCAATGAAGAAACCATGTTTCTTGTGATTTCCTATGATGTGAACGGAAGAATCGAACTCGATCGTTATGAGATTACCTGGATGGGTTTTGATGATGAATTGGATACTGAAGGTGATAAATAAACCAATGCCGAAAAGTAGTTTGTTCTTTTTGTTTTTAATGATGCTGATTCCGGTTGGCGCGCAAAGTACGCTGATCATCGAAACGGTTTCGCACGAAAGTATTCTTTATGACGATGAGAATCAGGAAATCAATATTTTGTCATCCGATGAAAATCAGATCTTTTTCGGAATCGATGAGGCAAAGACGATTTTTACGATGAATTCATTGGATGGCGGTTTGCAACTCAAATATAAAATCAGCGAATCAGATTTTAAAGAAGGTCAGAAATCGGGTTCATTTTTTATGACGGATACAGCCGGAAAAGAATTTTTTGTCAGTCTGGATGCCGAAAATATGACGATGGTGATTGCAAAAGTCAGCAATGAAAGAAAGACAGCGATGGACAAATATGTCATCGGTAAAATTTATTTTACGGGAAATTAATAAAATCAAAATATGTTCAATCCGGTAACCCAATATATTTTCACAGCCATCGTAGTCGTTGTCGCTGTGATTTATGTGGCAAAAATGATTATAGGAGACAAGAATTCTGACGATAAAAAGTAAAGTCTGAATTGTTCCAAAATAAAAGCCGTTTGATTTCAAACGGCTTTTTCTATTGTATTTTTTAATCTGATTTTTTAAGGGTTTACAACCGGCACTTTGATTTGTCCGCTTGTAATTTCAACCTGATTGGTCGGCTGTCCGTTTACAAATTTGGCAACCGTTCCGGTAAAGGTTCCGATGACTGTTCCGTTTTCACCGCTCGAAACGCCTGTGATTACCAGTTTTGCCGGCAGATAGGTTCCGTCGGTTGGATTGAAATTGGTATAATCATCNNGAAGTTCCCAGATTGACTTTCAGCAAAACTTCATTTGCTTCTGTATAGGTCCCGACAGCAATTCCGCCCGGTACGGTGATCGACAGCGTCTGATTGTCGGTTGTATTTTTACCCGAAATCAAAGCTGCGGTTACAATTCCTTCAGCTTTTGCATTGGTGCTGAAATCTTTATCCTGACCGTTAAATTTCGCTTTGAAAATTGCAGACTGTGCAGCAGTTCCCTGAACTTTTATTTTTACAAAACTTCCGTTGGTCAGTGTTTTGGTCTGACCGGTTGCCGCATTGTAAACAGTGCCCACAAAATTTCCTGTTACTTTTGGTTTTGAACCTGTTGTCAGTCCGGTGATATTCACAATAAACGGAAGCGGACCGTTCAAATCCTGATTGGTGTATATGCCGTCCGTAAGTTTGATCTGAATGCTTGCGCCGTCAATCTGATCATAAGTTCCGACTGCCAATGCCTGCGGAATCGTAATTGAAATCAGTGCGCCGTTCATATTTGAACCGTTAACTTCGCTCGCAGTCGAATTGCTCTGAGCAGAAGTCTGTTTGCTGAAATTCCATTGGTCTCCGTCGACATCCACAACGTACGAACCGTCTTTCATACCGGCGGGAAGATACTCATCACCCGGTGTAATCAGCTCGCTGTCCGAACAACTCCATATAAATCCAAATGCCAGAATCGGAATCAGAATGTATTTAATCATTTGTAAATTTTTGATAAAAATAGAAATCTTTGATGAATAAAACGAAAACTGCAATAAAGTATTGCCTTTTTAATGTTTTATTTTTCAATTTTCTCAGTCAAAATCTTTAAGGCTGAGGAAGTTCCTATTCTTTTTACGCCGGTCTTTATCATCTTTTCGGCGTCTTTGTGATTTCGGATTCCGCCCGAAGCTTTTACCGAAAGCGGTCCGGCATTGTCGATCATCAGACCGATCACATGCGGATTTGCGCCGTTTGGCTCTCCGTTTTCGGTTTCATAAAACCCGGTTGAAGATTTCACAAAAACATCTTCCGGCGGATATTCACTGAGTTTGTCGAGTGTGATGTCTCTGATTAATTTTGTGATTGCAATTATTTCGGAATCCGAAAGCGCAGCGGTTTCAATGATCCATTTCACAACTTTTCCGGATTTCAAAACCAGCTGGGAGCAGGATTCGATTTCTTCCCTCACTTTGTCGATCTTTCCGTTTTTAAATGCATTGTAATCGATTACAAAATCAAGTTCGTCTGCACCGTTTGCCAATGCGCTTTGTGCTTCGATCAATTTTTCTTTGACCGGATTTCTGCCTTCCGGAAAATCTATCACAGTTCCCAATTTGAGATCTGAGCCCTGTTCGTCGATCAGCATCCTGAGCGAACGCACATAATCGGGTCTGACCATGATCGCATAGATATGGTTTTCAATCGCCTCTTTGGCCAGCTGCCTTACTTTTTCAAGGGTTTCGGAATCTGAAATTCCGCTTTGTTTTGGAGTCTTTAGATAGGTTGAGTCTAAAAAATCTGCTACATTCATACTTTTCATAGTTTAGTTGGAAAGGCAAAATTAATAATTTAAAATGGCATAAACCGGAAAATGATCACTGTATCCGCCCAAATATTTTGTTCCCGCATAAGTTCGGAAGGGTGTGCCCATAAATCTCTTGTCCCAATCCATCACCGAATTGTGCTGAAAGATATGCGCAGAATCAAATTGGATACGGCCTTCTTCGTGTTCAAAGAAAGACCTTGAAAAAAGCATCTGGTCAAATAAAATCCAGTTTCTGTCGTGGATCAGACTGCCTGTATTTTTGTCAAATTTTAACATCGGATTGTACAATTCGTTGTTGTCAAAATTCAGTTCGTCTGTTGTTCTGAGCAGTGCTCTTGCCTCAAAATCGTCAGGATTTCCGTTCATATCGCCGATGACTGCGACCTGAGCCAGCGGATTTGAATCCAGGATTTCATCGATTCTCAGTCTCAGATTTGACATGATCTGATTTCTGAATTCTCTTTTGTCGTCGTTGTTTGCCCTCGACGGAAAATGAGTGACAAAAACATGAAGTTTTTTTCGGTTGATTTTAAATTTCACGTGAAGCGCATCTCTGCTGTAATCGATCCTTCCATCCGGTCTTTCATAAGTCTGTCTGATCGGTTCAGCACTGATGAAATCGATCAGATTTTTTCTGTAAATCAGCGCATTGTCGATTCCTCTTTCGTCCAAAGAATCAAAATGTACAATCTCGTAATTGTATTTTTCAAGATTTTCGGATTCGACCAGATCTTTCAGTACCGTTCTGTTTTCAATTTCAGCCAGACCCACAAACAGCGGCGGTTCACCGGTTTCTTCAAGTCCGATCTGACTGATCACCCAGCTGATTTTATGCAATTTGTTATTGTATCTTTTGCGTGTCCACCTCAGTGTACCGTCGGGTGAGAATTCATTGTCGAATTTTTCAGGATCGTCTGCGATGTCAAAAAAATTCTCAGTATTGTAAAATGCGATTGCTGCCGCCTTCATTCGTCCGTGATTCAAAACCGAAAGTTAATCAAAAATCAGAAAATCAAAAGCGACATTTTGTCACGCTTCATTCCGATGGTATTTTTTTTGACTCATTCACAGAAAATTAAAATTTTATTATGGCTAAAGGAAATATTAATGTTTCGGTTGAGAATATTTTTCCGCTGATCAAGAAATTTTTGTACAGCGATCATGAGATTTTTCTGAGAGAACTGATCTCAAATGCAACCGATGCAACCCTCAAACTCAAACATCTGACCCAAATAGGAGAAGCAAAGGTCGAATACGGAAATCCGATGATCGAGCTGAAAATCGATAAAAAGAAAAAGACACTTCATATCATCGACCGCGGAATCGGGATGACCGGAGAAGAAGTTGAAAAATACATCAATGAAGTTGCATTCTCGGGTGCAGAAGAATTTTTGAACAAATACAAAGAAAGTGCGCAGGATGCCGGAATCATCGGTCATTTTGGTCTTGGTTTTTATTCGTCGTTTATGGTGGCGGATCAGGTTGAAATCATCACCAAATCATACAAAGACGAACCTGCTGTCCATTGGATCTGTGACGGAAGCCCGGAATTCACACTGGAAGAAACCGATTCAAAAACCGAACACGGAACCGAAATCATTCTTCACATTTCAAAAGATTCAAAAGAGTTTTTGGAAGATTACAAAATCAGCGAACTGCTTCAAAAATACAGCAAATTCAATCAGATTCCGATCAAATTCGGAACGCGAACCGAGACTTTGCCGTTGCCCGAAGGAGCTGCAGAAGATGCAAAACCCGAAACCGTTGAAGTTGACAACATCGTCAACAATCCCAATCCGGCATGGATTAAGAAACCGACCGAGCTGAAAGATGAAGACTATCTCGCTTTCTATCACGAACTCTATCCGGGTCAGTTTGAAGAACCGCTTTTCTGGATCCATCTGAATGTGGATTATCCGTTCCATCTGACCGGAATTTTGTTTTTCCCAAGATTGGGTAACAACATCAATATCGACAAAGATAAAATTCAGCTGTATCAGAATCAGGTATTTGTAACCGACGAAGTCAAAGGAATCGTTCCCGATTTTCTGATGCTGCTCAGAGGTGTGATCGATTCGCCCGATATTCCGCTGAATGTATCCAGATCTTATTTGCAGTCGGACGGTGCAGTCAAAAAGATATCCAATTACATCAGCAAAAAAGTAGCCGACAAAATGGCTTCGCTGCTCAAAAATGACAGAGAAGAATTTGAGAAAAAATGGAATGATATAAAGGTGGTGCTTGAGTATGGTGTAATTTCGGATGAGAAATTTTCCGAAAAATCAGACAAATTCATGCTGTTCCCAACCGTTGACGAAAAATATTATACCTGGGACGAACTGAATGAAAAACTCAAAGACAACCAGACCGACAAAGACGGAAAATTCGTGCTGCTGTATGCGACAGACAAAGAACAGCAGGATGCTTACATACAGTCGGCACACGAAAAATCATACGAAGTGCTGCTGATGGATTCGCCGATTGCGGCTCATTTTATTCAGAAACTGGAATACACAAAAGAGAAAATCAGTTTTGCAAGAGTCGATGCGGATCATATCAGTAATCTGATCAAAAAAGACGAAACTTCGATTTCAAAACTTTCAGACGAACAAAAAGAAAGTCTGAAAACTTCGATCGAAAGTTCAATCGACAAGGAGAAATACACCATTCAGCTCGAAGATCTGAGCATGACCGATGCACCGTTTGTCATCACCCAGCCCGAGTTTATCAGAAGGATGAAAGATATGCAGCAGACCGGCGGAGGAGGTATGTTCGGAATGGGCGCTTTTCCGGAAATGTACAATCTGGTGGTCAATACCAACAGCGATCTGGCAACCGAAATCCTGAACAAGCCGGATGATGAAAAAGCTGAACTGATCGGTAATGCGCTCGATCTGGCAAAACTTTCCCAGAATCTGCTGAAAGGAAAAGAGCTGACAGATTTTATCAGACGAAGTTTTGAGAAATTGAAATAAACAATCGAAACGAAAACAAAAACCCCGAGAAATTTTCCCGGGGTTTTTTATTGATTTTGATTTCAGTTTAACTGAACATTTCCTTCACTTTTTCAAAGAATGATTTTTCGTTTTTGGACGGATGCGGTTTGAAATTCTCGTCTTTCATCAGTTTTTCAAACATGTTTTCCTGTTCCTTCGAAAGCTTGTCGGGTGTCCACACATTCACATGGACAAACAGATCTCCGCTTCCGTAACTGTTCAGACTCGGCAATCCCTGACCTTTGAGTCTCAGTACTTTTCCGGATTGGGTTCCTTTCTCGATTTTGATCCTCATCTTGTTGTTGACCGCCGGAATTTCTTTTGTGGTTCCCAGAATCGCTTCCGGAATTGAGATATACAGATCATAGTGCAGATTGTTGCCGTCTCTTTTCAGATCTTTGTCTTCTTCCTCATCGATTAAAACAAGCAGATCGCCGGGAATTCCGTCAAACGGTGCATCGTTTCCTTTTCCGCTGACCTGAAGCTGTATTCCTTCTCTCACGCCTGCCGGAATTTTGATTTCAACCGTTTCTTCCACCTTGTTCAGTCCCTGATTGTTTGCGCCCGGCGGAATATGGTCTGCAATTTTTCCGTTGCCCTGACAATTGCTGCAGGGAGTGGTGGTCTGCATACGGCCGAGGATGGTGTTTGCAATCTTGGTCTGATAACCCGAACCCTGACAGGTCGGACAGGTTTTATAGGTAACGCCTTCTGCTCTTTTGAATCTTTTGATTTTTACTTTTTTGGAAGCGCCGTTCATCATTTCTTCCAGATTCAGTTTGACACGAATCCTCAGATCAGAACCTTTTGACTGTCTCGGTCCTCTTTGTCCGAAACCGCCGCCAAAACCGCCGCCGAAATGACTTCCGAATATATCCCCAAAGTGTGAGAATATATCTTCCATATTCATTCCGCCGCCGCTGAAACCGCCTGCGCCGCCAAGACCTGCATGACCAAACTGATCATACCTCTGTTTCTTGTCCGGATCGCTCAAAACCTCGTATGCTTCGGCAGCTTCCTTGAATTTTTCCTCAGCTTCTTTATCGCCCGGATTTCTGTCCGGGTGATATTTCAAAGCCCGCTGCCGATATGCTTTTTTGATTTCATCCGCTGAAGCCGATTTTGAAACGCCGAGTATTTCGTAATAATCTCTTTTTGTCATTTTCTGTAAACTAAGAAAGTGCAAATGTAAATCTTACACCTGACTTGATTTTTGATTTATTGACCGACGACCACTTTTGCGTGTCTGATCACTTTGTCGGTCAGTGAATAGCCGGTCTGGACCACATCGACAACTTTCCCCTGAAGATTCTCCTCGGGTGCGGGTATCTGAGCCACGGCTTCCATGGTTTCAACATCAAAGTCATCACCGGTTTCGATTTCAATTTTCTTCAGACCTTTTGAACGAAGCGTTTCAATCAGTTTGTTCTGAATCAGTTCAATCCCTTTCAGCAGTTCGTTGTCATCTGATTTTCCAATTTCTTTGATCGCTCTTTCAAAATCGTCGAGCACCGGCAGCAATGCCAGTATGGTCTCGGAATTGGCAGTTTTAAAGAAATCAAGCCTTTCTTTGGCAGTCCTCTTTTTGAAATTGTCAAATTCTGCAAACAGTCTCAGATACTGTTCTTTCTGATTGTCCAATTCTTCTTTAAGTGCCTCGACTTCAGACAGCTCATCGGTTTGCGAATCGGTCTTATCGGTAATTTCTTCGTTTAATTCTTCCTCGTTTATTATGTTCTCTGACATTTTTTCAANNACTCAAAGTCAAAAATACAGCCAAGCGATGCTTTGTGACTTTTTGGCAGAATCCAATCTGGTTTCAAATCCTATTTGGAACGCTATTTTTACTAATTTCGCTTCAAACAATTTATCAATGCAGATTGAAATTTGTGCAGCCAATATCGGTTCGGCGGTCAATGCCCAAAAAGGCGGTGCGGACCGCATCGAATTGTGTTCCGAACTGGCGGTCGGCGGAATTACACCTTCGTACGGGATGATCAAAGAAGTACTGAATCTGATTCAAATTCCGGTTTTTGTGCTGATCCGACCGAGAAGCGGTGATTTTTGCTATTCTGATGATGAATTTTCTGCAATGAAAACCGACATTGAAATCTGCAAAGATTTGGGCTGTGCCGGAATCGTTTCAGGAATTCTGAATCCTGATCATACAATTGACAAAAACAGAACAATAGAACTGATTGAACTTTCAAGACCGCTTGAATTTACTTTTCATCGTGCTTTCGACCGGCTTACAGATCCCGAAAAAGGTTTGAATGAACTCATCGATCTGGGTGCAGACCGAATCCTCACTTCGGGTCAGCAGCTGACTGCAGAAGAAGGTTTGGAATTGCTGATCCGCTTAAAAGATTTGGCAGGAAATCAAATCAAAATATTGCCGGGCGGCGGAATCAAACCTGAGAATGCACTGCTTTTTAAAGAAAACGGCTTTGATGAAATTCATGCTTCGGTATCCTCGCCTGTAATTGGGAAAAGTCAACATGATTCAATCAATTTCTTTGGAAAATCTGAATTCAGCGAATCAAATCTTGAGAAAATCAAAGAACTCGTCAGGATTCTGAAGTGACAAATTCGGGTCATTTAACAGTTTAATTTTAGAAAGGATTGATTTAAAATTTTAACTTTGTTGCTTAAACAATTAAAATTATGAGAGCTTTTAGCATATTATTTTCAATTCTATTTTCAACATTTGCTTATTCACAACAGACTTTGCTTCAGGGTGCCGGTCACAATCTGACTTCGATCGGTTCACTGTCCATCGAAAAACCGGCTGAGGGAAAAATCAAAGGATCTGCCTATTTCAATGAAAATTTTCTGAGCGCAGATATCATCAATTTCCAGACTTCCTATCCGATGAGATACAATGCATTTTCTGATCAGATGGAATATGAAGTTGACGGTCTTCAGTATGATTTGGACAAACTTCAGCATTCGGTGGTTGAATTTCAGGGAATCAAAAAGAAATATGTGGCAACCACTTACAATGACGGAAGCGGTTTTGTCAACGGTTTTTTGGTTGAACTGTATAAAGGTGATCATTATGCGCTTTACAAAAGAGAAAAGATCGTTTTTGTTGCGGCTACCGAAGCAAAAACAAGCATGGACACCGATACGCCTGCTTATTACAAACCGCTGAAAGATATGTATCTGATCGGACTGAAAGACGGAAGCGTGGTGGAAATTCCCAAGTCGAGAAGCAAGTTTGCAAATCTTTTGGGTGCCGACAGTTCGAAGGTTGAAGATTATATCAAGAAAAACAAAATCGATCTGACCAAAGAAAACAGTCTGATTACGCTGTTGAACTATATGGATAAGATGTAAGCCGGGTTCAGGTCGTGAAGAGTTCGTTTTTACAGATTATCGAGTGGGCTTTTTACTTTAGCCAGATTTTTATCTGAAACATGGGTATATAGCAGTGTTGTTTTCAGATTATTGTGCCCCAATAATTTTTGAATCAGTGAAATATCGGTCCCCATTTCAAGCAGATGGGTGGCGTAGCTGTGACGGAGACCGTGAATGCCTATCTGTTTGTTAATTTTTGCTTTTTGCATCGCTTCTTTGAATACTGCCTGGGCCGATCGTTTGGCATAGGCACCTCCATACTGGCCTTCAAAAAGATATTCCTTGGGTTTATAAATTTTATAATATTCAAGCAAACTTTCCAAAACTGATTTGGGAAGATTTACATACCGGTCTTTCTTTCCTTTGGCGCGTTGTATCAGCACCTGCATACGGTCGCTGTCGATATCCGATACTTTTAAATTCACGATTTCACTTACACGAAGCCCCATTCCGTAACAAAGCTTAAGCATCAGAAGATGTTTGGGGTTTTTGGTAACTCTAAAAAGTCTTTTAATTTCCTGCATTGAAAGCGTTTTTGGCAGGATCAAATGTTTTTTCGGTCTGGGAATGTTTAAAAACATTTTTTCATTGTGCAAAACCTTCTCATAATAAAACTTAATTGCGTTTATTCGGCTATGAATTTGATTTTCTGAAAGTTTGAGTTCTTTTGCGCAATAAAGAAAGTAGCTCTTCAGTTTTTCCGGAGATAATTTATTCACTGGGAAGTCTTTGAGTAAATAAAGCAGTTGAGCGAATTCCAGACTGTAAGTCCGAATTGTGCTTGGACTGTAACCTTTAAGAATCATCTGACTGATATATCTGTCTATTTCGGTTTGATTGATCGGGTGAATTTTAATCATAACCTCTTTTGAAAGCTTTGGTTTTGAAGTCTGCAGCCCAAAGAGCTTACGGTAAGTCGGAACATCGGGTGCATACCAGGATTTTTGGGTATTAATCCAT
>JRYL01001321.1_pt1 | contig 15472 bp, 16 predicted proteins | sample 235391 | NCBI WGS metagenome assembly JRYL01 (sample SAMN03074223, study PRJNA261481) | activated sludge metagenome | biome: Wastewater Treatment Plant; feature: Wastewater; material: Activated sludge; isolation source: activated biomass of a wastewater treatment plant treating wastewater from... ... | reverse complement strand
CGACCGTCGACCACGGCCGCTTCACCGGCTACGCGCTGACGGGTGCGCACGCCGCGCTGGACTGCACGGCGTGCCACCCACCGGTCGACGGACCGCCGGCCGCCGGCCGGCCCTGGGCGCGCCCCAAAGGCCGCGAGTGCGCCGACTGCCACCAGGACCCGCACGCCGGCCAGTTCGAACGGCTCGGCGCCAACGACTGCAGCCGCTGCCACAAGAGCACCGTCGGCTTCGGTGTCCTGTCGTTCCGCCACAACCTCGACTCGCGCTTCCCGCTCAGCGAAGCCCACAGCCAGGTCGCGTGCGCTGGTTGCCACAAACCCGAACGCATCGGCGGGGCGAACGTCGTGCGCTACAAGCCGCTGCCGACCGATTGCGTCGCCTGCCACGGCAACGACGCCGCACTCCGGCGCCGCGAGGATTGACCATGAACACCGCCGTCACCTCTGCTTGGCTCCTGTGCGCACTGACCTGCGCCGCCGTGGCCCAGGACCCGGTGTTCGACGAAGTGGCGCTGCGCGTCGCCTCGCTGCGCCCCGACGGCCAGCTGGTCGTCGANNCGGCGGCCAGATCGTGTTCGCGACCGTGCGCGAGGTCGACGAACGCAGTGCCCTGGTCGAGTTGTCCGACCGCAGCGCGGCGGTCCCGCTCGGCAGCCGGGGCCACGTGTTGGTGCCCAAGTTGCGCGGCAAACCGCCCGTCCCCACCGCGCCAGCGCCCGATGCCGGACCGGGTCGCAGCGCCCCCCCGGCGGCCGACCAACCACCACCGACCGCCGCTGCAGACCCTGGCGTCGACGATTGGCGACCCGGCATGCCGCTGCTCGGCGCGCGTCGGCCACCGCACCCGCGCGAACGCCGGGCCCGCGCCACCGGTCGCGCCTACCTCGGCTCGCAGCTGGTGCGCACCAACGAGTCCTTCTCGCCGTCGTTCCTGCGCGCCGGGGCCGAGGTCGAGGTCGAGAACGTCGACGGCCGCGGCGGCACGTTCGCGGTGCACGGCGAGTTCGACTGGAGCGACGAGTACTCCAGCGGCCCAGGCGCCGACCTGCGCCTGTACGAAGTGCGTTACGCCCGCGGTGGCACGCGCCACGAGCCACTGCGCTGGCAGCTCGGTCGTTTCCTGCCCGAGGACATGCCCGAGTTCGGCCTTGTCGACGGCGGCGAGATCGGCTACCGCCGCGAGAACGGCGACCGCTTCGGCGCCAGCCTCGGCTACCTGCCCGAGCTCGACGACGACATGGAATCGCTCGCCGACCTGCAGATCTCGGCGTGGTACCTGTGGGCGGCCGACCTCGGCGAACGTTCCACCTGGGGGCTCGGCTACCAGAAGACCTTCCATCGCGGCGCTGCCGACCGCGACCTGCTGGTCGGCAAGTTCCGCTGGCTGCCCGAAGCGGGCTGGGACCTCGCCGCGACGCTGTGGCTCGACTACTACTACGGCCGCGACGACGCGAAGGGCCCCGGCGTCGGCGTGACCCGTGCCTACGTGTCGACCGGTCGTCGCTGGCAAGGTGGCGGCGTCGACTTCACGTACCAGCACGAGGAGTACCCCGAGCAACTGCGGCAGGAGGTGCCGTTGCAGCTGCTGCCGGCGACCTTGTACGACGCCTTCCACGACCGTCTGGCCGGGCAACTGCGCTGGGGCGACGAGACGACCGGCTGGCGGCTGCGCGGCAGCGTCTGGAACGACGAGGTGCGCAGCGGCGGCTCGGCCGAACTCGGCTGGGAACGCCTCGGGCTGCTGCAGGACGGCGCCCGCACCGGCTTGACGCCGTTCTTCGTGCAGGGCCGCAGCAATTCGCTGTTCGGCGTGCGCGTCGACCACGGCGGCGACTTCTCGTTCGGCCGCCTGGACCTGCTCTACGAACTCGCCTTCGTGCACCACGAGGGTTTCCCCGCCGACCGCGACGACCTGCTGCAGCACCGCCTCGGGGCGCTGTGCACGACCGACCTCGGCGGCGCCTGGTCTGGCACCTTCCACACCGAGGTGACGCTGTGGGACGAAGACCTGTCGTTCGCCCTCGGCTTCTACCTGCAACGGAGCTTCTGAAATGGCCCTGCGCACCCTGTTCACGAACCGTTCGCTGCTGCTGTTGTGGCTGCTGGCGGTCGTCGGTTGTTCGGTGGCCGCACCGTCGCGCGCCGACCTGCACCGCTGGTGGTCGGGCTTCGGCCTGGTCGTGCCACACGAGTCGTTCCCGAGCGATTGTTCGCTGTGCCATCTGGGCGCCTCGTGGAACGAGCTGGTGCCGAACTTCGCGTTCGACCACGCGCGCGAGACCGGCGTCGCCCTGCACGGCGCGCACCAGCAGGCGCAGTGCCTGCGCTGCCACAACGACCGCGGCCCGGTCGAGGTGTTCGCCGCGAAGGGCTGCAACGGCTGCCACGAAGACGTGCACTACGGCGAACTCGGCAGCGACTGCAGCAAGTGCCACGACGAGACGCAATGGCGCGTGCCGAACGCGCGCGTCCAGCACTTGCACTCGCGCTTCCCGCTGACCGGCGCCCACCTGCTGGTCGGCTGCCACCAGTGCCACCCGGGGTCGCGGGTCCGCAACTTCGAGCCGACCAGCCCGGACTGCACCAGCTGCCACCTCGACGAGGCGCTGCGCACCACCAACCCCCCGCACGCCGGCCTCGGCTGGACCGAGCGCTGCGACCGCTGCCACACGCCGACGCATTGGCGGCCGGCGATCGTGCGCTGACCACCTGGCATCGCCGTTGCTGACCACCTTCCCGCGTCGCGAAACGAGACCCGGACTCACGAACCCACCCCGTCCTGTCGATTCCCTCGACACGGCGGGTGCCACCCCTGCCGCGAACCTGGAGCCGTGCCCATGAAACTCCATCCTGCTGGATTCTCGCTGCTGTCGGCCGTGCTGGTCGTCGGATTGACGACCCTGATCGGGCCAGCCTGCGTCGACCAGAGCGGCCGCGAGACGTCGTCGGCGACCGCGCAGTCGTGCATGCGCTGCCACAACGGCTCGCTGCACGACGACTACGCCGGCCCGGGCCTCGAGAACCCGCACCAGTTCCCGGGGGCGGAGACGCTGACCTGCACACAATGCCACGGCGGCAATCCGGACGGCGTCGACGCCGCCAGCAGCCACGTGCCGCCGCCGCCTTCGATCGGCGACCGCGCGCAGCAGGCCAACGACCCGCACGCGTGGTTCAACAAGCTGACGCTGGCCGGCATCGACAAGGTCGCCGACTACACGGTCGCCGGCGTCACCTACACCGGCATCGACTACCTGCAGTTCCTCAATCCGGGCGACCTGCGGGTCACCAGCCGGCAGCGCGGTTGCGGCGAATGCCACGCGCCGCCCGCCGAGAGCGTCGCCAAGACCCCGCTCGCCACCGAGATGGGCATCTTCTCGGGCGCCTTCTACGCGGTCGGCATCGAGAACGCGATCCCGGCCCATCAGGGCCTGTTCGAGGACACCGCCGCCGACTACGGCTGGCGCGCCGTCAGCGATCCCGACCACGTGCACGACCCCAACCAGGTCGGCAAGATCGGCGAACTGATCGAAGCGCCGGTCTGGAGCCAACGCGACCGCACCGGCCCCGAGTACCTGCGCAACAACCAGGACTTCACGGTCGCCAACCTGGTCAACGACGTCAACCCCGACGGTTCGGTGATCGACGGTTCGCGGCTCGCCAAGCTCTACCAGGAACAGGTGGCGTTCACCTGCGGCGACTGCCACCTCGGCAGCAGCGGCGCCAACAACCGTTACGGCGACTTCCGGCCGTCGGGTTGCACGGCGTGCCACATGCCGTACAGCCAGGACGGGCGCAGCCGCAGCCGCGACCCGAACGTGCCGAAGAACGAACCGGCCAACCCCGACGCGATCGACGAACCCGAACGCGCGCACGTGCGTTCGCACCGGATCCGCGGCGTCGCCCGCACGCTCAGCAACGGCGTGCAGGTCGAGGGCATCGACGACCACACCTGTGCCGGCTGCCACCAGGGCAGCAACCGCATGGTGATGCAGTACTGGGGCATCCGCCTCGACCAGAACCAGGACGTCGCGCGCGGCCGCCAGTACCCGGCCAATCCGGTGTCCTTCGAGACGACACGCAACGCCCCGCGCCTGTTCGATCCGGCGGTCGGCAACCACACGTTCAACGGCCGCAACCACAACCAGTACCTCCTGTTCGAGGACTACGACGGCGACGGCCGCGACGACACGCCTGCCGACGTGCACTACGAAGCCGGCATGGGTTGCGTCGACTGCCACGGCAGCGTCGACCTGCACGGCGACGTGCAGACCGGCGGCGCGATCCAGAGCCGCATGGCGCACGCGGTGACGATCCGCTGCGAGGACTGCCACGGCACCGCGGCGGCCTACGCGCCGACGACCGTCGGCACGAACTACAACGGCCAGACGCGCACGCTCGGCGTCGACAGCGAGGGCAACCCGCTCAAGCACGTCGAACGCGACAACGACGGCAACTACTGGTTGACCAGCAAGCTGACCGGCAACCGGCACTTCATCTCGCAGGTGCGCGACGTGATCGTCGACAACGGCAAGGTGCACCCGGTGCGCAACGAACCGATCTACACGCCGATCGGCTCGTTCGCGATGGGCCGCGACGACGGCAGCGGCACGACCGGGCTCGGCCCGCAGCAGCAAGGCGGCCCGCACGCCGGCTTCAGCCACCTCGACAGCATGGACTGCGCGTCCTGCCACTCGGCGTGGACCAACACCTGCGTCGGCTGCCACCTCGAGGGCGAGTACAACACCGGCAACAACTTCAGCAACATCACCGGCGAACGCATCGTGTTCCGGCAGCGCTTCGCCGAGTTCGTCTACCAGTCGGTGATCCCGTTCTCGCTCGGCATCGACGACGAGAACAAGATCAACACGACGTCGACGAACACCAAGGTGTTCTTCCGCTACACGGACATCAACCGCGACCGCACGCCGGTGTTCGCGTTCAGCGACCGCAACGGCGGCGGCGCCAACCCGGCGCGGCAGTTCCCGTCGCTGGGGCACAACAAGCTGATGGCGCACTCGATCCGCGGCCGGGTCAGCTCGACCAACGAAGGCGCGCGCTACTGCGTGTCGTGCCACCTGACCGACAACGCGCTGACCAACCACGGTGCGCAGTACGACCTGTTCCGGTCGACGCTGGCCAACAACGACTTCGGCAACCTCGACTACAACCTGCTGCGCCAGCACATCGGCCAGAACCCGGGCAACCAGCTCGATTCGCCGTTCTTCGTGCACATGGTGGCGGGGCTCGGCACCGGGCTGTTCTTGTTCGACCGCAACGGTGCGGCGCAGAACCCGCTCGACACGAACCCGAACCGCTACGGCAGCGACGGGGTCGCCCCGGCGACGTACTTCGACCCGAACGACGTCGCCTACGACCTCGACCGCGTGGTCGCGCCGAACGGCGTCTCCAACGCGTCGAGCAGCATCCCGATGCAGCAGCCGATCCTCGGCCCGCTGCGCCGCGACGGCGCGACCGACCCGAACCTGGCCGGCCCCCTCGGCGCGACGCTGTCGCAGCGCCTCGCCGACCCGGTGACCGGCATCGTGCTGAACAACTGGATCGACGCCGACCGCACGCCGCGCGGCGGGGCGAGTGCCGTGGTCGGCAACTAGCGGGTCGCCGGCTGAGGACCGGCCGGTGCGTTCGCCGCGCTCCAGGCGGCGAACGCGGCCAGGCGGTCGGTGTTGAGCCAGTCGACGCCGGCGGTGCGCTGCAGCGCCCAGACCTCTTCGCGGTCGGGCGCGCCCCAGAAGCGCACCTGGCGGCCTTGCCGGTGCGCGCGGTCGATCAGGCTGGTGAGTCGGGCGTGCTGGTCGGCGTCGAGATCTTCGGTGCCGCGGCCGAACTGGCGGCTCCACGCGTCGCTGATCCACGGCACCAGGAACGGCGACGGCGCACGGTCGAGGTCGTCCGGGCGGCCGTCGATCGCGCACAGGCGCTCGGATTCGGCGGCGACCAGCGCGCGGGGCCGGTCGCCGGACAGGAGTACGGTCACGGCCCCCGGGGTGCAGCCGTCGTCGCGGAACACGGTCAGCATCGAGTGGTACTCGGCGAGCTGGCGGCGCAACACGGGGTAGACGTCGGCCCCGTCGGCCTTGATGTCGACCAGCAGCACGAACGGCTGGTCGGCGTCGTGCACGCGCCCGCCCCGTTCGGCCACGCGTCGGCGCAGCGGTTCGAGGTAGAGGGACCGCAAGGTGCCCTTGCCGAGCAGTGCCCGTTCGTGGCCGACGCGCAGTTCGCCGTCGACCAGGAACACGTCCGCCTCGACACTGCCGAACCCGTGCTGCAACGCGTCGTGGAGCGGGCGGCGGTGCAGGTAGTCGTTGTGGGCGTGGCCGCGGTGCGGGAGCGGGTGCGTGGCGGGAGGTGTGGTGGCGCAACCGGCCAGGGCCAGGATCGGCAGCAGCAAGTGGCGCGGGGATGGGGTCACGGGGGCAAGGTAGCACCACGCAAGTGTCGATCCAGCCGCGCTGCGCGCGGCAGGTCTAGCCGATCAGCGGTGGTCCTGCACCCACTGCACGACCGCTGCCAGTTGCATCTCGAACGCCGCCAGATAGCGCTCGCCCGGGAACTGCTTGGGGTCGATCCACTCGATGCCATTCCAGTACAAGCACCGCCGGCTCGCCTCGGCGACATCGCGCAACCTGGAAGCATGGACGACGGGAGCAGCCGCCAGCAGTCGTGGATCGTCGACCATGCCAACCACCCCCAGCAGGAACCCGTACATCTGCGCCCAGAATCGCCAGCGCGGCTGGGCTTCGCCTTGCCAACCGGTTTCGGCGACACCGGCCGGATACTTGCCCGGAGTCCGCAACAGCATCTGCCAGGCGCGATGGTCGACCGAGTAACGCACCGGACGATCGACCCCCACCTCGAGCAAACGGGCCAGCGCCATGTCGTTCGCCGCGCGTCGCGTCGATGCGACCGAGTAACCGAGGCTGCGCGCCACGGCGGCGACGGAGTTGTCGGCGTGGAGTGCACCCCCGACCCCGATCAAGTAGGTCAACAGGTCGGCCTTGATGCCAACCCCGAACGCCGCGCGCAGCCTGACCATCAATGCGGCGGGCTGGGTGAGCAGGAGTTCGCGAGGGCCTTTGCCGGGTCGGACGGCAAGTGCCTCGGGCACGCCGTCGACGAACACTTTCCAGCGCGGATCCCCACTCCGCACGGCAGCGGCGGCGAAGCTCGCCAGGCCGGCGCGAGCGCTCTGTGGAAGTGCCTTCGCCAAGGTCCGCGACCGCTGTACACTGGTGAGCGCGCTGCCGGTTTCGGCCCACCAGAGCAGCCGATCCTCGAGCCGCCGTTCGCGAAGTCGCAATTGCAGGGACGCCAGCAACAGGGCTTCGGGATCGACGATCGAGACTGCGGGGTCCTCGAAAGCCGTGGCACTGGCGGCCGAGAGGTCTGCCCACTGCCGCCAGCAGAGCTCGACGGCGCAGTGGGCGGCGCGATCAGCGAGGTCGGTGAGCTTGGACATGGCGGAGGACTTCCTCGACGAAGGTTGGCCACTCCGCGGCAAGATCCTGGGTCAGCACCCAAGCCTGCGCCGCGAGCAGCTCTTCGTCCGTTGGCTTCAAGTGCAGCAGGTCCTGCAGATGCACGCTCGCTGGCCCGCGATCCACTGCTGCGAACAACTTCAATGCGATCAGCGTTCCCCGGCCCGCGAGACCGACTCGGAGCCCGCGGAAGACCCTCCACTCGACCCCCTCGGCGATCGACTTCGGCATCCCGGCAGTCCACTGCATCGCTACCGCGTCGTTGAGCCAGTCATCTGCAAGGTTGAAGTCACGTTCGACTCTTCCGATGGCCTTCACCAGGGCCGGTGGGAAGCGCGGGCGAGCGAGCCCTCCGACCCCATCGGACTGAGCGATGACATCGACATCCTCGGTCGCTCGGAGGACCCAGCCGCGCAGCGCCAGAGCGGCACCACCGACGACCAGCAACCCAACTTCGACGCCTTCGGCCTCGAGGTGAGCGCCGACTGCATCGAGGAGCTGCTCGACGAAGGTTGGATCCATGGGGTTGCTTCCCATGAGTCGATTATCGTCCAACGATCGCTCCTTTCCAGCGCGATTATCCTTCCTTTTTGCATCGTCTAGCGGATCGATCGGCTGGTGGCCTCGCTTTCGCTGAAGCGCATCTCCATGGCGCCGAGGAGCCCTCACGATGCCTCGACGCGATGGGGCCCGCGATTCGATCCGGGCAACCAGAACCAAGCCAGTCCACGCTACCCTGCGCTGCCGCAAGGACCCCCTCCTCATGCCCAACCTGCGCTGGACCGCCCCGCCGGAGATCACCGGCCTGATCTTCGACTGCGACGGCACGCTCGCCGACACGATGCCGGCCCACTTCCGCGCCTGGACGGCGATGCTGGCCCCGTTCGGCATCCCGTTCCCCGAGCCGCGCTTCTACGCGATGGGCGGCATGCCGACCGCGCAGATCATCCGGGTGCTGGCCGCCGACGCCGGCGTCGCGGTCGACGACGTCGAGGCGATGGTCTTGGCGAAGGAACGCCTGTTCCTGCAGTTCCTGGACGCGCTCGAACCGATCGAACCGGTGGTGGCGATCGCCGCTGCCTACCGCGGCCGGCTGCCGATGGCCGTCGCGAGCGGCGGCTACCGCGCCGTGGTCACGCAGACGCTGCAGCGGATCGGGGTGCTCGACTGGTTCCAGACCTTGGTCGCGGCCGAGGACACCACGCGGCACAAGCCAGAGCCGGACGTGTTCTTGGCAGCGGCGCGGCGGATCGGGGTGCCGGCGGCGCAGTGTGCGGTGTTCGAGGATACGGATCTCGGGATGGAGGCGGCGCGGCGGGCGGGCATGGTCGGGGTGGATGTGCGGATGTGGCTGGGCAAGGGGTAGTGGTGCGAGTCGAGGCGAGTTGCGCTGGCTCAGGTCGAGGGTGCGGCTCCAGGGTCGGTTGGCAGAGCCGGGGTTCTGGCGCTACGCCGAACGCAAGTTGGCAGGCGCGGTTGCAGCCACGGCCTCGTGGGCGCTGCACGACCTGGGTCCTGGCGGTAACATGCTGGCATGACCGACCACGTTCGTATCCCGCCGGCAGGCTTCGACGCCATGCCCGTCGAGGATCAGATCGAGTACGTGCAGTCGCTGTGGGATCGCATCGCGGCGCATCCGGATCGGGTGCCGGTTCCGCAGTGGCATCTGGAAGAACTTCGTCGGCGTGAGAGTTCGGACGAGTCTGCCAAGGCCAGCACCTGGGAAGAGGTGCGCGAGCGCATACTACGTCGCGGCGGCGACACCGAGTGACTGCACTCGTCCGATTCACTTCCGCAGCCGAGCGGGATCTCACTGCTGCGTTTCTCTGGTACGAGGGGCAGTCGGTTGGCCTCGGCACCAGGCTCATGGCACGAATGGGTGACCTGCTGGCAAGAATCGCCGAGACGCCACTGCAGTTCCCTGAGGTCGTGAGTGGCTACCGTCGTGCCCTGCTCCAGCGTTTCCCGTACGGCGTCTACTTCTCCATCGGCAGCGACGAGGTGCGCGTGCACGCAGTTCTGCATCTGCATCGCGATCCCGCGCACTGGCAGGACCGGCTGTCTCGGGGGTCTGGCTGATTCGCCGGCGCAGCCGAAGAGCGCCCCTGGCAGCCTGTCGAAGAACGCATCCGGCTGTGGGCACGGTCTCTGGCTCGACATCTGCGTCGCTCGAACTGCGCGATGCCTCGGCCAAAGAGACGGTCGCGCGAGTCCATCCTCCCGGCGTGATCGGCCCACTGGGCAGGTACAGCCAAACGTAGCTGGTCGGCACCGGAGCCGCCGACCGCTAAGTCGGCGACCAACAGATCGAATCGCGCATCGCCCTAGTAGTCCGCGATGCAGATCGGCGCGCGCGTGGCGGGGAGCGGCTGCCCCTGTTCGTCGAAAGCGCGCGCCACACGGACGGTGGCCAACTTCGGGGCGACCAGTTCTTACCGCGCGCCGAACTCCGGCGCGCGAACCGTGCCGAGGTTGCGGAACCAACCGACGCTGCCGTCGGCAGCACCGACGACCAAGCCCCACCCCCCATCGCCATGCCAACCGACCGTGAACGGGCCGGCCTGCAAGTGCACATGCAGCGGCACACTGACGCAATCGGGGGAAGAGGACGGGCGTCCCGCTGCATCTGCGAGGCGGAATTCGGCAGGTCTGCCCAACTACGGCTGGACGGGAAGGGCTCGGGCTGAGGGCGGGTTGCGCTGGGTCAGGTCCCGGGTTAGGCTGCGTAGTTAGACGGGCGAGCCGGGGTTCGGTTGTTCCGTCGAACACAAGTTGGCTGGACAAGAGCCCAGCCATGACAGTTGCATTGGAAGATTAGACGTGGAGAACAAACGCGCCCACCTTGAGATGATCCAGGCCATCGTCACCCGGATGTCGGTCAACTCGTTCCTCCTGAAGGGTTGGTCCGTCGTCCTTGTATCAGCCCTTTTCGCGCTGGCCGCCAGTGACTCCCATGCGCTGTTTGTCTACCTTGCCTACTTTCCTGCTGTCGCTTTCTGGATACTGGATGGGTACTTTCTCTGGCAGGAGAGGCTGTTCCGTAGGCTCTACGACCGCGTCCGCGCTATGGCGGAGTCAGACGTGGACTTCTCCATGGATACTTCTGGGGTTCGTGGTGACGACGGTGGTTGGTTATCCGCCGTCTTCTCCAAGACCCTCGTAATTTTCCACGGGACGGTCTTCGGTTCGATTGTCATCGTCATGTTCGTCATCGTCCTCACAAACCAATAGGAGGCTCACAATGGCTCGACGCGTTTTCTTCAGCTTTCACTACCAACGCGACATCTGGCGCGTGAACCAGATCCGAAACATTCCCAACGTCACAGGTTGCGCCGCCGCTGGCTTCCAGGACGCGTCGATCTGGGAGGAAGCCAAGAAGAAGGGCGACGCGGCGATCAAGGCGATCATCAACAAGGGGTTGGAGAACACTTCAGTCACGGTCGTCTGCGTCGGCAGCAAGACGGCTGGACGGACGTACATCAACTACGAGATCGAGCAGTCGATCGCGCGGGGGAACGGTATCGTTGCGGTGCAGGTCCACCACTTGAAGGACAAGGACGGCAACACCGATCCGGCAGGTGCCATCCCCGCCAAGATCGAGGCGAATGGCTACAAGGCCTACAAGTACGTCGACCACGATAAGCTCGGCAAGTGGATCGAAGATGCCGCGAAGGCCGCGGGCAAATGATGAAGCCGGCTAACAACAGCATGCAGCAGACGGTGCTGCGCGCCGTCGCTGATGCCGAGCGTTGATCGGATCGAGATGCCGCCTGTATCAAGCCCTGTGCCTCCGCAGCGTCGATTCCCTTGGGGCCGGCTCGTCGTTGCTTGTTGCATGGGGGCCGTGTTGCTCGCACCCCGAGGGGTAACCGTTGTGGTGCTCAGCGATGCCAAGCGGCCGCTCGTCATGCGCGCGGATGTGCAGGGTGATTCAGCAGTGTCCGCCCCCATCAAGCCATGCGCGAGCCCCCTGTGTCAGGATCGTTGCCGCCTCTATGGATCAGGCTGCAGGGTCCTGGACGAGGTCTGTCCTCGTCTGGGCGGAGCCTGATGATGCCCGCCCGCTGCGGGGGAGCGCCCCCTGCCGGTGTTTTGCGCATTCTCCAACGCGGCGCCGAGGCGCTGCGCAAGGGTTGCGCCGAGGGGCTGCAAGGCGGTCATGTCGTGTTCATGGTAGGCACCAGTCCTTGATTCTAGGGGGCGGTTGCAGTAGGTTGTCCACGTAAAGCCTGTGAGAGCCTGAGGACGGCCGTCCTCCTGGACCACAGGTTGTTCTTTGCCCGATAGATTCTGTCGGGGTGTTATCGACGCCATGATGGTAGCCGCGCAGGGAGGTAGTCTGGAGTTGGGTCCAATAGCTCCACGCTCCTTCTGCTTGGCATCTTCCACCCTGTGGTGTCGTAGGCGCCGTGTCCTCGTTCGTGTTGCGCTAGCAGTAAACCTCATGATCGTTGTTTTGCATCCTGCCCGAGGGGCGCAACTCGCCTCGGATCTGATCAAGTCGATTCGTGAAGATGTACCCGAAGTCCAGTCCACGGCGAGGGATGTGGATGCCCCGGGCGAGTGGCCGGGGGAGCCGGAATGGAACGACCTGCTGGTCGTTCTGTTCGATGGGGATGGGCTCAACGAGCCGGCGTGGGCTTTCGTTGAGCGTTACCTGGGCACGCGCAGCAGGACTTCGCCTGGTGCTCAAGAGCTGCCTGGAGTCGTGCTGCCAGTGGCGATCGGTTCGGGCGACAGGCCGCCAGCTCCCATCAGTGGTGTAAAGTCGATGCGAATTCAGCTCGATGGTGATGCGGGCACCGTAGCCGAGAATACCAAGCTCGTCGCCCGGCAGGCGGCGGTACTGCTGGGGCTTGCGCCGGCAAAACGAGAACAGTTCGTTTTCGTATCATACCGCTCGACTGATGGAGCCACGATTGCGCAGCAGGTTTTTGAGGACTTTCGACGTCGAGGAGTCCGCGCCTGGATGGATTGCGCCGATCAGAACTTGGTCGGTGGCGATCGCGTCCAGGAGAGAATCGAAGCGCAATTGGACTGTACCAGCCTGCTTGTCCTAATCGACACACCCGAGGCAAAGAACTCAGAATGGATCCACTGCGAGGTCGATAGTGCGTGCGGTCGATTGCTGCCTATCTTACCCATCGTAGTTGGGCCGGTGCGCGGCACCCGCTTTAGTCAGCTGAAGCCCCTGCAGCGTGACGTGTGCTTCCCCGACGCGCTCAATTCCTCCCTGTCAATGGCCGATCTCGACAAGATCTACAGGTTTTTTGGTGATCTTGTTGTGAATGTCCAACAGAGGCGCCGAATGATCCGATTCCGGGCGCAGCAAGCTTTTGAGCGGCACAAATACAGGTGGCAGGTCTTGAGTGACCGCCTGTCAATGTTTCTTGGTCAGCGCCCCCCTGCGCGCCGCGTCGGGGAGCAGCACGTTCTTAGCCACTGCTCCGTTTTCGAAGCGGACCACGAACCGGCTGCCGACGCGCTTCGCAATTACGTGCTGAGTCGCGCGCCAAACTTCAGACTTCTTGTTTATGGGTTTGCGGATGATATCCTTTCAGACAGCGAGCTCGCGTATATTTACGCCAAGCCTAGCTTCAAAAGCCTGTGTTTGGCGCACCATAGCGAATTGGATCCGTTGCTCGCCTCGAACTTTACCTCTATAGATGTGACGTAAATGGATACTTGCTCGGACGTTAGCTTCCCGCGCCTTGACGGCCTTCGTATCGCGCTCTCAGGGGCGATACCACCCCGCGAGGAGTGGATTGAGCCGGCGCAGGATCTTGCGATCCTCGAGTTCTTGCGCGATTTCTCTGCACAGGTATTCAAGCTTGGTGGCTGTATTGTTCATGGAAGCCACCCAACCTTCGCGCCGGTACTCGCTCGGCAGGCGGAGCGGTGTTCTTCCGATCGCGCGCCTGGTAAGCAACTTACGCTTATGATGTCTGACCTCTGGGCGCCCGAGCAGTCCAGGGTAACTTTGGAATACTATCGCAGAGTGGCAAAATTTGAGTGGATCAAGGCTGTCGGCGAAGGTGGACCCGAAGTCGCGGAGACACGCAATGCTAGCCTTCGCGCCTTGCGCGAACATATGCTGAAGTCGGTTGATGTCGTTGTCGCTATCGGCGGCGTTGGGAATCGCCCAGGCTTGGTGCCGGGAGTCGAAGAAGAGCTCAATCTGTCGCGGGATCGTGGCCTTCCCTGCTTTCTTGTTGGTCGTCTCGGTGGCCAGACCCACCGATTATCGCGCGATCGGCTAGCGCAACTCAGCAAGGGAAACCAACTCCGACCTGATGAGCTGCGTTCTTTGGTCGATACCGAGGACGTCGCCGGGCTCGCCGGACGGTTGGTTACGTATCTGGCGAGATATGTTGCGCGGATGGATGGATCGCTCGCAAAGCTGCGAAGCCTTGCTGAGCCGTTCGAGCGGTCAAACCGGCGTGGCCAGCTTTCCCCGGCACTCGTGGCAAGTATGGAAGCGGACTCGGAATCCTGTCTGGTTGCCTACATGCGCAAGCGTCCGAAGAGAAGGCAAGACCGCGACTCAATCGCCCATTTGTTCGGTCGCTCAGCGTGGAAGGCTAATGCCGCAAAAGTGGTTTCCGCGGACTTCGCCAGCATGTTGATTAACCGCCAAGGCGCCGTTGGCTTCCTCCGAGTAGGGGACATGGTGCCGACTTGAGCTATCCGACGGCCTTGTTTCTGGGCGCTTCAGGAAGTCGTGTGGGTCCTCAGCCAACGGCCGGATGCAGTTCCAGACCTCCCAAGTGGAAGTAGATGGCGTTCCGGAACCGTTCCCGGTTCCGGAAACCGCACGCAGTGTTCTTGATGCGCTGCACCTTGGCGTTGACCGACTCGCTGCCGGCGTTGGTGGTCCGTAGCTTCATCGCGTTGACGATCCCCCACAGGTGACTGCGGATCATCCGCGCAGCCTTCTTGATCGGCTCGATCCGGCTACGCATGGCCTTGGACAACCAGGCCTTCCACTCGGCCTGCGCACGACTGCGGCTGACGTACTGCCAGATGCACATCGCGCTCTCCTTCAGTGCCCAGGCTCTGCCCGTGCGCAAGTTCATCTTCTGGAACTCCTCCATGGCGATGGTCTGCGCAGAATCGAGGCTGCCGGAGTTTCGGAGCCAGAGGAACTTGGAGCCCTTTAGCACATCGTTGCCATACTTGAGCAGCTTGCGGTGCTCCTCGCGACGCACCTGATCGAGAGCCTGGCCCAGATGCTGGGCGACATGGAACTTGTCGAACGCNNCCCGCTCAGACTGCGAAAGTACGCCGCCAGACTCTCGCGCTTGCGGTCGTCGGCGACGTGCAGGACCGTGCCGGTGGCGAAGTCGGTCACGATCGTGACGTACTCGTGGCGGCGCTGGAAGGACGTCTCGTCGACGCCCAGGCGCTCGACTCGCACACGTTGCCGGCATGCCAAACCCCGTATTACGGCCCGCGCCATGATGCTGTCGACCTCGTCCCACGACAGCCGCATCTGCTTGGCGACGGCCGAGATGGCGCCCATGGCGCGCAGCCAGTCGATCACCACTGCCTCCATCAGCGCCGTGAAGCGCGACCCTGGCTCGGCCCACGGCACGCGCACTTGCTTCACGCCGTGCTCGGGGCACTCGACCCGGGGCACATCGGCTTCGAGGATGGTCTGGAACTGGCAGGTGTCCAGATGGCGCCAACGGCGCAGCCGGGCGTCGTAGCGTGGACGCGCCTTCTTGCACTCGGGGCAGGCGAGCTCGGCGCCGTTGGCCAGGCCGATGGTCAGGGTCACCTGGCCTGCTTTGGCGTCGAGGTCGACATCGAGGACCGACCAGGGTTTGCGGAGGCCGAGGATCTGGTTGTAGAGGTCGCGGTCTTGCACGCAGCCAATCTACGAACCGCTGCAGCCGAAGCGACTATCGGCAGGAACGAGGACGTGGCCATGCCGAGACTTCGGCATGAGGTAGCGCCCGCACCCTGTATCGG
>JRYL01002997.1_pt1 | contig 15549 bp, 12 predicted proteins | sample 235391 | NCBI WGS metagenome assembly JRYL01 (sample SAMN03074223, study PRJNA261481) | activated sludge metagenome | biome: Wastewater Treatment Plant; feature: Wastewater; material: Activated sludge; isolation source: activated biomass of a wastewater treatment plant treating wastewater from... ... | reverse complement strand
CAGGCGGCCGCGCTCGGGCGCGACAGCGCCACAGCGGCGCCCGACGCGCAGCGCTGAAGCGGCGCCACCGCCCGCGGCACGCTTCGCGCCGCAGCAGGACTGCCGCCGCACATGACCTGCCGGATTGATCTTCAATATGGGAGTATGTTCCTACAACGCCCATCTGGCGGGCGCTGTAGCCATGCATACAGGGGAGTATATGAAGCAGGGCGCTGACATGGCGTGGCCACGTCCCTGATCACCCCACCCGGCGTGCCGCCCCCACGCCCCCGCCCCGCCCGGGCCGCTAGCATGCGGCCTTCTTCGCCCCACAAGAAAGTCCAGTCATGGCCTGGTCCGACAAGCTCGCCCGTTTCGGGAATTTCCTGCGCCAGGTCTGGCACCTGTCCGCGCCCTACTTCCGCTCGTCCGACGAGCGCTGGAAGGCGCGCGGCCTGCTGGCGGCCATCGTCGCGCTCAACCTGGGCGCGGTGTACATGCTGGTGCAGATCAACGAGTGGAACCGCGTGTTCTTCGACGCGTTGCAGAACAAGAACCAGGACGTGTTCTGGACCCAGCTGGGCCGCTTCACGTACCTGGCGATGATCTTCATCGTCATCGCCGTCTACCGCTTCTACCTCACGCAGCTGCTGCAGGTGCGCTGGCGTGCCTGGATGACGCGCGATCTGATGCACCGCTGGCTCAGCGGCCATGCCTTCTACCGCATGGAGCTGGCGCGCTACGCCGGCGCGCCCGAGCCCACCACCACCGAAGCCGGCCTGCCCCACCCCGGCCAGCGCGTGCCCGACAACCCCGACCAGCGCCTGCAGGAAGACGTGAACCTGTTCACCAGCCAGACCATCGGCCTGTCGATGGGCTTTCTGAACGCCGTGGTCACGCTGGTCAGCTTCGTCGGCGTGCTGTGGGCGCTGTCGGGCAGCTTCTCGTTCAATTTCAACGGCAGCACCACCACCACCATCCCCGGCTTCATGGTGTGGATGGCGGTGCTGTACTGCACCGTGGGCAGCGTGCTCACGCACTACATCGGCCGCCCCCTGATCGGCCTGAACTTCGAGCAGCAGAAGCGCGAGGCCGACTTTCGCCACCACCTGGTGCGGGTGCGCGAATACAGCGAATCGATCGCGCTCGACCGCGGCGAGCAGGTCGAGGAGCGCAACCTGGACACGCGCTTCACGGCCGTGCTGTCCAACTACCTGCGGCTGATTGCCAAGCAGAAGCAGCTGGTCGGCTTCACCAACCTGTTCGGGCAGGCGGCGGCGGTGTTTCCCTTCATCATCGCGGCGCCGCGCTTTTTCAGCGGCGCCATCCAGCTGGGCCAGCTGATGCAGATTTCGAGCGCCTTCGACCGCGTGCAGGGCGCCCTGTCCTGGTTCGTCGACAACTACGACAGCCTGGCCGCCTGGCGCGCCACCACCGAACGCCTGACCAGCTTCGAAGCCGCGCTTTACAAGCAAAATCAGGCTTCAGCGCCCGTCCAGCAAGCGCCAGCAGCTATCAATTCAGAAGCAATCGAGACGCAGGGCCTGACGCTGCAACTGCCCACCGGCGCCACGCTGGTGCAAGGTGCCACGCTGCGCGCCGCGCCGGGCCAGCACACGCTGGTGCAGGGGCCGTCGGGCAGCGGCAAGAGCACGCTGTTCCGCGCGCTGGCCGGCATCTGGCCCTGGGCGCAAGGCCAGGTGGCGCTGCCGCAGCGCAGCATGTTCATCCCCCAGCGTCCGTACTTTCCGGACGGCGCGCTGCGCGACGCCCTGGCCTACCCCGAGCCGGCCAGCGACTACACCGACGAGCAGCTGAGGACCGCGCTGCAGGACGCGCTGCTGCCCGATCTGGCCAAACGGCTGAATGAGCGCGACAACTGGACGCAGAAGCTGAGCGGCGGCGAGCAGCAGCGGCTGGCGATCGCGCGCGTGCTGCTGAAACAACCCGCCTGGGTGCTGGCCGACGAAGCCACCAGCGCGCTCGACCTGGCGGCCGAGCAGACGCTGTACGCCCGCCTGCAGGCCCTGACCGAAGGCGCCGGCGGCGCGCTGGTGTCGGTCGCGCACCGGCCCAGCGTGGCCGCCTTCCACCGGCGGCAATGGCGTTTCACGCCGCTGGACGCCGCCGCCGGCGCGCGCTACCGCATCGACAGCGCGGCGCTGACTTAAGAGGCTGAGAGTTTTTCGGCCTTGGCCGCGATCGGCGTGGCCGACGAGCGATGCGCCCCATCGCGGGCAAGCCCGCTCCCACACCCGGAGCAGCCGCCGCACCCTCACCCCAACCCCGCAAACGGGAGCGGGAGTCAAACCCCCAGGGCTGCGCAGCAAGCCCTTTCAAAAAGCCGCGGAGCAGGCCACGCCAGAACGCCGTGGCCGGGGTTCCCCCGGCCACCAGCGTTGTCCCCCCATGGGGGGAAGGCGCCGCAGGCGACTCAGGGGGGATCTCACGACTTCCCGGCCGAGTAGCCGCCGTCCACCAGCAGGTGGCTGCCGGTGACGTAGCTGGCTTCGTCGCTGGCCAGAAACAGCACCGCGTTGGCGATCTCGTCGCTGCGGCCCAGGCGGCCGATCGGATGCAGCGCGATCAGCGCCTGGCGCATTTCGGGCGACAGGTCGTTCAGCAGCGGGGTGTCGATGTAGCCGGGCCCGATCGAGTTGACGCGCACGCCGCGCGGCGCTGCCTCGATGGCCAGCGTGCGCGTCATGTTGACCACGCCGGCCTTGGCGGCCGAGTAGGCGACGGCGCCGCTCTGCCCCAGCCCGCCCAGGATCGACGAGCAGTTGAGCAGGCTGCCCGAGCCCTGCGCGTACATCTGCTGCAGCGCCGCGCGCGCGACGCGGAACACGCCGCTCAGGTTGATGTCGATCACGCGCAGCCAGTCGGCGTCGCTCATCTCGTGCGCCGGCCTCAGGCCGCCGACGCCGGCGTTGCTGAACACCGCGTCGACGCTGCCGAGCTGCTTGACGGTGCCGGCGACCAGCGCGTCGACCTGGCCGGACGAGGTGACGTCGCAGGGCATGAACAGGCAGCGCCCGCCGTGCCCGTCCAGCGCCTGGGCGCGCGCGGCGCCGTCGCTGGCGGCCAAGTCCGACAGCACCAGGTTGGCGCCTTCGCGCAGGCAGCGCTCGACGGTGGCCAGGCCAATGCCGCTGGCGCCGCCGGTGACGATCATGTTCTTGCCTTGCAGTCTCATGGATGCTCCTTCAGTGAAGATGGAAATTGCTGGCGCAGCCGCGCGCCACCCCCCAGGGTAAGCGCTGATGGGGCGCGGTCGCGTCGCCAAGGGGCCATGACGTGATCTGCGTCATGACCGGCGCCCCATCGTCCAGGGAACATCCGCACCGGCCGGGGCGCGTGCCGGGCCGGGGCTCAGAGATCAGGGATCAGAAACGGTGCGTGTAGTACAGCTGCACGAAATCCATGCCGGGGTTCGGCTTCTTGATGCCGGCGTTCGACAGGTGCTGATAGCGCAGCCCCAGCGTCGAGCGCGCATCGCGCCCCCACTGCATGCCGACGCCCAGCACGTCGCTGAACTGGAAGGCGGTGCTGAGCGTGCGGGTGGCCGACACGCGGGTATGCGACAGCAGGCGCACGCCGATCGAGCCTTCGAAGAAGAACACGCTGCCGCTGTCGCCGGACAGCGGGCGCTCGAGCCGCAGCACCGGCGAATAGCCGAATTCGATCAGGTCGCTCGCCTTGGGCACGTCCCAGCCGGCCAGCTCGACCTCGTGGCGCAGGCGCAGCCGCCAGCTGTCGCCCTGCCACAACGGCGGGATGCGCGTCCAGCCGGCGATCACGCCGTACTTTTTGACGCTGGCCTTGGACGCCGCGCCGCCGGACAACGTCCAGTCGACCGGCTGGTACGTCTGCGCCGCCGCGGGGCGCGCGCCGGCCAGCGTGAGGGCGAGCGCGGCAAAAGCCGCGCCAGCTACAATTTTAATAGCTTTATGTTGAGGATTTGCGCTGGCCGCGGCCGCGAAAGGCTTGAAATTTTGGTTTTTTTGGGGCATGGGAGGAAGGACTCGAAAAAGGCCCGCGCGTGCGCGCGAGGCATGACACACATTATGGGCAGCCGGCACCAAAAATACCATTGAACGGCATTGTCCGTGGCGTCGGGACGGCGTGCGCCGCGCGCCAGCGCGCCCAGCCCTGCGCGCGCAAGTCGCACGCCGGGCACTGGCCGCAGCCGTAGCCCCAGGGGTGGCGCGTGGCGCGCTGGCCGGCGTAGCAGCTGTGGGTGTGCTCGGCGATCAGCGCCACCAGCGCGTCGCCGCCGCCGGCCGGGTCGGCGCGCTGGCCGAGGTCGTGCGCCAGCTGCCAGGTGGCCGCCTTGTCGATCCACATCAAGGGCGTGTCGACGCGCAGGCGCTGATCCATGCCGAGCGACAGCGCCAGTTGCATCGCCTTCATGGTGTCGTCGCGGCAGTCGGGGTAGCCGGAATAGTCGGTCTCGCACACGCCGGTGACCAGCGCCTGCAGGCCGCGCCGATAGGCCAGCGCGCCGGCGAAGGTCAGGAACACCAGGTTGCGGCCCGGCACGAAGGTGTTGGGCATGCCGCTGCGCTCCAGCTCGATCGCCATGTCGCGCGTGAGCGAGGTCTCGCTCACCTGGCCCAGCACGGCCATGTCGATCATGTGGTCCTCGCCCAGGCGCTGGCGCCAGGCCGGAAAGCGCGCCCGCAGTGCGCGCAGCACCACCTGGCGCTGCTGCAGCTCGACGTGGTGGCGCTGGCCGTAGTCGAAGCCGATGGTCTCGACCCGCTGGTAGCGCGTCAGCGCGTGGGCCAGGCAGGTGGTCGAATCCTGCCCGCCAGAGAACAGCACGAGGGCGCTGGGGTGTGTCATGGATGGACGATGGTTTTATGAACAAAAACAGGCTTCAGCGCTTTACTGGCGGGCGCCTACAGCTACTTTAACAATAGCATTCAACGATCCGGCAGCGTGCTGACGTACTGCGCCGCCTGGGGCCGCAGGCGCACCGGCCTGGCCTTGACCACCGTGCCGATGTTGACGAAGCACAGCGCCTGCTCGTCGGGCTGCAGGCCGAACAGCGTGCGCAGCGGCGCCGACTGCAGCGCCTTGCCGCTGGTCAGCGCACCGCCAAAGCCCTGCGCGTGTGCCATCAGCAGCATGTTCTGCACCGCGCAGCCGGCCGAGACGATGCGCTCGTGCGGCTCGATCTCGGCATCGTCGTCGCGCAGGCGCACCACCGCCAGCAGCAGCAGGGGCGAGCGGTAGGCCTTCTCGCGCGCCTGCGCCACCTGCTGCGGCGTGGCGCTGGCGTCGCGTTCGAGCAGCGCCGTGGCGAACACCTCGGCCAGGCGATCGCGCGCCCCGGCCGGCACCAGCACGAAGCGCCAGGGCAGCAGCTCGTGGTGGTCGGGCGCGCTGGCGGCCGCACCCAGGATGGCCTGCAGCTGCGCGGCATCGGGGCCGGGCTCGGCCAGCCGCTTGGGCAAGATGGTCTGGCGCGTGTGGATCAGGGCGTGGGCCAGTTCCACCACCTCGGGCGGACGGGGGTGGCCCAGGGCGGGGGAAATGTCAGCCGGCTTTGCCGTCGATGCGGGGTCTTCCATACCAGTTAGCGTAACGCAGCGCCCACGCGGTGACGATGGCCGTCCACAGCAGCGCGGCCAGCGCCGTCAGCCACATGGGCATGCCCTGCACCGCCGCCAGCAGGCGCACGCCGACGGCCACCTGCAGCAGCCAGAACATGGCCCACACCGGGTTGTCGGCCACCAGCGCGCGCCCGCTGTGGCCGCACGACACGCGTGTGACCATGGCCACCATGATCGAGCCCAGGAAGCCCATCGACAGCGCATGCAGCGCGCCCAACCCCAGCACCGGCTGCCCCGTGGCCAGCCACAGCGCCTGCGATGCCGCGCTGTACAACAGCGCCAGCCCCAGCCACACGAAGCCCACGTGCAGCATCGCCAGCAGGCGGATCTTCAGGCTCTGCACCAGGCCCCACACCACCGCCAGCCACAGCAGCACGCCGCCGGCAGCCAGCTCGACGGCGATGACCAGCACCGTCCACGCCGGCCAGGCCTGCTGCGAGGGCGCGAAGAAGTCGACCCACAGCGCCAGCACCTCGAACGCCGCCACGCCCAGCATCAGCCGCAGCACCCAGAACGGCCGCCACAGCTCGATCAGCGGCAGCACGTTGGAAGTGAAGAACGGAATCATGCGGTGCGCCACGCTGACGTACACCACCACGATGAAGCCCCACAGCGCCGTGCGCACCAGCACCAGGGCCAGCGCGTCGTGGCCGGCCAGCATGGCCAGCCCGGTGCCGGCCAGGCTGAGCACGCCGACGATGCCGCCCACGCCCACCGACTTGGCGTGCATGCGGTCTTCCGCCCGGCTGGCGCGCACCAGCTGCCAATACAGCATGAACATCCACGCCAGCCCCAGCCAGGCCAGCGCCAGCCCGGCCAGGGCCACACCCGCCTGCAGATGCGCGCCCGCCAGCCACAGCAGCCAGCCGCCCGCCTGCAGGAACAGCGGCCACTGCAGGCGCGTCACCGGCAGCGGCTCCACCCGCAGCCAGTTGGGCCCGGCGGTGAACAGAAAGCCGGCAAAGAACAGCGGCATGAAGCCGAACACCATGGCCGCCGCGTGCGTCAGCGTGGGCGACACGGCGTAGCCCAGGCCGAACCAGCCGTGCACGCGGTCTTCCTGCACCAGCAGCCACCAGCCGCTGGCCAGCACCAACACCGTCATGGCCAGAAAAAAACCCAGCCGGTGCGGCGCGGCCAGCAGCCTGCCCAGCCGCCAGGGGGCGTGCGCAGAAGGCACGGGTGATGCGGGTACAGGCGGCGTGGCAGCGGCGCCCGGCGCTGGGGTGATGCCAAGGCGGGGGCGGGTCGGGGGCGGTGTGCCGGTCATGGCCACGGTTGTACCCGCTGGCGCGGCGCAGGCGCGATGAACGGGGTCAAGAAGCGGGCAGGTAAAAAGTGCCCTGCCACTCCTGTAAAGATAGCTGCTTGCGCTTTATACATAAGCGCTGGGGGCCTCTTTTGCCCCAAATCCCATAGCCCCCGCAAGCTGTGTCAGCGCTGTGCGCCGGGGGCTGCGGCGGCCACTTTGGCCATCCAGGCAAACAGCTCGTCCAGGTCGTAATCGCCGCTGTGCGGGCGGTTCCAGGGCAGGGCCAGGTCCACGTCCAGACCCTGGCCGTGCAAGGCCGTGGCCAGCAAAACGGGTACGGCCAGCGAGGTGTCGCGGTCGTGCGTGCCGTGGCGCACGCGCCAGTGCCGCGCAGCGGTGGCCTTGCCATCGCCCACGTAGGCCATGGCATTCATCATGCGCACGGTGCTGGCATCGGCGGCGGGCGCATCGCCTGCGGTGCTGTGCCGGGTGGAATAGGCGGTGAAGTGGAGCTTGTCGATCAGCGCGGAGCCAAAGAGCTGGTTTTCGCCGCTGCTCAGGTCCAGCGCGTCGAACGCGGGCGGGGTTTTGGCACGGCCGATGGCACGCACATAGGCGGCAAAGTCCATGCCACGCACCTTGCCGCCCTCCACGCGCAGCCAGTCAAAGCCCGCCAGGCTCTGCCCGGCGTCCAGCTGCTGCTGTGCCGATGCCATGACCAGCGACTGCACGTAATCCTTGAAGGGGCCGTCGCCTTGCGCATTGAGCGTAAGAGCCTGCCCCTGGGGCGAGCGCAGCCCCAGCGCATTGACGTAGGCAGGAAACAGTGGCGCCAGCGCGGCAGAGGTGGCCATCTGCGCTGCATCCAGCGTGCCGGGCACTTCCTTGCGCTCGACGTGGTAGTCGAGCATGCGGATGTCCATCTTTGTGTAATCGCGCACGCCGTTGAACTGCCACTCATACGCGGCATCGGCCTGTTCCAGGTTGGTGATGGGGCAATAGGCCGACACGGCAAAGATGTCATCCCGCCCTTCGGCTGCGCCCAGCGCGCGCAGCGCGGCGGCGTAGTCGGGGTGGTTGCCGCTGGCGCCCAGCAAGGCTGACAGCGCGCCGCCCGCGCTGGTGCCGTTGGAGATGATCTTGCGCGCATCGCCCGGCATGCGCGCGTCGTTGTGGTGCAGCCAGCGCACGGCGGCTTTCAGGTCAACGATAGCGGCAGGGGCTTTGCCGGTGTAGCGGCCATCGCTGCCTTGCAGCGTGCGCCCGCGCGCACCGGGCGATGCCACCACATAGCCGCGCGCAAGCGCCTGCGCAATGGTGCTGGTACGCCCTGCCCCCGGCCCCTGCACGGGCGGTTGCGCCGTGCCTGGCAACGCGGGCATGTAACCGCCCACCTGGTTGGGCAGGAAGATGGGGGCCGTCTCGGCCGTGTAGCCGCCCACGCTGGCGCCCTGGAAATACGCCTCTGGCACGTAGATGTTCATGGCCTGGTACTTGGCGTCCACAGGTTGACGCACGTACACCACGTTTTCCCACGCACGCACGGCAATGGTCTGGTCATTTACCGTGACTTCCTGCTTTTGGAAATGGGCCGGATGGAAGACCAGGGCGTCATCAGGCATGGCGGCGGGGGGCGATGAACAGGCCGCCAGCGCGCAAGCAGCGCCAACCGGCATGAGGACTCGGGCAAGCATGGGAGCGTTCCTTCACAAAGTACGGTGCAGGCTGGAGCATCTCACTTCTTGTCAACCCCGGCCAGTGTGCTGCCCCGCAGATAGCTGCGCCGAGCCAAACCGATGGGTTGGAACAGCGCACTCGGCAGCCATCAGCCACAGCTCCCCACATAACCGCACTGCGTGCAATAGTCGCACCCATCCTTGCGAATCATGGCGTGGGCGCCGCACTCGGGGCATTTCTTGCCGGCCATGACCGTGGTGGACACCATGGCGGCGGGCTCCACGCGGGGCTCCACGGCGGGCAGTTCGTCCGGGTCGAACAGCGAGCCCTGCGCCGCCAGCGCGCGCTGGGCGATCAGGTTCTCGATGGCGTAGCCGATCGCCGCCACTTCGCTGTCGTGCCAGCGGGGCACGTGCGTGCCGTCGGCCTTCTCGTAAGTGCCCAGGCGCACCGGGCCGCGGTCCCAGGTGACCTTGCGCATGTCGGACAGCGCGCGATCCAGGAAGCCGCCGCGCGCCGCCAGGCTGAGCATGCGCATGGTGGCGGTGATCCACTGCTGCGACTCGCCGCTCTGGCCCACCGGCATGAAGAACTCGATGGCGCGCTCGACTTCGCCCTTGCCGTCGGCCGTGGGCACGGCCAGAAAGGAGACGATCAGGTACAGGCGCTGCTGGCCTTCGTGCGTCCAGTATTCGATCTTCTCAGTGACGGAAGGCAGGCCGCCCGAGGGGCGCTTCTCGATCACCGTGCGCATCGGGTCGTAGGCCACGGGCGGCATCATGGGGGCGCCCGCTGGCGGCTGCGGGGCCGGCTCTTCCTTCTTGGCCGGCGTGGTTTCCAGCACGGCGCCCAGGATGCTGTTGGGGCGGTAGGTGGCCAGGCCCTTCAGGCCGGCTTCCCAGGCCTGGCGATACAGGTTCTTGAAATCCTCGTAGGGGTAGTCTTCGGGGATGTTGACCGTCTTGCTGATGCTGGTGTCCACGTAGGGCTGCACGGCCTGCATCATGGCCACGTGCTCCTGCGCGGTCATCTCCAGCGCGTTGACGAAATACTCGGGCAACGACGCCGCGTTGTCCGGCGTCACCTGGCTGTCGATCAGCGAGCGGTACAGACGGAAGGCGTGGTCTTCCACCGTGTAGGCGCTCTTGCTGCCGTCGGCCTCGCGCTTATTGCGCTGGTAGCCCCAGCTGAACGCCGGCTCGATGCCATTGCTGGCGTTGTCGGCAAAGGCCAGGCTGACGGTGCCCGTGGGCGCGATCGACAGCAGGTGGCTGTTGCGGATGCCGTGCTGGCGGATGTCGGCCTGGATGTCGGCTGGCAGGCGGCTGGCGAAGGTGCCCTTGGCCAGGTAACCGTCGGCCTTGAACTTCGGGAAGGCGCCCTTTTCCTTGGCCAGTTCCACCGAGGCGCGGTAGGCGGCGTCGCGCATGCGGCGCGCGATCTGCGTTGCCATGTCGCGGCCCTCGGCGCGGTCGTAGCGCAGCTTGAGCATGGTCAGCGCGTTGCCCAGGCCGGTGAAGCCGACGCCGATGCGGCGCTTGGCCGCGCTTTCAGCGCGCTGCTGCTCCAGCGGCCAGAAGGTGACGTCGAGCACGTTGTCGAGCGCGCGCACCTGGGTGGCGACGACCTGCTCGAAGGCGTCGAAATCGAACGTTGCATCCCCGCCGGCACCGAACGGGTGGCGCACGAAGTTGGTCAGAATGATGGGCCCCAGGTCGCAGCAGCCGTAGGGCGGCAGCGGCTGCTCGCCGCAGTTGTGGACGTACAGACCATTGGCATCGAAAGCATGGACTTCGGCCACGGTCACGTCGTATACGTCTTCGTAGCCATCGGGTGTCAGCCCTTCGACAGTGGCGACGAACCGTTCACGATTCAGCCGGCGCTGGTATCCGCGCAGCGCGCGCTCAAGGGCATCGGCTTTCGCCTCGTCGGAAAAGCCGACGCGCTCAGCAAACTCCGCCAGGTTGTCACCGCTGATGACCAGCTCATGCTGCGCCGCCACGACGTAGAGCCCCTGGCTGCCTTGCCCGTTGGGAAGCATGCGGGTGCCACTCGGGCGACGCTGGTCATGGAGCTTGCTGGCGATGCCCATGCGCAGCAGCATCCGTTGAACCGCTTGCAAATTGGCCAGGTCGCTCTGCGCCAGACGCACGCTGACGCCCTTGCTCTGCGTGCCCTGCACGGAACCGTCGCTGTCGAACAGGCCACGCAGCAATCCGGCATGAAACGCGCTGCTGGTGCACTCCAGCGCCGGCGTCAGCCCTTTCGCGCCCGGCGCCATGCCGTAGCGCACTGCCAAATCGCGCAGGGGCGCCGATGCCATGCGCACTTCGCCACGGTCGGCCAACGGGCGCTGCCATCCGGCGAAGTCCACCCGGTGCGGCAAGGTCTGGGCAGCGGCCAGGGCAGCAACCATCACGCCCGTGGGCGTCGGTGACGAGGCGCCATTGGCGACGGACTTAAAGCGTTCGTCCCATACGGACAGAACCGCCCTGTCAGCCTTCAGAACGCCGTCGCCGACCAGCAGGCCCAGCAGGTAACCTTCGGCCTCTGTGCCTTCGCCGTCCCAGCCATCCATCGTTCGATGGTTGTGGAGCGCCACTTCGTCACCAGGCTGAAGATCCTGCGCCTGCACCCACTCGGTGCGCATGATGTAGCGCGTGCGCGTGGCTACGCGGCGAACCTTGTGGTCGCAGGTCAGGCGCATGGCATGGCCTTCGACCGTGCGCAGTTCCAGCACAGGCCTGTGACCCGTGCGGAAGAAGCCTCGGCTGAGCACCGGATAGGCGGCCCCGTCCACGACGGCCTCGAAGGTTTTGCCAATCAGTTGCGCGACCTGGGCCGGCCCTTCCGATGTCATCACCCAGGTGTCGGCCGTCACGCAAGGGTTGGTGGCTTCGATCTTCTCGGTGTAGTTGAGGTTGTTGTCGCGGCCGATCTGGTCGAGGAACAGGATGCCCGGCTCGGCGAAGTCGTAGGTCGACTTCATGATGGTGTCCCACAGCTCGCGCGCGGGCAGCTTGCGGTACACCCACTGGCCGTCGGCGCGCTGGTAGGCGCCCTTGTCCATCACCTTGGGGCCGGGCATGGCCTTGTGCACCAGTTCCCAGTCGCTGCCGTCGGCCACGGCCTGCATGAAGGCATCGCTGACGCCGACCGAGACGTTGAAGTTGTTCCAGCGCCCCGGCGTGCGCTTGGCGGTGATGAACTCCAGCACGTCCGGGTGGTCGATGCGCAGCACGCCCATCTGCGCGCCGCGGCGTGCGCCGGCGCTTTCCACCGTGGAGCAGCTCTGGTCGAACACGTTCATGTAGCTGCACGGCCCGCTGGCCATGCTGGCGGTGCCTTTCACATACGCGCCCTTGGGGCGGATGCGGCTGAAGTCGTAGCCCACGCCGCCGCCGCGGCGCATGGTCTCGGCGGCCTCGCGCAGCGCCTCGTAGATGCCCGGATAGCCCTCGTCGTCGTGGCCCTGGATGGCGTCGCCCACCGGCTGCACGAAGCAGTTGATCAGCGTGGCCTGGATGTCGGTGCCCGCCGCGCTCATGATGCGGCCGGCGCCGATGGCGCCGGCATACAGGTTGGCGAGGAACTTGCGCTCCCACTCGGCGCGCAGCTCGGGCTTCTCGACGCTGGCCAGCGCGCGCGCCACGCGGCCGTAGAGCTGGTCCAGGCTGGTTTCGCCGGGCTTGAAGTACTTCTCGGCCAGCACGTCGCGGCTGATGGGCTGCACGTCCAGCTGGTGCTCGGTGGCGGGCAGGGAATCGCGTTTCATGTTGTCTCTCCGGGGTCGATACACGGCCTGCCGGCGCGTGATCGTGCACCGGGCAGCCAAGCCCCTCATTCTTGCACCTGGCGACTTCGGCATGCGGGATGTTGGTGTGATAGCTGCCTGCGGCTGCTATCGAACCAGAAGCGTGCAGCGCTTTAAACATGGGTTCCCGATGCACTTTTGAACCCCCATGAAACGACATGTACGCGCTCCGCTGCCCACCGTCCGCACGCTGGGGCCTTGACTTCGCCGCGGCGTCAGGCCTCGTAGAATCGTCCCTTCGCCCACCGTTTTCACCAGCCTCTGGACAGACACCATGAACCGCTGCACAAAACCCCTCATTGCTTCTTTATTCATAGCTGTCAGCGCCCTGATGACGGGCGCTTTGGCCGTCTTTCCTTCAGAATCGCAAGCCCAGCGCCTGTTCCCGCAGAAGGTGCAGCGCGGCAAGATCACTTTCGTCAATACACGCGAGGTGATGCTGAACGACCGCCCCGAGCGCCTGGCGCCCGGCGTGGTGGTGCGCAACGAGCGCAACACCATCGCCCTCACCGGCAGCCTGCGCGGCAACTCGTACACCGTCAATTACCTGCGCGACCCGATGGGCCTGGTGCGCGAGGTCTGGATCCTGTCGCCCGCCGAGGCCGAGCGCCCGGTGCGCCCCGCCTACCGCGGTCAGCCGGCTGTGCCCGCCGAAGCGGACCCGACCGTCTACGCCAACTGACGGCCCGCGCCGCGCGGCGGTCACTCGCCGCCACGGCCACGCCCTGCCGGCGCCGGCCGGCATCCCTTTTCCGTATTTCCAGGAGACGTCCATGTCTCGCAAAGTCTTCATCAAAACCTTCGGCTGCCAGATGAACGAGTACGACTCGGACAAGATGGCCGACGTGCTGGGCGCTGCCCAGGGCTACGAGCCCACCGACAACGTCGACGAGGCCGACCTGATCCTGTTCAACACCTGTTCGGTGCGCGAGAAGGCGCAGGAGAAGGTGTTCAGCGACCTGGGCCGCGTGAAGCACCTCAAACAGAAAGGCGTGCTGATCGGCGTCGGCGGCTGCGTGGCCAGCCAGGAGGGTGAAGCCATCATCGCCCGCGCGCCCTACGTCGACGTGGTGTTCGGCCCGCAGACCCTGCACCGCCTGCCCGAGCTGCTGTCGCAACGCGCGCAGCAGCAGCAACCGCAGGTGGACATCCGCTTTCCCGAGATCGAGAAGTTCGACCACCTGCCCCCGGCGCGCGTGGAGGGCGCCAGCGCCTTCGTCTCGATCATGGAAGGTTGCTCCAAATACTGTAGCTACTGCGTGGTGCCGTACACGCGCGGCGAAGAGTTCAGCCGCCCGTTCGACGACGTGCTGACCGAAGTCGCCGGCCTGGCCGACCAGGGCGTGAAGGAGGTGACGCTGCTGGGCCAGAACGTGAACGCCTACCGCGGCAAGATGGGCGACACGGACGAGATTGCTGACTTCGCCCTGCTGATCGAGTACGTGGCCGAGATCCCCGGCATCGAGCGCATCCGCTACACCACCAGCCACCCGAACGAATTCACGCAGCGGCTGATCGACGTCTACGCCAGGGTGCCGCAGCTGGTCAGCCACCTGCACCTGCCGGTGCAGCACGGCTCAGACCGCATCCTGATGGCGATGAAGCGCGGCTACACCGCCATGGAATACAAGAGCATCATCCGCAAGCTGCGCGCGGTGCGGCCCGATTTGAGCCTGTCGAGCGACTTCATCGTCGGCTTTCCGGGCGAGACCGAGGACGACTTCGGCAAGATGATGAAGCTGATCGACGACGTGGGTTACGACGCCAGCTTCAGCTTCATCTTCAGCCCCCGCCCCGGCACGCCGGCCGCCAACCTGCACGACGACACGCCGCACGCGGTGAAGCTGAAGCGCCTGCAGCACCTGCAGGCCACCATCGAGCAGAACGTGCGCGCCATCGGCGCCAGCCGCGTGGGCACGGTGCAGCGCATCCTGGTCGAAGGGCCGTCGCGCAAGAACCCGGCCGAGCTGATGGGCCGCACCTTCTGCAACCGCATCGTCAACTTCGACGGCGGCCCGCACCGCGCGCGCTTGGTGGGCCAGATGATCGACGTGACCATCACCGAGGCGCTGCCGCATTCGCTGCGGGGGCGGGTTGCGGAACGTCACTGAAGTCGCCCCTGCCGCTCGCTGCAAGCCTTTGATTCACAAGGCCATCCACTTCCGCGCGTCTGGACACTTGCACCTGGCGCGTCACTGAACCTGCACTCTTGCAGGTTTCGCGTCATTGCAGATGGACTTTTTCCAATGTCTCGACTGACCTGGCTTCCGTGATGCCCCTGCTCGGGTTCTCCGGGTGACCACTTGATTGCTTGCGCGATGTATATATGTAGTATATATTTACTGGGCGAAGCGCGAAAGGAACCTTTATGTCTCAAGTTCACCCCGCTCCCAAGACCGCCAAACTGTTCAGCAATGGCGCCAGTCAGGCCGTGCGGCTGCCTCAGGAGTTTCGCTTCGAGGGCAGCGAGGTCTATATCTGGCGCGACGAGCGCTCGGGCACCGTGGTGCTGTCGCAGCATCGGCCCGTGACGTGGGACGACTTCCAGCAACTGCGCGCCGAGTTGGCTGATGATGACCTTCAAGGTTTCATGGCCGAGCGGCACCAGCCGCCCGCGCAGGTCCGTTCACCGTTGGAGGATCACTGAGCGTGCCGTTGTTCATGCTCGACACCAACGCCGCCAGCGCGGTCATCAAAGGTCACGAACAGGCCGAAAAGCGCCTGCGCGCTCTGCCGATGGACGGCTGGTGCATCTCGGCTGTCACGCGTTCTGAGTTGCGCTTTGGGCTGGAACTGAAACCCGAGGCGACCCGGCTGGCCATGGTCGTCAACGCCTGGCTTGAACTCGCCCCGGTTGCGCCCTGGGACACGGCCGCGGCGGATGCGCACGCCCAGTTGCGGGCCCAGTTGCAACTGGCCGGCACCAGCATCGGGGTGTTTGATGAAATGATCGCCGGGCATGCGCTTGCGCTCGGGGCAGTGGTGGTGACCAACAACGTCAGGCATTTCAACCGGGCAAAAGGCTTGATCATCGAGGATTGGCTGCAAGCATAAGACCGGTATGCACCCACCTGCCAGCGCGGCGCCCAGAATGGTGGTCATCATCTGGTGGTGGCTGACTTGGTGGTTTGCGAATGCGTGCGTCTGGTTCAACAGGCGCGGGATTTCGAAGCCGCGGCATCCACGAGCTTTCGCCGCTTCGGCTT
>JRYL01000418.1_pt1 | contig 15598 bp, 13 predicted proteins | sample 235391 | NCBI WGS metagenome assembly JRYL01 (sample SAMN03074223, study PRJNA261481) | activated sludge metagenome | biome: Wastewater Treatment Plant; feature: Wastewater; material: Activated sludge; isolation source: activated biomass of a wastewater treatment plant treating wastewater from... ... | reverse complement strand
CTGCGCCATGCCAGCCAGATCAACGGCGCGGAAGCCAATGAAATCATCCTGCTGAACTCGCATGACGGCACAAGCAGCTATCAGATGCTGGCGGGTCAGTTCAGATTCGTTTGCGCCAATGGGCTGGTGTGTGGCGATACCTTCGCAGATGTGCGCGTACCCCACAAAGGCGACGTGGCGGGCCAAGTCATCGAAGGCGCATTCGAGGTGTTGAACGGCTTCGAGCGGGTGAAGGAATCCCGCGACCTGATGCGCGGCATCACCTTGGACGATGGCGAATCCGAAGTGTTCGCCCGTGCCGCGCTGGCCCTCAAATACGACGACCCGAACAAGCCCGCGCCCATCACCGAGTCTCAGATTCTGATGCCGCGCCGGTTTGAAGACCGCCGCCCGGATTTGTGGTCGGTCTTTAACCGCACCCAAGAAAACTTGACCAAAGGCGGATTGCATGGCCGCGCCGCCAATGGCCGCAGGCAGCAAACCCGGCCTGTGCAAGGCATTGATTCCGATATTCGCCTGAACCGTGCCCTGTGGCTGCTGGCCGATGGCATGCGCCAGCTCAAAGCCTGACCGTTCCCCCGCCGGAGGGGCGGTTCCCCTCCATCCCTTGTTTCACTCGATTGGAGATTCACCATGAACGCCGTTACTACCACCGAAGCCCACGCCGTCAACACCGCAACCAGCAGCGCCGCGAACGTGCTGCAAGCAGCCGACCCGAGCAAGCACATGATCCTGGTGCCGCTGTCGCGGCTGGTGCTGCGCCCCACGGGCCGCAACGTGCGCAAGACCCCGCGCATGTCTATTCCCGAGCTGGCCGCATCTGTCCAGCGCGTGGGCCTGCTGCAAAACCTGATCGTGATTCCCGCCGCCGATGGCGAGCATTACGAAGTGGTGGCCGGTGGCCGACGCCTCGCAGCGTTGAAGCTGCTGGCGAAGAAGCGCCGCATCGCCAAGGATTGGGACGTGCCTTGCTTGCGGGTGGCCGATGGCACCGCCCGCACGGCCAGCCTCACCGAGAACGTGCAGCGCGAAGCCATGCACCCCGCAGACCAGTTTGAAGCCTTCGCGGCGCTGGTGGCCGAAGGCCGACCCATCGAAGACATTGCGGCGGATTTTTCCGTCACGCCGCTGGTGGTGCAGCGCCGCTTGAAGCTCGCCAACGTGTCGCCGCGCCTGATGGCGGACTATCGGGCCGATGCCGTGAGCCTTGACCAGTTGATGGCGCTTTCCATCACCGATGACCATTCGGCACAGGAAGCCGCCTACTATGAATCGCCCACTTGGCAGCGCCAACCTTCCCAATTGCGCGAACGTCTCACCGAGCAGGAAATCGGGGCCTCGCATCAGCTGGTGCGCTTCGTCGGGCTGGGCGCTTACGAGCAGGCGGGCGGCGGCATCCGGCGTGACCTGTTCGCGGAAGGCGATGCGGGCGTGTACGTGAGCAATATCGCGCTGTTGGATACGCTGGTGCGCGAGAAGCTGAACAGCCACGCCGCCGCCGTCCGTGCCGAGGGCTGGGCCTGGGTGGATGCCTCGCCCGCTGTGACCTATGCGGACATGCACACGTTTCAGCGCGCCCCGAGGGAGGCGCGCACGCCCAACAAGCGCGAAGCGCAGCGCATCGAGAAGCTGCAAGCCAAGATGCAGGAGGTGGCCGAGGCCATTGAGGCCGCGATAGACGCCGAGGACGAGGACAGGGCCGACGCCTTGCAGGAGGAAGGTGAGCGCCTGGGCGAGCAGTTGCAGACGCTGGAAGATGGCTTGCAGGGGTACGGCGCGAACGTGAAGGCCGCAGCCGGTGCCATCGTCACCATCGACCGTGACGGGCAGGCCGTGATTCATCGCGGACTGCTGCGCGAAGCCGAAGCCAAGGCGCTGCGCACGCTTGAAAAGCTGCGCCAAGGTTTCGGCAGCGTGGAGGGTGACGCAGAGAACGACGACGATAGCGAGAACGAGGAAGCGCCCAAGGCAGCAGCGATTTCCGACCGGCTGGCCCAACGCCTGAGCGCGCATCGCACCGCCGCGCTGCAAGTCGAGGTGGCCCAGCATCCGCAAGTCGCGCTGGCCGCACTGGTGCATGGCATGGTGCAGACCGTCTTGCAGGGCAGCCACTACGGACACGACCTGCCGCTGGCCGTTCGCCTCACGGTGCAAGACCGGCTGGAAGGCATGGCCCCCGACTGGCCGGAATCGCCTGCTGCCGTGGCGCTGCGCGAACTGCAACGGGTTGCCGGTGAAGCCTTGCCCAAGGACAGCGCCGAACTGTTCGCCGCGCTGCTGGCGATGGAGCAAGGCGAACTGGTCAAGCTGCTGGCCGTGTGCGTGGCGGGGGCGGTGGACGTGGTGACGCCGCGTGCCACGCGGCAGCAACCGGGCGCGGAACTGGCGGAAGCCGTGGGGCTGGACATGGCCTCATGGTGGAAGCCGACTGCCGAAAGCTACTTCAAGCACGTTCCGAAGGCCGTGATCCTGGATGCCGTGGGCGAGTTCGCGCCCGAGAGCGTCAACCGGCTGGGCAAGCTCAAGAAGGCCGACGTTGCCAGCGAGGCCGAGCGGCTGGCCGAGGGCACAGGCTGGATGCCTGCCATCTTCAAGGCCGAAGGGCCGCAAGAGGTGACGCCGGAGGACATGCCCGAGGGCGGAGCGCAGGAAGCCGCCGCCGTGGCGGATGACCCCGCCGAGGCATTGGCCGCTTAACCTGTATCGCTGCGGCGCCCTGGCTCAGGCCGGGGCGCCTTGCCGCAGGGAGCCGAATCATGCCCGACATCAACACCACCAGTCGCCCGCGCATGGCAGCGGTCTATGCACCCGGCACGGTGCGCGCCCGCTGTTGGCACAGCAATGGCGACGTGCGCGGCTACCGTCCGCCTTCGGGCTGGACGGCCCGCACCGACCTCACCGACATTCACCCCTTCACGGGCCGCGCCTTGCGGTGCGCCGTGTGGTGGATCATCGAGACGAAGGAATAGCCGTTATCTGCACCGGCCCCAGCGTCTTGCGCTGGGGCCGGTGAATACAAAAATCCGGGTGCGGCGGTGGCCGCACCCGGCGTCGAATCCCGAACGGCCTGGATACCACACCGCCGCCCTCGCTCATGCTCGGACGGCGGTGTTGAAGGCATCGCTGTAGTGCGCGATGCTTGGGACATTGGCCCGTGCAATGCACGCGCCATGAGATGCGTGGGCAGCGCGCTGGTAGCATGCCCGCGTTGCTCGGCGTTCAGGTGAGGCCGGTTGTATCGAGCGAAAGCCTTTGGTTTGTCCCTTGCATTGTCGGTAGGGCAGCGCACTGTCGGGTTTCAAAGGAGTTGCGTAGACCGCTAAAACGCGGCCCCCAAATCACTGAATACCTTGGACAGATTGTCCGAATCGATGGGCCAGTGCTCACGTGTTTGGGCGGGCATTTTGTCCACAAGGAAGTAGGCCAAGAGCACGGCAGGCTGATTGAAGAAATGCCGCTGGCCGCTTTGCTCTTTGATCTTTTCAAAAACGTAGTTCTTGGCCGTCAAGAATTCCTCGATGCGAACGGTGGCGTCCTGTGGCAGAAACTCCATGAAGGCATCGACCACGAGCTGATTGGATCGCTCCTGGCCAGGTTCCAGGCCGGTACCCTTCCTGTAGGCGGTACTCAGGTAGTCCAAGAGTTGCCGCTGGGGCTCGCTGGCACTGGCGAGGTCCTTCATGGCTTGCTCGAAGAATTCGTCCGTAGCCTCGATCAGAGCCATGCTCTTGGCAACAGTGCGTTTGATCGAAGGCTTGGCGGTGGTTTTGGGCTTGTAGAGGGTGTCGTGGGTTAGTTCACTGTGAGCATGCTGCAAGAGCGTGCGGATTTGCACCTCACACGCAAGGCCTTCGGGGAGATTCATTCCATCGATGGACGTCCCCGCCTTGGATCGCAGCACGTAGTGGACCGACTGGTAGGAGAACTCCAAGGGCTTGGCCAGCCGCTCCTCTTCGTAATCCTTGTCCTTGGACCATGACCAGAAGGCTTCGCACTCGGGGCTTTCGATGATCGAGCAGAACGTGTTGATGTGCGTGGTCAACAGTACCACGTACCGCATGCCCACCTTGTCGGTGATGTCCTCATACGGGTTCTTGTAGGGCTTGCTGCGGTACAAGGCCTTGTCGATCAGGCTGGTGTCGCCTTTGAGGCGAGGCACCATGGGGACCTTCAAGAAATAGTCCAAGGGCGTGGGAGCAACGATGGGCACAAGTCGCCCTTCGATTTCCTGACTGATGAGCTTGGCCCAAGCCCTATACAAGGGCTTGTCGGCCTCCCATCGCGTAAGGATTTCTTGTTCGCTCACTCTTGGTCTCGGATGTGGTCGCGCACCGTGATCTTGGTCCACTTGGGCACGTTGCCGTGCTCATCGGCATCGCCGTCGATGGACTCGATTCGCACGTAGTTCTCAAACTGATCCGCCGGGGCCGTGAGCTTGATGTCATGCCCGAAGGTGAGCTTTCGCAGCCGCAATTGGCTTTGAACTTCGGAGAGATCCTTGTGGATGGCTGTATTGGGGAAATTCTTTTGCCCCATGTAGGCCGTGTATGCGTCTTGCAGGGCTGCGTCTCCCAGATAATTTTGGGAGAACACATCTACCTGAATTGTGGCAGCCTGATCCGTCTTCAGGTAGGTGGTCAGCGCATTCAGGAGGTCTATTTTCTTTTCCGAATCGACATTGGCATTGCGGATGAAGTCTTTGGTCAGTGCGTGGAATTGCTTGGTCTGAAATGCACTGTTGGAAGGAAACTCCAGTCCCAAAAAGGACTCGTAAAAATACTGCGCAGCAGAAAGCTTATTGCCCTGAGTAATCAGGTCATCAAACAAAAAGGCCCTCCAGCCATTGGTCGGCTCTTGGGCCGTGGCTGCTGCAGGATCCTGCCGCAGGAAGGCTCCGATCTTGTAGAGCTTGGCTTGGGGCGTGAGAATGAGTTCCTTGATGTACTCCAGGGTCAAATGCCCGCCCGTTTGCCGCTTAGTGAAGCCCCCATGAGGCTCAGCCTTGATGACGCACATGAAGGACTTGGCAGGATTACCGCAGGTGCCTTCGATCACCACCACGATGCCGCCAGGAATGGTGCGATTGGTCTGGGCAACCGCCAGCTTGCTGGCAATATTTTGCGAGAGGTTTACAAATTGGACATCGTTGCCCTGCGCCTGGATTATTTCTTTGGCTTTGTGCCAAGTGCTATCAGCTCCGGTGTCTCGGATCGTCATTTCGACACCGTGAGATGATTTCCCGAGAGCGTTCGTGATGCGGGCTTGCAAGGCATCCCTGGCATCCTGCGGGAGCACCAAAAGCTGATTCCCGTAAGTGGGCTGAACCAGGGCTTTATCTGCACCTCGTGCAAAGACCTCGTGGATGATCAAACGATTAATCGAGAGATTTTCAAAGGACATGGCAACTGATCAAAAGTATCTTGATGCAACAAAATTTGCATCAAGGATACAACGATGCGCCGACTCAGCGAGCTTCTGGGCAACCGGTTCGCTTGCACGTTTTCACTGAGGCGGGCGTGCCGGCGCGATGCGCCGCCGGGCTTTCGGGCTACGCCCCGTGCCGACTTCGCCGTCACGGCCATCCGGCTCCAATCCCTCACGCCTTCGCGCCTGCGGCGCTGCGCGCTTCGCTTGCCTCCGGGGGATCGGCGCCAGGCCCATCCCCGCCGCGCATGGCTTGGCGCCCCTCGATACCGCCGAACCGGCTTGCGCCGGATCGGCCAGAGTAGCGCCCCGCCGCAATGGGCAGGGCGTGACGGGTACGCTGGGGCTTGCTGCGGCAGGTTGTCGAAATGCGTGCGGTCCTCGACGCTGGCGGTTCTCGTCCATCGCGTCACGAAGGATGGTGTGCAGACACGATGCCCGGCCTTGTTGGAATCTCCATACCGCGTCAAACCGTGGTGCCGCAGGGTGCGGTGGAGGCGCTCTCGCCTGTCGTCCGGGTGTTGGCCTGGTCCGGGTCGGTGGGCGGGCCGGTGAAGCCAGTGCGCGAGGATACCGAGTCGGCCACGGTTCCTTCGGAGCGGTTCGGCCCAAGGCGTCCTTGTGTTGTTGTGAATCCTGGCGGTGGCACGGCTGCGCCTCGGGCTTCATGGCTGCAACCGTCCGGCGAAAACAATTTCCCCTGCGCTGCGCGCATTCCTCGCGGGACAAATTCTTTTCGCCTCCCGGCTCTCCACTGCGTTGCGACCGCAAGCGGTGCAGCCAGCCCGTCCCCCGCCGGCCGGATCACAACAAGGACGCGATGGGCGCGAACCTTGTTCAACCGAAAGGAAATCATCATGGCCAACATCGGCACCTTCACCGCAGACAAAGACGGCTTCACCGGCACGCTTCGCACCCTGACGCTCAACGTCAAGGTCAAGCTGGTTCCCAACGACAAGGGGGACAACGAGAAAGCCCCGGACTTCCGCATTCAGGCCGCCAGCCACGACATCGGCGCGGCGTGGAAGAAGACCAGCGAGGCCGGGCGAGCTTACGTGTCCTGCACCATCGACGATCCTTCGTTCCCGGCGACGGTCTATGCCCGCCTGATCGAAGGCGAGGACGGCACGCACGACCTGATCTGGTCGCGCAACAAGCCCCAGGCGGCGGGGCGCGGCGCTGCTGATGCACCACTGTATCGACAACCGACAAGGCTCGGCGCCGGTCTCGCTGCTTGCGGAATGAGGTTCGGCTGGCCTAGCTGCCAAACAGCGGCTTGCGTCTGCAAAGGCATATGCAGGGCGGGTCGGCGCTGTGCGCCGCCGGGCTTTTCGGGCTACACCCCGTGCCGACTTCGCCGTCACGGCCATTCGGCTGCAATCCCTCCCGCCTTCGCGCCTGCGGCGCTGCGCGCTTCGCTTGCCTCCGGGGGAAATCCCTACGGGCTATCCCCGCCGCGCGTTGCTTGGCGTCCCTGAATACCCCGAACCGGCTGCGCCGGATCGGCTGAGTGGCTGTTTGCAGTCGGTCGACTTCGATCAGCGAAGCCGCGGTTCTGGCCGAAGGGCGTTTCTACTGCGCGACGCGCACCACAGGGCGGTCCTCATGTTTAAAGGCGGCATACAGGAATCCGAGAGAATCTCCTAAGACCACGGTCTTTACGGCGATCTCGTCTGGCCGGACCGGGACATAGGGAGAAGGCAAATGGGTAAGAAGAAGCGCAAGAAGCCATTTCGAGCGCCGGCGATGAAGCCGCAGCTGCCGGTTGAAATTCAGCGGGCTATGGACGAACGGCGGAAGATGTTTGAGCAGGCCTTCCAGACATCCTGCGGCCGCGTGCGCGCGGTCCTCACGCGGTTCCATCCTGGTGATGCGCTCGCGGCGGTCAACATCTCGGACCTCTGGCAGCCGAATCGCGCGAGCCAAGTCAAGCACCAGCTGGCCTTCAGCCTGCTGGTGTCCACGCCGACCGATAGCTTCACAGCCGACCGCATGGCCACCTACGAAGACTTCGCAGGGTTCTGCAGCGCACTGATCGAGGCCTTGCCGGACTTTCCCACGTTGGAGGACTACGTGCCGGAAGCAGATTGGGGCGAGGTGAAGGTCCTCCTCGAGCAGGAGTCGGTTGCCATCCTGTACGGTGGCCCCGTGCAACGCATCGTCGACTACATAGAGGCATTCCGCATCTGCCATGGGAATGGCACCCAGGCCGTAGTCGATCTAGAGCGCTCGATCCAGTTGCAGGGCGAGCTCCTGCGGCAGGTGCCACGGAATGGCGACGATCGAGTGGACGAATCGAGTCCCGGAAACATCGAGGTGCCGCCCTCGTCTTTTTGGGAAGTTGTCATGCCTGCATTGACGCAACTGTCGGCGGTCGAGCAGCTTCGGGCCGAGTACGTCGCGGAGTTGGGGCAACCTGCGTCCTGGAAGGATGCGAGCGGCTTCGGCGACGCGGTGATGACTGGCGCGGCGCTGCCTTGGCTGGCAGTCCGAATCGACGGGGCGCTGCGTGCGATGTCCCTGCGCAACGCGACATCCGTCGTGATTGACGCCTGGGCCAAAGCTGCGCTGGACGCACCGGTCCGGGTCGCCGCGCGATTGGGGACCTACTTGGCGAGGCGGATCGAGGCCCGCTCATGTCTGAGCGGACCGCTGCAACTGCGGTCGCGCGGCGAGCGCGTGCCGCTGGCCATCGCAGCCGTCCTCGTCCACGATCCGCACTACTTCCTGGTGGTGCCGGTGCCGCCAGGCCAATTGGCCCAGGCCGGCAAGGCCGTGACGGCGATGCGCCGTGTCATGCGGGACGCGGACTGGGGCTTACAGGTCATCGGGACCTCCGACGGCTTCCAGCTTCGCGATGCGCGAGGCACGGTGCCTGGGCCTACGACCGTGAAGATCATTCTGGTGAACACGCCGGTTTCCACCGGACTTTCGGCAATCAAGGTGCCAAGTACCCACGCGCGCCTGATAAGCCTGGTGGATGCGTGCACGATTTTTGATTCGATCGAATCCGTGAATGAACTGGCGCGGTTTTGGAACTACGTGGACGGTCTGCGCGAATTCGGCGGCAGTCCGTTCAGCGATCTGGGTGATCTGTTCGGGTCGTTCCGTGATGTCCATGCCCAGATTGTTGAAGGCGCTGTGATCCCGAACTTTCTGGGCTTGGATCCCCATTGGGGGGCGTCTTGGCGCTATGGACAGCTCAAGGCGTTCTGGCAGCGAGCACCGCTCGTCTTCCCTGACGAAGCCAGTGCTTGGGAGACACATGAGCGCGAAGGCGTGAGTTCGCTGACTCGGGTCACCGCTAAGAATGCTCCCAAACTGGCATGGTCGTCAGTGATCGGGACATGCACCCTGCATTTCATCCTCGATGTCGACGCGGTCAGTTTGGATCCGCGGGATGGTTCGCTGCTTGAACTCTTCGTGCATTGCGCCGCCGACAGCATCGCCGAGCGGGCGTCGATCATCGCGCCGTTCCTGCAGCTTCCCTTTCGGCGGGTCAATCTGCATTGCTTCAGTGCGCCCCACCTGTTGGCATCCGCCGCGGACGAACAGACTCAGCAGGCGGTGGTCATGCCCCTGGTCACGGCATGGGACGAGAGGCCGCGTAGCGGCTCGCACAGCTATCAGGCGCGGCTCACGGTCAATCTGGCGAAGCTGGTAGAAGACCTGGAGGATGCCGAAGATGCGCGTTTCGAGGTCGCTTGTGCAGTAGCGGTCGTAGAGCGCTTGTTCGCGGCGCTGGGCGACCCGATGCCGCCCGAGTTGCGAGAAGCTCTGGCGGGCACGGCTGGCCGCCTACCGCGCTTCACCCTAGGCCGCATGCAGCGCATGGTGGACGTGCCGGACTTCACTCAGCCGCAAGTGCCCAGGCCCGAGGACTACAAGGTGGCCCGGCGTGACCTGGCCATCCTGCTGAAGGCGCAAGGAGTGACCCCGGGAACGTACACGCTTGCGGCTGCCAAGGCGCTGATCAACCCGGCCCGTGCGGCTTACCGGGACGCGGTACACCAGCGCATTCGCGCGCTGGACCGCGAAAGCCTGCTGCGGTATTGCGTTGAGCAATACGACGCGTTGATCGCTTCCTATGATCGTGATGAGTTGCGGATCAAGCAGAGCCTTCGCCACGAGGTGGACTACGACCGGGAGCAATCCCTGGCCGAAGCCCACGAGAAGTTTGTCCGCGAGAGCAGGAACTACCGGTACCTGTTGGAAAGCGCGCTGGTTCTGACCTCGCCACAGGCTTCGCCGGTGCGTGCCGAGACGGTTCTTTCCATCCAGGCCATGGTTGACTGGCTGTTCGTTCTGTACGGCGCCAGTGATGTGCTGCACAACGGCATCGACGTAGGCGGCCTGCGGGTGGATGATCAGTACGTCCCGGAAGTCTTCTACTCAGAGGCGCGTGATGCGCAGGAAGAGATGTTTGGGCGGGAGATGGCGGCCCTGCGGCTGGGTGTCAACGTTGCGGAGGAAGACAAGATCACCACGGCGCTGTCGATGCAGGAATACATAGCGGTGCTGGACGCGGCCTTCGCGAAAGACCTTCGATTCACCTACTCGCACATGCTGCAAGTACTCTCCACTCTCATCCTGTGGGTGTCGGCCGGCGGCGCTCAGGCGCTGGCTTGCGGCTACGTCAGCGACCGGCAAACCATGGCAGAGCGGGCAGTGGCTGCCCACCCCGACTTGCCGTTGGACTCCGCATTGGCGGTGATCGAGTTCCTCCTGCTCGCTCCTGACCAAGCCTGGCGCCTGATCGGCAAGGATGTCGTGGAAGACGATGTCCCGGTCTGGGAGCATTCCAAGCGCGGCAGCCGCCACACTATCCGACCACTGATCGCGCTGCCGGATGGCCGCGTGCTGTGGGGGGCGGCGGCGGTGGGGCGGGCGAAGCGCATCTGGACGGGATCGATCTCGGCAGGCTATCTGCCGGCCGACTACCCCTGGCCGGCGGTGCGGTCGGCGGTAGGTCAACTTAAGAAGGAACTGGAAGATGGCTTGGAGGATCGCGCGCACGAAGTCTGTGCCCGCGCCATGCCTCACGCCATAAAGGGCATCGACTTCAAGGATCGGTTTCCGAAGCTGCAGTTTCCGGACGTGGGGGACTTCGACGTACTGGCGTACCGGCCGGAGGAGAACCAGTGGCTGACGGCCGAGTGCAAGTACAACCAACCGGCGTTCTGCCTGAAGGACACACGCCGGCTGCGGGATCGGATTTTCGGGGGCGGCAGCGAGCTCGGCCAACTGCGGAAGATCGAACGGCGGCGCGACTTCCTCACCCAGAACGCGGACACGCTGCGGACCTTGCTCGGTTGGCCGGCGCCCGCAGACAAACCGTTCTCGCTGACGGAGCTCTACGTGTCCAAGGACATGCACTTTTGGCTGCGGTTTCCTCCATATGAGGTACCCACGCGCTTTGTGCAGATTGACACTTTGGACGCCTGGCTGCGATCTCCCGCAGCACCGCGTGGCATCGTCGATGCCGATCAGGCGGATCTTGGAGGCCAGCCCAGCGTGACCGGCCGCGAGGCTAGGCAAGCGTGACAAGGCGCAGCACCTTCGTCGCCACCTTGTACTCCAGGGCAGCCGTCATCCGTTCGGGGTAGCCTCCCGCGCGGGGGAATTCCAACATGATGTTGAAGAAGCTGCCCTGGTAATCGGGCTCGTTCCGCCAGTCGATGTTGTAGAGATAGTTCGACCGCATTTTTGCGCCAATGGCGGCTTCCAGCTCCGCCTTGGTCAGCTGCGCCAGGCCGGCGTTCTGCAGCTTGCCCAGCTTCTTCGTTCTCAGGTACTTGTCGAACTTGTCGTCTTCGATCACCACGGTGAATTCGCTGAGCGGGGCGACTGCTTCCGACATTGCCCGCAGCGCGATCTCCAGGTCGTCGTCCGAGTTCTGCAACAGCATGCGTTCCGGTTTGTAGGACAGGAAGGCGCTGAAATACATCGACTGAAGGCTGCGGATCTGCAGGCCGAGCGCGGTGTAGTCGTGCATATGCAGGTTGCAGTTCTCGCGGTTGTCGCGGTCGTCCTCGTGGCCAAGGATCACAATGCCTGCGCGCTTGATCGCCAGGTTCACCAGATGCATGGTGACGAAGGTCTTGGCCAGGCTGGCATACGTGCAGGGCAGATAGCCCAGATAGCCTGGATGCGCCTGCAAGCCCGTGTGGAGGGTGTTCAGCGCCTCTTCGGAGAGGTTGTTCACGTAGAGGACGTAGCAGAAGCATGGGTGCTTGAAGGCCAAGTCTTTGGCAATCACGGCAGTCTCCCCAAGCAGCCTGCGAGCGATCTCATCCTTGTTGTCCACCAGCTCGCCGCCCAGAACGCTGTGCGTGGTCTTGCTCGGAAGCAACTTGAACAAGGCGTCGGCGGCATCCACGCCGGGAATGCGCTCGGGGTCGCATCGGTGCTCGTCGAACATGAATGCCGCTTCCTGCTTGCCGGGCTGGGGGGTCAACGCCGATCTCAGCGCCTCGTAGCAAATCCCCTTGGCTTGCAGGACGTCCAGGCAATCGCGATGGAATCGCTGGATCTCCCGGAAGGCACGGGCGTCCGACCAAGAAAAGTACTCCCGCATGGCCGGGAGCATTACGTTCCCGCGGGCGTTCAGGGTGTGGATGCTGGGCATATCTACAGCTTTGCTTTTGCGGTCATCGCGGCCGCAGGAAAGGCAACTCTACAGGGGGTTTGTCCATGCCAGGCTGCCTGTGTGGTGGCCACGGATCCGCGACGACTTCCTACCGACGTAGAATGACATCGAGAGCGACTTGTCCAAAGCGTTCATGGCTATGTATGCCCTGGGTGATCTTGTAAGTGGCCCGCTTGTGTTTACCTTCACGTCTTGCGTTTGCTTTTCGCTAAACCTTTACTTGGAGATCAACATGGCAGCTGTCTTCACCAGTGTTCTGTCAGCTTGTGCGTCACTATCATGGAGGAAAACACAAGTGGGCTTAACGAGCAAGAGCTTCAGGAAGCGGTAGTCGCGAACGGACAGGAGATGACGCCCCCACCAATCCAGAAAGCCGGCTTCGCGCCGGCTTTCGCCGTTGGTGTGCTGCACCGCCGGGTTTTGCGGGCTGCGCCCCGGGCCGTCTTTGCAGTCACGGCCATTCGGCTGCAACCCTTCCCGCCTTCCCGCCTTCGCGCCTTCGCGCCTTCGCGCCTTCGCGCCTTCGCGCCTTCGCGCCTTCGCGCCTGCGGCGCTGCGCGCTTCGCTTGCCCCAGGGGATCGGTGCCAAGCCCATCCCCGCCGCGCGGTGTTTGGCGCTCCTGCAAGACCGCCAAACCGGCCTGTGCCGGATCGGCCAGGCCAGCACCTCACGCTGAGGGGGTCTCGGATGCGATGAGCGCTTCCATGCTGGCCATCAACTCGGCCACGCTGCATTCCAGCGCGCCGGCGATCTTGAAGATGATCGCCAGCGTGGGCATGTGCTCACCGCGCTCGATCTTGCCCATGTGCGAGCGCTCGACGCCTGCCAGGTGCGCCAGCGACTCCTGCGCGATGCCACGCTCCGTGCGCAACGCGCGCACCGCCGCGCCGAAGGCCTGGGCCAGTTCGGCGTCGAAGGTGGTGGCGCCGGCCGGTCGGCCGCGCTGGACGGTTCGCTTCTGCATGGACAGAAGCGTCAATTCGCAGCACAATTAAAACCACGTTATCTTTAACTCATTCATTCGATTTGCCCCTTTTTTCGTGCTTCTACGTTTTTACGGAAATCCGCATTTGCGGCTTCCCACAGAAGCGTAAAGCCGCACCCGTGCCTTTCTTCAAATCCCCCGAGATGGCTTTACGCCTTCACGTTTCGGCGGATTTGTTCCAAAGAGATGTTGCCCATGAACCGACTCATCACCGAGGACGAGCGCAGGCAGTTGCTGGCCCACGGTCAGGAGCGCGCCGCTGACGGTTCCATCGACCCATTGCCCGTGGTGCGGCTGTTCACGCCGGACGCGCATCTCACCTGGCTGCTGGCCGCGCTCGATCCTGCCGATGGCGACACGGCCTGGGGACTGATCGACCTGGGGCTGGGGATGCCCGAGCTGGGCACCGTGAAGCTGTCCGATCTGGAATCCATCGTCGGGCCGCGCCAGCAGCCCGTGACGCGGGATCGGTATTTCCAGGCAGCGCGCCCGTTGTCGGAATATCTGCGGCTGGCGCAGGAGAACGGTTCCATCGTCGATTGAACCGTTCGCGCTCCGGCCAAGCCGAGCGCATTCAGACTATTTCAGTCTTGCTCCGGACCTGTTCGGTCTGAATCCGCACTCCGCATCAAACCCGAATATCTGTGACTGAAACAGTCACGATCATTCATGCGGCTTGCGGCACGGTGCTTTGTGCTGCGTGACATTTTTGGGTCAGGCGGCCGTCGCATTCAGACGGATTTCGCAACACGCCGGAGCACATCGGTCTTGACACCAGAAGTTACAGCCTAACCGGATTTCTACCTTGATTTGAGGCTCCCGTATGTTCGCCGCCGTGGCGACGTTCCTGCTGTTCGACAGGAGCTTTGGTCATGGTCAATCCTCATCATGCCGCGCACTGGTATCCCACTGCGGCCTACCTCTACGTCCTGTGGCTGGATGCGTTGGCACTGGCCTGGGAGTACGTACGCCGCCACCCTGATTACCGGCTTCACTGGATGCGCCGTGCACGCCGCCCCGATGCTGCGCATCGCTGGGGGTTGCGCCTGCTGGAAGACCCAGCCCTGGATGCGCGAGACGCGCATCCAGCCTGGCTGCCCGGCCATGCGGCCGTGGTGCAGCTCTATCCCGATGCCGATCCGCCGCCTGACGCTGCCGCATTCGACTTCTGGAACATCCCCGGCCACAAGCACCTGCTCCACGACGGCAAGAGGCTGGCGCTGATCGCGCGCAGCCCCGGTTATTGCCAGCGTTATGTGCTAGCACCCGGCCTGGAAGACGGCATGGCTATCGCCTATGCCCATCGCGGCGGCATTGCCGCGCCTGCGCACAGCCATGCGCCCGATGCGGCGCTGGCTACTGCTCGGCCTCGGCCTTCGCAATCGGCCTTGCAGGAACTGCACACTCTGCAGGCGCTCGACGCGACCTTGGCAGGCGCGTCCTTGCGCGAGGTCGCCGAAGGCTTGTTCGGCGTGGATGCCGCGGCCGGTTGGTACAGCGACGGCGGCCTGCGCTCCAAGGTGCGCCGCCTGGTGCGGCGCGGCGATGCGCTGATGCGCGGCGGCTATCGCCGCTTAGCACAGCTTGCGCCGCTTGAGAAGGGTCGTTTTGATAAGGATGCAAAACGACCCTGAGCAGAAGGGCCTCGTTTTCTGAGACTGCCTCCATCCGGTTGCGCTGTGTGGCCGGAGCTTTGAAAGCTATGGAGGCTCTCACCATGCGTCCCGCTCCCTTGCGGCCTGCCGCCGCTCCCATGAATCCTGCGGCGCAGCCGCAGCGTTATCTGACCAACGACGAAGCCGCCGACTACTTGCGATTGTCGCCGCGCACGCTGGAAAAGCAGCGCGTGCTCGGTGGCGGCCCCAAGTTCCGCAAGTTCGGCCGCCGCGTCATGTACGCCGTGGCCGACCTCGATGCCTGGGCCGCCGAGCGCAGCTTCGAGAGCACATCCGATCCCGAGTACGCCGAGCAGCATTCGGCGGACAGCCGTGCGCGCTGATCGCTTGCGCGCGGGTGGCCTTCGCCATGTCCAGCCCTGCGCTGCCGTCCCGGCAGCGGCCCGTGCCAGAGCGCGAACAGCTCGACCTGTTCCGCGCCCTGCCGGGCGACATGGCGCCGCGCGACAGCCAGGACTTGATGGCCTTTCCGTTCTTCTCGCTGGCGAAGTCGCGGCGCACCGCGCCGATCGACTTCCGCGCCGGCGGCATCACCATCCGCGTGGAGGGCACGCAGGAGCACGGCATCGCCACNNGAAGGACGCAGGCTTGCGGCCGTCGCGGCTGATGCGCGCCACGCCCTACGAGATCCTGCGCTTCATCGGGCGCGGCAAGTCGCTGCGCGACTACCAGCGCCTCAAGGCCGCGCTGGATCGGCTGCAATCGACCACGGTGGCCACGTCCATCCGCGAGACGACCGGGCGGCGCCTGCACCGCTTCTCGTGGATCAACGAATGGAAGGAACTGGCCGATGCCCGCGGCACGCCGCTCGGCATCGAGCTGATCCTGCCGGACTGGTTCTTTGCGGGCGTGCTCGACGCCGC